>PJUK01000420.1_pt1 | contig 14596 bp, 14 predicted proteins | sample 1512211 | NCBI WGS metagenome assembly PJUK01 (sample SAMN08177668, study PRJNA422409) | Feces metagenome, whole genome shotgun sequencing project.
AAGGCAAAAGCTATATACTGCTGGACATGGTCAATAATAGTTTCGGTGATAATATCGACGCAAAGACACTCGCGGATAATGAATACTATATTATGGGGGACAATCGGGACAACGCGAATGACAGCCGCTTTCCATCGGTCGGCCTTGTTCTCAAGGACCAAATAAAAGGTAAGATTCGCATGTTTTCCGCATCGGTCCGCAAGCCGGATCGTCAGTGGCGACTGGATGGCTTTCCGGGATTTAAGTAAGCTCTATCAAGCGCACTCGACAGCAATCGTTCGGAGGGGAATGATGAACGCAATCTTCAAGACGGCCTGCATCAATGGTTTCATTGCAATGGCGTTTCTGGCATCGCCGGGGAGCGCCTTCGCCAAATCGCCCTGCGACGGGGTTACCACGAGCCTGACCAAGCAACAGCGGTCCGATTACTCGGCCCTGATTGCCAAAAGCCTTCGCAAGAAGGTGAAGCCAACTGCGGTCAAAATCGACAGTTTCATGCAAAGCGGTGAATGGGCAGTCGTTTATGCCGATGTTCCGGTCGCCGACCCCGGCTATTTCTTCTTCGACCTTTCAGGCAAGACACCGCAGCTTAAAGACGTCTGGGGCGGCATGGCCGACAGGAGTGAAGTGCCGGATCTGGTCAAATGGGCCAAAAAGCTTGGCGCGAATGGAAAGATCGCCAGCTGTTTTGCCGATACGGCAACTGCATCCTAAAGCGCTTGTCAGAACAGAGCGCCTTTGGCAATCACTTCACCGACCAGCGGTCGATATCGGCGTCCTGTCCGATCAGCGCCAAACCCGTGGCAATCGAATCGAACTGGTTGGAGCTGGTCACGGCCGCATCGGGAAAGCGGCTTTCGAATGCGGTGCGGATGGCCGGCACAAAGGACGTGCCGCCCGTCAGGAAAACGCGGTCGATATTGCCGGATTGCAGTCCGGCCTTTTCCACGGCTTCATCCACCGACTGTTCGATCTGGCGCACATCCTCGGCGATCCAGTTTTCGAAATCGTTGCGGGTGATATCCGAGCGAATTTCAAAATCGTCCGCCTTGAAATGCAGTTCCGCGATGCGCTCGGATGAGAGGCGAACCTTCAGGTTCGAAACGGCGCGATAGATTTCGTAGCCGTAATCATTCTCGATCAGATTGATGAAATGCTCCAGCGCTTCCGGCTCGACCGCCTGCTTGGCAAGCTCGGTCAGGTCGCGGATCGTCGCGGGCGAGTTCATCAGGAACAGCGTGTTCCAGCGCGCGAAATTTGCGTAATAATGGTTCGGCATGGTCAGGCGCTTGCCGAAGGACTTGTATTCCGTGCCCTTGCCGAGCAATGGCGAAACCGCATTGTCGATGATGCGGTAGTCGAATGTGTCGCCCGCAATGCCAAGACCGGTCTGGCTCATCGGCGTGAAGGAAAGACCGCCCTTACCTACTTCGAAGCGCACGATGGAAAAATCGCTCGTGCCGCCGCCAAAGTCGGCCACCAGAACAGTCGAATCCGCCTTCAATTCCTGCGCATAAAAATAAGCCGCGGCCACCGGTTCATAGACATAGTGAATGTCGGTGAAGCCGAAGGCGCGAAACGCCTTTTCGTAGCGCTGCATGGCCAGCTGCTCGTCCGGCGAGCCGCCTGCAAAAATAACCGGACGCCCGACCACCACGCGATTGCCCTTTGGCGGCAACCTGTCGCCGAGGCGCGCGGCAACCGTTTCGAGGAATGTCGTCAGAATATCCTCGAACTTGAACCGTTTGCCGAAGACCGGCGTATCGGTGAAGGATTTTGACGCCGCAAAGGTCTTGAAGGATTGCAACATGCGCGTTGAATGCGGCGCATTGACAAAAGCATCCATCGCCCATGGGCCGCTTTCCACCGTGCGCTCGCCGGTTTCGCGATCTTGCCAGAAACAGAGGATCGAGCGATAGCCGGTCACGTCGGCGCCATCCTTGACGACGCTCAGCACAGCCGCGGTGCCATCGGGGCTTGCAACCGACAGAACCGTGTTGGTGGTGCCGAAATCGATGCCTAATGTCACGCCATCAAATGGGCTCTCAATAGCCTTCGTCATCGTGGCACCTTTTGGGAGAAAATCGGGGAGCGGGCGGATTAGCAGCCGCGACGACCAAGCTCAACCCGTTAATGTGCGTTTTGATGCCAACGGATAAGATCGGCGCGAAAAAAATACCTGAAACACCGGCCCAACCCATCATGTAACGAACGGAAAAGAAGTTTGAAGTAAAAGATTGTAGGTTTTTTGAAAATTTATAGAATTTTTGTTTTCAGACTGTTAGGTTTCAGCCCCGCATCCGGAGTGGTTCACCTTTTAGAGCATAATCCGATCAAACCTGCTCTCATAATACCGCCAGAACTGCTCCCTTATTTGTTCTCACCGCATGAATGCGACGCCGGGTGATTTCTTCCGACTGCATAATGCTCCAGGCTGTCCAACAAATGAAAGCGATACTCATGGCGTTTCTCTCACGTACACTTCTCGCCACCGTCTTGCTGTCTGCAAGCGCCCTGCCCTTTGGAGCGCTGGCTGAAGAATCAGCGGGCCAGCCGCTCGCCACCGGCTATCACAGCAGCGGTCAGGTTACCGCCGAGGTCAGCGGCGCCATCCGCGACGGCGACAAGCTAACCGTCAAGGTTCGTTTCAAGAACGCCACGGAAGGCGACAACGTTTCCTCGACGCTTTACAGCTCCATGTCAGACAAGGAGTACGAGAATGATTATTACCTTCTCGCCGGCGACAAGAAGTATCTGCTGTTGAAGGACTCCGAGGGCAAGCCGCTCACGCCAACCTCCGTTTCACTGTTCGGCAAGGGGCCTGTGGTCGGCGTCTGGCACGGCGTTTTTCCGGCACCACCGAAAGATCAGAAGGTGACGCTCTATATCAAGGGGGTCGAGCCGCTCGGACCATTCGCCGTTCCCGCCGAATAGGGGGAACAGCCAATGGCTACAATCCATCGATTGACCCGTCTCGGTCTGATCGGCCTTGCTGCGCTGTGCCTGCCGTCGGTCGGAACAGCGCAGGATGCAGGGCTGAATACGGATAAGAACGCCTATATCCGTGATCTTGTGCCGGAAATCCGCGATCTGGTTTCGGCTTCCGGCGGTACGGATGACAACGCACGCGGCCTTTCGGCCGCAGCGCAACAGATTGTCGAGAAGAGCGGCAACATCACGATGCGCGAGACAGACAACAGCGTCGTCCTGTCTGTCTCGAGCGATATCCTGTTCGGTTTCGACAGCGCCAAGCTGACGGCTAAGGCCAAGTCCACACTGGGCGGTGTCGTCAAGATATTGGACAGCACACCGGATTCCACCGTGCAGGTTGTCGGCTATACGGATTCCAAGGGCTCCGATAGCTATAACCTCAAGCTTTCGAAAGCGCGGGCCAGAGCGGTTGTCGAATTTTTAGTCGGCAATGGCGTGCCGTCGGCGCGCCTGAAGCCGGAAGGGCGTGGCGAAAGCGAACCTGTCGCTCCCAACGACATCAAGGGTAAGGACAACCCCGATGGACGCGCCCAGAACCGGCGTGTGGAATTTGTGCTGCCAAAGGCATGATGCCGTCTGCACAGTAATGCCAAAAGAAAAAGCCCGGATCACTCCGGGCTTTTTTACATGATGCTTATCGCTTCTTCTTGGCGCGGCCCGCGAACGGATTGTCCGAGGTGCGCAGCGCAAGGCGGATCGGCACGCCCGGCATATCGAAGGTTTCGCGCAGGCCGTTGACCAGATAACGCACATAAGATTGCGGCATCGCGTCGGGACGCGAGCAGGAGACGACGAAGCCCGGCGGGCGGGTCTTCACCTGCGTCATATATTTCACTTTCAGGCGGCGACCGGAAACAGCCGGCGGCGGCTGATGGGCAATCACGCTTTCCAGCCAGCGATTGAGGCGGCCGGTGGAAATACGGCGATTCCATATCTCATGGGTCTTCACGACATTTTCCATGAGCTTGTCGAGACCCTGGCCGCGTTCGCCGGAAATCGGCACGGCGCGCAGCCCGCGCACGTGCGGCAGAAGACGGGCGGTCTTTTCGTAAAGATCGGCCAGAACCATCTGACGGTCTTCGATCAGGTCCCACTTGTTGAAGGCGATGACCGGCGCACGACCTTCACGGATGATGAGATCGGCGATCTGCAAATCCTGCTTTTCAAAGGGGATCGTCGCATCAAGCACGATGATCACCACCTCGGCAAAGCGGATGGCGCGCAGGCCATCGGCAACCGAAAGCTTTTCCAGCTTTTCCTGCACGCGCGACTTGCGACGCAGACCGGCAGTGTCGAACAGCTTGATCTTGCGACCGTGCCATTCCCAATCGACCGAGATCGAGTCACGGGTGATACCCGCTTCCGGGCCAGTCAGCAGGCGGTCTTCACCGAGCATGGTGTTGATCATCGTGGACTTGCCCGCATTCGGGCGTCCCACAATGGCAATGCGCAGCGGCTTGGTCGCGTCATAGGCCGGGATGACTTCCTCATCCGGATCTTCAATGTCGTCGCCGATCAGCTCGCCGACCGCCTTTGGCGTGAAGACTTCGTCAGCGCCTTCCGCTTCTTTTTCGTCGGCGAAGACGCGTTCTTCGCCCAGAAGTTCGACAATGGCGTCGCGCAGGTCGGGCATGCCCTGACCATGTTCAGCGGAGATCGGGCACGGTTCGCCGAGACCAAGCTGGAAGGCGTCATAAAGGCCCGACTGCGCGCCGCGCGCTTCGGCCTTGTTGGCCACCAGCACCACGGGCTTGCCGGACCGGCGCACCAGTTCAGCAAAGGTGTTGTCGGCAGGCGTCAGGCCGTTCTTGGCATCGACCACGAACAGCACCGCATCGGCTTCGCTGATGGCGGCTTCCGTCTGGGCGCGCATACGCGCTTCCAGCGAGTCATTGGCGGCCTCTTCGAGACCAGCCGTGTCGATCACCTGAAACTTGAGGTCGTAGAGCTTGGCGTCATGGATGCGCCTGTCGCGCGTGACGCCCGGCAGGTCGTCCACCAGCGCCAGCTTGCGGCCGACGAGACGATTGAACAGCGTGGACTTGCCGACATTGGGACGCCCGACGATTGCGAGAGTGAAACCCATGAACGAAAATTACTCCAGAAAGAAACAGGGCCGGTTCAAGACCAGCCCCGAAGGTAGCCTTTGTTTAACTTTGTGCCGCAACGCCTGCGCTGCGCATCAGGTCCAGCATCGTATTGGCGCGCTGGCGGATATTGGCCTGCGCCATACCGTCATCGGCGATCTGCTTGAACAATTTGACCGCATCGTCGAAACGTTCGGCCTTCCAGGCTGCGAGGCCAAGGGCTTCGCGCGCGCTGGAGCGCATCGAATTGCCATCGGCAGACAGGGTTTCAACCCGCTTGGCGACATCGTCATAAGAACCGCTATCGACCAGCAGATAACCCGCCCGCAAACGCGCCACATCGCGCAGCGTACCCGGCACGGCATTGTCGGCAGCGATATCGTCAAACGCCTTCACGGCGCCAGCCGCATCGCCCTTGCTGGCAAGGACGGAGGCCGCACGCAGGCGCGCCAAAACCGGATAAGACCCATAGCCGGTCTTTTCCAGATCGTCGAGCGCAGCAAGTGCTTCATCGTTCTTGCCTGCCGATGCAAGGTCAAGCGCCGCAAGGAACTTGTCGCCGGAAGCAGAGGCCTTGCTGTCGGTCCAGTGCTGGTAGCCGACCCAGCCGGCAGTGCCCAGAACGATTGCAACGGCAGCACCGATCACGATCGGGCCGAAATTCTTCCAGACCTGCTTCGCCCGTTCCGAACGGAGTTCCTCGTTTACCTCGCGAATGAAACTGTCGTCTGCCATGGACCTGCCATTGTTCTTGAATCTGATTTACGAAATAGCTGTTCTGGCGCTTTTAGTCGGAATTGTCGCCATATGTAAGACCCGTCCGCGAAATAAGCATAGCGAGCCCTGCGTAAAAGTGAATTTCGGTCCGACCTTCGCCATATTCAAGGGATAGCCGGGTCACTGGCCCCTTCCCGGCCTTGGATTTTCCCGGTATTTGATGGCAATGCGCGTTTTCTTCCCCAAAACTCTCCTCGCTCTTTCCCTCTCGGCGGCTTTTTGTGCGCCTGCCGGGGCCACATCACCGGAAACAACGGCCAGCAAAACGCAATATGTGCTGATTTCCTTCGACGGCGCGCATGACAATGCGCTTTGGACGCGCTCGCGCGAGCTTGCGAAGAAAAACAACGCTCGTTTCACTTATTTCCTGTCCTGCGTCTTTCTGATGACCCGCAAGGACCGCGCCAGCTATCAGCCGCCGCACAAAAAGGCGGGCGCGTCCAATGTCGGCTTTGCCCAGACCCGCGATGAAGTCGTGACCCGGCTTGGCAATATCTGGCAGGCGCATCTGGAGGGCAACGAGATCGCCAGCCACGGCTGCGGCCATTTCGACGGCACGAGCTGGTCCACCGCCGACTGGAACAAGGAAATCGGCGCGTTTCGCCGCATCGTGGCCGACGCCTACAAAAATAACGGCATCGACGGCGAACCGGAAGGCTGGCGCAACCTCGCTCTCAACGGCATCAACGGCTTTCGCGCGCCCTATCTCGCCGCTTCGAAGCCGGTGCAGGACGCACTCAAGGCCAATGGCTTCCGCTATCAGGCATCATCCGTCACACGCGGGCCGGAACTGCCGCAGATCGCCGGTCAATTCGCATCTTTCGGTCTGCCGCTGATCCCGGAAGGCCCGTCAAAGCGACCGATCGTCGGCATGGATTACAATCTCTATGTCCGCCATTCCAAGGCTAAGGAAACACCTGACCAGTCGGCAGCGTTCGAAGAGCGCGCCTATAAGGCGTTTCGCGCCGCCTTCGACAAGCAATATGACGGCGAGCGCATTCCCTTGCAGCTTGGCTTCCATTTCGTGCTGATGAATGACGGCGCATACTGGCGCGCCATGGAGCGACTTGTTTCCGAGGTCTGCACCAAGGCCGACGTCAAATGCACCACCTATGGCGATTATCTGAACAGCCTCGACAAGAACACCGGCTCGACCATTCAGAACCGGTCGTAACCGGCGTTTTTCCAAACCCTCGTGCTTCGAGACGGCGCTGACGCGCCTCCTCAGCATGAGGGTGTTGGCGCTCTTTAGCATGAGGTGTTGGCGGACTTCCCTAAACGCTCTGCGGCGTTTCCAGATTTTGACGATCCAGCGTCGGCAGTTGCTCGCCATGGATGGTCGCCTCGAAGGCGCGAAGGCGCTTGTAGATCGACAGAAGCTCGATGATCGTTGTCCAGGAATTGACCAGATACTGGAACGAGCCGCGCACCTGATCGAAGACGTTCAAGATCTGGTTCATCAGGCCCAGGGTCAGTTTGCCTGCCACAATGGACGGAATGAGGATCAGGGTCGGGAAAATATTATCCGCCTGAATGTAGAAGATGCGGGCGACGTTGAAATAGACGTAGTGGAAATAAAGCCGGAAATAATTATGCCGGACATTGCGGAACAGTTCCTGCATCGTCACCGGCGCGGCGCGGTCTTCGTGATCCTCACCATAGACCAGCTCCTTACGATAGGCTGCTTCCACGCGCTGATTGTTGAACTCCAGCCCCGGCAACTTGATGCCGACGAGCGCCAGAAAACCGGTGCCGAAGGCGGCCCACAAAATGGCCGCCCAGACAAGCGCATGCGGAATAGCGCCGATGATCGGCAGTTCATTGACCTTTTCCGAAAAGGTGAACAGGACCGGCAGAAAGGCGATCAGCGTCATCACGGATTTCACAAGGCTGACGCCCAGCTGTTCCAGCGTGGAGGAGAACCGCATCGTGTCTTCCTGCACGCGCTGCGCGGCGCCTTCGATATGACGCAATCGCGGCCAGTGGCTCATATAGTAATTGTTCATCGCCGTGCGCCATCGGAAGATATAATGGCTGACGAAGAACAGGCTGAGCACGCTCACCGTGACCGCGATGAAGGCGATGCCAGCGAATTCGACCATCCCCCAGTAAAAATCGGCGGCTGTCACCGAACCCGGCGTCGACAGCGCCTTCTGCACCATGTCGTAGAATGGTCCGTACCAGGCGTTCACCGCAACACTCACCTGCACCGAAAAATAGGTCGTGAACAGGATCAGTGCCGAACCGAGGATCGACCAGCGCTGCCATGGATGCGGTGAAAACAGCGCCCAGAAAGCGTAAAACGCAAAGGTCGCCACGGCGAAATAAATGTAGAACCAGAGAAACGGCGCCGACCAGAAAAGGCTTGCGCCGATGATCGGCGCGGCGTCCGGCGCGGCGGGCGGCAGGCCGAAAAGACGCCCGAGATTTTCGCCCCCCATATACCAGCCGAACACGGCCAGCAGACTCCAAAGAAAGACAGATGGAAAAAACAGTTTTGGGCGGGGGAAAAAAGATACGAACACGAAAGCGGTCCCGATTCTATGGGGTTATCGCCCCATAGAATGCTTCTTGCAGCGCCTTTGCCAGTTAAATGTTTGTAAGATTTTGACAGAAACCTTTTTTAGATTCCCAATTTTGCAGTGCTACTTGGCCTTTTGACCGGCCAGCACGCCGATGACGGCGACTGCCACCAGCGAGAAGGCGGCGGCAAGGCTGGCCGAGGTGAAGGAGCCAGAACGCTGCGCCATGTAACCGGCGACCAGTGGCCCGACAATCTGCCCGATGCTGAACGATACGGTCATGCGCGCCAGTGCCCGCTTCGGCGAGGCGGGAGCCAGAACCCGCGCGATCTGGAGACCGAAAGCAGTCAGCGCCATGAAGGTCATGCCGAGAAGCGCACCGCCGACCAGCGGACCGACAGGCGGGGCGATGACGACGCTTGCGGCGACACCGATGGCTTCCAGTAGCGCCGTCAGCGCGAAGGCATTGAACAGGCCGAACTTCTTCGCCGCCGGAGACCACAGCCAGATCGACGGCGCGGCGGTCAGGCCGGTGACGATCCACACGGCTGCTTCCATCAGCGGCCCGCCATCATTGGCGCGCACGATGGCGATCAGAAAGGTGGCGGTGATGACATAACCGAAGCCGAAAATGCCATAGGCGAGCGCCAGCGCGTTGAAGGCAAAGCTTTTCGGCAAAGCCGGTTCACGCGCGTTGCCGCCGTTGCCGCGCGGTCCCTCGCGCACCAGAAAGACCACTGCCGCCAGCATGACCAGCGTGAGCAAAGCCGCGCCGATCCAGTCCGCACGCCAACCGAGGCCGGAAAAACGGATGGCCGCCACCAGCACCGCCGATATGGCGATACCGCTGCCCACGCCGCCGAAATGCAACGCGCCAAGCCCGCTGCGCTCGGCGGCGGTCACATGGCTGAGCACGATGGCCGTGCAGAGGATCATGGTCACGGCGCTGGCGAAACCGGCGGCAAAGCGGATCGCGGCAAACATCCAGACGCCGTCGAAGAGTGCCATGGCGGCGCAAAGTGCGGCGCTGATGATCAGGCCGGTGATCACGCTGGCGCGCTCTATGCCTGCCGACCAGCCATAGCCTGCGGCAACAGCGCCGAGCAGATAGCCGATATAGTTGGCGGAAGCGATGAAGCCCGCATCGGCGGCATTGAAGCCAAGATCGGCCATCATGCCCGGCAGGATCGGCGTATAGATGAAACGCCCGATCCCCATTGCGGAGGCCATGGCGAGAAAACCGCCCAGCGCATAACGGATCGCCGTCTGATGTTGAGCGGATTTTAGTGAGGATGACATTGAAAAATCCGAACGGAAGAAGGCAGACTTAAGGAAGTTCGACTTGGGAGAGAACTGAGTCATGCGCGGGAAAATACGCCTCAAATGCAGCCGCACAATTGAATTTTTCTGATGGCAGCGATCAAGGGGAGTAAGGGAGTAAGGGAGTAAGGGAGTAAGGGAGTAAGGGAGTAAGGGAGTAAGGGAGTAAGGGAAGAGGATCGCGGGCGCTTATTCAGCGCAAGCGTTTTTCTTCGGAGCACCGAGTGCCTACCCTATTCCCCTATTCCCCTACTGCCCTCCTCTATCCCCTCACCACCGGCACGCTGTCCGGAACCCCGGAATGCAGGAAGTGCAGCAGCGTATCCTGCACCGATTCCAGCCGGTGCACGCAATCGCGCCAGCCGAAGGGAATTTCCTTCGGCACGGGCGGAATGCGCTGCGGCGCCACGCCTTCATCCAGCGAACAATTGGCGATGATGATCTGCAACGCCTCGCTGACCCATGGCGGCGGAGGCGCTTCCTTCTTGCGCAGCGCATTACCCAGCGCTTCGCCAAACAAGAGCGCTGAAGCATAAAGACGAATGCCGCGACGGTCATAACGCCCGGCCATTTCTGTCACTTCGCGCGCCGCCAACCGCCCGCGCAACGACCAGCGCGCATTGCTGCGCGCAAGCGCAATGCCGTCACCCAACGCGATTACCGCGCGATGCGCGGAGGTGAACTGGTTGATTGCGTTTTGGGCGCGTGCCGCATCCTCCTTATCGAGCGCGATGGCCGCCTGTTTCAGCCCGTTGGCCAGCCGGTCCAGCAGGCCCCGCGCCGCCCGGTCGATCAGCCGCACCGGGTCCGGTGTCAGCAAGATCTGGCTGAACAGAAGCCCGACACCTGCGCCCACCAGAACGTCGATCAGGCGCGTCACACCCGCCACCTGCGGCCCCATGGCGAGCACCAGAATGGCCGAAACACCGGACTGGATGGCAATTGCCGGCGCCATGCCGAACGAGGTTGCCAGCACCATGGCGATGAAGGTCACCACCGCCATATGCACGACGAGAACGGTTTCCGGCAGCAGCAGCGACAATTCTCCCGCGACTACCCCTGTCGTCACGCCGACCATGACGCCGATGGCCTGCTTGCCATGGTTTGGCAGGTTGGGCGCAAGGCAGATCACCGCCGTGACCATGGCGAAGACCGGCCTTGGCTGACCGAGAAGCCACTGGCAGATCAGCCACGCCACAGCCCCACCAATGGAAGCAATCAGCGCATCGCGCCAGCTCACCGACCATTGCTGGACAACCTTGTTCACGCGCTGATGCATGGGGTTTTCTCCGCTTGGGCAGGCCTATCCGCAGATACTTATGGCAGAAGCCCGGCAGCTCAAGCCTTGAAGAACGCCTCATACTGATCCGGCTTGAAACCAACCGTCAGCACGCCGTCCCTGTCGAGCACCGGGCGCTTGACCATGGAGGGCTGTTCCAGCATCAGCGCCCGCGCCTTGGCGGCATCGACACTCTGGCGTACATCTTCGGGCAATTTGCGGAAGGTCGTGCCAGCGCGGTTCAGAAGCTGTTCCCATGCGACGGTTTTAAGGAAACGGTCGAGCGTTGCCGCATCCAGCCCTTCCTTCTTGTAATCGTGAAAACCATAGTCGATGCCATGGTCCTCCAGCCATGTGCGCGCCTTCTTCATGGTGTCGCAGTTTTTGATACCGTAAATGGTCACGCTCATGGTCGACTCCTTCAATCCTTTGCGCGATCAAAGGCTAATACGCGTTTCGGTTCAACCCCTTATGTCGGCCTATCGCGCATCGTGAAAGATTATGCCCAGCGTATGTCGCATGCCGGAGCGGATACGGCTGACGCCGTGCCGCATCTTGACCCGGTAGTCGCCGCGCGTGCCCTGTACCGGGCGGTCATTGACGGCGAAGATAACCGCGTCACCCTGTTGAAGCGGCACCACCTCCGCCCTGCTCTGCATGCGCGGACGTTGCTCGGTGAGCACGAATTCGCCGCCCGAGAAATCCTCGCCCGGCTTTGACAGGAGGATAGCCACCTGCAACGGAAAGGCGATGTCGCCATAAAGGTCCTGATGCAAACAATTATAATCCCCCTCGCCATATTGCAGGAGAAGCGGTGTCGGACGTAACTGACCGGCTGTGTGGCAGCCTTCCAGAAAGGCGTCGTGGGTCGGCGGATAGCGCGTGTCGCTGCCCATTCTCCGGCTCCACGCATTGGCGATGCGCGCGAGCTGCGGATAGAGATTTTCGCGCAGGCCCGCAATTAAGGCAGGCAGCGGATAGGCGTAATATTTGTATTCGCCGCGCCCAAAACCGTGCCGCGCCATGGAAATGGTGGTGCGAAATGCGGCGGAATCATGCCATTTCGTGGCAAAATTGTGGCATTCGCTATCTGAGAGGAGTTTCGGGAGAATAGCCGTACCCAATGTGTCGAGTTCGGCGCCGATCTTCTCCCAGTCATAGGCGGCGACTTTAGCCGCCGCCGTTTCGTGATCGCCACTCATGCTTCACGCTCCCGCTTCAGGAGGTCGCGCTTGCGCTCGACACCCCAGCGATAGCCGGACAGTCCGCCATCATTGCGCACGACACGATGGCAGGGCACCGCGACGGCGATCTTGTTGGCGGCGCAGGCCTGCGCAACAGCGCGAACGGCTTTCGGCGCGCCGATCCGTTCGGCAATATCCGTATAGCTTGCTGTTTTTCCTGCCGGAATTTCCCGCAAGGCCTGCCAGACACGCTGCTGGAATGCCGTGCCGCGCAGATCGAGCGGCAGATCGAGACCAATGCCCGGCGCTTCGACAAAGCCGACCACCTGCGCGATCATGTCCTCGAAGTCGCGGTCGGCCCCGATGAGATTGGCTCTCGGAAAGCGCTTTTCCAGATCGCGTATCAGTGCTTCCGGGTCGTCGCCCATTAAAATGGCGCAGACGCCCTTGTCGCTCGCCGCCACAAGCACTGCGCCAAGCGCCGATTGGCCAATGGCGAAACGAATGTCGGCATCCTTGCCGCCCTGCCGGTAAGCCTTTGGCGTCATTCCGAGAATCCGGTCTGAGGCTTCGTAGAAGCGGCTGCTGGAATTGTAACCCGCATGATAGATTGCATCGGTGACGCGGATTTCCGGCGCGTCGAGCGCCACACGCATTTTGCGGGCGCGATGCGCATCGGCATAAGCTTTTGGCGTCAGCCCGGTGAAGGCTTTGAAAATGCGGTGGAAATGCGCGGGGCTGGTCTTCACCGCATCTGCGATTTCCTCCAGGGACGGCACTTCTTCCGCCGCCTCTATATAGCGGCAGGCAGCGGCTACAATTTCGGCATGGCGCGCATTATTCTGCGTCGCGAGCGTTTCAGTCAGATGCGGCTTGCAGCGCAGGCAGGGGCGAAAGCCTGCCCGCTCCGCATCCTCACAGCGGTCGAAAAACTGCACGTTTTCGCGCTTTCCTCGCCGCGACGGGCAGGACGGGCGACAATAAACGCCAGTGGTGCGCACGGCATAAACGAAGGCGCCGTCCGACGCCTTGTCGCGTCCGAGCACCTTCTGCCAACGGCTTTCATCGGGATCGTGCTTTGCGAGTGTCATAAGGTTCATGTCCGTGTTCCTTCTTTATATGAACCAGACATAGAAGCTTACAAGGGCGCTCACACTCCGCTGCTTGCTTTCAAATTCGCATCACGCTTTACGCGCATCCGCGATAGCTGCGATCAGTTCCTGCTGCTTCATGACCCCGCCATAGAGCTTGGTGCCGATGACGAAAGACGGGGTGCCGCTGAAATTAAACGCTTCGCCCTGATTCATGTTGCGCTCGAGTATGTTGTTGATGCGCTTGGAATCCGCCTTATAGGCCGCCTGAAGCTTGGCCGCGTCCAGACCAGCCTTCTTCAAGGCTGCATCGACCTGTTCCTTGGTCAGACGGCCCGGCGTGGCCATCATGGCTTCCATCGCCTTGGCGTAATTACCGGATTTTTCCGCCGCCAGAACAAGCCGCGCCGCATAGGCTGACGTTTCGCCAAAGATGATCCAGTCCTTCAGCACCAATCGCACATTGCCGTCATCCTTGACGACGCGCATCAGTTCGCCATGGCCCTTTTTGCAATAAGGGCACTGATAGTCGAAATATTCGACGATGGTGACATTGCCATTCGGGTTGCCGAGAACCGGGATTTCGGTGTCGTAAAGAACCTCGGCCACGGTCGGAACGGCCTGTGCCAGACCTTGCACGCCCGAAAGGCCGAGCGTCGCAACGGTTCCGGCTGAAACAGCCAGCATCTGACGACGATTTATCATGCACTCACTCCCGTACCGGATTGCGACTTGTCGAGCACCACAACGCGGGCGCCCGTCGGGGCGCGCTTGTAGAGATCGAGAATGTCCTGATTGAAAAGGCGGATACAGCCCGAGGACGCCGCCTTGCCGACCGACCACGGTTCGTTGGTGCCATGGATGCGGTAGAGCGTGTCCTTGCCGTCGCGATAGAGATAGAGCGCGCGGGCGCCAAGCGGATTGCGAATGCCGCCTTCCAGACCATTGGCATATTTCGCGTAATGATCGGGATTGCGCTTGATCATATTGGCGGTCGGGGTCCAGCGCGGCCATTGCGACTTATAGGCGACCTTGGCTTCGCCCTTGAAGGTCAGCCCTGCACGGCCGACGCCAACCGAATAGCGCATGGCCTTGCCGCCCGGCTGCACCAGATAAAGATAGCGCGCATAGGGATCGACAATGATGGTGCCCACCGGATGGTCGGTCGCGTAATCGACCTGCTTGCGCAGGTTGCGCTCGGCAATCTTGTTCACGTCGAGCGCGGGAATGAAGTTCTTTCCGTCGGTGACGGCACCATACATCACTTCATATTCGCTGCGCGCCGTCTGTACTTCCGGTTCCGCAACGGCCGCGACTTGCACCGGCTGCGGTTCTGCCACAACCG
>PJUK01000421.1_pt1 | contig 14581 bp, 8 predicted proteins | sample 1512211 | NCBI WGS metagenome assembly PJUK01 (sample SAMN08177668, study PRJNA422409) | Feces metagenome, whole genome shotgun sequencing project.
CGCCACCAGGCGCGGTAGTAATAGTAGTTGTCCTTCGGGAAGCCGCAGGTGTCGAGCGCGCCGAAGTGCGAGCTGATGCTGGGCCAGCGGTTGAAGGGCGTCGGCTCGCCGCGATAGTCGAAGCCGGTCCAGATGAAGCCGCCAGCCATCCACGGACGGTCGGCCGCGTGGCTCCACCACTTCTCGGCCGTGGTCGCCCACCAGGGGTGGTCGGTGTCATAGGCCGGGACGTAGCTCTTGGCGTCGCTGCGCAGGTATTCGCCGCGCGTGGTGACCGTGCTGCCGCTCTCGCTGCCGATGATCGGCAGGTTCGGGAAGCGGGCGTGGAAGTCGTCCATCTTCTCGTGGCGGTAGTTGAAGCCGATGACGTCGAGCTCGGCGGTGATGCCGTCGCCAAAGCCTGAGTCCATGGCCGCGGTGACGCCGCGGGTCGGGTCCAGACGATTGACCAGGCGCTTCATGGTCTTGGCCACCTTGCGGCCGCGCGCCGTGCCCTGCTGCGGCTCTTCGTTGCCGATCGACCACAGGATGATGCAGGGGTGGTTGCGGTCGCGGCGGATCAGCCGCTCCATCTCGTCCAGCGAGGTCGGGTCGCTGGACATCCGGCGCGTCTCGGCGATGAACAGCATGCCCAGGCGGTCGCAGGCGTCCATCAGCTCGGGCGTGGCCGGGTTGTGCGAGGCGCGATAGGCGTTGCAGCCCATCGACTGCAGTTGCTCGATCCGCCACGTCTGCAGGGTGTCGGGGATGCCCGCGCCGACGCCGGCGTGGTCCTGGTGGTTGCAGGTCCCCTGCAGCTTGACGTGCTTGTCGTTGAGGAACAGGCCTTCCTTCGGATCGAAGCGCACCGAGCGCACGCCGAACGGCGTCGCGTAGCGGTCGACCACCGCGCCGCCGACCTTCACCTCGGTGACCAGGGTGTAGAGGTGCGGGTTCTCCAGCGACCACAGCACCGGATTGGCCAGGGTCACGGTCTGCGACAGCGACTGGCGCTGCCAGCCCGGCAGGCGGCCGGCGGCCGGGGCGACGGCCAGGGCCGGCTTGCCCGCGCCGTCGAGCACGGTGTGGACCAGTTCGAACGCGACGGCCTCGTCGCCTTCGTTGGCCAGATCCGTCTCGATCTCCAGCGTGCCGTCGACCTTGGACTTCACGAACACGCCCCACTGGGGCACGTGCACCGGGGCGGTCTTGACCAGCCAGACGTGGCGATAGATGCCCGCGCCTTCATAGAACCAGCCTTCACCCAGGCTGGCGTCGACGCGCACGGTGATCAGGTTGTCGCCGCCGACATTGGCGATGTCGGTGATGTCGACGCGGAAGCTGGCGTAGCCGCTTTCCTCGCTCTCGAGGACGTAGCCGTTCACCATCACCACGGCGTCGCGCATCACGCCGTCGAACTCGATCGACAGGCGCGTGCCAGTCTCGACCATCGGCAGGGCGAAGGTCTTGCGGTACCAGCCGATGCTGTTCTGCGGGAACTCGCGGCCGATGGCCTTGTAGCCGTGGGCGGCGCGCAGGTCCTCGTCGTCGGGCTTGCCGCTGGGCTTGTAGTCGGGATTGTTTTCGAACGGCAGGGTGACGGCCCAGTCGTGCGGCACGGTCACCGGCGTCCAGGCGCTGTCGTCGAAGGTCTTCTGGGCGGCGGCGGCCACCCACCAGTTGGGCGCGTCGGCGCCGGCCTTGGCGTAGGTGCGCTGGTTGGCGCCGTAGCCGAAATCACGGGCGGGGTCCTGGGCGTGGCCCAGGTGGAACTTCCAGTCGAAGTCCATGCTGGTGCGCTCGCGCGGGCCCAGGTCGACGACGACGGGCGCGGCCTTCCTGGCGGGAGCTGCGGCGGGCTTTGCGGCGCGGGCGGAAGACGCGGCGGCGAAGGCGGCGACGCCTGCGGTGGCGGCCAGGGCTTGCCGGCGGCTGAACTCGACCATCGGGGACCTCTCGTAAGCAAAAGAAAGGGGAGGAAACCGGCGAGGTTTCCTCCCCCAGCAAAGGATCGTCGGGGAGGAGTGACGTCCTAGGAAAAGCCCCCCTCGCCGAAGCGAGGGGGAGGATAGACGGATTTAGAACTTCACCGTGACGTCCATCAGGAAGCGACGACCATAGATGTCGTAGCGGCCCAGGCGGTTCTCGTCGCCGTCGCGGTAGGTGCGCATGGCGCGGTTGGTCAGGTTGTTGGCCTGGAAGCGCACGCCGACCATGTCGTTGATCTGGTACGAGGTGCTGAAGTCCAGGGTCTTTTCAGTGCCCAGGGTCTGCAGTTCCGAGCCGTTCCAGCCGTAAATCACGGTCATCGGGCTGTGGTACTTGTAGCCCAGGCGCGCTTCGATCGGACCGTTGGAGTACCACAGGTCGACCGTCGCGGTGTGCTTGGCCAGGCCCGTCAACGACAGCGGCTTGGTCGACGGCGTCATCTCGTTCAGGTCGGAGTCGACGAAGGCGTAGTTCGAGTAGATCCCGAACTTGTCGAAGCCCGACGGCAGGAAGAAGAACGGCGTCTGGAAGGTCGCCTCGACGCCCTGGATGTAGCCGCCGCCGCCGTTGACCGGCGTGGCCACGGCGTAGGTGGTGCCGTTGTAGGTCTCGGGCGTCTGGGTCCAGCCGATGTAGGTGTCGACGTCCTTGTAGTAGTAGGCCAGGGCCACCAGGGCTTCCGGACGGAAGTACCACTCGCCCGACAGGTCGAACTGGACGGCCTTGAACGGCTTCAGGTTCGGGTTGCCGCCCGAGCCGGTGTACGGCGCCCAGGTGCTGAGGGTCTTGCTGGCGCGCAGTTCGTCCAGCGGCGGACGGGCCACGACCTGGGCCAGGCCCACGCGCACGACCTTGCCGTCGCCGAAGTCGAACTTGGCGTTCGCCGAGGGCAGGACGTCGGTGTAGTCGTTGTCGACCGTCACGGCCGAGAAGGTGTTGGCGCCGGCGTTCTGGCGATAGCCGTCGCTGCTGGTCTTGGTGGTGACCACGCGCACGCCGACGTTACCCGTCAGCCACGAGCCGGCGAAGCTGTCGGCGGCGAAGTTCAGCTTGGCGTAGGCCTCGCCGACCTTCTCGTTGACCTTCCAGCGCTGGGCCAGGTTGTCGCGGGCGTTGGCGTAGTTGAACGCGTTGTCGCCGTAGATCGCGCGGGCCACGGCGTCCAGGTCGCCGGTGATGATCCCCGGAACGTTGAAGCCGCCGATGTTGTACGAGCTGAGCAGGTTGGCTGGCACAGTGGTCGACTGCAGGCAGTTGCCCCACTCGTCCTGCAGGCTGGCGTCGTAGATGTTGCTCAGGTTGCCCGGGTTGGCGCAGACGAACCACTGGCCCTGGCTGTGGTCCTTGGTGCGGTCCGAAACGCGGAAGCCGAACTGCAGGCTCTTGAACGTGCCGCTCAGGTCGCGGGTGAAGTCCAGGGCGCCGGCGACGAGTTCGTCGTTCAGCTGCTCCAGGCCGTCGTTCTGGCCGCCGTTGTTGCCGGCCGAGCCGCTCTGCACCGTCTGGGCCAGCGAGATCGGATCCTGCGAGGCGGTCACGAACGGCTTGGCGCCGGCGCGGACGTCGTAGCTCAGCGACGAGGGCCAGCTGTCCATGCGGACGGCGCGCCAGTTGTTCTCGCGCTCGGCCTTCGAGTACGAGATGTCGCCGGCGATGGTCCACAGGTCCTTGTTCCACTTGCCGTTCAGGCCGGTGGCGAACAGGGTCTTGTCTTCGGTGTAGCGAGCCAGGATCGAGGTGATCGAGCCGTACGGCAGGGTCGCGGCGACGACGGTGTTGTTTTCCAGCACGTAGGACGCGCCGGCGCCGTTGTAGTCGCCCCAGTTGCCGTTGTCCCAGTTGCCGCGGTTGCGGGCGTAGACGGCCTGGTCCTGGTCTTCGCGGATCTTGATGTTCGAGTAGAGGGCGTCGAACTTCAGTTCGAAGTTGTCGGTCGGCTTCCACTGCAGGCCGGTCGAGACGCCGTCACGCTTCTGCTCGAGCTTCTTGACTTCCAGCTGCAGGCCCCACGGGGTGGCGTCGGTCTTGCCGTCGCCGTTCAGGTCGCCGCTGAAGTCGCTGGCGCCGACGGGGGTGCGGATGTTGGAGTCGTTCCAGCCCCAGCCTTGGAACGACACGTAGCCGTTCTTCTGCTTCTGCGAGGTCAGGCCCAGCACCATGGCCAGATCGTCGTTGAACTTGTGCACGAACGAGCCGCTGGCGCGGTAGCCGGTCTGGCCGTAGTCCGGGATGTCCTTGCCGCCGTCGTAATAGACGGGGCCGGCGCGCAGCACGACCGACGGACCGCGGTAGTCCAGCGGGTCGATCGTCTGGATGTTGATGGTGGCCGCGACGCCGCCGGCGATCAGGTCGGCCGACTGCGACTTGTAGACCTGCACGCCCTGGACGACTTCCGAGGGATAGACTTCCCAGCGGACGTTGCGGTCGGGCTCGGACGAGGCGACTTCACGGTTGTTGATGGTGCCCAGCACGAGGCGGGCGCCGAGGCCGCGGACCACCGCCTGGCTGTCATTGCCGCGGTCGCGCGTGGCGTTCACGCCAGGCAGGCGGGCGATCGACTCGGCGATCGTCACGTCGGGCAGCTGGCCGATGTCCTTGGCCGAGATCGCCTCGACCACCTTGTCGGAACCTTGCTTCACGCCCAGGGCGTCGCGCAGGCTCTTGCGCACGCCGGTGACGACGACTTCTTCGACCTGGGTGTCGGCAGCGGGAGCGGCGTCCTGCGCCCAGGCGGCGGACGAAACGGCGAGCAGGCTCAGACCGCTGGCGGCGGCGAGCAGCATGGATTGTCGGGTCATCTAGTTCCCCCAATTAGGACGCGACGCCTTCTGCGGGCGTGGCTGTCTTCTGGTTTTGTGGAGAGGACCGGCGTCAAACGGCCGGATCAGTGAGGCGCGACGGTCCGCGCCGAAAGGAGAGCCGCGCCTCTGACGGGCGCTGGCGCGCCGGCTCTGCGGACCGGCACGCCAGTGCTATTTATCATATCAATCACATCTGACAAGTCGTCAGGGCTGGGCGGGCAACCGCACGGCGCTGGGCTTGGCCGAGATGGTCGCGCTGACGGCCGAAGCCTCGCCCACCGCTTCCGCCGTCGGGGCGGTCGCCACGGTCACCGCGGCGCCCGGCATCAGGCGCGTGCGGTAGACGAAGTCGGCGCCTTCGCGAACCATCGGACGCGGCCCGGCCCCGCCCAGGAAGTCGCCGTCGATGAACGCCGCGGGCTTGTCGCCGGCCGCCACCTTGAAGGTCGTCTCGACCGGCATGACGTAGGTGGTCGACAGCCACTTGATCCCCTGGACCGGCTGGCCCTTGAAGTCGAACAGGGTCGAGTTCTCCCAGTTCGAGCCGGTGCCCCAGCGGGTCTTGCACTTGGTCGAGACCCAGGCCGGCTCCCAGTAGAAGACGCCCGTGCCGCCGTTGGCGAACACCAGCTGGGTCAGGTCGATCAGGTACTTCTTCTGGCCTTCCTGAGTGGCCGGATAGCCCGGGATCAAAGAATCCTCGCCCAGCAGGTTGGGCGAGCTGTCGGCGCCTTCGGTGGTGAAGGGATAGGACGTCTCGACCACCACCACGTCAGCCGCATAGGTGTGGCGCAGGCGGTTGATGGACTCGCCCAGTTGCGCCATCGAGCGCTTGGACCACTTGCTGTAGTAGCTGATGCCGATCATGTCGTAGTCGGTGACGCCGGCCTTGGCCGCGGCCGCGAACCAGTCCTCGACGGTGTCGGGCTGGGCGATGTGCAGCATCACCCGCGGGTTCTTCGAGCCCTTGGCGCCGGCGTCGCGCACGGCCTTGATGCCGGCGTTGAACAGCAGCGCGTTGCGCTCCCAGTTGATCGGGTCCTTGGCCTTTTCCAGCGTCGAGACGATCTCGCCGTTGGTCTCGTTGCCCACCTGCACCAGGTCGGGCATCAGGCCCTGGGCGTCGAGCTTGGTCAGGGTGTCGTAGGTGAAGGCGTAGAGGGCCTTGGCCTGGTCGGGCGTCGACAGCTTCTCCCAGGCCTTGGGGGCCAGCTGCTTCTCACCGTCGGCCCAGTCGTCCGAATAGTGGAAGTCGAGCAGCACCTGCAGGCCGGCGGCCTTGGCGCGCTTGATGCTCTTGGTGACGTCGGCGATGTTGGAATAGTTCGTCCACTGCGGGTCGTTCCACAGGCGGATGCGGGCGATGTTCGAGCCGGCGTCCTTGAAGAACTGGTACTGCTCGACGGTCTTGCCGCCGGAACGGTAGACGGCGCCGCAGTCGTCCATCTCGTTGGCGTAAGAGATGTCGACGCCGAGATAGGTCTTCGGCCCTTTGGCGGGTTCGGCCGCGACGGCGGCGGTGGAGGCCATCAGGCCGGCGATAAGCCCCAGGCCCAGCTTCCGAAGTTGTCCCGACATGGCGAATGCTCCCGTTCTGTCTTCCCGGCTGCGATGAAGGCCCGGCCGGGGTTTTCGGGGCGGAATATCTTCGTATTGATATTACAAATCAACCCTCGGAGCCGAGCGCGATCCTGACAAAGTTTTGCAGGGCGGGTGACGGTGTTTTCCCAGTAACCAGGCTGAGTTGCGCGATCGGCGTTCCGCCGGCGATGGGCCGGAAGACCACGCCGTCGAGCGCCAGGCGGGCCATCGAGACCGGCACGATCGATACGCCCAGTTCTGCCGCGACCAGCGCCACCAGAGACAGCATCTGCGGCGCCGGCTGGCCCAGGATCGGCTCGAAGCCGGCCCGCCGGCAGGCCTCGACCGCGGCGTCGAAGACCGTGGGCCCCAGGCCGCGCGGCGTCAGGATGAAGGCCTCGGCCCGCAGGTCGTGCAGGTCGACCTTCTCGCCGGACGCCGCCGGATGCGAGGCCGGCAGCACGACCACCATCTCCTCGCCGTCCAGGTCGTGCACCCGCAGGCCCGCAAGATCGACAGCCCCGGGCCGCAGGAAGGCCGCATCGAGCGCGCCCTGCGCGACCTCGGCCGCAAGGTGGGTGCTGTTGGTCTCGGCCAGCGACAGCTCCACGTCCGGATAGCGCCGGCGATAGGCGCGCACCGAGGCCTGCACCGCGCGATTGAGCACCGCCGAGCCGGTGAAGCCCAGGCGCAGCGAACCGCTCTCGCCCCGCGCCGCCTTCCTCGCCAGGAGAGCCGCGGACCTGGCCTGATCGGGCATGTTGCATACGGCGGCGTGAAACGCCCTTCCCGCCTCGGTCAGCTCGGCCCCGGTCGGCAGGCGCTTGAACAGGGTCACGCCCAGCTCGGCCTCCAGGTCCTTGATCTGCTGGCTCAGCGGCGGCTGGCCGATGCCGATCCTGGCCGCCGCTCGCGTGAAGTGCCCTTCCTCGGCGACGGCCAGGAAGTAGCGGATGTGACGCAGCTCCACGTCATCTCCAAAAGCTATCGAAAATCCGATCGCCATATATTGGACTGTCAAAAGGCGCAGTTCTAGATCACCGTCATGACCGCCTGCGCCACCATCGCCGCCTCGCCCGCTAGGGATGCGGGCCGCCTGCGCCGGATGTCGCTGGCGCTGTTCCTCGGCGGCTTCTCGACCTTCAGCCTGCTCTATTGCGTGCAGCCCCTGCTGCCGACCTTCGCCCGCTCCTTCGGCCTGTCGCCCGCCCAGAGCGCCATGGCCCTGTCGCTGAGCACCGCCACCCTGGCGATCGCCATCCTGATGGCCGGCGGCGCGGCCCAGCGGCTGAACCTCAAGACTCTGATGTTCGGCTCGATGGTGCTGGCCGCCGCCTGCAACCTCGCCGCCGCCCTGGCGCCGAGCTGGCCGCTGCTGCTGGTCGCCCGCGCCGCCGAGGGCCTGCTGCTGGGCGGCGTGCCGGCCGTGGCCATGACCTATCTTGCCGAGGAAACCGAAGCCTCCGACCTGGCCGCCGCCATGGGCCTCTATGTCGCCGGCACGGCGTTCGGCGGCATGGCCGGCCGCGTCGGCATGGGCCTGCTGCTGGCGACCTTCGACTGGCGCATGGCCATGGCGGCCATCGGCGCCATCGACCTTGTCGCCGCCCTCGCCTTCTTCGCCCTGCTGCCCAAGCCCCGCCACGTGCGCGCTCCCGCGCCCGAACACCTGTCCGATCGCCTCAGGACATGGGGCCAGGCCTGGCGACGCCCCGGCCTGCCGGCCCTGTTCGGCCTGGGCTTCTGCCTGACCGGCGTGTTCGTGGCCCTGTTCAACTATGTCGAGTTCCGCCTCGAAGGCGCGCCCTACCACCTCAGCCAGACGCAGGTCGGCCTGATCTTCCTGGTCTACGCCTTCGGAGTGTGGTCCTCGTCGACCGCCGGGCGGCTGGCCGAGCGCCATGGCCGTCGCCGCCTGCTGCTGGTCGGCCTCGCCATCACCCTGGCCGGGATCGTCCTGACCCTGCCGGCCAGCCTGGTTTCCGTCATCGCCGGGATCGCGCTGGTCACCACCGGCTTCTTCATCGCCCACGCGGTGGCCAGCGGCTGGGTCGGGCGGCTGGCCGGACCGGCCAAGAGCCAGTCGGCGGCGCTGTACCTGCTGTTCTATTATGCCGGCTCGAGCCTGGCCGGCGCCGTCGGCGGCTGGTTCTGGCGACACGGCGCCTGGCCCGCCGTCGCCGGCTTCACCGCCGCTCTCGTCCTGGCCGGCGTCGCCCTGGCCCTGCGCATTCCCCGGGAAGACCCGTCATGACCGACCGCCAAGCCCTTGTCTTCCTGCCCGGCCTGCTGTGCGACGCCCGCCTATGGCGCGACCAGGCGGCGGACCTTTCGGATATCGCCGACCCGATCATCGCCGACCTGACCCTGGACGACAGCGTCGCGGCCATGGCCCGGCGCGTGCTGGCCGCCGCCCCCGAGCGCTTCGCCCTGGTCGGCCTCTCCATGGGCGGCTACGTCGCCTTCGAAATCCTTCGCCAGGCGCCGGAGCGGGTCGCGCGCCTGGCGCTGCTGGCCACCAGCGCCGCGCCCGACAAGCCCGCCCGCGCCGAGAACCGCCGCCGCGCCATGGCCGCGCTGGAGGTCGGCCGGTTCCTGGGCGTCACCCAGCGCATGCTGCCGCAACTGCTGCACGCCTCGCGCCTGGACGAGCCCCTGGGCGCCGAGGTCAAGGAAATGGCCGCCCGCGTCGGGGGCCCGGCCTTCCTGCGCCAGCAGCGCGCCATCCTCGGCCGCCCCGACTCCTGCCCGCTGCTGCCGTCGATCGCCATGCCGACCCTGGTGGCCGTCGGCGACTCCGACCAGTTGACCCCGCCCGCCGAGTCCCGCGCGATCCACGAGGCGATCCCCGGCTCGCGCCTGCACGTCTTCGACGACTGCGGCCACCTGCCGGCCATGGAACGCCCCGACGAGACGACCGCCCTGCTGCGCGCCTGGCTGACGGAGGCCTGAGTGATCCAGATCGACCGCCTCGACCACTTCGTGCTGACCGTCGCCTCCGTCGAGGCCAGCGCGACCTTCTACGAGCGCGTGCTGGGCGCCGAGCGTGTCACGACGCCCGGCAAGCCCACGGCCGTTCGCTTCGGCCGCTGGAAGATCAACCTGCACCCGGCCGACGCGCCCTTCACGCCCAAGGCGGCGCGGACCATCACCGGCGCGGGCGACTTCTGCCTGATCACCCGCCGGCCGCTCGAAGAAGCGCTCGCCCACCTTTCCGACTGCGGCGTCGCTGTCGAACTCGGCCCGGTCGACCGCAACGGCGCGCTGGGCCCCATGACCTCGATCTATTTCCGCGACCCCGACAAGAACCTGATCGAGATCAGCCGCTACGCCGACCGCCCCACCCAGCGCCTGGCGGTCTATGGCTCGCTCGCCCCCGGACGCCCCAACCACCATCACCTGGCGCCGCTCGGCGGGCGCTGGACCACCGGCGTCGTGCGCGGCCGCCTGGTCGCCGAAGGCTGGGGCGCGGCCATCGGCTTTCCCGGCCTCGTTCAAGATCCAGGCGGCGAGGCGATCGCGGTGCAGGTGCTGGAGAGCGAGGCGCTGGAAGCGCACTGGCCTCGGCTCGACGCCTTCGAGGGCGCCGGCTACCGCAGGGTAAGCGTCACGGTCGAAACCGAGGCCGGTCCCGTCGAAGCCTGGATCTACGTTCTGGCCTGACCTCTGCGCGGGCTCGTCATGCCACCGGTGGCAGCATCGACCGGCTCAATCCCCGAAAATCGTCGTTCGCAACCCTGCGTTCCACGAAAGTTCCCCTTTACGTAAGTCGCGAGGCGCCTGCCATCATCCCCCGCAACGATCAGCCGCGCAAAGCGGCGACGCTTTGAGGAGGATACGAGTATGGCGGACGCCGTAGCGACGTCAGGCGCAAAGAACGGAGAGACCGTTCAGCGCAAAGACGCCTTGGTCATCGGCGCGGCGTCGGTGGGCACGGTCTTCGAGTGGTACGACTTCTACCTGTACGGCTCGCTGGCCACCTACATCACCCACCACTTCTTCTCGGGCGTGAACGAGACCACGGGCTACATCTTCGCCCTGCTGGCCTTCGCGGCCGGGTTCGCCGTGCGTCCGTTCGGCGCGCTGGTGTTCGGGCGCCTGGGCGACCTCTGGGGCCGCAAGAACACCTTCCTCGTCACCATGCTGCTGATGGGCCTGTCGACCTTCGTGGTCGGCCTGCTGCCCAGCTACGAGCAGATCGGCGTCGCCGCTCCCATCGCGCTCGTCTTGATGCGCCTGCTGCAGGGCCTGGCGCTGGGCGGCGAATACGGCGGCGCGGCCACCTACGTCGCCGAGCACGCCCCGCACGGGCGGCGCGGCTTCTACACCAGCTTCATCCAGATCACCGCGACCTTCGGCCTGTTCCTGAGCCTGGTGGTGATCCTGGCCACGCGCTCGACCGTCGGCGAAGACGCCTTCCAGGCCTTCGGCTGGCGCATTCCGTTCCTGATCTCGATCGCCCTCCTGGGCGTGTCGCTGTGGATCCGCCTGCAGCTGTCGGAAAGCCCCTCGTTCCAGAAGATGGTCAGCGAGGGCAAGGGCACCAAGCAGCCGCTGAAGGACAGCTTCGCCCGCTGGGGCAACCTGAAGATCGTGATCCTGGCCCTGGTGGGCCTGACCGCCGGCCAGGCCGTAGTCTGGTACACGGGCCAGTTCTACGCGCTGTTCTTCCTGGAGAAGATGCTCAAGGTCGACGGCGCGGTGGCCAACACCCTGGTGGCCGTCGCCCTGCTGATCGGCACGCCGTTCTTCGTGGTCTGCGGCTGGCTGTCGGACAAGATCGGCCGCAAGCCGATCATCATGCTGGGCTGCGCGCTCGCCGCCCTCACCTACTTCCCGCTGTTCAAGACCCTGACCAGCGCCGCCAACCCGCAGCTGGCCGCCGCCACGGCCTCGGCGCCGGTCACGGTGATCGCCGATCCGGCCGACTGCTCGTTCCAGTTCGATCCCGTCGGCAAGACGGTGTTCAACACCTCCTGCGACCTGGCCAAGTCGTACCTGGCCAAGGCTGGCGTCAGCTATGAGAACCAGCCCGTCGCCGCTGGCGAGATCGCCGAGGTCCGCATCGGCGAGACCACCCTGCCCTCGTTCCGCGGCGAGACCCTGTCGAAGGAGCAGTTCGCCGTCGAGAAGAAGGCCTGGGAAGCCAAGCTGGCGCAGGCCCTGAAGACCGCCGGCTATCCCGAGAAGGCCGACCCGGCCAAGATCAACAAGCCGCTGGTGATCTTCGTCCTGACCCTGCTGGTGATCTACGTCACCATGGTCTACGGCCCGGTGGCGGCCATGCTGGTCGAGCTGTTCCCGACCAACATCCGCTACACCTCGATGAGCCTGCCCTACCACATCGGCAACGGCTGGTTCGGCGGCTTCCTGCCGACCACGGCCTTCGCCATGGTCGCGGCCACGGGCAACATCTACTACGGCCTCTGGTATCCGATCGTCGTGGCGGCCGTGACCGCGATCATCGGCATGCTGTTCCTGAAGGAAACCAAGGACGTCGACATCGAGGCCTGATCGCCTCGGAGAACTTCTCGAAGGGGGCGCCGCAAGCGCCCCTTCTTCGTTTCAGGGGCGCAGCGAGAACGGCACCCAGCGGCGATCGTCCTCGAACACCTCGAAGGCCCGGTCCACCGGCGGGAAGGCCCGCTGCGAGCAGTCGTCGCGCTCGCAGATCCGGCAGCTGACGCCGATCGGCGCCGACGGCCCGGCCAGGTCCAGCCCGTCCGCATAGACAAGCTGGTCGGCGTAGCGGGCCTCGCAGCCCAGGCCCAGGGCATAGCGGCGCTCGGCCTGGCGATAGGCGCCCGACGGCTTCACCACACCGCGCGCGATGCAGACATAGCGCACCGCGTCGGGCATCTGCGCCAGTTGCACCAGCCAGGCGTCGGGCCGGGCGAAGGCGTCGTGCACGTTCCACAACGGGCAGGCTCCGCCGAAACGCGCGAACTGCAGGCGCGTGGCGCTGTGGCGCTTGGTGATGTTGCCGGCCCGGTCCAGCCGCACGAAATAGAACGGCACGCCCCGCGCCCCCGGCCGCTGCAGCGTCGACAGCCGATGGAACACCTGCTCCAGGCTGGTCTGGAAAGTCAGGGCCAGGCGCTCGATGTCGTGCCGCGCCGCCCGCGCCGCTTCGCGAAACCGCTCGTAGGGCAGAACGAGCGCGCCGGCGGCGTAGTTCAGAAGGCCCGTGCGGCAGACCTTGGCGGCGCTGTCGCTGCGAAAGCCCGCCGCGGCCAGCTCGCTCTCGACGATGTCGGGCAGGGTCAGGGCGGCGATCTGGTAGGCCAGTTGGAAGCTGCGGGTCGCCTCGGGATGGGCGGCCCCGATGGTCACGGTCCGCGACGCGGCATCCCAGTGACGCAGCAGGTCCGGCTCGTCGCCGCGCACCACCCGCACGCCCAGGCGGTCGGCGAGATACGCCTCCAGCGCCCGCTCGCCGCCCCCGCCGATCTCGACCGCCAGCGCCTCGGCGGCGACGTCCAGGCTGTGGATGTAGTTGTTCTTGTAGTGGAAGAAGTCGCGGACCTCTTCGTAGGGCAACAGCGCGCTGGCCGCCCCGCGCTCGTCCAGCGACACGGCCTCCTCGGTCGCCTTCAGCCGCTCGTCCAGCCGCCGATAGGCGCGGTGCAGGTCGAGATACGCCTTGGCGAGGTTCGGCGTATTGGCCACCGCCGCCTTGATCTCCGACAGGGCCGGCGCCTCACCGCCCACCGGAGCGTCCGCCGTGGCCTCGCGCAGGTCGGCGATCAGCCGCTGGTCGTCGGCGGCGTCCAGCGAGGCGGCGTCCACCTCGAACACCCGCATGACGTCGATCAGCACCCGGGCGGTGACCGGTCGCTGGTTGGCCTCGATCTGCGACAGGTAGCTGGCCGACAGCCCAAGCTGCGCGGCGCAGGCCTCCAGCTTCCAGCCCTTGGCCTGGCGCAACAGCCGCAGGCGCGGCCCGATGAACAGCTTCTCTCCCATTTCGCAACTTTGCTATTTCACAAGATGCAAGTTCGCAAGCCCTCGCCACAGCCTCAATTTCCTTGAGGGTGACGCCCGAAGCCACGCAAAATCCTTTCTTTGCGACGTTCACAGCTCGGTCGGAGTAAGCCTTGCAACACATCCTGGAAGAGCTGGAGCGGCGTCGCGAGCAGGCGCGAGCGGGCGGCGGCGAGAAGCGGGTGGCGAGCCAGCATGCCAAGGGCAAGCTGACCGCGCGCGAGCGGATCGATCTCTTGCTGGACGAAGGCTCGTTCGAGGAGTTCGACATGTTCGTCGAGCACCGGGGGACCGAGTTCGGCATGGCCGACCAGAAGGTGCCCGGCGACGGCGTGGTGACCGGCTGGGGCACGATCAACGGCAAGGTCGTCTACGTCTTCTCCAAGGACTTCACGGTGTTCGGCGGCAGCCTGTCGGGGGCGCACGCGGCCAAGATCGTCAAGGTCCAGCGCCAGGCGATGAAGGTCGGCGCGCCGATCATCGGCCTGTTCGACGCCGGCGGGGCGCGCATCCAGGAGGGCGTCGACAGCCTGGCCGGCTATGCCGACATCTTCCTGGAAAACACCCTGGCTTCGGGCGTCATCCCGCAGATCAGCGTGATCATGGGCCCCTGCGCCGGCGGCGACGTCTATTCGCCGGCCATGACCGACTTCATCTTCATGGTGAAGGACACCAGCTACATGTTCGTCACCGGGCCCGACGTGGTGAAGACCGTCACCAACGAGGTGGTCACCGCCGAGGAGCTGGGCGGGGCCCGCGTCCATGCCGCCAAGTCGGGCGTGGCCGAAGGGGCGTTCGAGAACGACCTCGAAGCCCTGACCCAGGTGCGCCGCCTGGTCGACTTCCTGCCCTCGTCCAATCGCGAGAAGGCCCCGATCCGCCAAAGCTTCGACGACCCCCATCGCCAGGAGGCCAGCCTCGACAGCCTGGTGCCGGCCGATCCGGGCAAGCCCTACGACATGAAGGAGCTGATCCTGAAGATCGTCGACGAGGCCGACTTCTTCGAGATCTCGTCCGAGTGGGCCAGGAACATCGTCTGCGGCTTCGCCCGCATGGACGGCCAGACCGTCGGGATCGTCGCCAACCAGCCGCAGGTGCTGGCCGGGGTGCTCGACATCGACTCATCCCGCAAGGCCGCCCGCTTCGTGCGCTTCTGCGACGCCTTCGAGATCCCGATCGTCACCCTGGTCGACGTGCCGGGCTTCATGCCGGGCACCAAGCAGGAGTACGGCGGCCTGATCAAGCAC
>PJUK01000424.1_pt1 | contig 14542 bp, 13 predicted proteins | sample 1512211 | NCBI WGS metagenome assembly PJUK01 (sample SAMN08177668, study PRJNA422409) | Feces metagenome, whole genome shotgun sequencing project.
AAAAGCGCGCCGCGCCAGTTGGAATCAGTCACCAGATCCTGTGAATAGGACAGCGACTGGATACGCCCGCGGAATTTCAGGAGAAAATCATCGATCGTGTCGGTGAAGCGCGCTGTCTGGCTGGCGATGCTCTGCACGATGGCCAGCATGTTCTTTGACCGGTGACTGACTTCGCGCAAAAGCGTTTTCAATACCTGCTCACGGCGTTTCAGCTCGCTGATTTCCAGTGCTGTCGTCACCAGTCCGAGGAGATTGCCGCTGGTATCGCGGTCGCAATCGATATGCAGTTCGACCCAGTGGAGCTTGTTGCCGTCCATGATGGAAAGCTCGACATTCTGCGCCGTCATGGTTTGAAGCGCCGTCTCTTTGGCCGATTTCAGCTTGGCGAGCGATGTGGAAACGATGAAATCCTCGTCGGTGCCGCCGGCTTTCCAGTTATTTTGCCAGTAGACGGGTAGATTTTCCCCCCAGGCATAGGTCAGATCGGGACGCTGATAGAGCACGCAGACATTGCTGTTACGGACTGCCCGAAGGAGCGCGCGCAGACGGGCTGCATCCGGTTCGGCTTCGCGTAATGGCAGGTCTGATGCGCTCATTATAGTCTCGATAACGGTCGATTGGGCCGGATGGCGTGCGCTGACTGAAGGTCGGGACGGTGGACCCTATTTTTCTCCAGAAAGCAAACCGCCGCGCAATCTCGCGCGACGGTATGGTGTTGTTCATATCGGTAGGGCCGGTTTACGGCCAAAAACAGACCAGTTCTGAACTGGGTTTTTCTCCGCTCTATCAGGCCTTGCGGATCGCCGAGGCTATAAGCGAAATGACCAGCAAGGCTAGGAACACGAAGAACAGAATCTGGGCGATACCCGCCGATGCTCCGGCAATGCCGCCAAAGCCCAGCGCACCGGCGACAAGAGCCACGACGAGAAATACGAGCGCGTAGTAAAGCATATCCGATCTCCTCTTTTGTATATGAGGAATAAACTACTTTGCTATGCATTCGGTTCCTGCCAGCGCGTAAAAATGAGTTATTCAAGGTTGAGGCGGGGCTTGTGTCGGGTTGCAAAGCGGGAATGCACGCCGCTCCGGGAAGAGGGTTTTCCCTCTCCCGGAGGCGATTACAACCGCCAAACGTGGCTGTAGTGGCCGAACTCAGGCCGCGACTTGGGAAGCCTCTTCGAAAAACAGCGCCTGACTGATCAGGGCTTTCACCATGTCGGGATTGAACGGCTTGGTCACGAGGAAGGTTGGCTCGGGGCGTTCGCCGGTCAGCAGGCGTTCCGGAAAGGCCGTGATGAAGATGACAGGGATCGTGTCGTCTTTCAGGATTTCATTCACGGCGTCGATGCCCGAGCTGCCATCGGCAAGCTGGATATCAGCCAGAACCATCCGCGGCTTCTCTTTTTCATAAAGTGCGAGCGCCTCATCCTTGGTGCGGGCGATGCCGACGACCTCATGTCCGAGGCTTTCGACCATCTGCTCGATATCCATGGCGATCAGCGGTTCGTCTTCGATGATCATCAGGCGGGTTGCGACCTGACGTGAGATTTCCGTCGATGCGGCGGAAAGCAGACGTCCCAGCTCGCCATCGTCGACATTGAGAACCTCGGCGGCTTCCTTGTCGCTGAAGCCTTCGACGGCCACCAGCAAGAAGGCCTGACGGGGCAGCGGCGCAATATGCGCCAGATTGCGGTTTGCCCGCTGTTCCCAGCCGATCTCCGAAGATTGTTCCGGCACCCGGATCGATGCGGTCTTGTAGAGGTCGCAGAACAGGCGATAGACGCCGATGCGGTCCGACGATGTATCCGGGAAAATGCTCAGATCGGCGATCAGAGCTTCTAGCACGGCCGCCACGTAAGCATCGCCGGATGTCTGAGAACCGGTGAGGGCACGCGAAAAACGGCGAAGATAGGGAAGATGCGGCGCGATACGCGTCGATAACGTCATGGTAATGGAACTCCTCATCTGCCGCTTTGTTTTACATTCGCATGAATCCGGTTTGAACAATCGGCTCGAACCAGCTTTTGGCCAAGCGCGATCATCCGCAATCGGGCGCGGCATTACGGATGGAAACGATGCGACTTGAAAAAAGTTCCGAACTGACGGCATAATTTCTGGAACTTTTTTGGGGCTGGTGCATTCCCCGTCCAACAGAAGCTTTGTAACAAACAGGACAGGGCTCATCGCCTAGAACGATACAATATGACAGATAAAGATAACCTTCATACGAATGGCGTCGCGGCGTCGCGGCGCGTCCCGAAGGACATATTAGGACCCAATTGTGAAGTCGGATTGAAACTCAAGGCGTTGTACGCCTCGATTCAAGATGAGACGATCCCGGACCGTTTTCTCGATCTTCTCGAAAAACTCGATCAGGCTGAACAGGAGAGTATGCGTGGACAGAGCACCCGTTCCGTCGGTTGATGGAAATGCCCCTCAGGAGGGCCCGCAAGGCGCGCAGTTCAAGCGAGAGCTGCTGGCGTCGCTGCCAAGCTTACGCGCATTTGCCGTGTCACTTATCGGCCAGCATGACAAGGCAGACGATTTGGTACAGGACACCATCATGAAGGCCTGGGCCAAGCAGGAAACCTTCGAGATGGGCACCAATATGAAGGCCTGGCTTTTCACCATCCTGCGCAATGAATTCTACACTCAGATGCGCAAGCGTGGGCGTGAGGTGCAGGATACGGATGGCCTGTTCAGCGAACAGCTCGCCGTGCATCCTTCGCAATATGGCATGCTGGATCTGCAGGATTTTCGCTCGGCGCTTGAGCAACTGCCTGACGATCAGCGCGAAGCGATCATTTTGATCGGCGCTTCCGGCTTTGCTTATGAAGAAGCGGCGGAGATTTGCGGCTGTGCGGTCGGCACGATCAAAAGCCGTGTCAGCCGTGCGCGGACCCGGCTTCAGGAAATCCTGAAGATCGAAGGCGAGGGCGATTACGGCCCCGATGCCGATTCGTCCCGCGTCACCTTGAGAAGTTTTGCATGAGGCTTCATGCCGCCGGATTCTTTGATCCGGCGGCATTCACCACAAGCTTAAGCAGTTTGTGTGCCATTTTGGCTTAAATGATCCGGTGCCGTCGCCCGGCGGCATTTATTTTCGCTGGTCATGACAGTTTTTTGCCCCAGACACTTGAAGGTTAGCCGCCACTGATATTTGCTATCTGAAGTGGGTGTTCAATTTGTATTGGGGCGCGTTTTGCCATCAGTCTTGTTGCAGAAACTGCTTCAGTCTTCACCGAAACCGATTGCGGTTATCGTCTCGCTCGGACTTGTGCTTCTTTCTGCCGTGATGACGCTGTTTCTGTCCTCGAGCGTTACGCATCAGATTGTCGATATTTCCCGCAATTATGCCTTGCGCCAGCAGGTGGACAAGGTTGCCCGGCTCGCCAACAATATCGAGATGAGCCGTCGCGGCTATCTTCTGACGCTCGACGAGGCGCATCTCGATCTCTATCGCAATTCGATCCTCTCTGTTGAGCAGACATTGACCGATCTGGAGGCCCTGTCGGTCCCCAATCCGTTGCAGGATACGCGGGTAAAGCAGATTCGCGCTCTGATCGAGCGAGAAGAAGCGGATGTGCGCCAAACGGTGGAGCTTGCATCGTCGGGCAATGTCGCAGCAGCGATGCAGCGGGTGCGCAGCGACGAAGGCAAGGCGTTGATGGACCAGCTGTCCACCACCGTGTCGGACTTTATCGATGTGGAAGAAAAGCAGCTTGCCGAACGGAACGAGCGCATCAACCGGATGCGCTACTGGATGACGGCCACCTCCATCGTGGCGCTGGCTTCGGCGGCGATGCTGGGCTTGCTGCTTTTCAGCCGCGTGCAGCGTTATGCGCGCACCATGTTCGAAGGGCAGTCGGCGCTGCGCTCTGAAAACGAGATTCTTGAACAGCGGGTGCGCGAACGCACAGCCGAGCTGGAGGAGGAGCGCCGCATTGCGGAGCGTGAGCGTTATCGCGTCGAGCTTCTGCTACAGGACACCAATCACCGTATCGGTAATTCTCTGGCGACCGTCTCCTCCCTGCTGGGTTTGCAGATGCGACAGGCGCGTAGCGAGGATGCGCGTGCTGCCCTTTCGGCGGCGCGCGACCGGGTGCAGACGGTTTCGACAGCCCATCGGCGTTTGCGGCTGGGCGAAGACATGGAAACCGCCCGCGTCGACGAGTTTCTGACCACGGTTATCAACGATATCCGCAATGCCATCGGTCAGGACCGCCAGATCGAGATCGTGACGAATTTCGAGCAACTTGACCTGAAAGCCCGGGATGTGACGACCATTGGCATCATCGTCGGCGAACTTGTGACCAACGCCATCAAACATGCTTTCAAGGGGCGACCAGGCGGACAGATTTCCGTCAGTTTTCAGGCGGATGCCGATGGTGTGCCCGTTCTGGCGGTGGAAGATGATGGCGTCGGTTGGGGGACGGAAGGCGCGAAGCCGGGCGACAAGAACGGACTTGGCACGCTGGTAGTAGAACAGCTTTGCATGCAGTTCGGCGAAAAGCCGGTCTATGGTGAAGCCGTGGATCGCGCTGGCACACGCGTTTCTGTGCGCCTTGCATCGCTGGTCGATAGCACCGACGCGGCTGCGCAGTAAAGCGAAGCGCCTCCCGATGACCCATGAAAAAACACCGGAACAGGTTCCGGTGTTTTAATTTTTATAGGGCTTTTGTCAGGCTTTGGGCGGTCGCTTCTTCTTGTCTGAGAGGAGCGAAACCAGAGCGATGCCTGCAAGCGGCAGGGCGGCTGCCAGTATCGGCCGCTTGAGGATCGATGGGATCGTCGCAAGAGCGGCTGTCGCCATCATTGCCGATTTGTCGGCTGCGATCCGCTCTTTGCGCTTTTTCGCCTCTGCTGCGGCCTGTATCTTCAGCACAGCGAGAACGAGCAGCGCAAGTATCAGCGAAATGGCGGCAAGAATCAGTGCTGCAAGCGGACCGCCATAGGTCTGCGCCAAAGCCAGAAAGGCCGCGACACAGAGAAACGTGACCGTGATGATGCCGAAAATGCCAATCGCCACGCCGTAAATCGCTGCGCGTCGCGTTTGGCTGACGGTGAATCTCACTTCTTCGCCAGCCAGAGCGGACAGGATAGGGACCAGAGCTTTAAGCATGGGACGCCTCAGCGGCGGGAAAGAAGGGCGAGCAGATAGCCGATGCCAAGCGCGGTAGCGAGCGATGTAATCGGACGTTCACGCACGGTTGCCGTCAACTGCGCTTCGAGGTCCTGCGCCTTTCCGCACAATTCATCAACAACATCGCCGCCTTGCAGATAGGCGCTCTGATAGGTTTCCTTCGCGGTGCGCTTGGCGTCGCGGACGGTCTGGTTGCCGAGATTGGCGAGCGTCGCGGCGATGGCTGCGATGTCTTCCTTCAACTGCTCGACCTGCGCCTGCAAGTCTTCCGTGGTCGAATCGGTCAACGCTTCCTCGATCTTTTCTTCGATCTTGTTCGTCTTCGCGGATGCACGCGCCATATCTGGCCTCCTGTCATAAGGGATTATCGTTGTATCAACGCTTTTCGTCACCAATGGTTGCACGCATTAGCCAATTGCAGCAACGCCGCGCGTCACTTCTCGTGCGTCATGGTAAACGGGCACAGCCGTCGCAGGTGCTCGTCAGAACAAGGCGTGGTCAGACCATGTCAGACGAGGAACAGATAGGCTGCGCCTGCAATCATCAGGAAGGCAAGGCCGACATGGGCCGGTTTCAGCGCGCGCTGCGGAGCTGGCAGCGGATCATCATTGCCCGCCATGGCGGTTCTTGCCGCATGTTCGAGTGCCTGAATGTCTTTGTGCATCATGTGCATGCTCCTCCTGCCGGACCGCACGCCCCAATATTGTTGATCAGGGAGACGAACACATCCGACATGGTTATCAGGTCTGATTTGTCCGCATTATGCAACAGCTATTTATAAGGGGTTTGACAGGCCCCACCTCCCACAAAAGCTGGCAGAAAAAGGCAGTTAAAACAAAACATGACTTGCATCATCATATTATTGGGGTTTAAAAAGAGTTCGACAAGCAGCGCTGCGGCGTGCGTGATGGGTCGTCCTTGGCGCCCGAGTTGAACAATCAAAAGGCGATCAAGATGACTGGTTTCTGTCGGAAAGGCTTCATGGCTGCGGCGATGGGCATTGTCTTGCTGGGCGTTGGTCCGGCATTGGCTCAAGAGGTGACACAGCCCAATCCTTCAACTGCGCCCGCAGCCACTCAACCAGCCACCCAGCCTGCGCCTGCCGCGCCTGCCGCACCTGCGCCGTCGGCTCCAGCAGCACAGCCTGCTCCGGCAGCGCCCACCTCGACTGCGCCTTCGGCCCCGCAAGCCGAGCCACAGCCCGTAATCGCTGGCCAGCCTGCCGCCGAAGAGCGCGATGCCAGCCTTCCGCATGATCTGTCGCCCTGGGGCATGTTCATGGCTGCCGACTGGATCGTGAAGGCGGTGATGATCGGTCTCGGTCTTGCCTCGCTCGCAACATGGACCATCTGGGTCGCCAAGTCGCTCGAACTGGCTGGCGCACGTCGCCGCGCCAACAAGGCGCTGAAGACCATCGGTCATTCCGCCACGCTTTCCGAAGCTGTCCGCGCGCTTGACGGCGTCAAGGGTCCGGGCGCCATCATGGTGCGCGCCGCGGAAGACGAGGTTCGTCTCTCCAGCCCCGCACTGGCGCGGGCTGGCGGCGAGGGCCTGAAGGAACGCGTTTCGTCGCGCCTGTCCCGCATTGAAGCCAAGGCTGGCCGTCGCCTGTCCAAGGGCACCGGCATTCTCGCCACCATCGGCTCGATTGGACCATTTGTCGGTCTGTTCGGCACCGTCTGGGGCATCATGAATTCCTTCATCAACATCAGTGAAGCGCAGACGACCAATCTGGCCGTGGTGGCTCCGGGTATCGCCGAAGCGCTGCTCGCCACGGCCATCGGGCTTGTCGCCGCTATTCCGGCGGTTGTGATCTACAACGTCTTTGCCCGTGCGATCACCGGCTACCGTTCGCTTCTGGCCGATGCATCGGCAGGCGTTGAACGTCTGGTCAGCCGAGATCTGGATTTCAGGGCAGCAGGCGTGCGTGAAGGCACGCTGCACGCAGCGGAGTAGGCATCATGGCGAGTAAAGTCCGCGAAGGCGGTGGTGACGATCTCGAGCTCAATCACGAGATCAACGTAACGCCCTTCATCGACGTGATGCTGGTTCTGCTCATTATCTTCATGGTGGCAGCACCGCTTGCGACCGTGGACGTGAAGGTTGATCTGCCTGCATCGACCGCTGCCGCCGCGCCGCGTCCCGACAAGCCGCTTTATGTGACGCTGAAGGAAGACCTGAGCGTCAGCGTCGGCAATGATGTCGTGGCGCGCGATCGTCTGGGGGCGGCACTGGATGGTCTTTCGGAGAAGAACAAGGAAACGCGCGTTTTCCTGCGCGCCGACAAAACCGTCCCTTATGAAGAGCTGATGCGCATCATGAATTCGCTGCGTGAAGCGGGCTATCTCAAGATCGCACTGGTCGGCCTCGAAACTGTCGGCGCGGCTGCTCCTGCTGCTCCTGCGTCCCCCGCACCGGCGTCTGCTGCGCCCGGAGCGGCACAATGAACGCACTTCCGCCCGATCATCCTCCCGTGAAGGTGGCTTCTGCCGACGCCCATCACCATTCCTTCTGGCATGATGCGGGACGCTGGATCGGCGCGGGAATTCTTGTGCTGACTGTGCATGCGGCTGGTGCTTATGCAATCCACCAGATGCGGGAAGAAGACCAGCCGGATGGCGGACAGGTCGCAGCCATGGTGGTTGAGCTTGCGCCGGAGCCGATGGCTCCGATGGAAGAGCAGGTTGCTGATGAGGCACAGCCGGAAACGGCGGAAGCGCCGCAGGAAGTCGAGCCTGAGCCGGTCGTTCAGCCGGAACCGCAACCTGAAGAGCCAACGCCGCCAGAGCCCGAGCAGGTAACACCACCGGAACCCGAGCCGCAACCTGAGCCGGAAGTTCAGGAGAAGCCGGAAGAGATTATTCCAGATGTGGTCGAGGCTGAAAAGCCGGAAGTGGCCGTACCCATGCCGGTTGAAAAGCCGGAACCAAAGCCCGAGCCGAAGCCAGAACCCAAGAAGGTTGAAAAGCCGAAGCCTGAAAAGCCCAAGCCGCAAAAGGTTGAGAAGCCGAAGCCCAAGAAGGCGGAAAAGGCACCTGAGACCCGTCAGGCCAGTGCGCCCCGCATGGACGCTGATAATGGTGAGCGGGCCGCCGCTAACCGTCGCGGCGAAAACTCAGCCTCGGCTGGTGTAAGCTCGGCCAAGTGGACATCGAAACTGCAGGCTCACATGGCCCGCAACGTACGCTTCTTGCAACGCAAGGCGCGCAATGCCAAGGGTCTGGTACAGGTAACATTTGTGATTGATCCATCCGGGAATGTTATCTCGGCGCGTCTGGCCGGTTCGTCCGGCGATCCGGCGGTTGACCAGCTAGCGCTGGAAGCCGCACGTCGCGCCTCTCCTGTGCCGGCACCTCCGGCAGCTATGGCCAGAGCACGGATGCCGATCACGTTGCCTCTGCTGTTCAAGTAAGTTCTCGAGCTTGTAATCGAAAAAAAGCCGGGCGAAATGCCCGGTTTTTTCGTTTGGGCTTTACTGTGTCAGCGCCGCCTGTTGGCAGATCACCCCGGTAACTTGCACATCGGCTTGGCCTAGTTTGACACCGAGCAAATCCAGAAGAGCAAAGAGCAGATTGTCAAGCAGTGCTGAGATAGGCGTGAGAAGAGCACCGAGAAGACTGAAAACGCCGCTTAAATCCAGAGAAATCAAACCCAGATCTACGTTCACTTCCATCTTCGAAAGCAGGGCGGATGTGAGTCCCCCCAGGAGCTTGGTCGACGAGGCAGTTTGGATTTTTTTATTCTGTATGTCGCTATAACTGAAGTTGAGAATTCTTTGGACATCATCTCCCAACGGAATTTCTGCCTTCGCATATACATCGGGTCCAATACCCAAAACCTTTATTTGCGCAATCTTCTTGCTGGTGACCACCGGCTTCTTGTTGAGATTTTTAAAGTCGGGATCGCTTAGATTTCCAAGGTAAACCCCAGCAATTCCGGTCGTCACACCAATGCCGACTTTCGCACTTTGCGGCCCCGCCGGGCAGCTTACGCTTTTCAGTTCCCCTTCCGCCGAAGCAACATCGACATAGATGGGTAATTTCAAATCTCCGAGCGTAATGAGCCCTAGAACCGAGCTGTTTAACAGCCCCACATAGAGCGATATTCTGATTTGAGCGGTGCGAACGAGCGAACCGACAGCGCCAACCCTGAAATATGGAGTCGATTGGGCTGGTTCGCCGATAGCGACACTGACCGTAACGGTTGCAAGCCCGCCAAGGTCGAGCCCTGTTCCAACGTCGATCTGGTGCTTGCCACCCAAGATTGCGGATGCGGTCACAAGCTGCAAGACATTGGCGGTGATGTTGTAATTGCCAGCAGACCCTATACTGGCATTCGCCAGAGAACCAAGCCCAAGCAGTTTTCCGACTGGCAGTTTGGTGGAAAGTGCTGCAGCATTTTTTCCAAGAACATTGAGCGCCGCCTTGGCTGTTGCGTTGTTGGTCACGACATCCGCCATCACCTTTGCCAGAACGCCGACTGACACATCCGTGTTCAACAGCTGGTCGTAAGTCCCGGCGGTCAGCCCAACCTGCGGCGCCAGTTTGTCGAGAAAGCCAAGCAGATTGATATCGGTGGCGGCAAGCGCGTTATAATCCAACAGCTTGAGATTGAGGGTTGTACCCAACAAACCGCCGAGAAGTCCGTTCAACGCGCTTTCATTCGTGTTCAGACTGGCCAATCGGGAGCCGATGGAAAAGGCCGCTTCCGCATGGGAGGCGGCCATGCCGCTCGCGCTGACCGCAGGGCGATCCATCAGCGCCTGACCGAAATAGAGATTGCCAGGTTTTGCGAGCGTCACCCGCACGGCATCGGGACTTGTTCCACCTGCCACGAAGCGTGACCCGACAGCCACCGATTTATCGGCGGTATATTTGCCGGTCTCCACCCAGACACGCGTGAGATTATCCGTCTTGCCTTTCACGATGGACGGATCGTAAGCGCCCGTCATCATGACCGGATCAAGCCCGTTGGCCTGCAATTGCTTTTTCACCGCGTCGCTAGCAGTGCCTATTGTGCTTGCGCCACTGATAGCCGCCAGATCGGCCATGTTCTGCAATTGCCGTCGCTCCAGATAGAGCGAGCTTGAATCGATGGTGAGTGCGGCGATTGCCAGAAAGAGCGGCGCGACAAGGGCCGCCATCGTGGCCAGATTGCCTTCGCGCGCCTTGAGAAACCGTAAGCCCCCCGCCTGCATGTCATGTCCCTCCGAGCCGGATTGTCGAAGCGCGCGTGATCGTCTTGCCCGGCAAAGGCAATCCCGTGAACAGATTCCAGATCGGCAGATTGGCCGCGTTATAGCTGATCGTGACTGTGAACTGGCTTGGATCCGACGCAGCATTGTCGATTGCGGTCTCGATCTGCGCCGGGTTGATCAGCGTGTATTTGGCCGCATTTTTCTGGATATAGGTCGTGGCAAGGGTCTGCCGCTCCGCCGCATCGATGCCCGCAAGCGCCGTGCGCGTCGCATCCGCAGCAAGCTGCTGCACGGCATTGGCCGCCCCAAGATAAATGCCAAAAGCGATCACGCCCATTAGCAGCAGCAGAAAAACAGGCGCCAGTATCGCAAATTCTACTGCCGCAGTTCCCACTTTATTACGTGGAAAAAGAACAGCAGATCTTAAACTCTCCTGAAACCATGCTTTTCTCTTCAACGATGGGGAATTAATCGTTTTAACTGTGTTCCCGCAGTCCATATGCCCTCCCGTCCAAGAGCAGATAAACTTTTATGTATATACATCACGAATGAACATGCTTCATGCACGCGCATTCAACTGTTTGACAGAAGAAATGCGTTCGATTTTTATTTTTATTACTTTTCATATTAACGCCGTCGATGCCATATCAACATAAAATAATTTAATAAAAGCTAAATAGATAGAAACAGCAAAACCTTATTGAACTCGCAGTAAATTATAACTACAAGTTGCACAAAATAACGGCAGTTACGCAGCTTCTCTTGTTTACCCGCGCAAGTCTACGGCGAAAGCGACCACCCGCCAACCAGTCCCCGAAGCGTCGACAATGGCTGGTTGCATGACAAATAATTAAGATGAAATCTTGAGTGCGAAAGTTTAGATAACCCGAAGCACCACTTTATTGGGAGAAGTACGGGCACGCTTCGGTTATCGGGCGTGCAGGCTTGCGGCCAGAACGGGTGCTTTTCACGGACAAGGCATGGTTTTCCCGCGAGAGCGGGGATTCAAGAATTCAGGGGATTTAACGTTGGGCACATCTTCCGCTTCATCCGGTTCGGGCCAGAAGGCGACATTGTCGCAAAAGCGCGCCTTCGGCAAACGCCGTCGCTGGTGGCTGTGGCTGCCCGCTGCGGTCATTGCTGTCTGCGCTGGCTGGTATTTCTTCGATGCGCGCGCAGCCGGAAACGAAAAGAGCAGCTATCTCGCTGAAACGGTTGTGCGTGGCGATATTGAAAACGCGATCACCGCGGTGGGTACACTCAGCGCCCTGCGCAGCATCAATGTCGGTGCGCAGGTCTCGGGACAGCTCAAAAGCGTGCAGGTGGAAGTTGGCGACCAGGTCACGGAAGGCCAGTTTATCGCCGAGATCGATCCCTCTCCCTTCGAGAAGAGGGTTGAGATCGCTAGCGCGCAGCTCGACAATCTGAAAGCCCAGCTTCTCAGCAAGGAAGCGCAACTGACGCTCAAGAAGCTCAACGCAACGCGGCAGAAGTCCCTGCTTGCCACGCGCGGCGTTTCTCAATCGACGGTCGATCAGGCCGAAGCCGATCTCGCCATGGCCGATGCGGATGTGAAGGCGCTTGGCGCGCAAATCCGCCAGCAGCAGTCGCAATTGGCGAGCGACACGGTCGATCTCGGCTATACCAAGATCAACAGCCCCATGGCGGGCACCGTCGTCGATCAATCCGCCAAGGAAGGCGAGACGCTGAACGCATCGCAAACCGCGCCGACCGTCGTGACGGTCGCCGACCTCAAGGTCATGACCGTCGAAGCGCAGGTTTCCGAAGCGGATATCGCCAAATTAAAGCCCGGAATGGAGGTTTATTTCACCCTGCTCGGCCAACCGGAAAAACGTTTCACGGGCACGCTGCGCCAGATCAAGCCGACACCTGCCACCGAAAATAACGTCGTGCTTTATTATGCGCTGTTCGATGTGCCGAACCCGACCGGCGAACTCATGATCAATATGAGCGCGCAGGTCTATTTCGTGATCGATTCGGCCAAGGATGTGCTGCTCGTTCCAACCTCTGCGCTGAGCTTCAAACGCCGCGACCCTTCCGGTGAGGCGGGAGGTCAGCAAGCCGAACGCCCGCAAGGGCAGCGCAACGGCACCCGCAATGGCGGCAGCCCGCGTGATGGCCAGCATCGCGGAAAACCGCAGATTATCGTCAAGGTCGTTGACACAAATGGCGCTATCGCCGAGCGCACAGTCGAAGTCGGCGTGCGCAACCGCGTGCAGGCCGAAATCAAAAGCGGACTGGAGGAAGGCGACAAGGTCGTCGTCACCAGCGCTTCGGGAACTTCGTCCGCTGGAAATGCCAATGCCCGTGGCGGTCGTCGCCCCGGCGGCATGTCCTTCTTCTGAGGACGTCCCCCATGCAAGACGCGCCCCTCATCCGGCTTGAAGAGATCAGCAAGACGTATCACAATGGCGACCTCGCCGTTGAGGTTCTGCATGGCATCAGCCTCGACATCCGTGCGGGCGAGTTCGTCGCCATCATGGGTGCTTCGGGTTCAGGCAAATCCACCCTCATGAATATTCTGGGCTGCCTCGACAGCCCGACTAGCGGGCAATATCGGATCGACGGTGAAGATGTTTCCACCCTCGATGCCGATGCGCTGGCCGCCCTGCGCCGCCGCACATTCGGCTTCGTCTTTCAGAGCTACAATCTGATCTCGACATCGACCGCGCAGGAAAATGTCGAGGTTCCGGCGATCTATGCAGGCATGCCCGCTGCCGAGCGTCATGAACGCGCAGCCGAACTGTTGAACTCGCTGAAGCTCGGCGACCGTATCGACCACCGCCCCAACCAGCTGTCGGGCGGTCAGCAGCAGCGCGTTTCCATCGCGCGCGCTTTGATGAATGGCGGACGCATCATTCTCGCGGACGAGCCAACGGGCGCGCTCGACAGCCAGAGCGGCGAGGATGTGATGGAACTGCTGCGCAACATGCACCAGCAGGGCCACACCATCATCGTCATCACCCACGCCCGCGAAGTGGCGGAGCGCGCAGACCGGCTGATCGAGATCAAGGATGGCGAAATCCTGTCCGATACGACCAAGCGGGGCATTCCAGACCGGCAGGCGCCGCAGCGCTTGCAGCGGACGGGCGATGGACATGCCGCGCGCATTGCCGATATTTCGGAAGCCGTAAAAATGGCCATGCGCGCCTTGCGGGCCAATATTTTCCGCACAGTGCTGACGCTTCTCGGCATCATCATCGGCGTTAGTTCGGTGGTGACGATGCTCGCCATCGGCACCGGCGCGCAAAATTCGATCCTCGACCGCATCAACGCCATGGGCACCGACCTGGTGCTGGTGCGCCCGTCCATGACGGGTTTTCGCGGCTCGGGCAGTATCGCAACGCTTGTGCCAGCCGATGCGGACGCGATCCTCGAACTGCCGAACATCAAATCCGCCGTGCCGGAAGTCACAGGCACAGTCACGCTCAGGCGCGGCAATGTCGATTACCAGTCACAGGCCAACGGCACCGTTCCGGCTTTTTCGGAGGCCAAATCCTGGAAGCTCGCGACGGGCGATTTCATCACGCAGAACGATATAACCTCCTATGCGCCGGTTGCCGTGCTCGGAGCCACCGTGGTCAAGACGCTGTTTCCGGATGGCAGCAATCCGATCGGCCAATATATTCTGATCCAGAAAATCCCGTTTCAGGTCATCGGAACGCTTGCGCTGAAAGGGGCTGGCTTCGGGGGTACGGATCAGGATGATGTGGTGGTCGTTCCGCTTTCGACCGGCAATCTGCGCCTGTTCGGCCAGAAATATGTGCGCACCATCACAGTGCAGGTGAAGGATGCGGATCTCATCAACACGACACAGGAGCAGATTCAGGGCCTGCTCGACGAGCGCCACAAGCAGCGTGACACGATGATCACCAATATGTCGTCGATTCGCGACGATGCGGCGGCCATGGGCAGCACCATGACGCTGTTTCTCGGTTCTGTTGCCGCCATCTCGCTTCTGGTCGGCGGTATCGGAGTCATGAATATCATGCTGGTCAGCGTGACGGAGCGCACACGCGAAATCGGCGTGCGCATGGCCACCGGCGCAAGGCGGCGGGATATCCTCCTGCAATTCATCACGGAAGCGCTCACTGTCTCGGCCATTGGCGGCGCCTTCGGCGTGGTCATCGGCCTTGGGGCCGCCGCCATCGCCGGTTGGGCCGGACTTTCGGTCGGTTACA
>PJUK01000427.1_pt1 | contig 14462 bp, 12 predicted proteins | sample 1512211 | NCBI WGS metagenome assembly PJUK01 (sample SAMN08177668, study PRJNA422409) | Feces metagenome, whole genome shotgun sequencing project.
CGCCGTCGCAAAGCCAGAGCAGAATTGCGCCAGCGAGTGGCGCAGCAACCAGCTCCGTACCGGGCTTGCGAACGCCAAGCCCCCGTACGATTGCCGGTGCGGCAAGGCCGATGAAACTGACAAGCCCGACATTCGCGGCAACCCCTGCAGTCAACACAACAGCAACCACCACGACTGCCACGCGCAGCCATGCCAGCGGCACGCCGAGCGCCCGCGCACTGCTATCGCCAAGCCCCACAAGTGCCAGCGGGCGGCTCAACATGATTGCGGCAACCAGACCTATGACGAACTGAACCGCCAGTACTTTAGCGGCAGACCAGTCCTGCTGACTGAGCGAACCGCCGTTCCATGTCACCAGCGACATAAGATATTCGCCTTGGGAGAGCGTCATGGCGGCGGAAATCGCGCTGCACGTCACACCGACAAGCAGACCCGAAATCACCATCGTCACCGGTTCAAGGCGGCTTCGCCATCCGAGCAGAAAGACGATGACGGTCGCAAGCCCGGCTCCTGCCAGCGCGACCGCCCAGCGAAACTCATCAAGGAGAGCCGGGAAAAACAATGTGGCCGTGACGATGGTAAGCTGCGCGCCGGACGAAACGCCAAGCGTCGATGGATCGGCAATCGGATTGCTTAAAAGCCTTTGCAGCAGCGCACCGGCAAGCCCCAATGCGGCACCGGCAAAGATGGCGACCGCTGCGCGCGGCAGCACCGCGTAGGCCAGAATGATCTGTTGGGTATTCATTTTATCCGGATTGAACGGAACCGCAGGCCATTGCGCGAATGGCAGAAACGCGCTCGCATTCCACAGACACAGCGCCAGCGCGGCCACGATGCCAACCACAGCCGCTACGCTAAAATTCCTTTGCGTCACCGGCTGCCCTCCGGTTGTTCCAGCAGGGCATGTTTCAAAAGGCGCGCGAAGCGCAATCCCGCAGTGATGCCGCCATAAGGATTGACATTACCCAGCATATGAACGCGTCCCTCGCGGACCGGCCGCAGCGAGCGCCAGATCAAGCTGTTACGCAGGCTGTTGCGCGCTTCGACTGGAATATCGGAAATGATAACGATCCGCGCTTCCGGCTTTTCTGCAAGAGATTCCAGCGGCACGGGAGCCGCGAACGTAAAGCGCGAACGGTCCGTCCACGCATTGGGAAGTCCCAACCTAGACAGAATATCACCGAACATGCTGTCATCGCCGAAAGCGCGAAAATGGCGCGCATCGCCGATATTGACGAGGTATGTCGGGCGATCCACGAAAGGCTTCAGCGTCCCTGCGGTTTGCGCAAGAAAAGCTTCCTGCTCGCTTAGAACAGCCTCTGCCTTTGCCTCGAGTCCCAGCCTGCTTCCCAGTTTCGCTACCGCCGCAAGGGCCTTCTGATAGGGTGGTTCTCCCTGCACATAAAACGGCAGGGACAGAACCGGCGCGATCGCTTTCAGCGCCGGTTCATGCCGGGTGTAGAATGGAGAACTCAGGATCAGATCAGGTTTCAAGAGATAAAGAAGTTCGAAATTCGGCGCCCCCCGAAGGCCAAGATCGGTAACCAATGCAGGGATATCCGGCTCGACTGCATCCTTGCGAAACTGAATCAGTTCCGTCGCAGCAATCGGCGTAACGCCAAGTGCTATCACCGTTTCGAGCATTGCCCAATCGATGGCTGCGATGCGCAGCGCCGAACTGGCGCGTGCGCCCTGCGGCAAAGCCAAAGCCGCCAGAAGGCCCAGAGCTTTCCGGCGGCTGATATTAAGGGACGAGAAACCCGCCCCGTGTTGCGGGTTTTCTACCATGAAAAGGTCAGCGTACTCATATAGGTTCTGCCGTCACCATAGTTACATCCAAAGGAACTGCAACTTGCGACATACTTCTTGTCCGCAATATTCTTGACACTGAGTATCCCCTTTATGCCATCCTTCTGATAGTGGACGGCTGCGTCTACCAGTGTCACCCCGTCGAGGTCGTAGGTATTTCCCGTATCGCCGTAGCGTTGGCCCAGATAGCGTACTCCACCGCCGAGGCCGAAACCGTGGAGAGCCGAGCCCTCCTGAAAGGTATAATCCAGCCAAAGGCTTGCGGAATGTTCGGGCACATTGGGCGGGCGATTGCCGTCGTCTTTCCCGCTGACGATTTCGGCCTCCATATATGTGTAGGCGGCGCGCAGATCGAGCCCCTGGGCGAGGCTCGCTACACCTTCCAGTTCCAGCCCCTTTACCTGCACTTCGCCAATCTGTTCGGTCGTTGAGCCACCGCCCGGCAGCGCAACCGAAATCGGTACATTCTGCTGGCGGAGATCATAGACTGCAGCGGCGAAATAACCGTCCCAGCCATTCGGCTGATATTTGACGCCAGCCTCCAACTGCTTGCCCGTCGTCGGCTGCAAAACCCCTGCCGTCGCGGAAACAGCCACCGGTTCGAAGGAGGTTGAATAGCTTACATAAGGCGCAATGCCGTTATCGAAGACATAGCCTATGCCGGCTCGTCCGGTCAGCTCTTCGTCATCCTGATCAAGCGAGCGGGCAACCGGCGTTGCAGGCACATAGTTGGTCGAGGTGCCGCGCGTCGTCGCCCAATCCTGACGCAAGCCGAAGGTCGCACGCCAGTTGTCATAGGTCAGTTCATCCTGCGCATAGATACCGAGCTGCGTCATGCGGGAATCCACATGGGTGTTCACCGAGTTGCGCAGCAGCTTTATCGGCCCACCATAGACCGGATTGAAGGCATCGAGAGGCGTTGCGCTCCAGAACTGTGTCTTGGCGCTGTTGTCGAAATAGCGATAGTCGACACCGAAGAGGACCTTATGTTCGACAGGTCCCGTGTCGAACTCCGCGACCAGATTGTTGTCGATATTGAATGTGTTGAGCAGTTCGTCCTGAAAGGTCGCCGTTCGGTTGATGGTCCGCCCGTCGGCTGCAAGCCCTGCCGTTGCATAGCCAAGCGCCGTATAATCCCAGTTCTGATTGGAGTAACGGGCGTTCTGGCGGAACGTCCAGGTTTCGTTGATGCGGTGCTCCAGCTCATAACCGAGATTGACGACATTGCGATCGGAATCGTCGAAGCTCGGGTCACCGACGTAGAAATCGTGGGGGAGACTGTAATTTGTGGCATTCAGTGTCAGACTTGGCGGCAGGCCTGAGGGCGAGCTGGGATTGTCATGCTGGAAGCTGGTCAGAATTGTCAGTTTGGTGTCTTCGTCGGGCTTCCAGGTGAAGGCCGGGGCAATGAAGTACCGATCATTGTCGAGATAATCGGTTTGGGTTCCAGCTTTGCGCACCAGACCCGTCATGCGATAGGCAAGACTGTCATTGTCGAGAACCGGGCCACCCACATCGAAAAATGTGCCGTAAGTATTATAACTGCCAGCCTGAAAGCCGATTTCACCGAACTTCTCGAAAGTCGGGCGTTTGCTGATCATATTGATGAGCCCGCCGGGATTACCCTGCCCGAACATGACCGAAGCAGGGCCGCGCACCACCTCGATACGCTCCAGCATGTAGGGATCGACCGCCGAGGCGCCTGCAGTCCGCATCAGGCGCAACCCGTTCAAGAACTGCACCTGCCGGCCGTCGAAGCCGCGAACGAGAGGCGAGTCAAAACGAGGGTCGGAACCGTAGGGTTCAGAAACAACACCTGCCGAATAACCAAGCGCTTGCCCCAAAGTCTGGACGCCCTGCGCCCTGATCTGATCGGCTGTGACGACTGAAATCGATTGCGGCGTCTCAACCAGCGGAGTTCCGGTCTTGGTTGCACTGATGCTCGTCTTTGCGACATAGCCTTTTACGGGGGCCGTCGGGTCCTCACGGCTACCTTCAACGACGATGGGTGCAAGAACTGTAGGTGCGGCGGCCTCCTGTGCAAACGCTCCGGTCACAGCGGCAAAAGTGGTACTGGAAATGGCTGCAGCGGACAATAGACCGTGCAATCGGGCTAGGACGCTCACTGGGTTCCCCTCAAAACATAAACTGGACTCCATTAATCATCTTTTGTCGATCGATCCAATAAGTTGAGGGTGTCTTTTTCATAATCATAACTTATGATGCTTACTGCCGTCATAGTTTTGAATTATTCAAAAAGCACGCAAATGCCGCCAGCTCCGAATAAAAACACTGCCACCCGCTCCTTCGAGTTGCGCCACTTGCGCTATTTCTGCGCTCTGGTGGACGAGAAGAATTTCGAACGTGCTGCCGCGCGCCTGGGCATCGCCCAACCCGGCCTCAGTCAGCAGATCATGGCGCTAGAGGCAATCATCGGCTCGCCTTTGATCGACAGGTCACGGCGTTCGGTGCAGCTGACCCAGTCTGGCGAGGTGCTTTACCGCGATGCGCTTAAGATCCTCGCACAGACCGACGCGGCCATGGTTGCAGTCAAACGCGCCGGGCGGGGTGAAATCGGGCAGGTCTCCATCGGCTATGTCGCATCAGCCGCCTATTCCGGCATCGTTTTCGAATCCATCCGTACATTCCGGGCGGAATTTCCCGATGTCGCGGTCAACCTCACTGAAATGGAACTGCGAATGCAACTCTCGCGCATTTCGGAAGGCTTGCTGGATATGGGATTCATCCGCTGGCCCGCCCCGATGCCGCCCGGCTTGACCAGCCTAATCGTGAAGCGTGAACCTCTCGTTGCCGTGCTGAATGAAGCCCATGCCCTGGCGAATTGCAGCACACTCCGGCTCGACGCCTTGAAGGCAGAAACCTTCCTCACACCGCGCCAGCCGGCCGACATCGGCTTTCACAGGACAACACTCGAAGCCTGCCGAAGCGCCGGTTTCGAACCAGATATCAATGCGCATGCACTGGATTTCACCGAAATAGCAAGCCGTGTCGCAATTGAACTCGGTGTGGCACTGGTGCCCAAATCGATGAATGCCGTGGGCCTTCCCGGCATATGCTATGTGGATGTAAGCAGCATCACTACGACCTCAGATGTCGCCATCGCCTTCCGAAAGAGCGAATCCTCATTAGCCGCAAAGAGCTTCGTTGCGCTCTGCCGCCGTGTAGCCTAAGAACACTGTTTTGGCCGGACAAACACGCCGTAACTCGTATGTTCAATATGGCCCGCCTTACAAGCAAAGCGGGCCATAATCGTAATCCCCGAGATCGAGCGGATCAAATTCCCCGAGGATGACATTGATTGAACGAACTAGAAATCGACCGTCCGCGCTATATGAACATTCTCATATGCCGTGGCCCGGTCTGGAGCTGGCGGATAAATCCAGACCGTATTGATCTCCTGTTTCACCTTCTTCGCGTCGGTGCCGGTGATTTCAACTTTGCCGGTCCATCCACGTGTAGAAATTGCAGCGTCAGCACCGAGATCAAGGCAAACAACATATGCGGGCTGATTATACGCCAAGGTTGGCTCTCCTAAGAGTTCCGCAGCTGCATTATGGCCTGCAAAGGCGCCAAGTCGACGTGCGTGCTGACAGGACATCAGCGAAAAATTTCCCTCATTGTCGGTTGCCGCCTTTGCGGTATCTCCAGTCGCGAAAATCTGAGCGTGACCAGGTACGCGAAGATCCGGTTCCACTATTATACGTCCGAGCTGGTCTCTTTCTGCCTCCAGCTGACTTGTGAGCGGAGAGGCGCGCATGCCTCCCGACCAGATCACTGTCGCAGTCTCGATCCGTTCTCCGTTATCAAGCGTTACTGAATTCTCGTCGAGTCTTGCAATTCCCGTGTTTAATCGGGTCTCTATACCAAGTTCTTTGAGACGCTGCTCAATATATGGACGTGGATTTTCTCCCATTGCCGGAGCGACATGCGGATTCCGATCCACAATGATGATGCGCGGACGAGTCTTGGAGCCCAGAATACCACGCAGACGCGTTTCGAGTTCGGTAGCGACTTCCAATCCTGTGAAACCCGCTCCGCCTACCACAACTGTGTCTCGTGCGGGGCTTGCCGGATGATCAGCAAGCCTGTGCAGATGCTGGTCCAGTATAACAGCTTCTTCAAGATGGTTGGAGGCAAAGCCGTATTCCTCAAGCCCGGGGATTGGTGGCTGAAAGCCGCGACTGCCAGCAGCAAGCACGAGTCTGTCATAGGATTGTAGGACGCTTCGACCGTTGCCATCTATGATCGCAACTTGGCTACCAGCAACGTCGATCTTTTCTACTGTACCAGCAATGAAATTGATCTCAGTAGCGGAGAAGAGATCCCCAAGAGGAGCTGTCATCTTATCGGGCTCGGGTTCATAGAGTCTCGGGCGGATGACCAGCTCAGGTTCAGGGGACACGACGGTGATTTTCAAATCCTCAGCTGACACACTCTTTTCGTGCCTCAGCCGAGAGGCAGCCAATGCTGCCATAACACCGGCAAAACCGGCGCCAACAATGAGGATATGCTTGGACATGATGATTTCTCCTGTTTACGAGATGCCGGTAATGGTGGGCATTTCGGCCTGGACACTCGTCTGAGTGTCGGACGTGCTGGCTAGTTTCCAGTATCGAGACGATGAACACGGTAGACAGACATGTAACCCACCTGCTTGATGCGCGATCTCGTGCCTTTTTCAAGAGATCCCGATATCCCAACTCGATACAGTATGCCGAAGCCGCGATCGCTGTTTCTGTTTTCGATCCGCTTTACCAGACCGCTTTTAAAAATATCTCGGCAGACAACGCGGGGCGATTGGCTGATGGAATGGAGCATCCTGTACGACATACGAGAAAACTTACGTCCTAAGTATTGGTGTAAGGTCGGGAACAACATTCACATCCAACTTCCGGAGCCGGCCGTATCCCTGATGTCTGGTTTGGCTCAAAGTTCTGGTTTCAAAGAATGCTTCGCCCGGATTTTTCTTATCACCTCGGCTGACGATATGCGCGAGAGTTCGTTTCGTCCGGCAGCAGCCATTTCGATGTTGTTTGCCTCGCATAACGCTGCAAAAGTTACCATAACGCCGCCGACTTCCTGTTCAGGAATACCAGGGTCCCGAGCGTAAACATATTCAACGATTTGAAGTATGGTAGCCTTATCACACCCCAGAGACTGGGCCAGTTCCACAGTTTCTTCGAGAAACCGCCGATTTCTTTCCGCTCTATTGTTCGCCAGATCTCTTCCGAAACACTCAATCACCCAGTTCCAGACCCGCCTCTGGAAACGTACACCATTCAATGCTTCAGCTTTTTGCATCCCAGTCACAATGATCACCTTTGAAAAATTCAACTTGCAAACGTGTCAGAGAGAAATTTGTTACGAGAACAACGTCTGACCCGCATATTAAGACAGATGAAGTTTTGCAGAGTTCAATTTACTGAGCAATCTATGCTTGTTGACAGGATTCGGATGATCCCGGTGGCAACTGTTCGCCACCGAGGTTTCATATATCTACGGTCGTTCAAGCACGACTATTCCCGCTTGAGAGCTAACGCTTCCACGCAAGTTCCGGTCTGATCTGGTAATTGCTTTTCTCGCGGAGGAAGAAAGCTGCCAGCTTGAGAAAGGTCAGGCCACGGCAATACTGTTTCACCGCAAACCTTCCAGTTGCCCTCCTGCTTTCTAAGGCGTAGTTCATAAAATGCAGGGGTCGCTTTCTCACTCATCTGGCGAAAGAGAATGACAGTGGCTTCATCTCCCTGCGCTTCAATATGAAGAAATCGTTTTGTGGTAAGAAGAGGAAGTTCCCCTGCGTCTCGTCGTGACCGGAACTCCTCGAATATTCCCGCTTTCGAAAAGCGGGAGATTTCGCCATCTGGCGTCAACACCAGGAAAGCCAGATCTTCCGAATACAACTCTTCCATTTCGTCGATGCGATAATGGCTGCCCACTTCTGCCAGTTTCTCAACAAAAGCAGCAATTTCAGAATTATTCTGTGTCATAAAGCCAGATCCTTCAAACAAGCGACATTCCGCCATCGACGTGGAGATCAATGCCATTGATGAAGCTGCTCGCCTGTGAAGCCAGGAACAGAGCGGCTCGTGCCAGTTCATCAGTTGTTCCCAGTCTGCCTGCGGGAATGGTTTCGGCCATCAATTTGAGAAACGGTTCGCGTTCGACATCTGAGATTCCTAGTTTGCCCAGGATTTCAGTATCTGTGGGTCCTGGGCTGATAACATTTGCCCTGATACGCCTGTGCTTGAATTCGAGAGCCCAATTCTTCACAAATGCCACCGCAGCCGCCTTCGAACCGGCATAGACTGTATGATCAGGAAGGACCTTGGTTGCCGCCAGAGAACTGGTGACAATAATAGTGCCATCGTCATTTATGAGTGGCGATAGTGTCTGGACACCGAAGAAGACACCTTTTGTATTGATGTTGAAATGTCGATCATAAATATCTTCAGTTACTGCCTCAGACGCTTTAAGGTCAATGACACCGGCATTTGCAAAATAGATATCGAAAGCGCCGAAGCGATCGGAGATCTCATCTGCCACCCGTTTATGGTGGGAAAGATCGGAGACATCGCCGCAAATGCCAATGGCATTTCCGCCGATGTCTTTCAGTGCTGCGTTTAAAGCGTCCTGTCGGCGAGCAGTTATGACGACCTGTGCTCCATTCTCCACGAATAGTTTAGCAGTTGCTTTACCGATACCACTGTTGCCGCCAGTAATGACGGCCACCTTGTCTTTGAGAAGACTCATATACTTTCTCCATATTGATCTGGGGGATAAAATATGGATTTGATCTGTGTTCCATTAGCCCATGGCTGGGTATTTCACTTTTGCTTCCGGAGTTCGAATGCCAAACCTTTTGAATGAAACCGCAGGCCTTCTGGCATTTGTGCGCACTGTGGAAGCAGGTTCCTTCAGTGCAGCAGCTCGGCTGCTCAAGACATCTCCTTCAGTTGTTTCCAGAAGTGTCGGACGACTTGAAAGGCTCATCGAAGCGCGTCTCTTTCTAAGATCGACGCGTGCTCTCGTACTGACCGCAGACGGGCATTTGCTATTCGAGCGCTTGTCTCCCCTGCTTCGCGAACTCGATATTGCCGATGATGAAATCAATGCACGCAAGGAGATATCAGGTCGTGTCCGCTTCTCCATGTCTAGCGAACTTGCCCCGCTGTTCCTTGACACCATATTGTCCGGCTTTGCTAAGCGTTACCCGGGAATTCATCTTGAAATCGGCCTGACCGATCGTCACGTCGATATTATTCGCGAAGACTATGACGTGGCATTTCGAGTTGGAGCAATCGAGAATGGTGATTTGATCATTCGCCGACTGGCCGATTTTGAAATGATTATGGTCGGTTCTCCGGATTTTGCGAACAATCATGGTTTGCCTGGCACGATAAAGGAAGCCGCCAGGTTGCCCTTTGCAAGGTATATGGGCAATGGATATCCGAACGACGTAAAGCTGGATGATGGTACTCACTTCGTCCCACAAGGACGTGTCGATTGCGATTCAGGCCAGGCATTGAAAGCCGCTGCCAGACATGGTCTCGGTGCAGCTGTTGTGATGCGTTGTGTGGTTAAGGACGACCTCGAAAAAGGAACTCTGGTCGAAATTTCGAAAATGCTACCACTTCCGTCTATGCCGTTTCACGCTGTGCATGCCTATAAGCGCCTGGTTCCCATGCGTGTGCGCGTTCTTTGCGATATGGTCGAAAGCCGAGCAAAATCATTGGCTTCATCGTGAGGCCATATTTAGGTTTTCAGACAATCAGGACAGATTCTTCATCAAACCAGCCTTGGATTGATGTCGCGCTCTTTTTTCCGAACTCCGCCAATTGAAACGATCAATCTCCAGCAGGGTTTGTGTCATGCATTCTGAATCTGCGATGGCAGTGTTTCCCAAATCCTGATCAACTCCCCTATGGAAGATGCCTCCATCTTCCGCATGACATTTCCCCGATGAAGCTTGACAGTTACCTCACTGATCCCCAAGTCAAAAGCAATCTGCTTGTTAAGTCGCCCGCGTGCCACTTCTCGCAAGACCTCTCGCTCTCTGGGGGTCAATGTCTCATGATGCTCGATATTGCGTTTGACGATGACTGCGTGGGAACGTCGCTGCGCATCCATTTCTATTGCTGACGTAACCGCATCAAGCAATGTTTGATCTCGCACCGGCTTGGTCAGGAAATCGACTGCGCCAGCTTTCATTGCCTCGACAGTCATCGGAATATCACCATGACCCGTCAGGAAAATGATCGGTTTGGGATTGCCGCTTTGTGCCAATTGCCGCTGTAAATCCAACCCACTTGTGCCCGGCATGCGCACATCGAGGATTAGACAACCCGGTGCTTCCAGCAGGTCTGTTCCAATCAACTCGCGTGTAGAGGCAAAAGCTATGGGCCTGAGCCCTGCCGATAAGATCAACTCGAAGAGTGCCTCTCGTATGGCCTCATCGTCATCTACGATCACAACGAATGGCTGCTCCGCATCCGTTGCGCGTTTTGACGATTGCCCTGGTTTCAAATTGTGTGACTGCTGTTCAGTTCTCATGTCCACCCTCCATTCGACGCTTGTCTAATGCTTCACCAATTGCTGCAAGCAATGCCTGTCCATCGAACGGCTTCCTGAAGAAACCTGTTATTCCCTGAGCTCGCTCCTGGTCCGCTATTTCGTGCCTTCCTGTAATGAGAAATACAGGAATATCAGGACGAACCTTCTGAACTATTTCTCGCAATTCGAAGCCATTGATGTCCGGCATGCCGATGTCCGTTATAACGAGGTCTATGCCTCCAAGCCCCCGCGTTAACAGTGAGACGGGAGAAGAAAAACAGCGAGCCATGTACCCTGTCGACTCCAACAGATCTTCCATTGATTCCAGTAACCGTGAATCGTCGTCAACAACTGCAATTACGAGCTTGCTCTCGATCATAGTTCCTCCCCTTTTGATCTGCGCGAGTGGGTGATCGGTATTTTCAACCTCTCCGCGATGCGTACGAGATCAGGGAGCGACGCTGCCGCCATTTTTTGCATGACATTCCTTCTGTGGAGTTGCAACGTCACTTCGCTTATGCCGAGTTCGGCAGCTGCCTGCTTATTGAGGAGACCGCTCACGACTAACGGCATCACCTCTCGTTCTCGGGATGTGAGTTCTCCATAGCGCTGTCTCAGCAATTCGATTTCCGCCCGACTATTGCGTAGCTGTTGATCTTGTTCGATTGCCGCATTGATTGCCGCAAGGAGTTTTGCGTCACTGAAAGGCTTGGTCAGAAAATCGACAGCGCCCCGCTTCATTGCGCGAACAGAACTGGGAATATCGCCATGTCCAGTGATGAAGACGATGGGCGGATGTTCCTGCACCGAAATCTGTTTCTGCAGTTCCAGACCGTTAATATCGGGAAGTTCGACATCGAGCACGAGGCAAGACGGAACATCAGGCTTGTGAGCATTGACGTAATCTCTTGCCGATCCAAATGACATAGTGCGCATGCCATACGAAGCCAAAAGTTCCTCCAGGGCTTCGCGGATGCGCTCGTCGTCGTCTACAATGAATACCAACTGGCTAATGCTCATCACTTGTCGCCTTCGCCTCCACGGGGAGAGTAAAAATTAGCGCCGTTCCGTACGGCTCATTCTTTTCCGCCCACAGGCAACCACCATGTGCCTCGACAATCGAACGGGAAATCGCGAGTCCCATGCCCATTCCCTGTTCTTTCGTCGTAATAAACGGTTCGAATATTCTTTCCGGGGATGTAATTCCCACGCCCTGGTCGCTGATCTTTGTCTGAATGAAACCTCCGTCGCGAACCACCCTTATCGTCAAGTGGCGATCACGTGTGATGGCTTCCATCGCTTCAATGGCATTTCGAATGAGATTCAAAAGGACTTGCTGGATCTGGACCCTATCCGCCATCACATACGGTAAATCTGCCTCTATTTCGACGACGGTGCGGACACGCCAGCGCAGCAGCTCCTCCGTCATGAGCCCGCGCACCTCCGCGATGACGTCGTTCAGCGTGATTTTCTTTTTTGCGTCAGCCGACTGCCTGAATAGAGCTCGAATTCGACCGACAACGTCGGCAGCAGATGTGGCATCCCGTGTGATGCGTTCAACAGTCTTAAGGGCTCGTTCGGTGTTTGGCGGTTCGGCGGTGAGCCAGCGCCGACAGGCATGGGAATTGGCTACAATAGCCGCTAAAGGCTGGTTGACCTCATGTGCGATCGACGCCGAGAGCTCTGCAAGGCTTGAGGCCTGGCTCGCTCGAGCTAATTTCTCATGTGTGAGACGAAGTTCATCCTGCGCTCGGACTTCGCGATCAATATCCAGACATATAACGTTCCACTGAACGATATTACCCTGTCCGTCGCGCATTGCTTCTGCCCGTGTCTCAACCCAGCGATATTGCCCATCGAAACGCCGTAAACGATGTCTACGTGCATATGGCTCCCCTGTAGCGAGTGAATGTGCGTATTGTTCTTTCACTCCAGCCAAATCGTCAGGATGCACTCCTGCATCAAGCGTTGCATTGAGCTTGCCGTCTTCGTCGAGCCTGTCGAGACCATAGCCGAGAAATTGGCTCAATCGGTCGCTCCGATAGACCGGTTCGCCGTTCGGATCAGCGCAGTCGATCATGACGGGTAAGGCTTCCACCAGACGCCAAAGTGACCGTTCCCTTTCCCGTAATGCTTCCTCCGCGCGCTTCCTCTGGGTTATATCGATGAATCCAACCAGACTTTTATCAGCCACTGCATCAGGTCGTGCAGTCGTAAAGAGGACATCGATGACGCGACCGTCCAGGCGCATTACTTTTGTTTCTTCCTGAAAAACCTCTTCTCCACGATAGCGCGCCTCTATCGAACGGCGAATCGTGTCCATGCCGGGCTGCCAATAACGGGTGGCGGAACCACGCATTTCGTTGGCATTTTGGGCCCCAAACATTTCGAGAATATGCTGATTAACCTCTTCGACTTCCAGAGCCTCGACAGCCCGTGTTAGAAATTCTGGATGCTCGTCTATATAGTCGCGCAAGTCGTTCACCCCTTGCGCCCGCAATTCATTGAACAGAAGAACAAGTTTTTTGGCGTCGACCTGGGTGAGGCCGATCGGCATGTACTGAAAAAGATCGCGATAACGGCGCTCGCTGTGTCTGAGGGCGTCCTCGGCTTTAACCTGATCATCAATGTCGGTAGATAGACCATACCATTGGATTATGCGTCCATCATCGTCTCGCAGTGGATCTGCCTGTCCGGCAACCCAGCGATATACGCCGTCAGCCCGGCGAAGTCGGTATCTCATCGAAAAGCGTTCGCCAGTGGCAATGCTGTGGTTGAGCGCCTGGGATACCCGCCCCACGTCGTCGGGGTGTGTCGTGCTTTCCATGATGGCTGCCAGACGTTTTGGCCCCATCTTTTCCGCGTCCTCCACATCCATACCGAAGAAATCAATCAAACGCCTGTTGAAGTAATTCGGCTCTCCTTCCGGGGTAAGGCGCCAAATAAAGCTCGGCACCATATCGACGAGCATTGAAAGCTCGCGCTCCCGATCAGACAGGGATTTTTGGGCAGTTACCAGATCGTCGATATCGACGCAGACACCATACCACTGGACGATCGCGCCGGTTTCGTCTCGCAACGGTTCGGCGCGGGTTTCGGTCCAGCGATAATTGCCGTCAGAACGCAACTGTCGGTATCTTTGAACATACGGTTCATGCGTCGCCAGGGAACGATGAATGGCATCTCTTGCCTTGTGAATATCATCTGGATGGATGACACTGAGATTGGGAGACTTGTCGACTGCGGTGATATCCTCGAGCGTCGCGCCTGTTACTTCGGTAAACCGCTTGTTGACATAAGTTGGCGACCCCTTTTCCGAAATCGTCCAGACGAGTGCAGGGACTGTGTCTATCAGCTGTTGCAGGCTTTGTTCCCGCTCGCGTAACGCAGTTACGGTTTTCTTAAATAGATCATTATCGAGTGCAATACCGTACCAGCCTGAGATTTGCCCATTGCCGTCGCGTACGGGCCTGGCGGCGGTTCTTGCCCAGACATACACATCGTTGGCCCGTCGAAAGCGGAATTCTACGTTAAAGTCATCTCCGGTCGCCAGGCAGTGACGCCATTTTTCCGCAACTTCTTCATAATCATCAGGATGTAGTACTCGTTTCCACGCAGTATGGCCTTCATCTACAGCAGCATTAAGATAATCCAGGGTGACACCGAGAGAACTCTGTGCGAATGGATGGAGGAATATCCATCTTCCTGCTGCGTCAAACGCCCAACCATTGCCGAAAATGCTCTCCACAACCTTGGCCGAACGCATCGGCTCTGTCTCATCATTTCCAAGCAACTCGGCCGCTGTTTGTTTAGGAGGGTCTTGCTCGGTGACCAGGTCTCCGATATCCACGCTGACGCTATAGCTTGGCTCCGACCGGGTCTCGATCCTGCGATACGTCCCATCGGCCTGGCGTTGGCGGTGTCGGGTGATTTGCGGAACACCGGTCCAGAATGCACGAGCGGCGGCATGAGATGCGGATATCCTGTCGTCCGGATGGGTAAGATCAAGTGTTTCTGGTTGATCGGAACGCGCTTTTCTGTCCAACGCCAAGTTCGTTACAAGGTTGAAGCGCTCGCTGTCA
>PJUK01000429.1_pt1 | contig 14435 bp, 11 predicted proteins | sample 1512211 | NCBI WGS metagenome assembly PJUK01 (sample SAMN08177668, study PRJNA422409) | Feces metagenome, whole genome shotgun sequencing project.
GGATGCAAGACCTCAATGGTGAAGATAGTGCAACCCAGTCCGGCAATGCCCAGATTGAAAAGCTCAATCAGCATCTCGGACAATATTACGACCTGCAATCGAAACAGTTTGTCGCTAAGTCCACAGTGAGAGATACCCACGTCGGTTACTGGTTTGAACTGGCAGAACACCCTGAAATAGATCAACACGATGGCAGTGATAAAGAATTCCTGATCACAGGCAAACACTTCTATAACCAGAACAACTTGCCTAAAGATCTACAGCAGCAGATTCATCAGCTATTGGCTCAAAGCAATTGGCAAATAAAAGAGAGTGACGAACGCCAAGCCAATCAGCTCATCCTGCAACGCCGCAATATCAAAACCGTACCCGAATACAATCCATTACAACACCGACCAGCCGCTTCACCACAACGCGCCAAAGTGGTTGGGCCAAGCGGTGAAGAAATCCATGTGGATGAATGGGGTCGTATCAAAGTCCGTTTCCTGTTTACCCGTAGTGAAGACCATAGCCACGACGGTGGTGCAGGGGCCAATGACAACGATACCGATTCAGCCTGGGTCGATGTACTGACCCCTTGGGCAGGAGAAGGCTATGGCGCACGCTTCCTGCCGCGTATCGATGAAATCGTGGTGATTGATTTCTTTGATGGCAATATTGACCGTCCCTTTGTAGTCGGACGTATTCATGAAGCACAGCGCAGCCCAACTAAGTTCGACAATGCAGGCAAGCTGCCAGACACCAAGAAACTGGCAGGGATCAAGTCCAAAGAGTATCAGGGCGAAGGCTTTAACCAGTTACGCTTTGATGACACCACCGGACAGATCAGTGCACAACTACAAAGCAGTCATGCTGCCAGTCAACTCAATCTCGGAAAGCTTAGTCACCCTAAATCAACAGCAGAAAGCGAAGATCGTGGTGAAGGTTTTGAACTGCGTACCGACCAATGGGGAGCCGTACGAGCTGGAGAAGGCTTACTTGTTTCTACGCACAAACAGGATCAAGCCCAAGGCGAACATCTGGATGCACAGCCTGCCAAGCAACAGCTGGAGGGCAATCAAAATAATGCCAAAGCCTTAAGCGAAATGGCCAAGAATCAGCAGACTGATGAAATAGAATCATTGGATCAGTTGAAAGCTTTTGCTGATGAAATTGAAGCGGATATTGCCAAGTTTAACAAGGCGATGCTGCTATTGAGTTCGCCAGCAGGCATAGGCCTAAGTACTAATGAAGATATTCATTTATCTGCGGATGGGCAGATCAACCAGTTTGCAGGCGACAGTATCAATCTGAGCACGCAAAAAAATCTGGTAGCTCATGTCAGTGGTAAAGCGAGCCTGTTTGCCGCACAGAGTGGGATTAAGCAGGTTGCTGCCAAAGGTAAGTTTGAGGCACTGGCTCAAGCAGATGGGATGGATTTACTGGCCAAACAAGGCATTCAGATTATTTCGACGGAAGATCGTATTGAAATTACCAGCCCGAAAGAAATCGTAATTACTGCGGGCGGGTCTCAGATCAAGCTGGATGGTTCAGGTATTTTTCCGATCACGGGCGGCAAGTTTGAGGTAAAGGCTGGGCAGCATTTGTTCATGGGTGGGGCGAAGGTAGATGTAGCACTACCTCTATTGCCACAAGCTCCTAAAGGTAAATCTTATTCGAAAAGGGTGGTTCTCCAAAACTCTGAGGGTACTAAGCTAGCGAATTATAATTATTTTATTTTCTTTGAAAATGGTGATGTAGAAAGTGGTAAGACTAACTCAAAAGGTGAAACGCATTTAATTGAAACGGAAACAAGTCAAAAGTTTTACATACATTTTGACGAAAAATTTGAACGTGACTTAAGTTTTGAAGAGCAGTTTCTGGAGAAATAAATGTTATATAAGGCTAAATTTAGAATAGTACTAAAAGATCGTTATGCTCAATCAGTTGGTTTTTGGGGAGCAAAATATAGAATAGTAGATTCAGAGGGTGGGAGTAATGCAGTATATTGTACTGATCAAATTACGGATAAAGATGGCTTTACTATAGATGTTTTGAGTAATGTAGCTAAAAAATATAGATTAGAATTAATAAACCTGAATGATGGTGGGAATTATGAAATCCCTACTTATGATGTTGGCCAATCTGAAGTAAAAACATCGCTTGTTCCCGTGGTGAAAACAGTACAAGTAGAGAAAGGTTTTTTTAGAATGAGAATTACTGATCCTTTCGGTAATCATTTAGATAAATATAAGTTTGAATATAAAATTGTATCTAAAGAGAAAGATAAAAATGGCGGACTGATTGTATTAAGAGATTGGTCTGACTTAAAAGAACCAGGATATACACATGTCTTAACGATAAAGAAAGGATTTATAAATTTTGATTCTTCTATAGATGTTTTTAGAAGTCTTTTTTATACACGACCTTATGTGGATGTTTATTTGAGACATAAAGTAACAAAATTAGAAACTAAAAAGGAAGAAAGAATTATTGCTTATGGTTCTGATAAAGCTATGCGTGAATGGAAGTTAGACAAAAATGCTTTGTTAGCTACTACAAAACCAAAAGAGGAAAAAAGTAAGGCTAAAATTCAAGAGTTGAGATTTTCGAGAGATATTAAAGTACTACTATCATTGAAAAGAGGTAGAACATATATAGCAAAACGAGAAGATGGACTTAAATTGTTTACAAATGAGTTTAAGGAAACTAATGCAGTTAACTGGCAAGATGGTCAACAAATTACATTTAAAGTACCTGGACGTTATAATGGTAAGATATTAATCTCAGTGAAAGATGGTAAAGATAATGGTAAACTAATAGATATTATTAATATAGGTGCTTTAGACTCTAAAGTTTATAAATCATCTGAAGTTCCCAAAGAGATTAAATTGATAAAACAACCATTAAGTAATGGAAAGGCAACTCAGACCCAAGATTTTAATAAAAATGAATATGTACAATATTGTATTAATATGGATTATACAGGGGTAAATAAAACTATAACTTTGGATGATATGAAAGATCCTGGAAAGTGTACAGAGAAAGAGTTTAAAAATATTTGGCAAAGTATAAAATCAACATTCAGTTTTGATAATTCAGCTACATGGTGGAATATTAGTGCTGGAGTTGTTGGAGCTTCTTTAGATGTCTCTAAAAGAGTTTCAATTGTTGAGAAATTTTTTATTCCTTTTTTTAATGTATTAGGAGTAGCGGCAACACAAGCAAAATTTATTATAAGAAATATTGGAAATCATAATGGTCTTTTCTTTATTGGTTCAATTATTGGAAGAGCACATTTTAACCTTAAATTGTTTTCAAAAAATGCCAAAGATGTTCTTACTGCACGATTACCAAAAGAACAAATGTTTGATTTTAGCCCAAAAGCTGCAATAAAAGGATCTTTTATAGGAATAGTGGTTGGTGGAACTGTTGAAATACAAAAATGGATGCAGAATGAAAATAACCAAAAAGATATTACAGATTTGCTAGCTAATTTAACAGGAATGGCTGTAAAAACTGTTATTGGTACATGGTTGACAGTTTTATTAGTTAGTATGTTGCTAACTGGTGGACCTGTTGGCCTAGTTATTGCTGTTGGTGTAGTTGTCGGGATAGCAATTGGCTGGATGTTAGATTATTTAGATGAATATTTTGGTATGACTGATAATCTTAAAACTTTATATAATCATTTGCAGAGTTGTACTCAAAATACACTGCAAGATATAGTCAATAAAGGAAATCAACTTTTTGGCTTAAATTATACGCTACCTTCATGGTTTTATTAAATCGAGTTTCTAAATGTCATTAAAAATATCAGAATTTGATCGTCAATACTTTGTTAAAAATCATTTTATGTTGAATCTAGCCTTGGGAATTCTAGGTTTTTTAGGTTTTCTTACTGTTAAAGATTTGAGCTTTTATTATGTAAATATTTTTTTTATAATATTTTATGTTTTATATTTTATTGTTTGTATCTTTTTTTATTTTAGAATAAGGAGGGTGGAGGATATTGTTTTATATGCTTTTCATAGAGTAATGAGTAGTTTCTTAAATGCCTTGATTTTTTTTGTAATTTCTTTAACTATTTCGATGAATTTAGGTGTGAAATACTTTTTGGGTTATTCGGTTCTTTTTATGCTTGTAGCTATATTTATATTTATAAAGTGGAAAAATTTATTGCTGAGAGAGGATTATATAGAAGTCTTATCAGATAAATATTTCTCAAAAGATAGCGTGAGTTTATATGATTTTTTCTTTTCTATTAGTAATTTAAAATATGGAAATAGCAAAGTTTCAGTATTTTTTGCTTTGATTCTTTCCCAAATTGCGTTTATTTTTGTAATGAATGGATTGTTGAAAATCCACGCTTCTTATGAGATTTATATTATTGTAGGTCTATTCTTTCTTATTTCTTGTTATATTTTATATAATATGGGGCTGAATGTAATTTTGCCTTACAGTTTTTTAAAAAAAAATGAAGGGATTGGAAAATAAAAAATTATTAAGAGTGATCATTTAAAATGGTTGCAATCAAAACAGTTGTTAAAAGCGTTTTATACTTATGATCAAACGGTTCTAAAGGGGGATGGTGCATTATTTCATATAAAAGCACTTTCAGTCATGGATGGCATGACAGGTTGTGATGAAGGGCAGGCATTGATGGAAAAATGGTTAGGGGTGGATAAAATCTCTGACGATAATCTATATATGCGGGCAGTCACCTATAATCAAAAAAGTCTGATTGATCAATATAATGCAAAAAGTCCTGAAATTACCTCTTTAACCTGGGATCAGACTCAATCCAGTTTAAAAGGTTTAATTGCTGCGTTTGTCAGTGCTGACCAGCTTTGGGAGCAATGGTTAGCCGACCCAAACAATAAAGTTAATGACCTGAAATGGTATAACCCTGCAAGGGCTTTACCCTGGATCTCTGAAATTACACGCAGTGTAGCCAAATGGAGCCTACAATATAATGCAAGTCCTTTGATTGCAAAGAAACTTTCAAGGGTTTCTTTTATTGCCTATGCTCATAGTTCGTTATTAACAGACAAAGTACCAAAATGGTCATTGCTTTATAATATTGACTTGAAAATGACGAATGCTGCAAGTCAGTTGAATGCGACAGAAATCCAGAAACGTTGGAAAAATGCAGGGCAGAATACGGCTACACAAAAGATTAAAGAAATTCTAAGTAAGTCTTCTGTGAGTGTAGCGCTCAGAATTTCTGGAGTTGTTGCTCTATTTGAGTTAATAAATTTGGGAACGCAAGCCAGTCTTTTCGCTGGGGATAGAAATTGGGAAAACGGTTTTAAGGTAACAGCAGGCTTATTAGCGACTACAGCGGTTGTTTTAGATATTGCTGGTGGTGGTATGGATGCTTTAAGTTTTCAAGAAAAAGCGAATAAAATTAGACTATATGGTGCAAGACTTGCAATTGGTGGAGCCACCTTTAGTATGATTGCCGACATTACAGCATTTGTAAAAGAGTTTGGCGGAAAAGATAATATTTTCTTACTGATTGTATTAGGTGCAAAAGCTACTATTTCTTTATTAATGGTTGGTGTCGGTATTGGGATGTTATTAAGACTTCCTGCATTAGCTGGCAGAGATATTGTAATAAGATTGCAAAAGTCTATAGCTATTAAAAGCTTTTTGACTATAGGTATTATGCGTGCTGCTGTATGGCTAAACTGGATTGGTATTGGTCTTAGCATTATTGAAATTATTTTAAGAAATTATTATTACACGGAAGATGAGCTGCAAAAATGGTGTAAAAAGTCAGTATTTGGGACGGAAGCTGGGAAATATGAATCTCTTGAAAATGAAGAAGAAGCTTTTAGTAAAGCTGTAGTGAGTGTCTAAGATGAATGAAATGTTATTGATCAAGGGATTTGTAAAGAACTTAGATGTTGAGGACTCCAAAATTTATCCTTTGAAGAATATTAAATCACAAGCTGCTGGTAGTGTAATACTTGGAACCTTAACTGCAAGTAGTAGCGCAGCAACTAATGCACCAATTTTGCTAATGGCAGCAAGTGGAGAAGATGCTAAATCCTTTACTTGTGAAGTCGGTGATTATCGTTTGATTGGTCAATTTACAACAGTACAATTTAAGAACGGCGATGAACTGGTTTGGGTGATTAGTAGGGAAAAAGAGCAAGGAAGACATTTAACTTATGCTGTACTTGATCCTAAAACTGGGTTACTTTATATGATGTATGAATTGGGACGGTCGTTGAAAAAAGCTTATAACTATAACAATAAGGTAGCATTATTTTTAGGACTAGTATGTTTTTCATTTATATCTATTTTAATATTAGGTTCAAAAATTTATTATGGAGATAGTGTAGATATTTCTTTTAATGATATTATTAAATATTTATTTTTCAGCTTTATTATAAGTTTTTTATTTTCCCTCTCTTTTTCTTATCTTGTTTTCGGCCGAGTATCAAAGAAAATGGGAGTATTATCTGAGAAAATTTTTAAAGTCTTAGGTTTTAAAATAATTGAACAGGATTTTTACAATGATTGTATCGTCAAAGATGGCATTCATATTAGTGTCATGGAATATAGAAAAAACTTAAAAGGCCCAGACCCATATCCAGAGGATTATTTTGATAAGAAAAAAGTTAGTGAATGATGACTGGTCTAAAATTAAACCTAAAACTGGTAGAAGGCCCAATCCATTCTTTAGAAAAAGCCAAATCCAAAATACCCGTAAATCAAAATGTGGGAGGAATCGCAACTGGTACTGCTTTTGCAGGTGTACTGGCTGAAAGTAGTTCGTTACTTACCAGTGCTCCTATCCTAGTGATGGCAGGTAAAGCTAAAGATGGCATCACGTTTACAGGGGAGATAGAAGGACATTCTTTACTAGGGCAATTTACAACGGCTCGTTTTAAAGAAAATGATGAACTGATCGCTGTAATTAATGACAAGCCTGTAGATGGGCGTTATCAGGTTTATGCCATTCTTGATCCTAAATCTGGTTTGCTTTATATGATCTATGAAATGGGTCGTTCAGTAAAGAAGGGCTATAAAGCGATTATTATGCAAACCTATTATTTCACTTTAATTTGTTGGGGTGGGATGTCAATAATGCTTTTAATTTTTTATATTTTTGATTTTAATTATTCTTGGGACTCTTTTCTATATTTAATAATGTGGATACTTATAAGTATTTTTATCTGTATTCCATTGATGGCTTTTGTAAATTATTTTGGTTATAGAAAATCATATGAAAATTTTGGAACATTATCAGAGCAAATATTTGAAAAACTAGGCTTTGATGATCCTAAAGAGCAGGATTTTTACAATGATTATTTAATTAATGATGGAATCAACATCAGTGTTATGTATTATCGAAAGAATTTAAAAGGCCCAGACCCATATCCAGAGGATTATTTTGATAAGAAAAAGGGTTGAAGTAAGAGGTTACTTAATGAAGCTTAGATTTTTGTTTGTTGTTTTAATATCACTGACATCAGCATGCAGTCAAGACAAAGAAGCAAACACTCATGGAAGGCTGACTAAAGACTATAAAGATGTGTCGGAGTATAAGTCTAAACATGATTTGGAAAAGGCTGCAAAAGCAAATGACGCAGAGGCCATTTTTGTATTGGCATCTATGTATGCCACAGGTGAAGGTGAAAAATTTGATCAAAAGAAAGCATTGGAACTATTTGAGAAATCTGCACAACTAGGTTCTTCTAATGCCATGTTACAATTAGGACTGATTTATCAATATGGCAATGAAGCCGTAAAAAAAGATGATCAAAAAGCTTTAATGTGGTTTGAAGAAGGGGCCAAAAAGGGGAATCCATCTGCGATTCATAATGTGGGATTGGCTTATTATAAAGGGTTAAGTGTAAAACAGGATAGGGCAAAAGCGTTTACATATTTTATTCGATCTGCCGAATCTGGACTCATACAGTCCCAGACAGTTGTTGCTGCTCAATTATATGGTGGAGATGGCGTTGAAAAGGACATCAAAGCATCTTTTAAATGGATATTAAAAGCAGCTGAGCAGGGTGATCTCGAGTCACAAAATAATGTGGGCTTGGCGTATGAACGAGGTGAGGGTGTAGAACAAGATCCACTTCAAGCTCTTGTCTGGTTTAAGCGGGCGGCAGATCATGGCCATCCGTTAGCGCAATATAATACTGCACTTAAATATTATAATGGTGCAGGTATGAAACAGAATTTAGATGAATCAATACGATATGCAGAAATGGCTGTTCGTAATGGAAATCCATCAGCCAAGGCATTGTTATATGATATTTACGCAGAAAGCAGTAGCTTAAAATATAGTCCTGAAAAAGCAAACTACTGGAAATCAAAGTTGTAATTGTACATTCAATTTTTATATGGATATGAAAATCTGACTATACACTCGTTTGATCTATACAAGGTATTGATATTGAAATGAAAGAAAAATTTATTGTTATCTTGATTATTTTGACCATTTTTCAATTCAGTGCCTGTTCAAAAGTAACTCGGAATAATCAGGAGGTACAAGCTGAATTGCTCTATCAACAAGGTGGGCGATACTTCTTGGGCCAAGATGTAGCTAAAGATTATATAAAAGCTAAGGCTTTGTTTGAACAAGCAGCGCAACAAGGCTCAGTGATTGCCCAAAATGATTTGGCCGGCATGTATTTCAAGGGCCTTGGGACCGCGAAAAACGAAGAGAAAGCTTTTTACTGGTATGAACGAGCCGCACAGAAAAATTTTCCGGAAGCACAATATAATTTGGGCATTATGTATGACCATGGTCACTATGTGGAAAAAGACCGAAATAAAGCTTTAGCTTTTTATCGGTTATCTGCAGATCAAGGCTACGCTAAAGCTCAATATAATCTGGCAAATGCTTATTCTTCAGGGAGAGGGGTGAAAAAAGATATTGGTCTAGCCATGGAGTTATATGAAAAGGCTGCCCAACAGAATATGCCTGAAGCGCAATATAATCTGGCAAATATGTATTCTGATGGTCTGCTGGTACCCAAGAATGAGAAGAGGGCTTTAAAACTATATGAAAGTGCAGCCGAGCAGAATTTCCCTATGGCTCAGCATAATTTAGGTTACCTTTATATAAATGAATATCACAACCTTGAAAAAGCCAAGTACTGGTTTAAAAAAGCCTATGAAAATGGAGTTAAAGAATCAGGAGAAGTGTTAAAACAATTAGAGCATGACTAGCCATAACCTGATCTCAGTCATGTCAATGTTTATGCAATAAAAAAGCCACTCAACAAACAGTGAGTGGCTTCCTTCGAAAACTAAATCGGCTTATTTAATTTTCTTAAAGATAAAGTCATTAATCTTATGACCAGATTCAAGTCCACGACGCTCGAATTTGGTGACTGGACGCCAGTCTGGGCGAGGGTAGCTATTGCCTTTACCTGCCAGATTTTCCATATCAGGACGGTTATCTAGGATATCAAGCATCCATTCTGCATACGGCTCCCAATCTGTCGCTGCATGGAAAGTCCCACCCAGCTCAAGCTTTTGTTCAACCAGTTGCATACGCTCATGAATGACAAAACGGCGTTTAAAGTGACGTTTCTTCTGCCATGGATCCGGGAAGTAAAGCTGTACACAGTTAATGCTGTTGTCTGGCATTTCACGTAATACCTGAATGGCATCGGCATCCAGTACAAACAGGTTCTTTAAGCCAGCCATGCCTGCTTCGTAGACACACTGTGCAATACCTGGGACATGCACTTCAATCCCGACAAAGTTACGTTCAGGATTGGCTTTGGCCATTAACACCAAAGAACGGCCCATACCAAAACCGATTTCAACGGTTAATGGGCGTTCAGGATGTTCAAAATGCTGGCGTAAATCACCAACAGGATATTCCAAAATTAAATCACGATAATCTTCTAAAGCAGTACGTTGTGAAGTATTGAGCGGAGCTGAACGACGCATAAACGTCACAATTTCACGGTGCTCAGGCAAATTGTCGAGTTCCGTAATTTGCGTTTCTAACTGATCGTTTGACATGATTCTGGAGATATAAATATAGAAATGCCGTATTTTAAGTGCTCAGGTGGACAAGTCAAACTTTTAAGTGATTTTATTTAGTCGTTTATTTTTAAAAATGATGAAAATTTGTCAAAAAATCTTCATGGTGCTGTCACAGAACTTGCATAGCCTAATGGCAATTTAAACACTAAGTAAAAAACCATGCATAATTTTAAATACCATTCGATCGCCATTTGTTTAAGCCTGTTGGGCGCATCTTCAATATTTTCTGCGGCGCATGCACAACTGATGTTTAGCCAGTATGTCGATGGCAGCAGTAATAAAAAGGGGCTGGAAATCTATAACCCCGATGCCACAACGGTCAATCTGGCAGATTATGAAATCCAGCAGTTTAATAATGGCGGCACCGTTAAAACCGCAGCATTTCCCTTACAAGGCAGTTTAGCCAGCAAACAGAAATATCTGATCGGCCGTTCAGAATTACAAGCGCAATTAGGCAATAAGGTTAATCAGGTTGCTGGTCTGTCCTTTAATGGTGATGATGCGGTAGTGTTACTGTATCGTGGGACACCTGTAGATCGTTTTGGTCGCATTGGCGAGCGCCCAGCGAATGGTTGGGGCACCACAGTGCTGAGTATGGGTAACAGCTTTAAACGCATTCAAACAGACAATTCAATCGTGAGTGTTGACCCAACCAGTCCATTTGACCTGGATCAATCCTGGCAGGCCTGGACGGACCGGAATGACTTTTCGAACTTAAGCGGTTCAACCACCACACCGCCGGTTAGCGATGCCATCAGCTGTAGCAGTCGTGATACACCGATTGCCAGTTTAGCCGCCTCAGCTCAGAATCAAAACTATACCATTCGTGGGGTGATCACCGCAGACTATCGTTATAGCAACGGTTTCTCCGGTTTCTATGTGCAAACGCCTGATAGTAAAGCAACACCAAATGTCAGCAATGCCATCTTCGTTTATATTCCTGCAAGTAGTGTCATAAAAGGTGGGCAGGTTGGTGATGAAGTGATCCTGCGTGGTCGTTTAACCAGTTATCAAAACCAGCTTCAATTGGATCAATTGCAGCAGGATATTAAGACCTGTAACCAGAACATGGCATCGCTGATTCAACCACTGGATTTGAATTTACCCTTTAGCAGCTTGACCGATACTGCGGGGAATTCACCGAAGCGTTATCAAGGGATGTTGGTGAAATTACCGCAAACGTTGACGGTCAGTGAAAACTATAATTTCGGTCGTTATGGAGAGTTGTCTTTAAGTCTGGGACGTCTGTTTATCCCAACCAATCTTTATCCGGCACTTTCAAATGAAGCCAAGGCGTTAGCGCAGCAAAATCTGCTGTCCAAGATTATCTTTGATGATGGTTATAACAATCAAAACCGTGCGCCGTGGTTGCCACAAAACTTTAGTGCTTTAAATACACTGCGCTCAGGCTATCAGTTAAAAAATGCACAAGGTATTTTGGAATACCGTTTTAATGCCTGGCGTGTACAACCGATTACAGGAGCAAACTTGCCGGAAGTTGTGACTACCACTAATCCACGGCCAACGATTACGGCTAAGCAAAGTAAACATGTTCGTGTTGCAGCATTTAATGTACTCAACTATGACAATGGCAAGACTGGCTTCCCAACCGAACGTGGGGCCAAAAGTCAGGCTGAGTTTGACAAGCAACATGCCAAAATTGTGAGTGCATTAAAAACAATCGATGCTGATGTGTATGGCTTGATGGAGATTGCCAATAATGGTTATGGCAGTGACAGCGCGGTTGCCAATCTCACCAAAGCATTAGGGCCAGACTGGAAATATGTCATTCCAGAAGGACTCAACCAGTTGGGTACGGATGTGATTGCAGTTGCGATTATCTATAACAGCAAACGTGTTCAACCCGTGAATAAAGCTGAGGTATTGGACTTGGGTGATAAAAACCGTTCGACCATTGCACAATCCTTTAAGCCTGTACAAGGTGGGCAAATCTTTACGGTGATTCCAAACCATCTTAAATCGAAAGGCTGTAAAGGGGTCGATGAAAACTCTCTCGATGCGGATCAACGCGATGGACAGGGATGCTGGAATCCAACCCGTGTGAAAGCAGTTGAACAACTCACGCAATGGATTGCTAAGAATCCAACCCAAGTGAAGAATCCGAATATCTTACTTTTAGGTGATATGAATAGTTATGCCAAAGAAGATCCGATTCTGACTTTTGAGAAAGCCAATTATAAAGTTCTGTTGAATGACAGTAAGGTCGGTGAGGGGAGTAAGGCATATAGCTATGTCTTTGGTGTATCGAGCGATACAGGTGGCTATGGTGGTGCAGGTAACCTTGATCACGCCATTGCCGATGCTAATCTGTATAAACGTGTGATTAAAGCCTTTGCCTGGCATATCAATGCCGATGAGCCAACGGTATTGGATTATAACGAGGAATATAAAACCGATGCGCAAAAGGATCTGTTCTTTTCGGCCGATGCCTACCGTTCTTCAGACCATGATCCTGTGATTGTTGATCTGGATATGAAAACCGCAGATGCACAACTTGAACCTGATCATCCGAAACACATGATCGTGGAATTTCTAAATTCGTTATTTGAATGGTTAGGCAAGCTTTTTGGTCGAGCCTAATCCGGTTTCCGTGACATTGTTTGGTTGTTTTTTCATAAATTAATCAATCGTCACGGAATATAACTTGCAAGGTCGAAAAAAATTTATTAATAGTAGTGGTGTAGATGTTCTTAGCATGAAAGCGATTATAAATTTTAATTCTGTCTGTTCTCGAGTTTCGTAGGAACGTTCTAGAGCATAAGTTGTTAGATAACAAGGATCAATTATGAAGTTGTATTATTCACCTGGCGCATGCTCATTGGCAGCCCACATTATTTTAAATGAAATCAATGTAGATTTTGATTTAGAACGAGTTGATCTAAAAACACATAAAACCTCAAAAGGTGCAGATTATTACGAGATTAATCCAAAGGGTTATGTACCGGCTTTGGAAATTAATCCAGGTTTGATTTTAACCGAGAATGTGGCGATTTTACCGTTTCTTGCGCAACACGATCCGAAGCAGGACCTGATTCCGCCATCAGGTATGGGACGTGCCAAAGTTCTGGAATGGTTGGGGTATTTGAACTCGGAATTGCATGATGCTTATGCGGTTTTCTTTACCGGTAAACTTACCGATGATGAAAAGACCAAAGCCTATGCTGAAGTTGACCGTTTATTGAAATATATCGATAACTATCTGGCTGAATCAGACTGTGATTATCTGGTAGATGATAATTTTGGTCCGGCAGATGCCTATTTGTTTGTGCTCACCAACTGGTCAAATCATATCGAGCATGATTTAACCCCGTATATCAATGTGATTGCATTGCGTAATAAAGTGGCTGAACGTCAGTCAGTGCAGATTGCCATGCGTGATGAAGGGCTGTTGAGCTAGAGCATCCAATAAAAAAGCCTCTGTGAACAGAGGCTTTTTTATGTCAACTCAATTATTGTTGAGCTTTTTCTTTCACGTCAGCAGCACCAGACTCTACTGCACCTGCAACTTTAGCTGTCGCATCACGTGCAGCAGCTTCAGTTTTTGCGGCAGCTTCAGCAGTTGCAGTTGCAGTATGATCAGCAGCAGCATCAATTTGATCGCCCGCTGTATCTACCGCAGTTGCAACATCGCTAGTCGCGTTTTGAGTAGCGTCTTTAATATCAGCACCAGCCTGATCAGCCGCGTGTTCTAAATGTTCACCTGTGGTCGCGCCAGTTTCAGGTGCTTTATCTTTATTACAGCCTACAAGCGCAACAGTAGCAGCAAGACCTAATGCAACAAGTAATTTATTCATTGTCTATTTCCTTTTCTTTGTGGCATCCAATAGGAATGGATAGCAAAAATATAACCATAAACTGCATAAAGAATAAAGTTGAAAATTTGTAAAAACACGCACTTACATCGGAAAACATAAGTGCGTGTTTCATTTTTTAAAGCATTTAAACGCCTGAACGGATCATGTAATCAAAGGCGGAGAGTGAAGCTTTGGCACCTTCACCAGTAGCAATGATAATTTGCTTGTACGGCACGGTCGTACAGTCACCTGCGGCAAATACACCCTTGACACTGGTTTCGTTACGATCATTAATTACGATCTCGCCACGGTTGCTCAACTCAACCGCACTGTTCTTCAAGAAGTCAGTGTTTGGCAATAAGCCGATCTGTACAAAGATCCCTGCCAGCTCAACCGTATGTTCAACATCAGTAGCACGGTCTTTATATTTCAATGCCGTCACCTGAGCGCCATCACCGACCACTTCTGTACTCAATGCATTCATGATCACGGTAGTATTTGGCAAGCTGTTTAACTTGTCTTGCAACACTTGGTCGGCACGAAGTTTGGTATCGAATTCAACCAGAGTCACATGCTCAACAATACCGGCAAGGTCAATCGCTGCTTCTA
>PJUK01000431.1_pt1 | contig 14277 bp, 14 predicted proteins | sample 1512211 | NCBI WGS metagenome assembly PJUK01 (sample SAMN08177668, study PRJNA422409) | Feces metagenome, whole genome shotgun sequencing project.
AGGTGATCATTGTCCGGTCGGAGCGGATTGCCGACGCTGTCTGATCCATCAATTGACGGATCGTCTCATTGCGGTTCCACTGTTACAGTCGGATTATGCAAATGGAGAGGTTTTGGGGATGGCAGCAGCGGCTCCGGATGGCAGTCAGGAAAAACAGGCGCTCAGGCGTGCCGTGCTTGCCCGCCGCGATGCGCTGGAACCCCGTTACCAGTATGAAGCCTCGCTCGCGGCTGCGAAACACGGCGAAGAGGCGCTGGTCATTCCCAAGGGAACGCTCGTGGCGGGCTATTGGCCGATCCGCTCTGAAATTGATCCGCGTCCGCTTCTGTCCGTCCTGCGCGGCAAGGGCGCAAGGCTCTGCCTGCCGGTGGTGCTGGACAAGGAAACCATTGCCTTCCGCGAGTTTCTGCCCGATGCGCAGCTTGTGCAGACAGGGTTCGGCACGATGGGTCCCGATGCACGAGCGCCGCTGGTGGACCCGACCATCATGCTGATGCCACTTGCCGGTTTCGACCCGCGCGGGCATCGTCTGGGCTATGGTGCGGGACATTATGATCGCGCGCTGGCACGGTTTGCCGAACGTGGTTTGCAGCCCTTGCTCATTGGCATGGCCTATGATTGTCAGCAAGTGGAGCATGTGCCCGACGAGCCGCACGATATCGCGCTCAACCAGATACTGACGGAGAGCGGCTTGCGTTCGCTGGGCGCAGGCTTATAAGGCTCATCTCATGAGATTGCTTTTTCTTGGTGACATGGTGGGCCGGTCGGGGCGCACGGCAGTTTATGAAAAGCTGCCGGGGCTGATTTCCGATCTGAAGCTGGACTTCGTGATCGTCAACGGCGAGAACGCCGCGGGCGGTTTTGGCATTACCGAAGAGATTTTTCATGAAACGATCCGCGCTGGCGCGGATGTCGTGACCACCGGCAATCACGTCTGGGATCAGCGCGAGGCGCTCGATTTCTCCAAGCGCGAGGACCGCTTCCTACGCCCGGCCAATTTTCCGAAAGGAACGGCAGGCAAGGGCGAGGGACTTTACATCGCCAGGAACGGCGCGCGCGTGCTCGTGTCCAATGTCATGGGGCGCGTCTTCATGCATCCCGATCTGGATGATCCGTTTATCGCGGCGGAGAAGATCCTTGAAGCCTGTCCGCTGGGCGAGCAGGCCGATGCCGTGTTCTTCGATTTCCATGCGGAAGCAACCAGCGAAAAGCAGTGCTTCGGCCATTTCGTCGATGGCCGTGCGAGTGCTGTCGTCGGCACGCACACGCATGTGCCGACCGCCGATTGCCAGATCTTGCGCAATGGCACGGCCTATATGTCGGATGCGGGCATGTGCGGCGATTACGATTCGTCACTTGGTATGGACAAGGAAGAGCCGCTCAACCGCTTTCTGTCCAAGGTGCCGAAGGGGCGTTTTGAAGCAGCCAATGGTCCGGCGACCATTTGCGGTGTCGGTATTGAAATCTCCGACCGCACCGGCCTTGCCGAAAAGGCAGCACCTTTGCGCATCGGCGCGCGTCTGGAAGAAACTATCCCGGAATTCTGGCGCTAGAGCGGTTCCAGCGACGATTGAGTCGTCGCAACCGCGCTAGCTAATTGTTTTCGGCGCACATCTTATCCGAAAACCGCTTTGCACTTTTCGGGATGTGCTTTAACCGACAATCGCAAAGGAATCGCGCATCTTGCCGGAGGCCGTTCTGACCGGGCGGTGGCCAATCCATTGCACATGACGGGCGAGAATGGCGGCGGCGTGGTCGATGTCGTTCTTGCGCAGGGCATCGAGAATCGCCCGGTGATCGTGATCGGTGCGTGCTTCCCACTCCGACCGCCAGGTCGCAAACAGAAACCGCGCGCTGGCCGCATGCAGATCGTCAATGGCGGCAAGCAGGCGTGGCATCCGGCATGGTTCCAGAATGAGCCGGTGAAAGCGCCGGTTGGCGTCTTCCCAGCTTCGCACGTCCCGTGATTTGTCGCCGTCGAGCGTGGCGCGTTCGGCAGCATCAAGCGTGGCGCGGGTGATGTGCGCCGCCGCATGCCGTAAAGCCAGCACTTCGAGCGCTGCGCGCATTTCCGCCACTTCGCGAATCTCGCCAATGTCGAAGGAGGCGACGCGCACACCCCGGCGCGGCTCCGAAACGGCCAGCCCCTGCGCTTCCAGCCGCCGAAACGCCTCACGCACCGGCACATGGCTGGTCTGGAACTCTTCGGCGATGTGATCCTGCCGCAATTTGGTGCCCGGCTCGATTTCCCCTTCGATGATACGGTCAGCCAGAACCCGGCTGATACGGGCAGCGATGGTCTCGTTCGGGGCCTTCGGGGATGGGGCTTGCGGGCGTTGATTCATGATTTTATCGATAAGCTGCTTTGTCGCCCGGGTCGAGCCTTATTGAATTTTTTGACAGGTGAGGGCCTCGATCCGCGCTTTTGCTGGACGAATGAGGCTCAATTCCTTATAACGCCGCCATTCTGCACGGAAAGCATTGTGGCCGGACTTGCGGCCCCGCTTGTGTGATACTCTCTGCGTGAGATTGTCTGTTCATGCGTAACGCTTTTCCGTGCGCGACGATTAGAACAGAACAGGGGTGCCATGGCTGGCCATTCACAGTTTAAGAACATCATGCACCGCAAGGGCCGTCAGGACGCCGTGCGGTCGAAAATGTTTTCCAAGCTCGGACGCGAGATTACCGTCGCCGCCAAGCAGGGTCTGCCTGACCCGACGATGAATCCGCGCCTGCGTCTGGCGATTCAGAACGCCAAAGCGCAGTCGATGCCGAAAGATAACATTGAGCGCGCCATCAAGAAGGCCGCCGGCAATGACGGCGAAAACTATGATGAAGTGCGCTATGAGGGCCGGCCCCGGTGGCGTTTCGGTTATCGTTGAAGCGCTGACCGACAATCGCAACCGCACCGCGTCCAACGTCCGCGCAGCCTTCACCAAGTCTGGTGGCGCGCTGGGCGAAACCGGTTCGGTTTCCTTCATGTTCGATCGCGTTGGCGAAATCGTCTACAAGTCCTCTGTCGGCGATGCCGACAAGGTCATGGAAGCGGCTATCGAAGCTGGTGCCGAGGATGTGCAATCCGGCGAAGAAGAACACGTCATCATCTGCGCATTCGAAGATATCGGCGAAGTGTCGAAGGCGCTTGAAGCTGCTCTTGGCGAGGCCGAATCGATCAAGACGATCTGGAAGCCACAGACCAATACCGAGCTGGACGAAGAAAAGGCCCGCTCCGTTCTCAAGCTTCTCAACACGCTGGAAGACGATGACGACGTGCAGAACGTCTACACCAACTTCGAAGTCAGCGACGAAGTGATGGAAAAGCTCAGCGCCTGATTATAGCCGCTCATGCACTATCGAAGCTCCCGGTCAAAACACAAGTTTGTCCGGGAGTTTTTTATTGCCTGCTTCTGGCAAAGTGCAGGCAATAAAAAACCCCGCCGAAGCGGGGTTTTCCGAATAGGTAACCTGGTATTAGATGCCGAGGTTGCCGAAACGGTTCTTGAACTTCGTAACGCGACCGCCGCGATCGAGCAGGGTCTGCGAACCGCCAGTCCAGGCCGGATGGGTGGTCGGGTCGATATCGAGGTTCATCGTATCGCCTTCTTTGCCCCAGGTCGAACGGGTCTGGTATTCGGTGCCATCGGTCATCACGACCTTGATGGTGTGGTAGTCGGGATGGATATTGGCTTTCATCTTCTCAATCCTGATAGTCTGGCCTGAAAGTCTGGAAGAAAAGCGCAGCCTGAATGTCAAAACTGCGGCACTTTCGCCCAATGGCATTTACGAAGACCCATCACCCGCAGGTGACGGCTTCCAAAAGGGTTGCCGAGCCTATACATCAGGCGCACGGCAATAACAAGGGCACAATCTCAAGAATGGCCGATCATAATAATCCAACTGGTGTGAATCCGGAATCGAATGCAGACGAGGCGCGCAAGCGCCGCTCCCTCAAGCCTCTGCGGCGCATGGTTCCGTTCGTCGCCCGCTATAAGCTGCTGGTTATCGGCGCTCTCTTTTCGCTGGTTCTGGCCGCCGTCACGACGCTCGCAGTGCCGGTCGCGCTGCGCCGCATGATCGATCACGGCTTCACCGGCGCCAACGCCATTTTCGTAAACAATTATTTCGGGATGCTGGTGCTGCTGGCGCTGGTTCTGGCGGTTGCGTCGGGGCTGCGTTACTTCTTCGTGATCTCTCTGGGTGAACGGGTCGTGGCCGATTTGCGCAATGCGGTCTTCGCGCATGTGACAGCGCTTTCGCCGGAATTCTTCGACCGGTCGCAGTCTGGCGAAATCGTGTCGCGGCTTTCCGCCGATACGACACAGATCAAATCGGTGGTGGGTGCCACCGCGTCGGTCGCGCTGCGCAATGTCATTTTGGGTGTCGGCGCACTGGCCATGATGGTTGTCACAAGCCCGAAACTCTCCGTGCTGGTGATTGCAGCCATTCCGGTGATCGTCGTACCGCTGATCGCTTTCGGGCGTTCCGTGCGCCGCCGCTCGCGTTTGACGCAGGATATGCTCGCCAATGCCAATGCCTATGCCAGCGAGCAGATTGGCGCGATGCGCACCTTGCAGGCCTTCACCAATGAAAACATGGTGGTCGGGCGGTTTGCCCATGCCGTGGAAAACGCCTATCAGGCGGCGCGCTCGTCCATCAAGGCGCGGGCGGTGCTGACGGCCTTCGCCATCTTTCTGATTTTTTCCAGCGTGGTTGCGGTGCTGTGGTTCGGCTCGCGCGATGTTTTGTCCGGCACCATGTCGCCGGGCACGCTCGGTCAGTTCGTGCTCTATGCGGTTTTCGCGGCCAGCGCCTTCGGCGCCCTCTCGGAAGTCGGCGGTGAACTGGCGCAGGCGGCCGGTGCAACAGAGCGTCTGGCTGAAATTCTGGATGAAGACCCGGACATTTCAGCGCCTCGCAATCCGGTTTCCTTGCCGGAGCCGGCGCGTGGTGAGATCGTCTTCGATGACGTTTATTTCTCCTATCCGACGCGCCCTGATGCGCCATCGCTGAATGGCGTGAGCTTTGCGGTCAAACCCGGCGAAACGGTTGCCATTGTCGGCCCGTCCGGTGCGGGGAAGAGCACGGTGTTTTCGCTGGTGATGCGTTATTATGATCCGCAGTCCGGCAAGGTGCTGATGGATGGCGTTGCCTTGCCGGAGGCCGATCCGGCAGCCGTGCGCGGGCGCGTGGCCATGGTGCCGCAGGATGTGGCGATCTTTGCGACCTCGATCCGCGACAATATCGGCTTCGGCAGGCCGGGTGCGAGCGATGCGGAAATCGAGGCTGCAGCCAAGGCTGCACTGGCGCATGATTTCATCATGGCGCTCGCCAATGGCTATGACACGGAAGTCGGTGAGCGCGGGGTAACATTGTCTGGCGGACAGCGCCAGCGTATTGCCATTGCTCGCGCCATCCTGCGCGCCGCGCCGATCCTGTTGCTGGATGAAGCCACCTCGGCGCTCGATGCAGAAAGCGAAATGCTGGTGCAGAAGGCTCTCGACGGGCTGATGCAGGGACGCACGACGCTGGTGGTCGCGCACCGTCTTGCAACGGTGCTGAAGGCGGATCGCATTCTTGTGCTCGATAAAGGCCGGATCGTCGAAGAAGGCACCCATCAGAGCCTTGTGGAGCGCGGCGGCATCTATGCGCGTCTGGCCAAGCTGCAATTCGAAGTCGGGGCAGGGGTGTACTAAGCGGGGCTCGAAAGAAAGGGGCGCTTTATCCATACGCATTTCCGAACGCATCGAAGCAGGAACAGAAATCAGTCCGGGGGACTGATTTCCCTGCTTAGGCGCTTCGCACTTTTGCTGGAAATGCTTTTACGTCCCTTTTGTTTACCTCTCGGTCAGTTTCAACTCGATGCGGCGGTTTCGGGCGCGGGCATCAGGTGAATCCGAGGCTTCCAGCGGCTGATACTCGCCAAAGCCTGCCGCCACGAGGCGGTTGGCCGGAACGCCATTGGCGATCAGGAATTTGACGACCGCCGTCGCGCGGGCCGAAGACAGCTCCCAATTGTCTCGGAAACGTCCCGTACCGGCGAGCGGCACATTGTCGGTGTGGCCATCCACGCGCAGCACCCAATTGATATCGTCCGGGATTTCCTTGTTCAGCTCGATTACCGCGTCGGCGAGCTTCTTCATCTCCACTTCGCCAGCCGGGTTGATGTCCGACGATCCCGTCGGGAACAGCACTTCCGACTGGAAGACGAAACGGTCGCCGACAATGCGGATATTGTCCTTGTCGGAGAGAATTTCACGCAAGCGCCCGAAGAAGTCGGAGCGATAGCGGTTCAGTTCCTGCACGCGCTGGGCCAGCGCCACATTGAGGCGCTTGCCAAGGTCGGCAATCTTGGCGTTCGATTCGCGGTCGCGGCTTTCTGATGCGTTGAGCGCGTCTTCCAGTGCCGCAATCTGGCGGCGCAAGGCGGAAATCTGCTGGTTCAGCAATTCCACCTGACTGAGCGCGCGGGCGCTGACCTGTTTTTCGGCGTCAAGGCTTTCCGACAGTTCACCGGCGCGCTTTTCTGCAGCAGCACCCGCGCCGCTGCCCTCGTTCAGCAGCGTTTGCAGGCGCGAACGCTCGCTTTCGGCAGAGGAGAGCGAGGCTTGCAGATTGGCGATGGTGTCCTGCATGTCCTGCGAATTGCTCTTCTCCAGCGATAGTAGCTGGGTCAGTTCCTGAATCTGGCTGTTGAGGCGGGCCAGCACACTGTCCTTATTATTGACCTCGCGGCTGAGCAGAAACTGCGCCAGCACGAAGACTGTGAGCAGAAACATGATGGCGAGAAGCAGCGTCGTCAGCGCATCGACGAAGCCCGGCCAGTAATCGACATGTCTTTGCTGGCGGCGGTTGCGGGCAAGAGCCATGAGCCTTACTCCGCCTTATCGCTTTGATGTGTATCGTTGCGATCAGACTTGCGTTCGTGCGACGTCGCGCCAATGGCCTTGGACAGCCGGTCGAGCGTCTGGCGGATAGCCTTTTGCTCGTCAGCCTGCTTTTCCACCCAGTCACGCATGATCTGCTGTTCGCTACGCATGCTTTTCACCAGACCCTGAATACCCTCGGCCAGATTGGCGAGCGCAGCCGTCGTGCGCTGGGTGGAATCGCCGCCCTGCGTCTTCAGCCGCTCGGCCAATGCATGCAGTTCGCCTGCCTGACCATTTTCGGCGTTGAGGTCGGAACCAAGATCGGTCACGGAGGAAAGCCAGTTTTCGAGCTCGGTATAGAAACGGTTCTGGGCGCGGCCCGCCTGCAGGTCGAGGAAGCCCAGAATGAGCGAACCCGACAGACCGAACAGCGACGACGAGAAAGCGGTGCCCATGCCGGACAGCGGCGCCTGCAAACCGGCCTTCAGCGCATCTAGCACATCGCCGGTACTGCCAGAGCTTGGGTCCAGCGTCTGGATGGTGCGCCCGATGGAGCCAACCGTTTCTAGCAAGCCCCAGAACGTGCCGAGCAGGCCGAGGAAAACCAGAAGCCCGATGAGATAACGCGAGATGTCGCGGCTTTCATCAAGGCGTGTCGCGATGGAATCGAGGATCGAGCGCATTGACGTGGTCGTCAGCGCCATCGATTGCCGACGTCCGATCAGCGCGCGCATCGGCGCAAGCAGGACCGGCGGGCGGGTGGTGCCGTCGCGGTCGCCATCGCGGAAGGAATTGACCCAACGAATTTCGGGCAAAAGGCGCAGAACCTGCCCGAAAGCCAGCAATATGCCGACCAGCAGGACGCCGAGAATGAGGCCGTTTAGGCCGGGATTGGTAACGAAGAAAGTATGGATCTGCCGCATCAGCACCGCTGCCAGAAAGGCAACGATGATGAGGAAGATCACCATGGATAATATAACGATACGCGGGCTGCTCAGGCGATAGGGGTCATAATCGCGTCCCTCATCCAGACGTGTTCTCGGTTCCCTAAAGTCACTCATGCGTTCCGCTCCATCGTCGGCTGTTTGAGGGAGAGCCTACTTCATAAATTGGGGAAGCGGAATCGCCTGAGCAGGAAAAAATGAGCTGTAAAAAACTTCAGCGCGCCGGTGGCGCGCTGAATAAGGTTTCATCAGATGGAGTTTGGTCTGGATCAGATCGGCTTCTTGATCGTCTTGAGAAGTGCTGCTTGAACGGCTTCGTTCCCAGCAACAATGTTCTTCTTTTCGAACATGTTCTGTCCGCCGTCCTTATCGGAGACGAAACCGCCAGCTTCCCGGATCATCAGCATGCCTGCGCCGATATCCCATGGATTGACGCCTTCTTCCCAGAAACCATCGAGGCGACCGGCGGCGACATAAGCAAGGTCGAGTGCGGCAGCGCCCAGGCGGCGGACACCGGCTGTTTCGGCCATAACATTGCGCAGTTCGACCAGATAATGGCCATGATGGCCGCGACCAAGATGCGGGATGCCGGTGCCGATCACCGTATCGACCAGCTTGGTGCGGGCTGCAACGCGCAGACGACGATCATTGAGGAAAGCGCCACCACCGCGTTCGGCAGTGTAAAGCTCGTCCATGGCCGGATTATAGATGACGCCAGCTACGATCTGTCCCTGACGCTCAAGAGCGATGGAGACTGCGAAAACCGGGATACCGTGCAGGAAATTCGTTGTGCCGTCGAGCGGATCGATCAACCAGCGATGCTGTCCGTCCTTGGCTTCCACCTCGCCGGATTCTTCCATCAGGAAGCCGAAATCCGGGCGGGCGCGGCTCAATTCCGTATAGATGATCTGTTCCGCCTTGCGGTCCGCCTGGCTGACATAGTCGCCGGGGCCCTTGAGGGATACCTGAAGATTCTGGACTTCGCCGAAGTCGCGGGCAAGGTTACGGCCAGCTTTCATAGCGGCCTGTACCATAACGTTAAGAAGGGCTGAGCGGGCCATTTCTTTATCCTTTTTGGCAAGATCCCACGGCCATCGAAAAGGCGTGGATATGGGCGTGGATCGTGCAGTTAAACAGATCCTTGAAAATCCGAGGCGCGTGCACGCACACAGGCTTTCGAGGAATTGAGCAATCTGAGAAAGAACAGTCGCGGTACAATCGCGACAAGCTGCGATGCCCGTTGGGGCATCGCAAAAGACGGGCGCTGGATTAAGCGCGGCTGACGTAGGTCAGTTCATTGGTGTCGACGATCACGCGCTCACCGGAAGCGATGAAGGGCGGAACGAGGATACGGATGCCGTTTTCAAGCACGGCGGGCTTGTAGGACGAGGCTGCGGTCTGGCCCTTGACGACTGGATCGGCTTCGGTGATTGCCAGCGTGACCTGATCCGGCAGACGAATGCCGATCGGCTTTTCTTCGTAGAGTTCGACGGTGACCATCATGCCGTCCTGAAGGAAGGCAGCGCGGTCGCCCACGAAATCCTTCTGGAGTTCGAGCTGTTCGTAGGATTCCGTATCCATGAAAATCAGCGCTTCGCCCTGTTCATAGAGGAACGAAAAGTCCTTTTGCTCGAGGCGCACGCGCTCGACGGTTTCAGCGGCACGGAAACGCTCGTTGAGCTTGGTGCCGGTGATGAGGTTCTTCAGTTCGACCTGATTGTAGGCGCCGCCCTTGCCGGGCTTGACGGCGTTGGTCTTGACGGCAACCCAGAGCCCGCCGTCATGTTCGATGACGTTGCCGGGACGGATTTCGTTACCATTGATCTTCATGAGCTTGATCCGGAATGAATTGAAACCAATTGCGGTTCGTCACATGACAGCGAACGGGCAATCGCCCGCTTTGTCGAGAGATTGCGCAGGCGTCTATACTCGAACCGCGATAATCGCGTCTCCAAGACCACAAAACGGCGCTTTGTGCAAGCCTGAGCACGAAAAGAGAATCTTTTGGAGACGTAGAATCGTCAGAATTGCTAGCGAACTCTGAGATCGTTAGCCGTCTCGATAGCCTGTTTGATCTGATCATCGGCCAATCCGTCCATCAGATCGTTGAGGTCGGGAGAACGAAAACCGGCGCGCTGCGCAATGATATACCATGCCGCTGCCTTCACGGAATCGCCATCGGTGCCGATCCCGTCGCGATAAAGCCGGGCAAGCCAGACTTGCGCCATCACCATGCCGCGCCCGGCGGCAATCTGAATCCAGCGGAAGCCCTGTTCATAGTCCTTGTCGCCGCCACGGCCCTCCACCAGCCAGCGCCCAAGATCGAACTGGGCCGTGTCATAACCTTTGCGCGCCGCGCGGATCAGATATGTGCGGGCCTTGTTGTCGTCACGGGCGATCTTTTCGGTGCCATTGGCATAGATCTGGCTCATCGCATATTCGCCGTCGGCAAGCTTTGCCTCCGCCGCTTTCTCGAACCATGGGAAAGCAAGATCGAGGCCGGGTTTGCCTGGATGTTTCACCATCAGCATCTGGCCCCAGTTGAACTGGGCCATGGCATTGCCGCCTTCGGCTGCCTTCTGCATCAGGGCTTCGGCCTTGGCCTGATCCTTCTTGACGTAAGTGCCCTGTAGCAGCAGCGCCGCATAGCGGAACTGCGCCTCGGTGATGCCCTTTTCGGCGGCTTTGCCATACCATTCGGCTGCGAGCTTCTGGTCGGCAGGGATGCCCATGCCGCGCGCATACATTTCGGCAATCAGCGTCTGCGAAGCCGGATCGCCTTTTTCGGCCTGCGGTTTCGCCAGATTGAAGGCGGTCAGATAAAGCCCGCGCTGAAAAGCGCCGAAGGCCTCGTCGGCAGGCTTGTCGCCGAAGCGGCTCAGATCGATGGCGGGCATCGGGTCCGTCGTCGCGGGCTGTGGCAGCATCACCGGCTGCTTCGCGGGCTTGTCGCTTTTCTTGTCCTTGTGAGTACCCTTGGCACTATCGCTCTGGCTTTTCGCAGGCTCGCCTGCAGCGGCAGCCGGCAGGGCAGGCAGCGCGAATGTCAAAGCGGCAGCGAGAAGAAGTTTGCTCTTCGTGGGCATCAACAAGACCTTGGGAATGGAATGCGTTGGCTTAGTTTTCAAAACGCGGCGCGTGTTCATCGAGAAGGCGGTTTGCTTCCGCAACCGCTTTCGCCGGATCTTCCGCCTCGAACACGGCGCGACCGAGCGCCACGAAATCCGCGCCAGTCTCGGCTGCCGGGATGATGCTTTCAAGCGTGTTGCCAGCCTGCGCAATGGAGGGGATTTCGACCATTTGCGCCCACCATTCGGCTAGCGCAAGATTACGCGGATGTGCGTCCGGCTTGTTGTCCGCGCCGATCTTGCCGAAGAAAATATAGTCCGGCTGCAATTCGCCGATTTCCATCGCGCCATGACGGTCGCGCAGATTGCCGGTGCCCACGATCATTTTCGGCGTGTGCTTTTCGATGGCGTCTGCAAGCTCAGCCGCTTTGCCTTCAATATGCACGCCATCGGCGCCGACACGGCCAGCAATGCGCGTATCGTTCAAGATGAGGGCGGCTGCACCCTTTTCCTGGATGATCGGCACTGCCTTTGCGGCGACGGCCTGAAAGGTTGCTTCATCCAGATCGCCGGTGTCGAGAATCACACTTGCGACATCGCCGCCGGAAAGCGCTTCCGTCAAAAGTCTGGCCAAAACCGCGCTATCGGCAGTCGGCGGGGCGACCAGCACGATGCGGCAGCGTTCGGGTTCTGTCTTGGGAGCGGACTTGTTCATGGGGCGAAGCCTAACGAGAAAAACATGATGGAATTCGGGCAAGAGTGAAGTTCTGTTTATCCGAAACGGATGCAGCGCTCTATCTATTTGTTTTGGCGCAAATAGGCGCCTGGCTAATTGTCCTGATGCGTGTATGCGATCCAACGGGCCAAGAGCAAGCGCTGCGCGCGCGTCGTGGCAGCCCTGCCGGAGAAATCCGATAGCCGCTTAGCATTATGTTATCCACTGGAACGAAAGTTGATCGGAACCAACCCCGTTCTGCCGGGATTAATGGGTATATAAGGCCCATCAAACGTCGGGCAATAAACGCCCCGATGAAGCATGTGGCTTTCATCCGATCTCCCATTCGGAGAGCTGCAACTTGAGATATTGGAGAGCGTCGCGGTCCCAAGCGCCGGTGCTTTCCAGCAGAGACAGACAGGCTGGTAAATGACGATTGCGACCGCTAGAGAAGCGATGCCCGCGCCGACCGCGAAGGTGCGCGACACGCGCATTGACGTGTTTCGTGCACTTGCCCTGCTGACCATTTTCATCAACCACGTGCCGGGCACCATCTACGAGCATTTCACGCACAAGAATCTCGGCTTCTCCGATTCTGCGGAAGCCTTTGTGCTGATTTCCGGCATGGCCGTGGCGCTGGCCTATGGCGGCAAGTTCGGCCCCGGTAGCCGCCTTCTGCTGACATTGAAGATGTGGCGTCGTGCGGGTGTGCTTTATACGGCCCACATCATGACGACCATGGCGACGATCGCCATCTTTGCTTCCGCTGCGATTTTCCTGAAGCGCGCCGAGCTGCTCAAGGAAATCAATATCGAGCCGTTGCTCAAGCACCCGGTGGAATCGCTGTTCGGTCTCGTAACGCTGGGCCATCAGCTGGGCTACAACAACATCCTGTCGATGTATGCCGTCATGCTGGTCCTGACGCCGATCCTGCTACTGCTGGCGCGCATCAGCCTGCCCCTGATGCTGGGTGTCTCGGGCGTAGTGTGGTTCCTGTCGGGACTTTATAACGTCGCGCCGATCAATTATCCGACGGAAGGCGTCTGGTTCTTGAATCCGCTTTCCTGGCAGTTCCTGTTTGCCATCGGCATTGCAGGCGTGATGCATGTGCGCCGCGGCGGGTAGTTGCCCAACCCTCCGGCGCTGATCGCCCTTGCCGTTGGCTATCTGGTGCTGGCGCTGGCCTGGGTCCGCATTCCGCTTTGGGGGATCGATGCCTCGATGGGCCTGCCGATGGTCATCACCGGTTTCGACAAGACTTTCCTGTCGGGCCCCCGTCTGCTGCACATTCTGGCGATGGCTTATCTCATTGCCGTTGTGCCGACGCTGAACAATATTGCCCGCACCGCGCCGGATAATCCGCTCGCCATCCTCGGCAAGCATTCGCTGCCGGTGTTCATCGCAGGCACGCTGCTTGCCATGGTGGCGCAGGTGATGAAGCTCGTGAACCCGGGTGGTCTGCCTTACGACACGCTGCTGATCGCAACCGGTATCGTGATGCAGTTCGCGCTGGCCTATTATCTGGAGTGGCTGCCGACAATTGGCTGGGGCAAGAACGGTGCGGCTGCCAAATCTGGCAAGCCTGTTGTGCCTGCCGCCGAGCCGGTGAAGATGCAGTCAGGACCGAAGCCGCAGCCAGCGCTGCAGCGCTATTGATAAAAAGCCGCCTTCGGGCGGCTTTTTCTTTCTGCGCGGCCGTCCCGCTGGCATTTTCCACAGGTCCAACTCAAAATTAACCATTCATTAATCTTAAGAGGGTTTAATCATTTACATCCAGTTCGGCTGGATTCTTACCGAGTGGTTTTGCCACTCTGTTTGACGCCTCCCTGTTAAACTCCTGAGAGCCGCCATTGCGGCTCTTTTTTTGTGCCTGCAAGGCTCTAGCCGCCAGCGTTTAAACGCATGAGGGGAACCGGAAACCGGTTCGACCCGTTCTGCTTGCAGGGATAGTTAACTACCCCTTGAAAATGTTAACCGAACGTTAAACATAATCTTGCGCGACCGTGCATGAAGGTGCAGTTTATCGTGGACTTGTTTGTCATGACAGTTCCGTCCGAACGTCCTGCGTGATCGAAAGACGGTTCAGCAATTTTCAGTCGCGTCCATTGTTCGGATGGATGCGGGCAACGGAATGGGCCGCCGATGCAGGCGGTCACGCAAGGTGGCAGAGCAGTGATTAGCGAACAGAGACAGATGCCGAGCAATATGATCAGCCTCGCGGAGCGCATGGTCTTCTCGGATTCGTTCAAGCCGATCTACAGCCAGGGCATGGATATGGTCGAGGAAGCGGCAAGCTATCTCGACGGTGAAGGCCGTGAAGAAGCGCGCAACCTGTCACGGATTGCCGCAACCCTTTATGCCGCCGAATCAATGCGCCTCACCACCCGTCTCATGCAGATCGCTTCCTGGCTGCTGCTCCAGCGCGCCGCCCGCAACGGTGAAATGAACCGCCAGCAGGTGTCTGCCGAAAAGGCCAAGGTGCGTCTCGACACGCCATCGGCGGGAGAAGGCGCGCCGGGCTGGAACGAGTTGCCTGCTGCCTTTGGCGAACTCGTGGAACGCTCGATGCGTTTGCAGGCGCGCGTGCGCCGCATGGACCGCGAAGTCTATGGCGATGTGGTTTCCTTGCAGGCCAATCCGCACGACAACCCGGTTTCCGAACAGATTGTGTTGCTGAAGACGGC
>PJUK01000432.1_pt1 | contig 14258 bp, 13 predicted proteins | sample 1512211 | NCBI WGS metagenome assembly PJUK01 (sample SAMN08177668, study PRJNA422409) | Feces metagenome, whole genome shotgun sequencing project.
ATCCACGAACAGACCCTGTCCCGCCTTCCCGAGACCTTCTTGCGGCCCCGCTCGATGCGGTCCTCGCCACGCTTGGGCCGGTACCAAGAGCCCTCCCCATGGCGGGGACGGCTTTGATTATGCAGCCGGTTTCAGCCCGTCTGATTGAATTGGCTGAGAAAGTTGTAGGGCGTTGAGTTCGTGGGACTCTTTTCGACGAACGCCGGGGATCCACGCTGCTTTATCCCCGTCCGCCTTCCTGTTCCTTCTCCCTGGAGGGAGAAGGTGGCCTGCGAAGCAGGTCGGTTGAGGGGTTAGGGACCGAAGACGGCGTGCCGGCACTCCGGCTGGCGCCGTAACCCCTCACCTTCCCAGGCTATCGCCTGGGCCCCTCCCTCTCCCCTCCGGGAGAGGGTTTGGGGGGCGATCCCAAGCGCCCGAGAAGCTGAAAACGCCCCCCTCCGGCCCTTCGGGCTGCCTCCCCCACAGGGGAGGATGGATCCACCGGGACGGAACGAACCTTGGCCGGGCGTCGTTGACCGGCCGGCGCGGGGGCGCCATCGAGAGTTTCATGAGCAAGCCGACCGTCGTACCGCAAGACCTTTCCCTGCCGTCCATCGCCAACATCAAGGCCGACGAGACCATGTTCGGGCATTTCCTGGATTGGCTGGGCAAGATCGCCGTCAACCTGGTGGTCGCCGCGATCATCCTGATCGTCACCTTCTGGGCGGCCGGCTGGCTGGCGGGGGTGGCCAGGCGGGCGCTGGGCCGCGTGCATCGCACCAATCCCGACCCGACGCTGGAAAGCTTCGTCTCCTCGCTGGTGCGCTACGCCATCGTCGCCATCGGCCTGGTGGCGGTGCTGCAGCAGCTGGGCGTGCAGGCCACCTCGATCATCGCCGTGCTGGGCGCGGCCTCGCTGGCCATCGGCCTGGCCCTGCAGGGGGCGCTGTCGAACGTGGCGGCTGGGGTGATGATCCTGCTGTTTCGCCCCTATCGCGTCGGCGACGTCATCGAGACGGCCACCCGCCAGGGCACGGTGAAGTCGCTGGACCTGCTGTTCACCGAGATCGCCACGCCCGACAACGTCAAGGTGATGATCCCCAACAGCAAGGTGTTCGGCGACGTCATCCTCAACTATTCGACCCACCGCACCCGCCGCGCCGACGTGCTGTTCAAGGTGCCGCTGAAGACCGACCTCGTCCTGGTGCTGCAGAAGATGCGCGAGCGGGCCGAGAACGATCCGCGGGTGCGCAAGGATCCCGCCCCGATGATCGAGGTCACCGACCTGTCGGAGGTGTTCGCCCAGGCCGCCATCCGCGTCTGGACCGCCAAGGAGGACCACGGCCCGGTCAGGACCGACCTGATGCTGGCCGCCCACCTGTGGGCCGAGGACCCGACGCGCGAACTGCCGCCGCCCCGGGCCTCCAAGGCCCCGGACCCGTCGCCGGCCATGCCCGGCGACAAGGACCATCACCTGTTCAAGTTGCGAGCGCCGAGGAAAGGTCGGAAATCAGGTCCGAGCAGTCCTCAATCCCCACCGAAAGCCGGATGAGGGTGTCGCTGATCCCCAGCGCCTTGCGCTGATCGGCGGGGATCGAGGCGTGGGTCATGATCGCCGGATGCTCGATCAGGCTCTCGACCCCGCCCAAGCTCTCCGCCAACGTGAACAGGCGCGTGCGCTCCAGCATGCGCCGCGCGGCGGCCTCGTCGCCCTTCAGCTCGACCGAGATGATCCCGCCGAAGCCGCCGTGCATCTGGCGGCGGGCCAGGTCGTGCTGGGGATGGGTCTCCAGGCCCGGATAGATCACCCGCTCGATGTCCTTGCGGGTGGCCAGCCACCGGGCGATCTCCAGCGCGCTGTCGCAGGCCCGCTGCATGCGCAGCGCCAGGGTCTTGACCCCGCGCAGGGCCAGGAAGCTGTCGAACGGCCCCAGCACCGCGCCGACGGCGTTCTGCAGGAACTTCAGCTTGTCGATCAGCTGCGGATTGTCGCCGACCACGGCCACGCCCGCGACCACGTCGGAGTGGCCGTTCAGGTACTTGGTGGCCGAGTGCATGACGATGTCGAAGCCCAGCTCCAGCGGCCGCTGGACGAAGGGGCTGGCGAAGGTGTTGTCGGCGACGGTGATCAGGCCGCGCTGCTTGGCCAGGGCCGCGATGGCCTCAAGGTCGGCCAGGCGCAGCATCGGGTTGGTCGGGGTCTCGACCCAGATCATCTTCGTCTCGGGGCGGATGGCCGCCTCGATGGCCGAGACGTCGCCCATGTCGACGAAGCTGAAGGTCAGGCCCGCCGAGCGCTTGCGCACCTTGTCGAACAGCCGGAACGAGCCGCCATAGAGGTCGTCGCTGGCGATCACGTGGGCGCCGCTGTCGAGGATCTCCAGGATCGTCGAGGCCGCCGCCAGGCCCGAGGCGAAAGCGAAGCCGGCGGTCCCGCTCTCCAGGTCGGCGATCGCCCGCTCGAAGGCGAAGCGGGTGGGGTTCTGGCTGCGGCTGTACTCGAAGCCCTTGTGCTCGCCCGGGCTCGACTGGACATAGGTCGAGGTGGCGTAGATCGGCACCATCACCGCGCCGGTGGTCGGGTCGGGGAACTGGCCGCCGTGGATCGCGCGGGTGGCGAAGGCCAGGCGGTTCTTGCCGGGGATGTCGGTCATGAAGTCTCTGGACGTTGTGGCGATGGAAGGTCGCGCAACAAGTTCGGAAGATCTTGTGCGCCATGCAGAACGCGAGCGATCAACACCGGCTGGGCGCTGGCGTCGTAGATCGCGAGATAGGGATGGTCGCGAACCGCGGCCAGTCGGAAGGGCGGGCCGATGATCTGCGGGCGCTCGAAACCGCTTTCGGGATACTCGCCCAGCCGCACGGCGAGTTCGCGCACCAGAGCCTGAAACCGCCTTGCCGCCCGCGGACTGTCGGCGGCGATCCTCGACATCGCCGCCGCGACGTCTCGCTGGGCGCGCCGTGTGAGTTGCGCGGGCTTCACCCGTGCGCTGCGGCGGCTTGTTCGGCTTCGGCGGTCTCGATGATGGCGTCCAGCTCGACCATCAGTTCATCGAGCGTGACATAGCCGTCGCGCTCGGACTCCGCGATGGCCTCGTCGATCGATTGCCTGAGCGCCAGGCGTTCGGCCTCGCGGCTTTGCAGCAGGGTCAGGCTTGACCTCACGACCGCGTCGATGTCCGCGTAGCGCCCCTCGGCGACGAGGTCCTCGGCGAACTTCTCCAAGGCGGGCGTCAGTTTCACCTGGATGGTCATGCGACCCTCGTGTCGATTTCGATCGCAGCATGACTCCGCGGGAACAAAACCGCAACCATCACGCCTCCAGCCGCAGGTGGTTGAGCAGGTCGACGCGGGTGATGACGCCGACGAACTCGTCGCCGTCGACCACCAGGGCCACCTCGTCGCGATCGAACACCTCGGGCAGGGCCTCGACGCCCTGGTGGGCCTGCAGGGTGTTGATCTCGCGCGTCATGGCCTGGGCGACGGCGGTCTTGAAGCGCGCGCCACGATGTTCGTCGCCGCCCTCGACGGCGGCCAGGATGTCGCTCTCGTCGAGGATGCCCACCAGCTTGCCGTGGTCGACCACCGGCAGCTGGCTGATGTCGGACGAGCGCATGCGGTTGTAGGCCGTCAGCAGGGTGTCGCCCGGCCCGATGGCGATGACGCCGCCGTCGGCGTAGCGCTTGGCGATCAGGTCGCGCAGGTCGCCGTGCAGCTCGCGCTGGTCGAAGCCGTGGGCGGCCAGCCACATGTCGTTGAACATCTTGGTCAGGTACTTGGCGCCGGTGTCGCAGACCAGGGTGACGACCCGCTTGGCCTGCGTCTGCTCGCGGCAGTACTTGAGCGCCGCGGCCAGCAGGCAGCCCGAGGACGAGCCGGCCAGCACGCCCTCCTTGCGCAGCAGTTCGCGGGCGGTGTCGACGCTCTCGCGGTCGCTGATCGAATAGGCCTTGGAGACCAGGTCCATCTGGGCGTTGTCGGGGATGAAGTCCTCGCCGATGCCCTCGACGATCCACGAGCCGGCCTCGCCGTAGGTTCCGGTGGCCACGTAGTCGCAGAGGATCGAGCCGACCGGGTCGGCCAGCACCATCTTCGTCTTGGGGGAATGCTTGGCCATGTAGCGGCCGACGCCCGTCAGGGTGCCGCCCGAGCCGACGCCCACCACCACGGCGTCGACGTCGCCGCCCATCTGCTCGAGGATCTCAGGGCCCGTGCCGGTCTCGTGGGCCAGCGGATTGGCCGGGTTGGCGAACTGGTTGACGTAGATCGCGCCGGGGATCGACTGGGCCAGGGCCTGGGCCATGTCCTGGTAGTATTCGGGGTGGCCCTTGCCGACGTCGCTGCGGGTCAGGCGCACGTCGACGCCCATGGCCCGCAGGTGGAGGATCTTCTCGCGCGCCATCTTGTCGGGGACGATGAGGATCAGCTTGTAGCCCTTCAGGCTCGCCACCTGCGCCAGGCCAAGGCCGGTGTTGCCGGCGGTGGCCTCGATGATGGTCCCGCCCGGCTTCAGGCTGCCGTCGGCCTCGGCCGCCTCGATCATCGAGCGGGCCACGCGGTCCTTGATCGAGCCGCCGGGGTTCTGGCTTTCCAGCTTCAGGAACAGGCGGCAGGGGCCGGTGTCGAGGTTGCGGACCTCCAGCATCGGCGTGCGGCCGATCAGGTCGAGCGCGGAACCGGCGACCGGCGGAAGGGCGAATCTGGGGTCGTTCATGGCGCGACTCCGGGTCAGGGCGAAACGATCACCCTGTGTAACGCCCAAAACCGGAAACGGGAAACGCCGTTATTCAAGCTTGGCCGTCAGGCGCCGGCGGCGGCCAGCCGGTCCATCCGCCATTCGCGCGCGAACTTGTGGCCGACGCCGACGTCCTCGAACACCACCTTGCGGCGCTCGGCGCCCAGCTCGGGCGTGTTGTGGATCATCACGAACGGAAAGCCGTTGCTGGCCAGGAAGCTCTGCACGAAGCGCGAGAACCGCACGGCTTCCTCGGCGGAGGCCAGGCAGATGTCGATGGCGATGTCGGCGGCTTTCATGGGCGCGCTCCTCAAAACTCGAGGTTTCCCGACCCTAACGCGCGAATTCGCATTTGCGAACCACCTTCGCAGTCGCAAAAAGAAACGGCCCCGGACGAATCCGGGGCCGCGCCTTGTGGTGCAACGGTTTGCGGCGACTGGAAAATCGCCCGGTCGCTTACAGGATCGACTGGCCGGTGCCGGCCCAGTCCTTCAGGAACTGCTCGAGGCCCTTGTCGGTCAGCGGGTGCTTGAACATGTCGCCGAACACCGCCGGCGGGATGGTGACCACGTCGGCGCCGACGATGGCGGCTTCCTTGACGTGGGCGGTGTTGCGCACCGAGGCGGCCAGGATCTCGGTCTCGTAGCCGTAGTTGTCGTAGATCGCGCGGATGTCGCGGATCAGGTCCATGCCGTCGAAGCCGTAGTCGTCCAGGCGGCCGATGAACGGCGAGACGTAGGTGGCGCCGGCCTTGGCGGCCAGCAGGGCCTGGCTCGGCGAGAAGCACAGGGTGACGTTGGTCTTGACGCCTTCGTTGGCGAAGTGGCCGCAGGCGATCAGGCCGTCGCGGGTCAGCGGCAGCTTGATCACGACGTTGGGGGCGATCTGCGCCAGCTTGGCGCCTTCGGCGATCATGGCGTCGGCGGTGGTGGCGGCGACTTCGGCGCTGATCGGGCCAGGAACGAGGTCGCAGATCTCGGCGATCACTTCCAGCATCGGGCGGCCCGACTTGGCGATCAGGGTCGGGTTGGTGGTGACGCCGTCGATCAGGCCGGTCGCGGCGAAGTCGGCGATGACCTTGGTGTCGGTGCTGTCGAGGAAGATCTGCATGGCTCTGCGCGGGGGCCTTGTTGTGGAGAATTTACAGCGGGTTTAGCCCCTTGGGGCCGGCCGCGCCAGGATTTCAGATCTCGCCGTCGGCCAGCTGGCGCAGATAGCGGTGATAGCCGGTCTTAGGGGCCGGGCCGGCCAGGGCGCGCAGCTGGTCGGCGTCGATGAAGCCCATCTGGAAGGCGACTTCCTCGACGCAGCCGATGCGGAAGCCCTGCCGCAGCTCGATGGCGCGGACGTACTCGGAGGCCTCCATCAGGGAGTCGTGGGTGCCGGTGTCGAACCAGGCGTAGCCGCGGCCCAGGCGCTCGACGGTCAGGTCGCCAGCGTCGAGATAGGCGCGGTTGACGTCGGTGATCTCCAGCTCGCCGCGGGCCGAGGGCTTGAGGCCGCGGGCGATGGCCGGCGCCTTGCCGTCGTAGAAGTAGAGGCCGGTCACGGCGTGGCGCGAACGCGGCTTGGCGGGCTTTTCCTCGATGCTGAGGGCGCCGCCGTCGGGTCCGATCTCGACGACGCCGTAGCGCTGGGGATCGACCACGGCGTAGCCGAATACGGTGGCGCCGGCGGGGCGGGCGGCGGCTCTCTGCAGCACGTCGGCGAAGCCGGCGCCGAAGAAGATGTTGTCGCCCAGCACGACGACGCTGTCGGCCCCGTCGAGGAACGCCTCGCCCAGGATCAGCGCCTGGGCGATGCCGTCGGGCGAGGCCTGGGGCTTGTACTCGATGCGCAGGCCCAGCTGCGAGCCGTCGCCCAGCAGGCGCCGGAAGGCGGTCTCGTCATGCGGGTTGGTGACGATCAGCACCTCGCGCACCCCGGCCAGCATCAGGGTGGTCAGCGAGTAGTAGATCATCGGCTTGTCGTAGACCGGCAGCAGTTGCTTGCTGACGGCCAGGGTCAGAGGGGCCAGCCGGCTGCCCGAGCCGCCGGCGAGGATGATCCCGCGCCTCATGTGTCCAATCCTTCGGCGATGATCTGGTCGGCGGCGCGCGCGACGGCGCTCGCCCATGGCTCGGCCTGCCAGCCGAACACGGCGGAAACCCGGCTGCTGTCGAGCGCGCCGTTGAGCGGCCGCGCGGCGGGTTCGGGAAAGTCGCGCTTGGCGATCGGCGACAGCCGCGCCCGCGTCAGGGGATCGCGCCGCAGGGCCGCGGCGGCCAGGTCGTGGCGCGAGGTCGCGCCGGCGTTGGTGAAGTGGAACAGGCCGAAGGCCGGATCGCCGGGCGCGGCGCCGGCCCAGCGCGGCGCGGCGGCCAGCAGGAAGTCGGCCAGGGCGACGGCGTCGGTCGGGCAGCCGTACTGGTCGGCCACGACGCGCAGTTCGTCCCGCGTCCGCCCGAGCTCCAGCATCGTGCGGATGAAGTTGCGGCCAAAGCGCGAGAACACCCAGGAGACCCGCAGCACGACGCCCTTTTCCCAGGCCAGGACGGCGGTCTCGCCCTCCAGCTTGGTGGCGCCGTAGACCGACAGCGGGTTGGGCGCGTCGTCCTCGCGATAGGCGCGGTCGAGGGTTCCGTCGAACACGCAGTCGGTCGACAGATGCACCAGCGGCAGGCCGCGAGCGGCGCAGGCCCGGGCCATGGCCGCCGGGGCCAGGGCGTTGGCGGCGCGGGCCGCCTCGGGCTCGGCCTCGGCCTTGTCGACCAGGGTGAAGGCGGCGCAGTTGATCACCAGGTCGCAGTCGGCCCCGGCGATCGCCGCCTCGATCGCGGCGGCGTCGGCCAGGTCGACCTGGGCGCGCGACAGGGGCGCAAGGGCGGCCCGGCCCGGGGCGGCGGCGATCATCGCCCGCGACACCTGGCCGGTGGCCCCGAACTGGAGGATCCGGATCACGCGCTGACGCCCAGTCGCTGGCCGGCGAAGCCCTTGGCGCGCAGCGCGTCCCACCAGCCGTCGTTGTCGAGGTACCAGCGCACGGTCCGCTCCAGGCCCTCTTCGACCGTCATGGCCGGCGACCAGCCGAGATCGCGCTGCAGCTTGCCAGCGTCGATGGCGTAGCGGCGGTCGTGGGCCGGACGGTCGGTGACGTGGGTGATCAGGTCCTCGCGCGGGGTGTTGCCCGGGCGGATGCGGTCGAGGGCGGCGCAGATGGTGCGCACCAGGTCGATATTGGCGCGCTCGGCGTCGCCGCCGATCAGGTAGGTCTCGCCCGGGACGCCGGCCTCCAGCACCCGCAGCAGCGCGGCGGCGTGGTCCTCGACGTGCAGCCAGTCGCGGACCTGCCGCCCGTCGCCGTAGACCGGGATGGGGCGCCCGGCCAGGGCGTTGAAGATCACCGTCGGGATCAGCTTTTCCGGATGCTGGCGCGGCCCGTAGTTGTTCGAGCACGAGGTGACGATCACCGGCAGGCCGTAGGTGCGGCCCCAGGCGCGGGCCAGCAGGTCGGAAGCGGCCTTGCTGGACGAATAGGGCGAGGTCGGGTCGATCGGCGAGCGCTCGTCGAACGGCGCGTCGTCGGGGCCCAGCGCGCCATAGACCTCGTCGGTCGAGACGTGGACGAAGCGGAAGCGCGCGGCGCGTTCGGGGGGCAGCCGGCCATGATGGGCGCGGGCGGCCTCGAGCAGCACGGCCGTGCCCATGACGTTGGTCCGCACGAAGGCCAGCGGGCCGTCGATCGAGCGGTCGACGTGCGACTCCGCCGCCAGGTGCAGCACGGCGTCGGGATCATGGCGCGAGAAGAGGGCCGCCATGGCCTCGGCGTCGGCGATGTCGGCCTGCTCGAAGGCATAGGCCGGATGGGCCTCGACCTCGGTCAGGTTGGCCAGATCGCCGGCATAGGTCAGAGCGTCGACATTGACGACGGCGTGGCCGGCGGCCAGGGCGCTGCGGACCAGGGTCGAGCCGATGAAGCCGGCGCCGCCGGTGACGAGAAGTTTCAAGCCGGATCTCCAGGCGCGGCCGGAAAACGCCGCCCCAGTTTGCGCTCGAGGAAGTTCAGCAGGTCGCCGCCCTCGAACAGGAAGCCCTCGACGCCCGCCCGGCGGGCGGCTTCGACGTCGCTGTCGTTGTCGCCGACCAGCACGCAGGTCTCGGGCGAGAGGCCGTGCTCGGCCAGGCCGCGCAGGATCATGCCGGGGTTGGGTTTGCGGTCGGGGTGGTCGTCGTGGCGATAGGCCTCGATCACGGCGTCCTTGTGGAAGGGGGCGTGATAGAACGCGGCGATCTCGCCGCCGGTGCGCGCCAGTTCCTCGCGCATGAAGGCATGCAGGGCGTGCACGGCCGTCTCGGGGAAGTAGCCGCGCGCGACGCCGGACTGGTTGGTGACCACGATGCAGCGGACACCCGCCCGGGTCAGGGCGGCGACGGCTTCCCTGGCGCCGGGGATCCATTCCAGGCGCGCGGGGTCATGGACATAGCCGTGGTCCGCGTTCAACACGCCGTCGCGATCGAAGAAAACGGCCTTGAGCGGCGCTTCGCTGGACATCCGCTAGCCATTACGCGAGCCCCTGCACCGCCACAAGCAGAGGGTTGCGCCTCGAACGGAGCGGGCTAGAAACGGCTCACCTTGAGGAGACTTCCATGACCGACGCCGCCCGTATCGTCCGCTTGCGGGATCAGCTCAAGACATGGGCGCTGAACGACGCCTTTCCGCTCTGGTGGACGGTGGGGGCCGACCGGGTGAACGGCGGCTTCTTCGAGAAGATCGACCTCGACGGCAGCCCGGTCGAGGCGCCGCGCCGGGCGCGGGTGCAGCCGCGCCAGATCTATTCCTACGCCGTGGCGGGCATGCTGGGCTGGGAAGGCCCCTGGCGTGAGGCGCTGGCCCACGGCCTGGCGTTCTACCTGGCGCGCTACCGCCGCCCGGACGGCTTCTTCCGCACCCTGGTGGGCTCGGACGGCGCGCCGCTGGACGACAAGGTGGACCTCTACGATCAGGCTTTCGGCCTGTTCGGCCTGGCCATGGCCAGCCAGGCCCTGCCCGAGCGCGAGGACCTGCCGCAGATCGCCGTCGAACTGCGCGACGCCCTCTACGGCTCGCTGAAGCACCCGGTGGCCGGTTTCGAGGAAAGCGTTCCGCGCACCCTGCCGCTGCTGTCGAACCCGCATATGCATCTTTTCGAGGCCAGCCTGGCCTGGATCGAGGCAGGGGGCGACGCGCGCTGGCGCGAAATGGCCGACGAGATCGCCGAACTGGCGCTGGCCAAGTTCATCGATCCCAAGAGCGGCGGCCTGCGCGAATACTATGACGGCGACTGGAACCCCGCCCCCGGCGTGGCCGGGCGCATCGTCGAGCCGGGCCACCAGTTCGAGTGGGCCTGGCTGCTGCTGCGCTGGAGCAAGCTGTCCGGACGCGACGACGCCAAGGCCGCGGCCCTGCGCATGATCGAGATCGGCAAGGGGCCGGGCGTGGATCCCGCGCGCGGCGTGGCGATCTTCGCCCTGCTGGACGACATGAGCGTGCACGACGGCGTCGCCCGCCTGTGGGCCCAGACCGAGTGGGTGAAGGCCGGCGTGCTGGCGGCCCAGGTCACCGGCGACGCGGCGTGGATGGACGTGGCGGCCGACGGCGCCGAGGCGCTGCTGAAGTATCTCGACGTGGCCGTGCCGGGCCTGTGGCGCGACAAGCTCCAGGCCGACGGGACGTTCGTGGAGGAGCCGGCGCCGGCCAGCTCCTTCTATCACATCGTCTGCGCCATCCTGGAGCTGGACCGGGTCGTCAGCGCCAGATCGTGATCAGGGCGGTGCTGGCCTCGGCGGCGCGCACCATGACCGGCGAGTGCAGGTCGGCGCGCGCGCCCTGGGCGTAGGTCTCGACCTCGGCTTCCAGGGCGCCGTCCAGGACCTGGATGGAGCTGGCGGGCAGGCTGGTCATGGCCCCCGCCTCGAAGCGCCAGAGCGAGACCTCGGCGGTGGCCGAGCGGGTCACCGGCTGGCGCTCGATGCCGCCGGAGAAGGCGATGGCGTGGCGGTGGGCGATGTCGCGACCGCTGGCCTTGAGCACGTCGACCAGCGTCTTGACCGCCTGGGCGTCGTCGCGGCGGCAGACCAGCACCGCGTCGTTCTCGGCCACGATCAGCAGGTCCTCGACGCCGATGGCGCCGACGAACGGACCGTTGGAGCGGGCCAGGACGCCCTTGGTGTTGATCAGGTGCACGTCGCCGTTGGCGGTGTTGCCCGAGGGGTCGCGGATCGAGGCTTCCCAGATCGCGTCCCACGCGCCCAGGTCCGACCAGGTGAAGGCGGCCGGGGCCACCGCGGCCTTCGAGGTGCGCTCCATCACCGCGTAGTCGAGCGACTTCTTGGTGGTGGTCGAGAAGGATTCCGGGTCGAGGTGCAGGGTGATGCCGTTGCGGGCGGCCTTGTCGACGGCCTGGACCGCGCCGGTGCTGATCGCCGGCTCGTAGGCGTCCAGCTCTTCCAGCAGCGTCTTGGCGGAGAAGGCGAAGTTGCCGCTGTTCCAGTAGTAGCCTTCGGCCAGGTAGCGCTTGGCGGTCTCCAGGTCGGGCTTCTCGACGAAGGCCTCGATGGCCTTGACCCCGCTGGGCAGCGGCTGGCCGGGCTTGATGTAGCCGAAGCCCGTGGCCGGGCCGGTCGGCTGGACGCCGAAGGTGACGATCAGGCCGTTGCGGGCGGCGGACACGGCCGTCAGGGCGGCGTCGCGGAAGACGTCGACCTCGGCGATGTGGTGGTCGGCGGCCAGCATCAGCACCACGCCGTCGGGCGTCTTGGCGCGGACATAGGCGGCCGCGGCGGCGATGGCGGGCGCGGAGTCGCGGGCCTCGGGCTCGATGATCACAACCAGATTGGCGCCGATCTCGCGGGCCTGGCGCTCGACCAGCTCGGCCATCTGGCGGCCGGTCACGACGACGATTTCCCGGGCGCCGGGCAGGTCCATCACGCGCAGGATGGTTTCCTGGAAGCTCGAGCGGTCACCGATCAGCTTGAGGAATTGCTTCGGGCGGTCGGCCCGCGACGACGGCCAGAGGCGCGTGCCTGACCCGCCGCACAGGATGACCGGATAGATGGCGTCCACCGAAAAAACCCCCAGCTTTCCAAGATGCCTATGGGGGTGCGGACTATAGGACAAATCCGGCCGGGTCCACCCGCCGGACGGTCATATTCATTGGTGTCGACCGCCAAGCGCTCTATCTGGGCGTGTTCCTGGAAAGCTCGGCCAGCCATGCATCAGCCGCGGCGTCCGAGGGCATTCGCCAGTCGCCGCGGGGCGACAGGGCGCCGCCGGACGAGATCTTCGGGCCGTTGGGCACGGCCGAGCGCTTGAACTGGTTGGCGAAGAAGCGCTTGAGGAAAAGCTCCAGCCATTTGCGGATTTCGGCCAGGTCGTAGGCGCGGCGCGCCGTCTCCGGCAGGCCGGCGGGCCAGCCGCCCTTGGCCGCGTCATGCCAGGCGCTCCAGGCCAGGAAGGCGATCTTCGACGGCGCCATGCCGTAGCGCGTCATATAGAAGAGATTGAAGTCCTGCAGGGCGTAGGGCCCCACGAAGCTCTCGGTGGCCTGCACCTGCTCGCCCGGCACCAGCTCGGGCGAGATCTCGGTGGCCAGGATGTCCTCCAGCAGGGCGGTGGTCGCCGCGTCGACGTCGCCCGAATGGGCCACGAACCGGATCAGGTGCTGGATCAGCGTCTTGGCCGCCCCGCAATTGGGGTTGTAGTGGCTCATGTGGTCGCCGACGCCGTAGGTGCACCAGCCCAGCGCCAGTTCCGACAGGTCGCCGGTGCCGACCACCAGCGCGGCGTTGTGGTTGGCCAGGCGGAACAGGTAGTCGGTGCGCAGGCCCGCCTGCACGTTCTCGAAGGTGACGTCGTAGACCGGCTCGCCGCGCCCGAACGGGTGGCCCAGGTCCTTCAGCATCTGGGTCGCGGCCGGGCGGATGTCGAGCTCGGCGGGGGTCGTGCCGACGGCGCGCATCAGGCCCCAGGCGTTGTCCTTGGTGCGGTCCGAGGTGGCGAAGCCGGGCAGGGTGTAGGCCAGGATGTTCGCGCGCGGCAGGCCAAGCTGGTCCATGGCCTTGGCCGCCACCAGCAGGGCCTGGGTGGAGTCGAGGCCGCCCGAGATGCCGATGACCAGCCTCTTGAGGCCCGAAGCCTCGAGGCGCCGGGCCAGGCCCTGGACCTGGATATTGTAGGCCTCGTAGCAGTTCTCGCGCAGCTTGGCCGGGTCCGACGGCGTGAACGGAAAGCGCTCGACCGCCCGGGCCAGGGGCAGGTCGCCGGCCGGCGGGACGAAGTCGAACGAAGCGATGCGGAACGGAACGGCCGGCGGCGCCAGGGCCATGGCGTCGCCGAAGCTGCCCACGCGCATGCGCTCCTGGCGCAGCCGCTCGACGTCGACGTCGGCATAGGTCCAGGTCGGGCCGGTCGAGAAGCGCTCGGTCTGCGCCAACAGGGCGCCCATCTCGTGGATGTCGAGGTGGCCGTCCCAGGCGACGTCGGTCGAGCTTTCGCCCGCGCCGGCCGCCGAATAGACATAGGCCGCCACGGCGCGCGACGACTGGCTGGCGCACAGCAGGCGGCGGGTCTCGGACTTGCCGATGGTGATGTTGCTGGCCGACAGGTTCAGCAGGATCTCGGCCCCGGCCAGCGCCTGGGCGGTGCTGGGCGGATTGGGCGTCCAGACGTCCTCGCAGATCTCGACGCCGACGGTGAAGCCGTCGGCGCGGAACAGGATGTCGGTCCCGAACGGAACGTCCTGGCCGGCCAGCCGCAGGGCCTTGCCCGTCACCCCGGCGCCGGGCGTGAACCAGCGGCGCTCGTAGACCTCGCGATAGTTGGGCAGGAAGCTCTTGGGCGTGACGCCCAGCACCCGGCCGGCGTGGATGGCCACGGCGGTGTTGTAGAGGCGCCCGCCGTCACGCAGCGGCGCGCCGACCACGAACATCGGCGAGAGGTGCGCGCTTTCCCGCGCCAGGGTCGCGATCGCCGCCTCGACGGCGTCCAGCAGCACGTCCTGCTGCAGCAGGTCGTCGATCGAGTAGCCGGTGAGGCCCAGTTCCGGGAACACCATGACCGCCACGCCCTGGTCGTGGCCCTGGCGGACGAGGTCGAGCACGCGGTCGGCGTTATGGGCCGGATCGGCCAGCTTGACCTTCGGAACGGCCGCGGCGACCCGGACGAAGCCGTGACGGTAGGGAGAGAAGAACGACGGGCTGCCCACGCGGTCGACCTTTCGAGGTTATGCTGAAACTGAGCATAAGTCGGGGTCCAGCTATATCCGGTCCGCGCGCCGTTGCATAGCGGCCTCAGCCTGCGGGGCTTGTGCCCCGGTTGCTTGACCCTGGAGGCCACGCATGTCACGTGCGGGCCGCGCAGGCGCCCCCGCCGTCCACAGACATAAAAGCCGAAGAGCCAGAGCCCATGCCCGTCTCGCCGATCAAGATGGCCGACGCCATCCGCGTCCTTTCGATGGAGGCCGTGCACAAGGCCAAGTCGGGTCACCAGGGCATGCCGATGGGCATGGCCGACGTGGCCACCGTG
>PJUK01000434.1_pt1 | contig 14199 bp, 15 predicted proteins | sample 1512211 | NCBI WGS metagenome assembly PJUK01 (sample SAMN08177668, study PRJNA422409) | Feces metagenome, whole genome shotgun sequencing project.
GCGTCCTGGGCCATTTTTGTCCATCCAATCGTCTTTATCAATATGACCGGCCCCGAGGGGCGATCCTGAAAACTCTGGCGATCTTTGTGCCCCCAATTCAGTCGGGCGGCAAGAGCTTCGATCTTGCTACAGATTTCAAAGAGATAGTGCTGCACAACTGCATTGTCATGACATGGGGACGAAAGATTCTGTCTTTGGTCGAAAAACCGGGCTCATTTGCAAGTTTAGCGGCCCTGCGACGCGCTGTAATTCAAGAGCAATTTGTGGTATCAAAGAGTTGATTAGCATTCTACCTAATTAAGGTAGGTGCTGATTGTGATGAAATATCAATGGGGTAGACGTGCTTGTCTTTCATTATGAGGCAGGTGCGATATTTTGTGTCGCCTTCTTGCTATTGAGCATCCGATCAAATTATCCCAAATAAACCATATTAAAATGAAAAAGCGCCTATTGATTGCAGGGAATGGACCTTACATCGGGCGTGCGCCTGTCTTCTGGGTGGGTGTTTCTCGACCGTAAGTTTATTGACCGGAAGTTTCTTGAATTGAGTGCCGTGGATTATCTGAAGGACGTCATGACAACCGACACCACAAACAGCCCCGTTGCGCAGACCGCAGCCCCTTCCGGGCGCGGCAAGGGCGGCGTGCGTTTTGGTGCGTCCCAGAAGGCCGAGTCGCTTTTTCATGCCGCGCAGCGCCATTCGATCCGGGTGCGGGTGTTGAAAACCGCCCTGCCGGTCGCGGCCGTCGCGCTTGCGGCGGTGTTTTCCTGGTACACATTTCTGGCAACGCCAGCGACCCCGATCAAGGTCGAGATGAATACGGGCGGCGAGAACGGCAAGCTCGTCATGGCCAGCCCGCATCTCAACGGTTACACCAAGGACAACAAGCCCTATTCGATGACCGCCTCCAAGGCGACGCAGGATGCCAAAAATAGCGGCGTCATCACCCTGGAAGGCATTCAGGCGGAACTGCCGGTCGGTGAAAGAGGCACGGCAAAGGTCGAGGCGGCCTCCGGCATTTACGATAATGCCAATGGTCGTTTGCAACTTGATAAGGACTTTGTCGTAACCACGAATGAAGGTTTGCGTGCGGTGATGCGTTCGGCAGATGTCAATCTGAAGAGCGGGCAGATCACAACCGACAAGCCGGTCGATATTCGCAGCGGAAATACGCATATTCTGGCCGATACCATGCAGGTCAAGGACAACGGCAAGGTTCTGATTTTTGAGAACCGCGTTCAGATGACCGTTGACGGCAGCGTGGTTTCGGGAAACAAGGCGCCCTGACCGGGTGCAAAAGAACGGCATATCCGGCGTTCAGCCCCATTTTCGGGCCTGGCGCGGATTTGTTTTTTATACGCATTTTGCAAAGCCTTATGTTCCCATTTGGCGTCAAAGTGCTTAATGTTGCATCTGGAGGCAGGTTGTTTACATCATGACGCCTGCATTCGGGGACTGAATTTATGGAACGTGAGACGGGCAAGATGATCAAGGGCACTATGGCTCGCACGATGCGGGCAGGATTCGCAGTTCTGGCGCTTGGCATCGTTGCCGCTCCTTTTGCCGCTTCCGCACAGGAAGCCGCAGGCGGCGCAGTGAACGGCCTCAAGCTTTCCAACAGCAAGGCACCGGTCAAGATCGATGCCGACAAGCTGGAAATGCGCGACAAGGAAGGCGTTGCGGTTTTCACCGGCAATGTTTCTGTGGCGCAGGGCGACGCGCTGTTGAAGGCAGGTCTGATGACTGTCTATTACAACAAGGCGGCCAAGGACGGCGAAGCCCCGAAGGAACCGGCAAGCGCCGGTGTCGGTGGCCTTGATTCGTCGAGCATCGATCACATCGATATATCCGGCAAGGTTTACCTGAAGTCGGGCACGCAGGTCGCGACCGGCGATACCGGTCGTTACGACGCAAAAAACCAGATCATGATTCTCGAAGGCTCGAAGGTCGTTCTGACGGATGGTGACAATGTCGTCACCGGTTGCAAGCTGACGGCGCATCTCGATACGGGCCGCGCCAATGTCGAAAGCTGCAAGAGCGGCGCGAACAGCAAGGGCCGCGTGTCGATCATCATGGCGCCGAAGGATCAACAGCAGGGCGGTGCCGCGCCCAAGCAGAACTGACCGGAGCACGTGTGGGATTGTTCTGGAACAAGAAAGACGGCGAGCCGCAAGCGGTTGCCGAGAGTGTCGGCTCTTCGGGTGAACCTCATGGCGCCATGCCAGCACAGCCGGGCAAGACGGCGCGCCTGAAGGGCACGCTGGTCGCGCGCGGCCTCTGCAAGAGCTATCGTGGTCGTCAGGTCGTCAATGGCGTGTCGTTCGGCGTGCGCGCTGGCGAGGCGGTTGGCATCCTCGGCCCCAACGGTGCGGGCAAGACCACCTGTTTCTATATGGTGACGGGTCTGGTTCCAGCCGATGCCGGTTCTATCGAAATCGACGGTTTCGACGTGACATCCATGCCGATGTATCGCCGTTCGCGTCTTGGTATCGGCTATCTGCCGCAGGAAGCCTCGATTTTCCGTGGCCTTTCGGTCGAGAACAATATCAAGGCCGTGCTTGAAGTGGTCGAAAAGGACCGCAAGAAGCGCGCTTCCGAACTCGACGCGCTGCTCGAAGAATTCCATATCGCGCATCTGCGCAAGGCGCCCGCCATCTCGCTGTCGGGCGGTGAGCGCCGCCGTCTGGAAATTGCCCGCGCGCTTGCCTCGCGCCCGAATTTCATGCTGCTCGATGAGCCTTTCGCGGGCGTCGATCCCATCGCGGTTTCCGATATTCAGCAGCTGGTGCGCCATCTGACCAGTCGCGGCATCGGTGTTCTCATCACCGACCACAATGTGCGTGAAACGCTCGGTCTGATCGATCGCGCCTATATCATCCATGCCGGTCAGGTGCTGACTCATGGCCGCCCGGCCGAGATCGTCGCCAATCCTGACGTCCGTCGTCTCTATCTTGGCGATCAGTTCACGCTCTAAGTTTTCCCTGACGACACAATAATCTGGCCCGAAAGCTTCGGCTTTCGGGTCTTTTGAAGCTGGCTCCGTTACAGCCGCTCTAAAAAACCCGTCAATATTGCGACTATTTTCCTCATTTGTCCCAAAACTGCACATTCTGAATTGACAAGCAAGGTTCATACCAGTTTTGATCGGGAAGAAGCGCCGGTCAGAAAGATCGGCTGAAAATAGCGGCTCAGGGTTCGGTCGACCAGTCGTTCGCAGGGGGAATTAACGCGTCGTATGGCTCTGTCGCCTAAGCTCGATTTTCGTCAGTCACAATCGCTGGTGATGACGCCTCAGCTGATGCAGTCGATCAAACTGCTGCAGATGACGCATCTTGAGCTTGAACATTTTCTCGATCTGGAAATCGAAAAAAATCCGCTGCTGGACAGAATAGAGGCAGCAAATGATGATTTTTCCGGCGCTGACGCGGCGCGGGATGATGACCGTTCTGCCGCAAGTGATGATGGAACGGATGATGGGGCCTTCGACGAAGCGCAGGCGGATTGGTTCAAGACCGACGCGCCGGACGCAGCTGAAAATCTCTCCACCACCTTCGACAGCTCGCTGGAGAATATCTTTCCCGATGATCCGGGGCGCTATGACGAGATCAATCCAGACCTTGCCGCCCAATGGAAATCGTCGACCCTCGACGCCTATAGTGGCGGCAGCGGTGGCGGATATGATCTCGATCAGGTGACGGCGAGCCGGGTCTCGCTGGCTGACTTTGTGGGCGAGCAGATTGCCCTGACCTTTCCGAAAACCTCCGACCGTTTCATCGCGATGGCTCTTGCCGATGCGCTGGACGAAAGCGGCTATCTGCGGGGCGATATTATCGGTCTGGCGCAAAATCTCGGCGTCGAGACCTCGGAGGTCGAACGAGTGCTGGCGATCCTGCAAAGCTTTGATCCGCCTGGAATTTTTGCACGCGATCTGCGCGAGTGCCTTGCGATTCAGCTGCGCCTGAAAGACCGCTTCGATCCAGCCATGGCAGCGCTGGTGGACAATCTCGACCTTTTGGCGCGACGGGATTTTGCGACGCTGAAAAAGCTCTGTGGGGTTGATCAGGCTGACATTCTCGACATGCTGTCTGAAATCCGTACGCTGGACCCGAAGCCCGGCGCTTTGTTCGAGGTGGCGGTGGCCGACGCCATCGTGCCGGATGCGGTGGTGACGCCGTCACGTGACGGAGGCTGGGCGATTGAACTCAATCCGGCGGCCATGCCGAGGCTTATTGTCAACAATGAATATTATGCGGAAGTCAGCGGATCGGTAAAGGCTGAGGAAAAGACGTTTTTGGCCGATTGCATGCAGACGGCAAGCTGGCTGGTGCGCAGCCTCGATCAGCGCGCGCGAACCATTTTGAAGGTGACGCAGGAAATTGTGCGCCAGCAGGACGGATTTCTGCGTCAGGGCGTGACCCATCTCAAGCCCTTGAACCTGCGCATGGTCGCCGATGCGGTGGGTATGCATGAATCCACCATCAGCCGCGTGACCGCCAACAAGTTCATGGAAACGCCGCGCGGCGTGTTCGAATTGCGCTATTTCTTCACGGCTTCCATCGCCTCTTCGGAGGGCGGTGACGCCCATTCTTCTGAAAGCGTGCGGCATCGTATTCGCCAGATGATCGACGCCGAAAAGCCCGATGATGTGCTGTCTGACGATGCAATTGTTGATGCGTTGAAGAAGGACGGTGTGGATATTGCGCGCAGAACGGTCGCAAAATATCGGGAATCGATGAATATTGCTTCATCGGTTCAGCGCAGGCGTGAAAAGAAAGCCAAGCTTTCTGTTTCTTAGAACGCATCCCGGAACGCGAAGCAGTTTTCGGAAAAGATGTGTGTCAAAACAACTGTTTAAACCACCGGTTCCCCGGCGGCCTGGAATAGACGATTGTACCTCCAGAGCGTTTTCGACCAGTTCAAGCCCCAAGAGAATGCTCTGAAATTTTGAACTTGAAGCACCGCACGATCAGAAAAAATCGATGATGATCGTGAGAACCGGCAGCGTTTCGAGTTGGGCTACTGGCAGGAGGACCAATTGACAAGCGCCGTTTCAATCAATAGAAGCCCCGCTCGCGCTGCGACGCTGGCCCGAAAAAGCCGGAATTCTTCGGTTTTGCGGCCTTATGCGTATGTGGCACGAAATATGCATCGGCTTTTTCTGAAAGAGAATGCGGATGTCCGATTGCTTAAAGGAAAGGCAGTTTAGCAGAAAGGGCAACGATCACGCGTTTGGGGCGTTGCATAAGACAAGGGATGTTCGGGGTGCCGTTTGACCGGTTTTAAACCGGAAAAGCGTGGATTTCGAAGGTGTTTCAAGGCTCTGGCCGGCGATCCGGATCAAGGCTGAAAAACCCGTAGGATGAAAGCCATCTTTGATGACGGTTCGCTTTGCGCTTCGCTTGCCTTGTGATTAGACTAAGCCCTGTGGTGTAACGCAAATGAGGTGTGCCAATGACTCTGCGTGTATCTGGAAAGCATATGGACGTCGGTGAAGCTTTCACAACCCGGATCGTGGATCGGGTGAATGAAACGGTCGGCAAATATTTCGATCATGGCTTTTCCGGGCAGGTAACGGTCACGAAGTCCGGTTCACGATTCAGTGCGGATTGTACATTGCACCTCGACAGTGGTGCGACGCTACAAAGCACTGGCGATGCGCAGGATCCGCAGCTGGCTTTTGATGCGGCAGCGGACAAGATCGAAACCCGCCTTAGGCGCTACAAGCGCCGTCTGAAGTCGCGTACGGCTACCCAGCCAAATGCGATCTATGACGACGTGGCATATCGTGTTATGGCACCGCTGCCGGAGGAAGAGGAGGAGCTTCCGGCCGATTATGCGCCAACCATTGTGGCGGAAACGTCCGTCGCCCTGCGCACCATGTCGGTGGCTTCGGCGGTGGTCGAGCTTGATCTGATTGAAAATCCCGTTCTGGTTTTCCGGAACGCGGGCAATGATGAAGTAAACATCGTCTACCGTCGAGCGGACGGCAATATTGGCTGGGTTGACCCATCGACGGTTACCCGCCAGGCCGCGCCTCGCGTCTGACGGCAAACCCGAAGCGCACGTTACGCGTTATCGCCAGTGAAGGGCGAGCCCATTTATGGGTGGTTGCGTGCGCTTCCCAAAACCGGGCCGCAAACGGTCTGATTGAAGAAGGAACGGAGAGAATGGATCTTAGTGATCTGATTCAGCCGGGGGCGATTATCCCCGCGCTGAAAGCCAGCTCCAAAAAGCAGCTTTTGCAGATTTTGTCTGAAAAGGCTGCGGAACTGACCGGTCTCCCTGAGCGTGAAGTTTTCGAAACAATTCTCCAGCGTGAACGCCTCGGTTCAACCGGGGTGGGCAGCGGTGTGGCCATTCCACACGGCAAGCTGGCGAATATCGGCAAGATTGCCGGCATCTTCGCGCGCCTTGAAACGCCGGTTGATTTCGAGGCGCTGGACGATCAGCCTGTCGATCTCGTTTTCCTGCTGTTGGCTCCGGAAAATGCCGGGGCCGATCATCTGAAAGCCTTGTCGCGCATTGCGCGTATGCTCCGCGACCCGGATATGGTCGCCAAGCTGCGAGGCACCCATGATGCACAGGCGCTCTATTCATTTTTGACAGCCCAGCCGGCGTCCAACGCCGCCTGAGCCACTGAGCATAATCCGACCGGCGTGAACGCGGCTCGACAGATTGTGCTTCAAATACAAGAACTGGAGCGCCGGATTTGTTCGTACCGGCGCTTTTCAAAAGGAAGTGTGTAACGGTTTTGCGTTCAGAAATGCCAGAAAGCAAATATACGGAGCGGTTCTGACGATTTCGTCAAAACAGAAGCATTCCGGTAAATCATTTGGTAACGCCGTCACTCGGACAGAGTGGCGGCTTTTGTATTTCAGCGTCATCGCTAGTATTATTATACTAATATAATATATGGATTATGCAATTGATGGCATTCGTGTAAACGGAATGTGTAAATTTCATAACCAGGACAAATTACATGAAGAAATATATTTCAATATTTATTGTTACGATTGTGTTTTCCGGTTCCGCCCTAGCTGAAGAAACTAAGGCGGAGTGCGTAGAGCGTGTCGTCAAAGAATGTACCGCGAAGCACGGGAGCGATTTACTAGAATTCAATCCTAATTATCATAATTGTCTAATGGAAAATCTGCCTCTCTGTCCCGGATTTGGAAAGTAATTTAGATTAATTATACTAAGGAAGAATAAATTGAGAAAAGTAATTTTTGCATTGATTTCGTTTCTATCTATTTCAAATGCTGCTTTGGCTGTGGACAGGATGGCGTGCATCAATAAAGCGGTTGAAATGTGCAATAAAAGACATTCGGATCAGTTTTCGCAGGAACATCGTGACTGTGTCAAACATATCGGCACTCTGTGCTCGGTTGAGGCAATACAATTGGGCACATCAAAGTGAAGGCCTTCCGGTTCCGCGCTGGCTAATGCGAGGGAGGCTTGCTTCAAGAATGCCCAGGCGACTTGTAAGCAAGCGCTTATCGAAGCTCAACACGGTAAGCAGTCTCAATTTCTCGAAGCAGTATCATGACTGCTTCAAGCAAGAACAACTCAAGTGTCAGTAGATTGAGAAGTCGCGCCCGGCTGATGCCGGCAATGGCGCAATGAGGACGATAGCAGCTTCCTTACAAGGCGGGCCGCTATCGCCACATATTCGACAGGGCTGCCATTTTAGTTGAGCAGCACCGTGCGTAATTCGTGTTCATGGGCGCCTTGCAGCGCGGTGGCGCGGACATCGGAGAGCACGATAGGCTCGCCGCTTGCGCCAAAGAGGGCCCAGAGCTCAAGGCCCGGCTCGATTGGTGGGAGGGCAGGGAAGCTGCGAGCAAGGTCGTCGGAGCGAATCTTGCGCACGTAGGCAATTTCACCTTCGCCCAGATGAGCGAATTCATTTTCGGTGAGAACCTGTTGTCTGTTCATGGTCTTAGCCTCCATTTGAGCGGCACACCATTCACGGCTATGCCGCACCAGAGCTTCACGATAGTTATCATAGCCTTAATGACTGAACGAAACCTGAACGTTTTTCAGTCTTTCACAGCTATGTTGATTTTCTTGATCAGCCGTTCCGGTTCCGGTCGGTCGAGATCGACAGCGAGAAGACCGTTTTTCAACTCGCAACCCAGCACCCGCATACCATCGGCCAGCACGAACACACGCTGAAACTGACGCGCCGCGATGCCGCGGTGCAGATATTCGCGTTCGGTGTCGTCGGTCTGTCGACCGCGGATGACAAGCTGGTTGTCTTCCGTCATGACGTCGAGATCGTCGCTGGCAAAACCTGCCACGGCAAGCGTGATGCGCAAGCGCTCAGAGCCTGTTTCGCCGCGCAGGCGTTCGATATTATAGGGTGGGTAGCCATCGCCGGATTTTGCAATCCGTTCGAGTGTCTTTTCCATCGTGTCGAATCCGAGCAAGAGAGGGCTCGAAAACGGAGTCATTCTTGTCATTGCATCAGTCCTTGATGAGAAGCGACCGTTATGAAGAGAACCCGTTCGGCGTATCTCTTCGCTAACTGATATGGCTTGTGAAAAGCCCGACTTCAAGGGCCAATGCCGGAATCCCCCTTCGTTCTATCGTAAAACGACGATGGGGAGGGCGATACCCGCCACTGTTGCGGGGCGGGCAGTGTCAAACTTAGCATATCGAGAAATGTGTTCTACCGTCTTGCTTCGGCAAGCGCTGCGCGAAAAGCGGTGGCGAAATCCTCACGGTCGTCGGGGTTCAGAAAGCTGCCGATGGCGACATGCTTGTCGCGGCTTTCAACGCTCATATCCGTGATGCCGATGTCCGGCTTTCGCGCCACGCGAAAGCGTGTCCAGAACGGATTGAACTGATGTGCGGTCAGTTTGCCGGATGGTGCGTATTGGCGGATTTGCAGGGCTGCACGCGAAACGGAAATCTCTTCGCGGGCCTGCGCCGCGCGATAATTCCAGCGAAATGCCAGATAGATCAACAGCACGTCGAGGCCGAAAAAGCCGAAGATCGGCCAAGCGCCGATGGACCAGAACAGAATGCCGACAGCAATCCAGCAGGCGATGAGGGCTGCCATCAGAACGGTAAAGCCCGTGCGCCCCAGCGAGCGATAGGGTCTCAGCAAGGCTTCAAAAATAGGGGTCTCGAACCTGTCCGGTTCCGCGCCGTCTGGATGGTGCATGGGTGTCTGAGCCTTTGAACGCCGCCTGCGTCAAGCTGCGGGTTGTCTTCCAGGAACAGACCTCAGTATAGAGACAGAATGCAAAAGGCCAAAATCAAATCGCCCGTGACTGTTTCCGCCGCCCCGCCAGCACGGCGTCCACGCCGCGTGGCTGGTACGCTCTATACGGCTGATGAGATTCACGAAATCTTTCGCCGCTTCTCCGTGCAGCGCCCGGAACCGAAGGGCGAACTGGAGCATGTGAACGCCTTCACCCTGCTGGTCGCGGTGGTGCTGTCGGCGCAGGCGACGGATGCGGGCGTCAACAAGGCCACGCGCGGCCTGTTTGCGGTTGCCGATACGCCGCAGAAAATGCTGGCGCTGGGCGAGGAAAAGGTCGGCAGTCACATTCGCACCATCGGCCTTTGGCGCAACAAGGCGAAGAATGTCATCCTGCTTTCGGAAGCACTGATCCGCGACTATGGCGGCGAGGTGCCAGGCGACCGTGACGAGCTGGTCAAACTGCCGGGCGTCGGGCGCAAGACCGCCAATGTTGTGCTCAACATGTCGTTCGGCCAGCCGACCATGGCGGTGGACACGCATATATTGCGTATCGGCAACCGGATCGGTCTGGCGCCCGGCAAGACGCCGGAAGCGGTCGAGGCGATATTGGTGCGGGTGATACCGGCGGAATATATGTTGCACGCCCATCACTGGCTGATCTTGCACGGGCGCTATACCTGCAAGGCGCGCAGGCCCGAATGCGAACACTGCGTCATCGCCGATATCTGTAAGTCGCCGGAAAAGACCTGCGACGTGCCCGCCGCACTGGTTCCGCTTCCGCCTCAGGCTTAAGTTCTGACAGGCTTTGCGGCCTCGCGCTGCGATATGGCCTTGTGCAGATGCACCATCATAGTTGCCGCAAAAAGCGGGGTCAGAAGATTGACCAGCGGAATGGCCATGAAACCGGCGATCAGCAAGCCTGCCAGAAAGACCGTCACGCCATAATGCGAGCGTAGCGCCCTGGCTTCCGCTTCGGTGCGATGGCGCATGGCGGCGAATTCGAAAAATTCGCGTCCGAGCAGATAGGCGTTGATGACGAAAAAGGCGATCAGGTTGATCCCCGGTACGAAAAGCAGAGCTAGCGCCAGCAGGTTGCCAAGGATCACCACGCCGAGGAATTTCAGCGACGTCACAATTGAACGTCCAAGCGGCAGGGCATTGCCCGCAGGATCGTTCGGATAATCCGTGCGCTCGACCACTTCCGCCACATCGTCGAGGAACAGACCGGCCACAAGAGCGGTCACCGGCGCGATCATCAGCGCCAGCACAAGCGCAAGCCCCAGTCCCGCCGCGACAGCGGCGACGATTCCGAGCCAGCCTGCCCATGCGGGCATGCCCGGCAGCAATTGCTCCATCCACGGCCAGGCATAGGTAAAAAAGATTTGACGAATGCTGACCCAGAGACCGGCCAGCAGCAAAAGCGTCAGACCCAGCGTTTTCCAGAAAACCGAGCGAAACTCCGGCGTCAGCAGGCGGGAGAGGGCTTTCAAGGCAGCATCTATGATCATTCTTTTTCCGTTTTGCGCCCGTTTTGGCTGTGGACGAACTGAAAATAGGAACGAGCCGTTGGCTGTGCAAGCCGGACTACCCACATCCCGGGATTGGCGCGGGGTAGCCAAAAGGGCGGCAAAAGGCTAAACCCGCACGCGCATATTTGCATAAGCGTATCAATTCCACGATACGCAGCTGGCGCCAAAGCCTCCTCCTGCCATATCGAGGGCGGGCTGGAGAACTGAAAAAAGGGGAGCTTCTCGCGCTCATGGCCACATTCGACGTTCTTTGCATCGGCAATGCCATTGTCGATATTCTGTCGCGTACGGACGACTCATTTCTCGAAACCAACGGTATCGTCAAAGGCGCAATGAACCTGATCGATGCCGATCGTGCAGAATTGCTCTATAGCCGCATTGCAGGTCCGGCGACTGAAATGTCGGGCGGCAGCGCGGGCAACACGGCGGCAGGCGTCGCCAGCCTGGGCGGACGCTCCGCCTATTTCGGCAAGGTAGCGACTGACCATCTCGGACGTGTCTTCGCGCATGATATCCGCGCGCAGGGCGTGGCCTTCGATACGCGTCCGCTGGAAAAGGGGTCGCCGACCGCCCGCTCGATGATTTTCGTGACGCCGGATGGCGAACGCTCGATGAACACGTTTCTCGGCGCTTGCGTCGAGCTTGGACCGGAAGACGTCGAGACCTCCAAGGTCGCCGATGCCAAAGTCACCTATTTTGAAGGCTATTTGTGGGACCCGCCGCGCGCTAAGGAAGCCATCGTGATGGCGTCAAAGATCGCGCATGAGGCGGGCCATGAAATGGCCATGACGCTCTCCGATCCGTTCTGCGTGGACCGCTATCGCGAAGAGTTTCTCGACCTGATGCGCCAGCGCACGGTCGATATCGTCTTCGCCAATGAAGACGAAGCCAAATCGCTCTATCAGACCAAGTCGCTCGAAACGGCGATTGCCTCAATGCGGATGGATTGCAAGCTGTCGATCATCACGCGCTCGGAAAAGGGCGCTGTCATTGTGACGCCTGATCAGACGCTCGAAGTTCCAGCCATCGAGATCGACGAACTGGTCGATACGACCGGTGCAGGCGATCTTTATGCGGCGGGTTTCCTCTATGGCTATACCAAGGACCGCTCGCTGGAAGATTGCGCACGGCTTGGCTCGCTTGCCGCCGGTCTCATCATCCAGCAGATGGGCCCGCGTCCGCTGCTCAGCCTTGAGGCTGCTGCAAGTCAGGCTGGCCTGATCTAGCACTACAGTTGCATTCTTCGCCATGCCGGGCTGCAACGAGCAATTTCCTGCGCGCCGGTGCTCACGTACCCAAAAGTACGCTCCGCTCCGGTGCTCGAAAATCACTCGTTTCGCCACGGCCTGACGAATTTGCAACTGTAGTGCTGGTCTCTATTCGGACCGAATGATCCGGTCGCGCTGGAGTTCTTCTTCGGTGCGGCCGGGACGGCTTTTATAAACCGGCAGGTTCCAGCCGAAATAAAGCGCCCCGCCGCGCACGGTAAAACTGGTCAGCGCTGCGACCACCGCCGAGAAGAACGGATCGACACCAAGGCGCGCCAGCCCGACATAGAGGCAGGCGCCAGCCAGTGCCGCCGTGATATAGATTTCCCGCCGCATGATCACCGATGGCTCTCCGGCCACCATATCGCGCAGGATACCGCCCAGCGTGGCGGTGAAAATGCCCGTGACGATGGCAACCGGCGCGCTGACGCCAAGCGCAAGCCCCTTGGCGGCACCCATCACCGTGTAGGCCGACATGCCGATGGCATCGAGCCAGAGCAGCACGCGATAGCGTGATTCCACCCTATGAGCGGTGAAATAGACCGCGAAGGCGGCCAGTGTGCCCGCCAGCAGATAGATCGGTTCCTGAACCCAGAAAACCGGCGTGCTCAGCATCAGATCGCGCAGCGTTCCGCCGCCGATGCCGGTGATATTGGCAAGAAAGATGAAGCCCACAATATCGAGCTGCCGCCGCGAGGCTGCAAGCGCGCCTGTTGCCGCGAAGACGAAAACACCCGCAAAGTTCAGAAACTGCACGACGGTCACGCGGGCTCCCCCAGCAAGATATATGATGCGATTTTCTATTGCTCTGCGCGCCTTGGCAATATGTGTGTATGAGCGCAGGTCAGCAGATACAAAAAAGCGGCGGATAAACCGCCGCTCTGATCGTCTAACTCAGTAGATAGGCTTTATCAGCTGTTGGCTTCCGCGCCGCCATTTTCGGCAGCAGCCTTGGGGCCACCCTTGGATACGCCGACCATGGCCGGGCGCAGCACGCGGTCGCCAATGGCGTAACCCGCCTGCACAACCTGCACGACGGTATTGTTCGGCAGATCCGGGTTCGGTACCTCGAACATGGCCTGATGGAAATTCGGGTCGAATTTCTGGCCTTCCGGCTCAAGCTTGGTAACGCCGTGGCGTTCCAGCGCCTGCAGCATGGCGCGTTCGGTCATTTCCACGCCTTCGGCCAGCGACTTCAGGCTGGCATCGGCTTCCAGCATTTCGGCAGGAATGGTGTCGATGGCGCGGCGCAGATTGTCGGAAACCGACAGCATGTCGCGGGCGAAATTGGTCACCGCATAGGTGCGGGCATCCTGCACGTCGCGCTGGGTGCGCTTGCGCAGGTTTTCCATTTCGGCAGCAACGCGCAGAACCTGGTCCTTGAGTTCCTTATTATCGGCTTCGAGCGCGAGAATACGGTTTGCGGTTTCATCGACCGCATTGTCCGCTTCGTCTTCCGCAACTTCGGCGCTGGCTTCCGCCTTGCGCGCTTTCAGGAAATCGGCGGCAGCCCGGTTCAGCGCCTCACGATCCCGTGGATTGTTGATGTCGCGCTGCTCAAGATCGGGGTTCTCGGTTTTGTTCTTTTCGTCAGACATAATGCTTCTTCCGTCTTGAATATCTTCTGGGGCGGATATCGAGTTTCAGGCCATTAAAATCAAGGCTTAATTTCTGCTGACCCGGTAAGATTGACACCTCACCGCAACAACCGCGACACGATCTGTGCCGTATAGTCCACCATCGGCACGATACGCGCATAATTGAGGCGGGTCGGGCCGATGACGCCAAGCGCCCCGACCACGCGCTGTTCGCTGTCGCGATAGGGTGCGACCACAAGCGACGAGCCGGACAGTGAAAACAGCTTGTTTTCCGAGCCGATGAAAATGCGCACGCCCGAACCGGTTTCGGCCAGATCGAGAAGCTGGACCATGCCGTCCTTGGTTTCCAGATCGTCGAAGAGATGGCGCAGGCGCTCGATATCTTCCTGCGCGTGAATGTTTTCGAGAAGATTGGCGCGCCCCCGCACGATCAGCCGTGACGGCTGGTCGGAACCGGTGCCGCCCCAGACGGCGAGGCCCTGTTCGACAAGTTCCTGCGAAAGCTGGTCGAGTTCCTGACGGGTTTCCTCCATCAGCACTTTCAACTCGGCCTTGGCTTCGGAAAGCGTATGGCCGTGAATATGCGCGTTGA
>PJUK01000436.1_pt1 | contig 14187 bp, 13 predicted proteins | sample 1512211 | NCBI WGS metagenome assembly PJUK01 (sample SAMN08177668, study PRJNA422409) | Feces metagenome, whole genome shotgun sequencing project.
CAGCTAAAATCAGTCGCGCCACCTATGCGCAGATGTTTGGCCCCACCACTGGCGACAAGCTTCGCCTTGCCGATACGGAACTTATCATCGAGGTCGAACACGATCTCACCACCTATGGCGAGGAGGTCAAGTTCGGCGGCGGCAAGGTTATCCGTGACGGGATGGGCCAGAGCCAGCTCCCGCGGGCGCAAGGGGCGGTCGACACGGTCATCACCAATGCGCTCATTCTGGATCACACCGGCATCTACAAGGCAGATATCGGGTTGCGCGACGGGCGCATTGCAGGCATCGGCAAAGCAGGCAATCCTGATACGCAGCCGGGCGTCACGATCATTATCGGCCCGGGCACCGAAATCATTGCGGGCGAGGGCAAGATCGTCACGGCGGGCGGCATCGATTCGCATATTCACTTTATCTCGCCGCAACAGGTGGATGAGGCGCTGAATGCCGGCATCACCTGTATGGTGGGGGGCGGCACCGGCCCCGCGCATGGCACGCTGGCGACAACCTGCACGCCCGGACCGTGGCATATTGCGCGGCTGATCGAATCCTTCGACGGCATGGCGATGAATTTCGGCGTCTTCGGCAAAGGCAATGCCTCATTGCCGGGCGCGCTGGAGGAAATGGTGCTGGCAGGGGCTTGCGGCCTCAAGCTGCATGAAGATTGGGGCACGACGCCTGCGGCTATCGACAATTGCCTTTCCGTGGCCGACCATTTTGACGTGCAGGTGGCGATCCACACCGATACGCTCAATGAAAGCGGCTTTGTGGAAGACACGCTGAATGCCTTCAAGGGACGCACCATCCACTCCTTCCACACCGAAGGTGCGGGCGGCGGCCACGCGCCGGATATTATCCGCGTCTGCCAATATCCCAATGTTCTGCCCGCATCGACCAACCCGACGCGGCCTTATACGATCAATACGGTGGCCGAGCATCTCGACATGCTGATGGTCTGTCATCACCTCTCCCCCGCCATTCCCGAAGATATCGCCTTTGCCGAAAGCCGCATCCGCAAGGAGACCATCGCGGCTGAAGATATTCTGCACGACATGGGCGCGTTTTCGATTATCTCGTCCGACAGTCAGGCCATGGGCCGCGTCGGCGAAATGATCATCCGCTGTTGGCAGACGGCGGACAAGATGAAGCGCCAGCGCGGCAGTCTGCCCGATGACAGACCGGGCAATGACAATTACCGCGCCCGACGCTATGTGGCGAAGTATACCATCAATCCGGCCATCGCCCATGGCATGTCGCATGAGATCGGCTCGATTGAAGTTGGAAAGCGCGCCGATCTGGTGTTGTGGAACCCGGCTTTCTTCGGCGTCAAGCCGGATATGGTGCTGCTGGGCGGCTGGATCGCAACGGCTCCGATGGGCGATCCCAATGGGTCTATCCCCACGCCGCAGCCGATGCATTATCGCCCGATGTTCGGTTCTTTTGGCAAGGCGCGCACCAATACCTCAATCACTTTTGTTTCGCAGGCGGCAATCGACGGTGGGCTGCGTGAGAAAATTGGAGTGGACAAGCAGATGGCTGCGGTCATCAATACGCGTGGCGGCATTGGCAAGCAGTCGATGATCCTCAACAATGCGATGCCGCAAATGGAAGTCGACCCGGAAACCTATGAAGTGCGCGCCGATGGCGAGCTTCTGACATGCGAACCGGTTGACGTGGTGCCGATGGCGCAGCGTTATTTCCTGTTCTGAGATTTGAGGTGGAACATGTTTCGAGCAACAAACATCATCCGCGCGCATGAAGTGATCGACGCTGTTCCGGCGGCGCATGCCGTGCTGGAGCGTGACGAACGCCATCTGCGCCGCAAGGCTATCACGCTCGATAGCGGCGAGAAGGTGCTTGCCGATTTTCCGGAGCCGGTGGTGCTGGAACATGGCGACCGGATTGTTCTCGACGACGGGCGGGAGATCGAGATCCGCGCCGCCAGCGAAGAGCTTTACGAAATCCACGGTCGCGACCAGTTGCATATCGCTGAGCTTGCATGGCATATCGGCAACCGGCATCTGGCGGCGCAGATTGAGGCGGACCGCATCTTCATTCTGCGTGACCATGTGATCAAGGCGATGCTGGAAGGTCTGGGCGCAACCGTGACCGATGTGGTGGCGATTTTCAGCCCGTTGCGCGGCGCTTATTCAGGTGGCCATTCGCATCATGACCACGGCGGGCATAGTCACGGACATGACCACGCACATGGTCACGATCACGGCCACGAGCATGACCATCACCACCACCATCACGACTGACCCCAACACCGCCCTCCTGCGGCTGATGGCGTGGCTGTCGCCGGTGTTTCCGGTTGGCTCGTTCAGCTATAGCCACGGGCTGGAGCAGGCGGTGCATGATGGCTTCGTCACCGATGCGGACGCATTGAAGGACTGGCTGCGCTGGCTCGTCACACGCGGTTCCGGCTGGAATGATGCGGTCTTATGCGCTGAAAGCTGGCGGCGAGCGATGGCGGGTGAGGATTTGCGGGAAGTGGCCGATCTGGCGGAGGCGCTGGCCGGTTCGCGGGAACGGCATATGGAAACCACGCTGCAAGGCGGTGCCTTCCTGTCGGCGGCGCGCAGCTGGCCGTCTCCAGTCTTCGATCAACTGCCGGTCGATTGCGCCTATCCGGTGGCCGTCGGGGCCGTGGCCGCCGCGCATGGTGTTCCGCTCGGCTCGACGCTGGCAGCCTTCTTGCAAGCCTTCTGCATCAATCTGTTGCAGGCATCTATCCGCCTGTCGGTAACAGGACAAAGCGGCGTGACCACTACCATGGCGGCGCTGGAAACCACGCTGGCGGAAACCGCCATGCGCGCAGGACAGTCTGGTCTGGACGGCCTTGGCTCGGCGACATTTATCGCCGACATTATGGCCATGAAACACGAAACACAGCATTCGAGGCTTTTTCGCTCATGACACAGAAAAACGGACCGCTCAGAATTGGTATCGGTGGGCCGGTTGGCTCCGGCAAGACGACGCTGACCGAAAAGCTCTGCAAGGCGCTGCGCGACACATATTCGGTCGCCGTCATCACCAACGATATCTACACGCAGGAAGATGCCTATATTCTGGCGCGCCACCAGGCGCTGTCCGAGGACCGTATCATGGGCGTGGAAACCGGCGGTTGTCCTCATACGGCAATTCGTGAGGATGCGTCGATCAACCTGCAGGCTATCGCCGAAATGAACCGGCGCTTCCCTGATCTGGATATCGTGTTCATCGAATCCGGCGGCGATAATCTGGCGGCGACCTTCTCTCCCGATCTGGCCGATCTGACGCTTTATGTCATTTCCGTCTGTCAGGGTGAGGAAATTCCGCGCAAGGGTGGGCCGGGCATCACGCGTTCAGATTTTCTGGTCATCAACAAGAGCGACCTTGCACCCTATGTCCGCGTCGATCTGGAGGTGATGGAAGGTGACGCGGCACGCATGCGCGGCAAGCGTCCGTTCGGCTTTACCGATCTGCATCGCGGCGAGGGTGTGCAGGCGGTGATCGATTTCATCGTCGAAAATGGCGGGCTGGATATTCGCGCCGCCTGATAAACGGCGTTTCGTTAGAGCGGTTCCGGTTAAAATGGAATCGGGGAACCGCTCTATCTATTTGTTTTTACGCATTATCCTACGCAAAACCGCTACGCACTTTTGCTGGAAATGCTCTATATCCGAACCAGCGGCGTATCCTCATCGAACAGGTCGGAGAGGTTGTGCAGCGGGTCGTTGAGCGACCGCTTGCGGATGGTCAGCAACGTATTCAGCCCGTTTGCAATGCGCCTTGCATAGCCGAGATCGTTGAGAAGCGAGCTCAGCTGCAAGCCGCTGACTTTTTCCTGCCTGTTCGCTTCGAAAAGCTTCGCGCCGAAATCCCGCTCGAAGTCTTTGACCTTCTCGGTAAAAGTCTGCTGGTGGATATCCCAATTGTCGCTTGCTGCGTCGGCGCGGCTCAAAACGCGCACTTCATGCAGCACATTGACCAGATGTTCGCGCAGCTCGACATAGGCGTCGCGCACGGGTGAATTGGTCTGCCGGAGATAGAAGCCGAGATTCTTCTGGAGATGCTTGGCATCCTTGACGATTTCCGCCATTTGCAGCGCGATGATCTGGGCGGTCATCCAGAAATTCTGCTGGTCCTTGTCGTTCCCCGGATCGACCTTGCCGATGAAACTCAATATGTCACCATAGACGCCTTTGATGTAGAGCCGGTAGAGCAGGTCGGCATCCACATAATCGGCATCGGGCGCGGCGCGCATAACGGCGTCGTCATGCTTGGCACGGTTGATCTCGCTGATCGGCAGATAAAGCGCGTGGCAGATCACCTCCACGCTCAAGCGCCCGAGATGCTGCAATTCATGCACCAGCGCCAGAGCCGCCGTTTCCGGCGAGCTGAGCGCCGTCTTGTCGAGATAACGGGCGCGCAGCGCATTGTCCGGCAGGTCCGGTGTGCCCGCCGGGATGAGAACGCGCGGTTCCGGCCTGTCGGGCAGCATACGTTCGAGAAACCGCGTGAAGGGAACCAGTGCGGGCCAGAAGATCAACACGCCTAGAATGTTGAATTCGCTGTTGAAGATCGCAAGCTGGATGAGCTGGTTGTCGCCGACGCCCATTGCCTCCGACAGCCACACGGCAAGGCGAACAAGCACCCACATCAGGACAAGTGAAATGCACGCGGTGACGACATTGAAAATCACATGCGCCAGCGCCAGCCTTTGGCCGCTGCGGTTGCCACCGAGCGCACCGGCAATGCCGGTGGTGACACTGCTGCCGACATTGGCCCCGATGGCAATCGCCGCCGATTGCCAGAGATCGACCTGCCCGAGACCAAGTGCTGTCAGCGTCAGCATCAGGGTCGCATGGGTTGATTGCAGCAGCAGGGTCAACACAAGGCCGATGCCAGCGAAAATGACCTGACCAAGCCAGCCATCGATCCTGTATTGCGCGAGATCGAAATTCTCGGTGACAACGGAAAAGCCCTGCTTGATGCCGTCAATGCCAAGAAAGATGAAGGCGATGCCGAGCAGAATGCGCCCGATAGCCTTGATCTTCGGTCCGAAGAAACTCGCCAACACGCCGAACACCATCAGCGGCAGCGCCAGCGACGACAGGCTGAAATTCTGCCCGGCCAGCGACAGCAACCATATGCCGGTTGCGGAACCAAGATTTGCGCCGAAGATGATGGATATGCCCGCGGCCAGTGAAATCAGGCCGGTGGTGATGAAGGCGATGGTCATCAGCGAAACGAGCGTGCTCGATTGCATCACCGTCGCGCCGACCAGCCCGACCAGCAGACTTTTCCACGAGGTCGAGGTGCCGCGCGCCAGCATGCGCTCCAGTGCGCTGCCTGCCAGATTGCGCAAGCCGTCTTCAAGGCACTGCATCCCGAACAGGAAGATTGCAAGTCCGGCGCAGAGCGTCAGCCAGCTTTCGTTGAGCCAGAAACTATAGCCGAGGACGGCGACCAGTATCAGGCCAAGAAAGCGCGCCGCCTTCTGCCCCATTCCATTTTCCGACGACACAAGCGCTGCCATGGTTGCTGTCTTTGTTTCCTTCGTGCGGGGATGTTTTGGGATTGCAATCAGTCGGTCAGATTTTTCGCGCCTTCGGATGAAGTATTGCTTGATGATAAGCAGCTCGTTCTGAAAGCGCTATCCGGAAATTTCGATCCGGGAAATCTGTTTGCTATGGGCACCCTGCCGGAGTGAAATTCGTTTCACCTGAATTAATTTGAATTGCAAAGCAAATTAATTCGTGCTTTATTGTCCCTATGCAATCCAGTTCGTCTTCTCCTCGGTCCCAATTCGGGATTCGCTTCTCGTTGCTTGCCCGACGCTGGCGGCGCGCGCTTGATACGCGCCTTGCTGAAGCGGGGCTTTCCGATGCCACCTGGGTTCCGTTGATCCATCTTCAGACCACCGGCGGCGGCGTGACGCAGAAGGAACTCGCCGCTCTGGTCGGGATCGACGGATCAAGCCTTGTGCGGCTTCTGGATATTCTGTCCCGTCAGGAACTGGTCGAGCGCCGGGTCGATGAAAACGACAACCGCGCGCGGTTGATCTTCCTTACGCCCAAAGGTGAGCAGCGCGTGGCCGAAATCCGGCGCGAACTGGCCAAAGGCGAGGAAGATATGCTGGCGGACATTTCCGATGCGGATCTGGCCACCATGCTTGACCATTTTGACTCTATCGAGCAGCGCCTCGCGGCCAAGCCGCTGAGACGCTCACAGGAAACCGGAGAATGAGTACCGAAACGTCTACGATGACATCGGCCCGCAGGCTGGATGCCGCGCGCCAGCTTTTGAAGCCGCAACAGTTTCGGGAAAGCGTCGCGCTTTCGCGGCAGCCTTCCATTCGCAATTCGTCGCTCGCTGGCCTTCAGTCAGCGGCCACGGCGGTCATCGCTTTGCCGCTGGTCTATCTTTCGCCCTGGTCGCATCTGATCGGCTTTGCTTCGCTTGGCGCTCTGGTCGCCCTGTTTGGGCGCTTCGCACCACAGGCACGCCGCAACCGCGTTGTGCTTCTGTGCGCCATCTGCCAGACGCTGGCCGTGCTCAGCATGTCGCTTGTCGCCGCAGCGGGTGCGCCGCTGGCTGTACAGCTTATGCTTCTCGCCGTTCTGTGTGGCGTGTTCTGTTTTGTGACCACCACCGGAAAATTCGGCCCTCCCGGAGCGTTGATCTTCATTTTTGCCGCCGGGGCGTCGATGAGCCAGTCGGTTACGGTACATCAGACGGCGGAACGCACCGCCGCCACTGCGCTGGTCGCGATACTGGCCTTTCTGGTCTGTGTGCTGACGGAGTATTTCCGCCATCAGGCAAGCCCAGAAAAGCCTTTCCCTTCGGAAGCGTTGCGACCAATTCGTCACCGGCTGATCGCTGCGGTGCGCGTCGCTTTTGGCGCGGGTGTAGCGGCGTTTGCCGCCTATGCGATGGACGTCGCGCACCCTGCCTGGGCGGCAATGGGCGCTGTTGCCGTAATGCAGGGCGCGCATCTGCATATCAATATGAACCGTGCCTTGCAGCGCATGGTGGGCACCCTTTTGGGTGCGGTCGTCGCGTGGATGATCCTGACGCAAGCACCGTCCATTTGGACGCTGATCGCGATACTGGGGCTCCTGCAATTTGCAACCGAAGTGATTATCGGTTCCAATTATGCGCTGGGGCAAATCCTCGTGACGCCGATGGCGCTGCTGATGACCTATATCGCTGCGCCGGGTCTGAATGGGGCCGATATGGTGTCGGAACGGGTTCTCGACACATTGCTCGGGGCTGCTATCGGCATTGTCTTTTCCGTGTTGTTTTCAACGCAGGACGACCGCGTCTATCTGGCCGAACATCACATAAAAAGAACGCAGCGCTGACGGCGCTGCGAGCGGATTAATTCCATTCGTTTTATAGAAAATAGAAAATGCTTTCTCTATTTGCGATGAGAAGGCAGTCAGCACCTTTGAACGCCAGTGCGTAGCGTGACACCATTCCGTTACGTTTGATCCGGTCGACCGGAGAGGCGATGACGGCAATAAACGATGGTGACAAGCATGGGCGAAAAAGCGTTGAGATTGGTGGAAGATACGGCGGATATCGCTGTTTCACCCGATGAGCTTAAGGCTGCAATGCGGCAGCTCGCTGGCGGCGTCAGCGTTGTCACCGCAGGCTTCGGCGACGGGCGCACTGGCGCGACTGTCACCTCGGCGACCGCGCTTTCGGTCGATCCGCCAACGATCATCGTCAACATCAATCGCGGTTCGTCGGTCTGGCCCGCCATCAACCGCCACAATCATTTCTGCGTCAATGTGCTGTCGGCGGCCCAACAAACGGTTGCGGATCGGTTTGCCGGTAAGGACGGTATCAAGGGTGTTGCGCGCTATGCCGGCGCCGAATGGTACACGCTGGAAAGCGGCGCGCTGGCGCTGACGGGCGCACTGGCCGCAGTCGATTGTGCCGTGGAAGACGTCATCGAGCGGCACACCCATGCCATCATTATCGGTCGTGTTTTGAAAATCGTAGCGGGCGGCGGCGAGCCGCTTGTCTATCACAATGGCGGCTACCGGCTGCTAGACCTGTTGTCAGGCGCTTAACCTGGCCCATTCTGGCGCTGTGCTGTCATCTTCGAGGCCACCGTTACGCGCGAATTGTTCCAGTGTCATCGTGTCGAGAACGCCAGCAATGGCTTCGCGCACGAGCAGCATCGAACGGCGCACCTGACAGGCGCGGTGGTCTTCACAGTCTTCGCATGGCTGATAGGCCATGCGGCTTGCGCAGCGGATCGGTGCGAGCGGGCCGTCGAGAACGCGGACAACCTGACCAATCGTGACCTCGGTTGCTGGTTTGGAAAGGCTGTAGCCGCCGCCGGGGCCCTTCTTGGAACGCAATATGCCGTCATTGCGCAGTTCCAGAAGAATGGCGTCGAGAAATTTCTTGGAGATATTGTTCTTGGAAGCAATCTCGGCGACGAACGCGCTTTCGCCGGGTTCAAGCAAGGCAAGATGCGCCAGTGCTTTCAAACCATATTTGCCCTTCTTCGTCAGCATGGACACTCCACCGATAATCGCCAATGGTTGGTTGCGCATGCTTTTGCATGAAATCGAGCGAATAGATAGTCTATTTACAGGTAATAGACCCCGATCCGTTTGCCGCCGATAATCTCAACCGAGATATCCATGTCGTAAATGTCGCTTAGAATTTCCGGATGGATCAGTTCGTCCGGCGTGCCCTGATGCGCGACCTTGCCGTTGCGCATGGCGACGATGTGGTCGGAATAGCAGGAGGCGAAGTTGATGTCGTGCAACACCAGCACGACCGTCTTGCCAAGCTCATCGGCAGCGCGGCGCAACAACTTCATCATCGATGCCGCATGCTTCATATCCAGATTGTTCAGCGGTTCATCGAGAAGCACATAGTCCGTATCCTGACAAAGCACCATGGCCACGAAGGCGCGCTGGCGCTGGCCGCCGGACAATTCATCGAGAAAGCGATCGCTTAAGCTTTCAAGGCCAAGATACTGGATCGCCTGTTCGATATGCTTGCGGTCTTCGCTGTTCGGTCGCCCCTTGGAATAGGGATAGCGCCCGAATGCCACCAGATCCCGCACGGTCAGTCGTGAATTGATGGCGTTTTCCTGCCTCAGTATGGAGAGGCGCTTTGCCAGCACATCGCCCGAGGTGGTGGTGACATCCAGACCGTCCACGGTCACGCGGCCTTTGTCCATCGGCAAAAGGCGGCTGACCATGGAAAGCAGCGTTGATTTGCCCGCGCCATTGGGGCCGATGATCGATGTTACGCCGCCCGCGGGCAGGTGCAGGGACACGTCATCGACGACAAGAGCGCCGCCATAGGATTTGCTGACTTGGCTTATTTCGATCAACGTGCATTTCCCCTGACAAGAAGGATAATGAAGACGAGACCGCCCAGGAATTCGATGATGACGCTGAGCGCGGTATTGAAGGCAAAGGCCCGTTCGAGAATGGTCTGGCCGCCGACAATGCAGATGGTGGCCAGCAGGACGGCAATCGGCAGGACGACGCGATGTTTCCCCGAGCCTGCCAGCATGTAGGCGAGATTGGCCACCAAAAGGCCGAAGAAGGTGATCGGTCCGACAAGGGCGGTCGAAACCGCGACAAGCACCGTTACCATCAGCAGGATGAGCCGCACCACGCGGCGGTGATCGACACCGAGATTGATGGCAGGCTCGCGTCCAAGCGCCAGTACGTCAAAGACATGCATCAGCCGCCAGCCATAAAGCGATACGGCGGCGACGATGATCGCCGAGAGCGTCAGAATATCGGCGTTGATCGTGTTGAAGCTGGCAAAAAAACGATCCTGCAACACCGCGAAGAGATCGGGATCGAGCATACGCTGCATGAGATTGGACAGGCTGCGGAAGAACACGCCGCAAATAATGCCGACCAGCATCACCAGATGCAGGCTGCGCGCCGCGCCCGAAAACAGCCAGTAATAGAGTGAACCTGCAAACAGCACCATCACCAGCGTTTCGGTGACAAAGCGCATGTTCGGTCCAATCCAGTCGACCTGCACCGCGCCGAAGAAGAACACCACAACGGTCTGGATCAGAATATAGAGCGCATCGAAGCCCATGATGGAGGGCGTGAGGATGCGATTATTGGTGACGGTTTGAAACAGCACGGTCGATACCGCGATTGAATAGGCCACCAGCACCATGGCGGCGAGTTTGGTGCCGCGGAAGGACAGGATGAACGACCAGCTGCCCTTCGCGCCGATTGTCATGAAGGCAATGGCGGCGAGTAGCGCGATCGCGCCGAGAAGCGGAATGAGGATAGCGGGGCGTTTAAGCAAGGCGTGAACCCCGCCGCAACAGGAGGTAAAGGAAGATGACGCTGCCCACGACGCCCATCATCGTGCCGATGGGAATTTCATAGGGAAAGCGGATCAGACGCCCGGCAATATCGCAGGCGAGCACCAAACCCGCGCCGAGAACGGCGATCCATGGCAAGGCGCGGCGCATATTGTCGCCGACGAACATGCTGACGACATTGGGCACGATCAGGCCAAGAAACGGGATCATGCCGACGGTGACGACGACCGACGCGCTGACCATCGATACGATGATGAGGCCGAGCGTCACCACACGGCGATAATTGAGACCGAGATTGGTGGTGAAATCCTCGCCCAGCCCCGCGACGGTAAACCGGTCGGCGGCGATATAGGCGACGACGGTGAGCGCGAAGGCGATCCACAGCAATTCGTAGCGTCCGCGCAGCACGCCGGAAAAGTCGCCGGTCGTCCACGAATTCAGCGATTGCAACAGATCGAAGCGGTAGGCGATGAAGGTCGTGATGGCGCTGACAACGCCGCCGAGCATGATGCCGACCAGCGGCACGACCAGCACGGAGCGAAGCGGGATGCTGCGCAGGATACGCAGAAACAGCGCCGTTCCCGCCACTGCGGTGACGGAGGCAACCAGCATCTTGACGAAGACGGGCGCTTCCGGCGCAAAGAGAATAACCAGAAGAATGCCGAGACTGGCGGATTCGACCGTTCCCGCCGTCGAGGGCTCGACGAAACGGTTGCGGGTCAGCATCTGCATGATCATGCCGGCAACGGCCATCGACATACCCGCCAGCACAATGGCGATGGTGCGCGGAATGCGGCTGACAAGCAGCAGTTCAAGCGCGCTGCCGGGGCTGCCATCCACGCTTTCACGGGAATAGAAAAGCGCATGCAGTGAGACGTCGCCGACCCCGATAAACAGGCTGATGACAGCCAGCACGGCGACAACAACTATAGCTGCAGCTAGTCCCTTCACGCTTTATCCTGTTCTCTTGCCTTGTCATGCATCGGGCTGTCCGGCATGGCGGACAGCCCGGGTGACTGGGTCAGAAAGTGCCTGACTTTTACTTTGCCTTGTCGAAGACTTCCGACAATTGATCGATAGTGCCGTGCAGGCCATTGAGACCGCCACCGACGAGATACCAGTTCTGCGACTTCAGATAGACGATCTGGTCTTTCTTCGCCGCCGTGGTCTGGCGAACGAGATCATTGTCGAGAATCTGCTTGGCGGAATTGCCCTCGCGACCGATGGCGGCGTCGCGGTCGATCACGAACAGCCAGTCAGGATTGGTCTTCAGAATGAATTCCTGGCTGATCGGCTGGCCGTGATTGCCCTTGGTGGTCAGGTCTTTGGCGGCAGGCGTCACGCCATAGGCGTCATGCAGCATGCCAAAGCGCGAACCGGGACCATAGGCGCTCATCTTGCCGCCGGTGGTGAGGATCAGAAGACCCGTGCCCTTGTCTGCGGCTTTCTGCTTCAGCGCGGCAACATCGGCGTTGAGCTTTGCGATTTCTGCCTTGGCTTCCGCTTCCTTGCCGAAAATCTCGCCAAGCTTTTCAACATTGGCTTCTGTGCCGCCGATGAGGTCCTTCGAGGAGACCGTCAGATCGATGGTGGGCGCGATCTTTGCAAGTTCCGGATATTTGGCTGCCGAACGACCGCCCACAATGATGAGATCCGGCTCGGCGGCATTAATGGCTTCATAATCCGGCTCGAACAGCGTGCCGACTTTCGGATAATCGTCGGACTGGTACTTCTTGAGGAAGTCCGGGGCGGTGACCAGCGTTGGCACGCCGGAAACCTTGACGCCGAGGCGGTCGAGATTGTCGAGCGTCGCCAGATCGAGCACGATGACCTTGGCTGGCGAAGCAGGCACTGCCGTTTCACCCTGCGCATGCTTGATGGTGATGTCTGCGGCGCTGGCGGCGGAGGCCAGAGAAAGCGCCACGACGGCTGCGCCACAGAGGCGGGCGACATGTTGGCCGAAATTCAGCATGGTGCACAATCCTTTCGTCAATCCTGTGCTTTATAGTCCAGTTTTCCGCAGGTCAAAGCCCGACGGACAAAAAACGCTCAATTGTCTGTGTGTTCGGGCTTCCTGCCGAGCAGAATGAAGTTCAGGCTGTCCGCCACTGTCAGCGGGATCATCGAACCATGCCCCTCGTTGGCGAAACGGTGAAAAGCCGTTTCCAGCTGCGGCAGCGGTTCCAGTTCCTTGTACACATCCGTGCCCGATGGCCCGCCGCGCAGCTTGCGCATGCGCTGGATATCCGCAGGCGATTGACCGGGGCGGGAACCGCGCTTGCCGGAGGTTTCCATCAGCAGACGCAAAGGGTGGGGAGCCGATTTGAACGAGGCGATGAAACGATCCTTGTCCGACAGGATCGAATGATTATCCCACCAGATCGAAGGGTCGGCAGCGCTGTAGGTCTGGAAGGAATTCGTGTGATTGAACAGCGCATAGAGCGTGAAAAGCCCGCCCAGGGAATGGCCGAACAGCGCCTGCCTGCTTTTGTCGATGGAGAACCGCTTTTCGATTTCGGGCTTCACCCGTACTTCGATGAAAGCAAAGAACGCATCGCGACCGCCGGTCTTTGGCTGGTTGGCCGGATCGGGCGTCAACTGTTCACTGGTCGCCGACGTCAGATCGAAATAGCGCAGCCGCACGATTTCATCAGCATCGTCGGTCGGATAACCAATACCCACCAGAACGGCCTTGAGGTCATCGTTCTTCGCCATTTCAGCAGCGGCAAGCGGCAGCATGCGATTGCCGTCGACCATATAAATGACGGGATAGCCGCCTTCGGGAGCGGCTTCAGCGGGCGCTGCGGTGAAAATGCGATAGGAAATGCCGTTGGCTTCCATGTCGAAGGAAGCGCGCACCTGTTCTGCTGCCTGAACCGTGGAGGCAAAAATCATGCTGCCGACCATTAGCGACAAGGTCTTCTTTATGTTCTTCAGAGCGCTCATTGAGCATCCATTCAATCGAAAAAATGACGCCAGCCTTTCGTTTGGCTGGCGTCACACTGCGTCAGATCAGAAGCGCGACGTCATGCTGACCCAAAGGCGACGACCATCGACAACCGTGTTGAACTCATCGACATCGATTTGCTTGTCGAAGATGTTGTAGATGGCTGCGTTGAACGTCACGTTCTCGCTGAAGTCATAGGAACCGCCGAGATCGACCGTCGCGTAGGGCTTGTACTTGCGCGCCAGAACGGTCTTTCCGTCCGCTGCATAGACCGGCGTACCTGCTGTTCCGATACGCGCGCCGGCATTGGTTTCCTCGCCATGATAATTGGCGGCGGCCCATGCCTTCAGCCCCTCGACGGGGGTGATCCAGTCGCCGCGCAGGCTCGCCATATGCTTCGGCGTGCGGGCCAGCGGAAGGCCCGCATAGGTGCCGGTCTTTTGTTCGGAATCCGTATAGGTGTAGTTGCCGCGAAGGGTGATCGTGTCGGTTGCTTCCCAGTTGAAGGTCAGCTCCACGCCCTGCATGACAGCTTCATCGATATTGAAGGCATACCAGAGACGGTAGTTCGGATCTTCGCTCCAGCGGACGGGATCGCCGTTGCTGTCGGTGACAAGCGCGTTGGAAATCTTGTCCTTGAAGTCCGTGTAGAAGTAGGTGGCGCCCAGACGAAGGCCGGTCTGGTTGTCCCACAACACGCTGGCTTCGTAGCTGGTGCTCTTTTCCGGTTCCAGATTTGGGTCGCCGATGATGACGCCGCAGGTGCCGGTCGGGCCGTAGGAGCAGCCGCCGCCGCCCGTCGTATAAGCATAACCCGGTGCGATGGTGCGGATATCGGGGGCCTTGAAGCCGGTCGAAATACCGCCCTTGAAGGTGATCTGATCGGTCGCGTGCCATACCGCATAGCCGCGGGGAC
>PJUK01000438.1_pt1 | contig 14153 bp, 11 predicted proteins | sample 1512211 | NCBI WGS metagenome assembly PJUK01 (sample SAMN08177668, study PRJNA422409) | Feces metagenome, whole genome shotgun sequencing project.
CGAAATACGGCATCGAATGCACGCTGATCGACGGCCGCGACCTCGCCAACTGGGAAGGCGCGATCCGCAAGAACACAAAGGTGTTCTTCCTCGAAAGCCCGACCAACCCGACGCTGGAGGTCATCGACATCGCCGGCGTGGCGAAGCTCGCCAACCAGATCGGCGCGAAGGTGGTGGTCGACAACGTGTTTGCCACGCCGCTCTTCCAGAAGCCGCTGGAGCTTGGCGCGCATATCGTCGTCTATTCGACCACCAAGCATATTGACGGTCAGGGCCGCTGCCTTGGCGGCATCGTGCTGTCCGACCGCGAATGGGTCGAAACCGAGCTTCAGGACTATTATCGCCATACCGGCCCCGGCATGAGCCCGTTCAATGCCTGGATTATGCTGAAGGGTCTGGAAACGCTGTCCGTGCGCGTGCGCCAGATGACGCAGTCGGCGGCTGCCGTTGCCGATGTTCTCGCAGGCAAGCCGGGCGTCAAGCGCGTCCTTTATCCGGGCCGCGCCGACCATCCGCAGGCAGATGTGATCGCCAAGCAGATGACTGGCGGTTCGACCCTGATCGCGCTCGAACTGGAAGGCGGCAAGGAAGCCGCGTTCAAATTCGAAAATGCGTTGCAGGTGTTCAGCATCTCCAACAATCTGGGCGACGCCAAGAGCCTGATCACCCATCCGGCCACCACGACGCACAAGAACCTGAGCGATGAGGCCAAGGCCGAGCTTGGCATTTCCGATGGCGTGCTGCGCATTTCGGTTGGCCTTGAAGATACCGACGATCTTCTGGAAGACGTCGAAGAGGCGCTGAAGGCAGCCGTTCGCTAAATAAAGAAAAGGATGATCCGGCCTGATTCCGTCAGGCCGGGTCATCCGTTTATTTTCTGCATTTTCTTGTGCCGAAGCATCTCCGGATCATGCAAAAGACGGTGTTTCGTCTTAAAAAATGTGACCTTTTCGCTGCAATCCACCACAAGAACGATCCGATTGCAGAAAACCGCCCGCTTTGGCCCTGTCGAGATTGCCGCGCCACGTTGACCTCCAACGCAACTTTGGCGATAGGTGGGCAACAGGCACATGACAAAGGCGGATGCGATGTACAGGGCGGTGACGCAGGGGATCGAAATAACGGTTGAGCCGTTTTATCTGGAAGACGAGTCGGCTCCCGAAGACAACCGCTATGTCTGGGGCTACCGCATCACCATTGCCAATAATTCCTCCGACACGGTGCAGCTGCGCTCGCGCTACTGGCAGATTACCGATGCCAATGGCCGCGTCGAGGAAGTGCGCGGGGCCGGTGTCGTCGGCGAACAGCCGGTGCTCGATCCGGGCGACTCGTTCCAATATTCATCCGGCTGTCCGCTGACCACATCATCCGGCGTCATGGTCGGGCGCTATCAGATGCAGAACCCGACGGGCAATACATTCGAAGTGGATATTCCGGCTTTCTCGCTGGATGTGCCGGAACAGCGCCGCACGCTGAATTAGAGCAGGAAACAAAAAAGGCGGTTCTTCTGAACCGCCTTTTTTGATTACTTGGCGAACTGCGCCGGATCAAACTCGTAATGCGTCGAGCAGAATTCGCAGGACACCGAAATCTTGCCGTTTTCGATGCTGTCCTGAATTTCCTCTGCCGAGAAGCCCGACAGGACGCCCTGGATTTTCTCCCGCGAGCAGGAGCATATATCCGCCACCTTGATGGCGTTGAAGACGCGCACGCCGCGCTCGTGGAACAGGCGATACAGCAGGCGTTCCGAGCCGACCTGCGGATCGGTCAGTTCCGAGCTTTCGATGGTGCCGAGCAGTGACCGCGCCTCATCCCAGGCATCATCCACCGGATGAAACACGGCTTCTTCCTCGTCACCGTCGCCGCCCGGCAGATCGGGAACACGCGCGCGCAATTCCGATTCCGGCAGGAACTGGATGATCAGACCGCCTGCGCGCCATTGCTCGACCGGCTTGCCATCGGCACCCCGTTCGACCAGCTTGGCGACGCTCAGCTTCAGATCGGTCGGGATCTGTTCAGACTGACGGAAATAGGTCGTGGCAATTTCCTCCAGCGTCGAGCCGTCCAGCGCCACAATACCCTGATAGCGCTGCATATAGGCGCCCTGATCCACCGTGAAGGCCAATGTGCCGCGACCGAGCAGCTCTTCAGGCTGCGTCTTGCCTGTGGCGATGGCGTCCTTCAGGCGATCCTCATCGAAACGCGCATAGCCGCGCACCGCATTGGGTGTGCTGAAATCCACCACCAGCATGTCCACCGGACCGTCGGACTGGGTCTGGAAGATGAACTTGCCTTCGAATTTGAGCGAAGTGCCGAGCAGAACGGTCAGAACCGTCGCCTCCGCCAGCAGGCGGGCCACTTCTTCCGGATATTCGTGGCGTTTCAGGATGGCGTCGATGCTCGTGCCAAGCTGAACCGCGCGACCGCGCACATCGAGCCCTTCCACCTGGAAAGGCACGACGGCGTCGTCGCCTGCAAAGCCGAAATCACCCAGATCGAGCTTGGGACCCGAATGGCCGTTTTCGGCTTCGATATAATCGTTGCTGGTATTCTCAGCCACAGAAAACTCCAATCACGCGCCTTGCAGGCACCAGGCCAGAATGGCCTTCTGGGCGTGGAGCCTGTTTTCGGCTTCGTCGAACACGACCGATTGCGGCCCGTCGATCACTTCGTTGGTCACTTCCTCCCCGCGATGTGCGGGCAGGCAATGCATGAAGAGCGCCTTCGGGTCGGCTTTCGCCATCAGCCGCGCATTGACCTGATAGGGCATGAACACATTATGTCCACGGGCACGGTCCTCCTGTCCCATCGAAACCCAGGTGTCGGTCACGATGCAATCCGCACCGCTTGCCGCTTTTTCCGGGTCTGTCGTGGACATGATGTCCGCACCGTTTGCCCTGGCCCAGTCAATGAAGTGCTGGTTTGGCTCGCTGCCTTCCGGCGTCGCGATATTGACGTTGAAGTCAAACCGCGCCGCGGCTTCCACAAGCGAATGCAGGACGTTGTTGCCGTCCCCCATCCAGGCAAAGGTCTTGCCTTTGATCGAGCCGCGATGTTCCTCATATGTAAGTACGTCGGCCATAATCTGACAAGGGTGGGTGTCGTCGGTCAAAGCGTTGATGACCGGAACGGTGGCATATTCGGCCAATTCGAGCATGCGGTCATGCGATGTGGTGCGGATCATGATCGCATCCACATAGCGCGACAGGACCTTTGCCGTATCAGCGATAGTCTCGCTGCGACCGAGCTGCATTTCCGAGCCGGTGAGCATCAGCGTTTCGCCGCCGAGCTGGCGCATGCCGACATCGAACGACACGCGCGTGCGGGTCGATGGCTTTTCGAAAATCATCGCCAGCACCTTGCCGGCATAGGGCTTTTCAATCTCGCCCGCCTTCAGCCGCGCCTTGCGCGCCTTGGCGTCTTCGAGGATGGAACGCAATTCGCTTCCTGAAACAGAAGACAGGTCGAGAAAGTGCTTGATACCGTTATCCTGAGCCATGATTACGCCGTCTTGCTGATCGGATTTACGACAGAAAGCCGTTCCACGGCTGTTTCGATGCGGTTCAGCGCTTCACGGGCTTCTTCCGGCGTCGTGACCAATGGCGGCAGCAGACGCACGACATTGTCGCCAGCGCCGACGCTGAGGAAATGCTCGTCGCGCAGCGCCTGAATGAGCGTGGTGTTCGGCACAACGCATTTGATGCCCATCAAAAGGCCGCGACCGCGCACCTCGGACACCACATTCGGGAACCGGTCGATGATCGACGCAAGGCCCTGCTTCATGACAAGCGCGGTGGCCTGAACATTTTCCAGAAAACCCTCTTCCAGAATGACGTCCAGCACGGCATTGCCGACCGCCATGGCCAGCGGATTGCCGCCATAGGTGGTGCCATGCACACCGGCAACCATGCCCTTGGCGGCTTCAGCCGTTGCAAGGCAGGCGCCAACCGGGAAACCACCGCCGATGCCCTTCGCCACAGCCATGATGTCCGGCGTGATGCCCGACCACTCATGGGCGAAAAGCTTGCCGGTACGACCAACGCCGGTCTGCACTTCATCGAGGATCAGGAGCAGGCCCTTTTCGTCGCAGATCTGACGGATAAGGCGCATGAATTCTTCCGGGAAGCCACGCAGACCGCCCTCGCCCTGAATGGGCTCAAGCAGGACAGCGGCGGTTTCATCGGTGATGGCGGCGCGAAGGGCCGCCTCGTCGCCGAACGGCACCTGATCGAAGCCTTCGACCTTCGGGCCGAAACCTTCGAGATACTTGGCCTGGCCACCGGCAGCGATGGTCGCAAGCGTGCGGCCATGGAACGCGCCTTCAAAGGTGACAATCCGGAAACGCTCCGGATGACCGTTGGCGAAATGATAGCGACGGGCGGTCTTGATCGCGCATTCCAGCGCTTCAGCACCGGAATTGGTGAAGAAGACCTTGTCGGCGAATGTGTTGTCGACCAGACGCTGGCCGAGCTTTTCCTGTCCGGGAACTTCATAAAGATTGGACAGGTGCCACAGCTTGTCTGCCTGATTTTTTAGGGCTTCGACCAGATGCGGATGGGAATGGCCAAGGGAGTTCACCGCAATGCCAGCCGCAAAATCGAGATAGCGCTCGCCGGTTTCGGTGATCAGCCAGATGCCCTCACCTCGCTCGAAGCGCAGAGCCGCACGATTATAGGTGTCGTAAAGCGGTTGCACGGTCGTAGCGTCGGTCATTGCAATCAGGCCTCCATAAGCCTTTCTAATGCTGCATATCCGCAGAAAGCGGACTGTCAGCCTTGCCATTTTGAGCGATATTCCGGCCCTCTCTCCGGCCAGTTATCACAGGATTTTGGCACGTCGATCATGCGCCCTTCGCATGACGAACCTGCCGAAATAAAAAGCCGCCCACCGGGCGGCATAATTATTCTGGGTGTATATTGGCGCTCGCGAAAAAAATGTCAATCAAACTAAGGCTCGATTATCGCGCTTCTTTACGCATGAGTTGATGCATTTTTTGCCCGTTGTACGGGCGTTGCCCGCACTTTTTCAGCGCGCATGCCGGACTTGTCGCCAACATTTCCGGAAGCGGGCTAGCGCTACCGACATCCCGCCTATATATAGAGCCCAGTTTCCACGGCGCGGCGCGTGCAGCGGCTTCTCTCTCAAAGGTGTTCAAAAATGCACCACGGGACCAAAGAAAAACCGTCTTTGCCACCCAAGTTGGGGAAAACCTTAAAAATGGAATCTGCCTGACAGGGCTATCCCTTGTCATGGAGTCATCCGGTATTGTAGTTTCTCTTTAAAGAAAAAAGCTACATTTCGTGCGGCGGACCTAGTCACCCGGATAGATATGGTGTTTGCGCCTGGAGCAATCCGGGAACACTGGTGGATTCCGGATAACGAAAATGATTGGAGCCCAGGGCGATGAACTGGACAGACGAACGCGTTGAACTACTGAAGAAACTGTGGAGCGAAGGCTTGAGCGCAAGCCAGATCGCAGCACAGCTTGGCGGTGTGAGCCGTAATGCAGTGATCGGCAAAGTGCACCGTCTGAAGCTTTCGGGTCGCGGTAAGACGACGACCGCTGCTCCGCGCAGCAAGAAAGTCAATACGGTTGCAGCAGCGCCGCGTCCTGTAACGCAGCATGCGGGCGGCAGCACGCATACGGCCCATACGACGACGATGCGCACGGCAACTGTCACCAAGACAGTGGGCGCAACGGCACTGCAGATGGAATATGCAGCCGAAGTGGTGACGGAAACCGTCGTCAAGCCGGCTTCGAATGTGGTGGTGCCGATCTCGCGCCGCCTCACTTTATTGCAGCTCTCCGAGCGTACCTGCAAGTGGCCGATCGGCGACCCGCTGAACGAAGATTTCCACTTCTGCGGCAGTGAATCGGGTGAATCCAGCCCTTATTGCAGCTACCACTCCCGCCTGGCTTTCCAGCCGACGGCAGAACGACGCCGGGCACGCTGATCTAAGGGAATAGGTGAGTAAGGGAATAGGGGAGTATGCTTGACGATATCGTCGGCAGCTCCCTTTTTCTTTGCCTGCCGCCCTATTCCTTCACATACTGCCCTACTGCCCTAATCCCTTATTCCCCTACTCCCCTATTCCCCTCCTCATAGACCCTCAGCGTGCGATCGGCGATGCCGTCCCAGCTGTAATCGCGGGCGATCCAGTCGATGAGTTGCTGCGACTGTTCTGCCGTCAGCGGGTTGTCGCTCTTGCGGCGTAGCGCGGTTTTCAACGCATCGATGTCGCCGAGCGGGAAATAGTCGTCGTCTGGCAGTCCGACTTCCAGATTGGCCGTGATGTCGCTGGCCAGCACATTGAGCCCGTAGCCCATCGCCTCCAGAAGTGCGATGGGCATGCCTTCATGGCTCGACGGCAGCACAAAAAGTCCAGCCTGACTGAAAAGCGCGGAGAGTTCCTCCCCCTGCAATGCCCCGGTCAGGACGACGCCCGGCACGGCCTCGGCGCGGGTGCGCACCTCTCCCGCATAGTCGGCGGTATATTCCGCCGAGCCGATCAAGGCGAGTTTCAGCGATGGATCGGAGAGCTTGGCGAATGCCTCGATCAGATCGAGCTGGCGCTTTTCCGGTACGATGCGCGCGACCAGCGCAATATAGCGGCTCGGAACTAGCCCATGCTTTTCCAGCCAGCTTGGATCACGGCTCGGCTCGCGCAGGGTGACGCCATTCGGGATGAAGGTGACGGGAACGTTATAGCGTTGCCCGACCGTTTTCGCGATATCGTTGGAGACGGCGATGCGGGCGTTTGCAAAGCGCATTCCCCATTTTTCGCCAAGCTTCAATGTCGTGCGCGCCAGGCGGCCCCATTTTTGACGGTTATAATCGAAGCCGTGATGGGTCACGACCGTCCGCAAACCGAGCAGACGCGCAAGCGGCGTCACTAGTGCCGGGCCGATAGCGTGAATGTGCAAAATGTCGGGCCGTGTGAAACCCGCGCGCAGCACGCCCAGAAGGGTATGCACGATGGCTTCGAACTTCATCGACGTCGGCGCCCAGATCGGCGTGACTTTCACGCCTTCCCAGACATAGGGCTGTTTGTTGGGAAGATAGGGGCTGCGGCCCACCACTTCGACATCCCAACCCTTGGCGATGTAAAGACGGGCCAGTTCTTCGACATGTCGCTCCACGCCGCCCTGCACATTGGGTACGCCGCGCAGGCCGAGCATCATAACACGTCGCTTTTTAGCCCTTTGTTCCATCAAAGCGCTCCCAGTTCCGCGTAAAGTTCCAGTGTCCGGTTCCGATAAGCCTCCGGCGAGAACTCCCGACCAGCCCAGGTGCGGCCAAGACGGCCCATCCTGCGCCGGGCCTGCGGGGGCAGACTGGCGGCTTCGCTCATGACGCGGGCAAGGTCTTCAGCATCGCCGGTTCTGGCCACCATGCCGGTCTCGCCCGGCACGATCATTTCGGGAATACCGCCAATGTCGGCGCCAATCACCGGCACGCCAAGCGCATAGGCCTCCAGAATACTGATCGGCGCATTTTCATACCATTCCGACGGCAGGATCAGCGCCTTGGCCTCGCCGATGAGCCTGTGCAACCGCTCGCCCGAGACATAGCCCGCAAAGGTAATATCGCCGCCGGTTTCAGCCGCCAGCGCCCGCAAACTTTGCTCTTCCGGGCCGGTGCCTGCAATCACCAGTTTCTGGCCGGCAATTGCGGCTGCGCGGATCAGCGTGCCAATGCCCTTTTCCGGGGCCAGACGGCCCACATAGGCGAAATAGTCGCCTTCATGCTCGAAGGGTTCGAGATTATCGGTCTGTGCGAAATTCGGGATATAGACCAGCTTTTCCTCCGGCCAGCCCCATTCGATCAGCTTCGAAATATAGAAGCGGCTCGGTACCACGATGCGATCGAGCGTGTTGCGATAAAGGCCGAGCGTGCGATGGATCGCCGTTTCGACCAGAACCAACCCGCTCAACGCCGTCGAATCCTTGATGCATTTATGGACTGCGACATTGTAGATGCGCCCGCCCTTGCAGCGCTCGCAAATCTGGTTATGCGACAGCATCTTATAGGCCGGGCAGGCGAGCTTCAGATCATGCGCGGTCATGACGGTGGGAATACCCGCCGCTTTCAGCACCGGAAAGATCGACGGCGACAGGTGATGATAAACATTATGCGCATGGGCGACGTTCGGGCGAAAGCGCTCGATCAGCGCCTTGATGCGGTCGCGCGCTTCCCATGAATAGATGATCTTGCCTGCCTGCGCGACTTTGGTGAGAAGGCCGCTCTCGCGCCCATATTCGATTTCCGACACGAAATAGGACGACCAGTCGGAGGCGAAATTGTCCGGATGCTGCATGGCAAAGGGAGCCGTCTCCCATCCAATCTCGGAAAAGAGCTTGATATGGTCGAGAAAAACCGCTTCGGCCCCGCCGCGACGGTAAAAATAATTATTGATTGCCAGCAGGCGGTGATCCGGATCGGCAGCTTTCATCAGGGAGCACCTTCCTCTGCTCCGATATGAGCCAGCGCATCGCGTATCGACAAAACCTCCGCGCCGCTTTGTGCCGCATGGGAAACCAGCTTTTCGAAGGTTTCCGGCGTGCAACCGAAAGGCGTCGGCCTGTCGCTGATATCATGCGTATAGAAGATCAACCAGCCGGGATTTGCGACGAGATCGTCGATCCAGCGGGTCAATTGCTGCGAATGCTGCTCCGGCTGCCTTATCTCGACGGCTTCCAGAAAGGCGAGATCAACCGCGTCGCGATTGATCCGCTCGCCGCCACTGCGGCAGGTGGCGAAGCGGTCGGCAAACAGGCCGCGCGAGCGCATCGACGAGGCGCAATAGGGATAGGCGAAATTGCGCCGCCCGACCCGGTTCGGTTCGATCCCGTGCAGATAAGCGTGGTTGCGGTCAAGATCGGCCGCCAGATCGCGCGCGCCGACCGAAGGCACATTCCAATGTGCATATGTATGGCAGCCAATGTCGTGCCCGGCCTCGGCCAGCCTGCGGAGCCCGTCTTCGGTGATCAGCTGCCGGTGGGTTTCGACGGAGCCGACCAGGCCACCGGCAATATAGAAGGTGCCATGAAAGCCGTAGCGTTCCAGTATCTTCGCGCCTGTGCTTTCAGCACTGTCGGGAACATCGTCGAATGTGAAACTGATGATCCGCCGGTCCTCCGGCAGTGGAAAGGGCCGCAACGGAAAACTGCGGCTCAGCGCGTCATGCAGGCGGTTGTTCAGCCGGTCCAGACGTGCCCGCGCCCAGCCCAATCTGTCCTGCTCCCCCAATTTTTCCTGTCCCATTGTCTTTACCAAGCCTTTGCCCCAAAAAGCTTAACTTACAAGTCGCGCCTTCGCCTGAAGGCGCATGCCGAAAACGGCAATCATCAAACAAAACCAGACCGCGCTGCCATTCTGGAAAAACGTGCTTTCCATGCAGGATGCATAGAGGCCGTACAACCACAAACGGCTGAAAAGAAGCGTCAATGCCGGATCGTTCCCCGTCGCTTCGGCTGCTTTGATATAACTTAGCGGCAGGATCATCAGCCAGATCAGCATCAGGATCAGGCCGAAAACGCCCGCATTGATCATCATATCCAGATAGGCATTATGCGCGTTGAAGGCTGCGACTGCCCATGTCGCCCCGCCTCCCCCGGCATAGACCATTTCCGGTGTTTTCCAGAAAGAGTCCAGCCCGTAACCGAATATCGGCTTTTTAGCGACTGCCGAAAAGGCTATGCGCCAAATATCGGCGCGGTTGGTAAATGTCGCGTCAATGCCGATGCTGGTGATCAGCTGGCGGATGGGGTCCGAAACCGCAGCTCCAATGGCGACGAAATTGAACGCCGCCACCCCGCCGATCGAGATCGGAATGCGTGTCCAGCGCCAATGCGTGAAGATCAGCGATATGATGGCAATGAAGGGCAGCATGGCCGTCGATGTCTTGCCGCCCGTGTGCAGCAGGAAGAAGACACAGAGCGCCACGACCAGCCCGCCTGCCTTGCGATACCCCATTTGCCAGCCATAAAGGCCGAAGAAGCTGAGCAGCACCAATGCAGCAGCAGCAGCGTTCTTGTGCGGAAAATGTCCGCGCCATGCGCCCGCCAGCATCGGCTCGATGACATTTGTTGCCTGATGGATGGCCCGGCTCGGCATGAAGATAACGCCGAAATAGGCAAAGCCGAGCGTGATGAACGACCCGATCAGCAGGAGCCGCGCCATCTGGGTGGCGGAGCGCGGCAAAAGCAGGAATATGCTGGCATTGAGCGCCATCAATACCGACAGCACCACCTTGCGGCTTGCGATCGAAGGATGCGCCGAGACAAGGGCCGTCACGAACATCCAGATGAACAGCGTTACCAGAAGCGTCCGCGGCTGGAGAATGGTCTGGCGCAAGGGACTGCTCAGGCCGCAAGCGATGAAGCCTGCGGTCAGTCCCAGCGTCAGCAGCTGGTTCAGCAGGTTCGATTGCCCTGCCGAGGCAGCAGTGCCCAGTTCAGCACTGGAAGTCGGATAGGGGCTGATCCCCACCCACATGAACAGAAACATGATCAGAAACAGGGCAACGCCCAGCGATGACGATACCGTCGTCAGGTCGCGGGGCGATGCTTTGACTGGGACAGGGGCCGTCACACGCCGATGGGAAGCGAGGTCAGACACGGCTCTCCCGATTTCTCCGCCAGGCGCCAAGATAACCCAGCGCCAGCGCCAGCGCCACGCCGAGACCGAGCCCCACGAAACCACCGGCTGCACCGAGCAACACGGTGCGCGGCGGCCAGCTGCGGCTGACGGGCGGGATCGCCGTCGAGATCACGCGGATATTGGTGGCGTCGAGTTGCTGGCGCTGATGCGTTTCCGTCGAGCGCGTCAGGAACGTGTTGTAGATGGACACTTTGGCGGTCATGTCGCGCTCAAGGTCGGACAGCTGCACCTGCGCATCATTATCCAGCGCTACCGCAGAGCGCGCCGTCGCGGCCTGCGCATTGAGCGCATTGACAACCGCATTGGCCTGATCGAGATCGACCTTTGCCGATTGCAGGATGCGCGAGCGTTCATTGGCGATCTGCTGTTCCAGCCCGTCGAGCTGGCGCTGCGTGTTGATAAGCTCGGGATAGCGCGGGCCATAGGTCATGGTCAGCGCATCGTAACGCTGCTTCAGCGTCGCATACTGGCTGCGCAGATTGGTCATGGTCGGCGATTGCAGCGTGCTTGCCGGGCCAACCGGGCTGCCCGTATCACGAGTCAGCTCGTTATAGCGGGTGCTGGCGTCGGTCTGGCGCGCCTTGGCATCGACCAGCTTCGTGTTGATCTGCGCCATGGACTGCGCGCTGACCAGTTCGCCGCCGGTGGTCTGGAGACCATGTGCGCGGCGGAAAGCGGCGACTTTCTCTTCCGCATCGGTGGCGGCTTTCTGCAAGGAGGTCAGGCGTTCCGACAAGGCCGCAGCAGCGCGACCTGCGCCATCGGCATCCGCCTCGGCCACTTCTTCCTGAAACGACTGCGCCAGAGTATCGGCAACCTTGACCGATTTTTCGGGATTATCAGTCCAGACACCGATGGTCACGAGATAGGACCGCTCCGGCCGGCTCACGACAATGCGTTGCGACAAGGCGCGCACCGCCGTCAGCGTGTCGTCGGATGCACCCTTCGGTTTGCCAAGTCCAACCAGCGCGCGCAGATCGAAACTGGCAGGCGGCGGTACGAATTCCGGATCGCTTTGCAGGTTGAGATCCTGCACGACACGACGCAGCACATTGCCCGAGACCAGCATTTTCATCTTGCTTTCGATGTCGAGAATCTGGCTGTCAGCCTGAAGGCTCTGAGCATAGATATCGTTGGGCAAAAGCTGCAAGCCGGATGGCGGCACCAGCATATCCGTATAGGCCGTATAGCGCGGCTTGGCCGTCATGCCATAGGCAAGGCCCGCCAGTGCACCGGCAAGCGCGAGAATGACGATCCATATCCAGCGGGCGCGCACCCATTCAAGTGCCGCCCAGAGATCGATTTCCGGCAGCATGAGCCCGCCGCCGTAAGACCCCGTCTCCTGCTCCACCGGACGGGATGCAGGTGCATCGGAAACGGACGCTGGCCTTGGATATGACGGCGCATGGTTCTGCGCCAAAGCCTGGTTCCATTGCTCGAGCGTCTCTGCACCGCGCTTTTGAGCAGCCGGTTGCTGAGCCTTCGAAGCAAGGTCACGCAAGGTGTACATTGATCGATCCTATGGTTGGGCCTTTGATCGCCCTCGTGTTGCCCCGTCGCGCAAAAAGCGCCTTTGCCTTGTTTATATGAGAAGATTAAAAAAATTGGTTAATCACAACTATCGGGCAGCAATACGCGATAAAACTGGAAAATACATGACCTGTTCAGTTAGGGTTCATATTTCAACGCTACATGTGCAATAAGCACAATAACCGCAGATCAAGACAATATTGAGTAAGTCGGGAGAGGGAAACAACCTTTCCGCAAAAGCCATGCCGGGCTGGACCGAGGCGCAAAGCCGACATCGGCAGACAATGCCCGACACAGATTACCCCCTAAATCCGCAGTAAGAAATGTTGAAACGCTACTGGCCCACCTTGTTGTCCTATGCCGCATCGAGTGGCAGTCTGTTTGCAGCCAATGTGGCGCAGCTGCTGACTTTTGCCATTCTGGCACGGTATCTCGGATCACACGAGTTCGGGCTTTTCGTGACCGTCATGGCGATCACGGCCATAGCGAATTACATTTGCGGACTTGGCGGAGCCGAATGTCTCGTGCGGCGCGTGGCCCAAAACCGGGCCATCTATCCCGCCATGCTCGGGCACAATATCATCCTGATCGTCACAAGCGGCGTCGTGCTGGTGGTGATCGGCATGATCCTGCTGCCGTTCTGGCTTGAATCCGTCCCGGAATTCGCCAGCAATTATCTCGGCATGTTTTTCCTGCTCGTCACGAATATCGTGCTTGTCCGCGCCATTCTTCTCGTCGAACAGATCTATATCGCCCATACCGACTTCGTATCGGCCAACCTGTCGGTGGTCGGTTTTGCGGTGGCGCGCACGCTGGCCGCAGTCATTGCCTGCCTCGTCTTCGATATTTCAACCGTGGTGCAGTGGGCCTACTGGCAGTTCGGCTGCCATGTGCTGGTGCTGGCGATCTATGTGTGGTTTTTGCGCCGGCTCGGCGCGCCGCAATATCGAATCGTGCGCGAGGAAATCCGGCTCGGCATCATGTTCGCCTCGCAGTTCATTTTTCGCGCTATTCGCCAAAATGCCGACCTTCTCATCCTCGGCGCGCTTGTCGCACCCAGCATCGTCGGCAGCTATGGCGTAACCCGCCGTATCGTGGACAGCAGCATGCTGACCATCGAGGCTATGAACCGTCTCGTCTATCCGCGCCTGTCGCAAGCCAGCGCCAACGGCATTCACCACGCATTGCCGATCACGCTGCGTCTGCTCGGTGCTTCGCTTCTGATCGGAACGCTGACCTCGCTGGTCATCTTCATCGCCGCGCCCTATCTCCCTCTTCTGTTCGGCCAGGAATATACGACGCTGATCGCCTTCTGCCGCACACTGTGCTGGATCACGATCTTCGTCGCTCTGTGGTCGATTGCAGTGGATTTGCTCGGTGCTGCCAGCCAGCACGCCTATCGCACGGCGGTGCTGAATGTCGGTAATATTCTGGGTGCGCCGCTTCTGGCGGCAGCCACCTGGTACGCCCCGATCACCGGCACGTTCACCGCCATTTACTTTATTGAAATATGTATCGTGTTGGCTTCGTGGTGCTGCGTCTTCTATCTCGTCAAAAGAAGCCGCGAGGCTGCTGCAAGGAAAGAGGTTCAAGTTTAAGCCCGGTCCGCCCGGGCAGAGGGGCAGGGTATAGTGGGGTTCACATCTGTCGCGGATACAAGGACACATCGGGTCCGGTCCATGCGTGTCGACGACATACCAGCGGTGCGCGACCTGTTCAGACAGGTCTTCCGACCCGAAGCCACCTCGAACGACGAGAGTTTCGACCGCTATTTCCAGCAAGTTTTCTTCGAAAACCCCTATTACGATGCCGATCTGTGCAGCATCGTGCATGAGGACAGTAAGGGCGAGATCGACAGTACGCTTTGCGTGTTGCCCATCCCCTATCATGTCGACGGCAAGATCGTCATGGGAAGGCTGCTCTGCGCCTATATGATGCGCCCCGGCAGCTCACCACGCG
>PJUK01000441.1_pt1 | contig 14109 bp, 9 predicted proteins | sample 1512211 | NCBI WGS metagenome assembly PJUK01 (sample SAMN08177668, study PRJNA422409) | Feces metagenome, whole genome shotgun sequencing project.
GGCTGTGCTGGCATTTCGTCTGGAGCGCTTCCGTATCGGCAAGCGCCCAGTCATCGAATATGCAGCAATGGGCGCGCTGGTTGCGCTGCTGGTTCCGCCGGTCCTGTCCTATTATCTGGTCTACGGCTCCAGCATGCCGCCCTACGGTCAGCTGGATTATCGTCAGCTTTATACGGAAATCAGCAGCCACGGACATTTCAGGACCATCGTGGCCGATAATGCGCAGATACCGGGCAATTTCCGGCTCTTCGATCCGTCGCTGAAAGTTGTCCACCCGGAAACGCCCGATGGGGCCAAGCAAATCACAGCGCCAATTCTGGTCATGTGGTTTGGCGACGCTACGCCCAACGCCCACATTGCGAATCTTCTGGCGAATGCCGATATCGCGCTGCCGACGACGGGCATCTTCACGACGAGCATCGCTTATAAAACACGCCCGGATATGCAGATGCAGGTGGGTTATTTTCTGGTCAACGCGCAATAATGCGCGTCGCGAAAAAGGCCCGGGAGCATATCCCGGGCCTTTTGCTTAAAACCTTATTCAACCGTTTCCTGAACGGCATTTGCAGTGCCTTTTACATCGCGTCCGACGCCGCGAACCGTATTGGCGCAAGAAGCCAGTGTGAAGGCACAGAGAACAATAGCAACCGGGACAAGGCGGGTCAGTTTCATAGCGGTCTCTCCGAATAAGGATGTCGTTACAGCCCAAACCAATGGGCACACATGCTTGTATCGTGCCAGCATTCCATCGGCCCACCCCGGACCCCGCCTCTGTCAGCTGGCGATGAAGCCGTTTCATCCGGCTGTCATAGAGGAAATCTAGCGCAACATTTCGGCCTGACAAGAGACGGGATTACTTAGACCCACAAGTTCTTGTGAGATGTATCAGCAAGAACGAAAAGTCTCGAAGCGGCCCGTCCGACGATAAGCTTCGAACACATTGCGCAAGTTCTCCGCCACTGCATGGATATGTGGTCCGGCTTCCGGCTTTATGATCATGCCAAGCTGATAGCGCCCCAGTTCCGGCAGGCCATGTTCCGAACCCAGCGCGACAATGCCTTCGCCAAGCAAGGTCTTCGCGAAAGGCGCGATGGCGAGATCGGCCATGATGGCGGCGCGCTGCCCGGTAGAATGCGAACTCATATAAGCGATGCGATAGGGACGCCCCGAGCTTTCAAGCGCTTCCAGAGCATTGCCGCGCCAGGCGCAGCCCTCTTCCCAGATGGAAAGCGGCAGCGGATCGCGACGATAAGCCGTTCCACATTTCGCCCCGGCCCAGACGAGTTCCTCATCGAGCAGAACTTCCGTGTCCCCCTTGCCGGGCACCGTATGCGACATGTTCACCAGCGTTACATCGAGACGCCGTTCATCCAGGCGCTTGCGCAGATTGCTGCTCTGATCGATCACCACATCGACGGTCACACCGGGATGGGTTTCGGCAAAACGCTTCAAGACGAGCGGCAAAACACATTCGCCGATATCGTCGGGCGAGCCCAGCCGCACCACGCCGGTGACGGTCGGCGCGACAAATTTCGAAACCGCTTCACGGTTGAGCGCCAGAAGGCGACGCGCAAAACCGAGCAGAACTTCGCCATCGCTGGTGAGTGTCACCGAACGGGCATCGCGGTCAAACACGGCGACGCCGATCTGCTCTTCAAGTTTCTTGATCTGCATCGATACGGCCGATGGCGTGCGAAACACCGCATTGGCTGCGGATGAAAAACTGCCGGTGTCCGCAATCGCCACAAAGGTGCGAAGGACATCGATATCGAGCATTGGCAAAGGATGCTGGACGGGCGCTGTCATGACGGAACTCCGGTGATGATAAATCAAATTTTCTGATCTTAAGCCTTTTTATATTTCGTTTGATTGAACGTCAAGCACAGCGCACATTAAGCACATCGAAAACACCCATCCCGCTGCAGCAGGCATTCAAACCAATCCATTCTCGCCCCGAGGAGACCGAAAATGACCGCACAATGCCAAACTATGGGCCAAGCCCTAAGCCAGACAGCAGCCCGCGACCGTCGTTCAGCGACGTCGGAATCGCCTTCGATCTTTACATGGCTGCGTCAGGCCCACTCTGAAATAAGAAGCCAGATCGAACAGTGGATGCTCGACCGCAAAATTGCACGCACGCGCCTCTCGATCCAGAATTTGCCGGAACATATTCGGCAGGACATCGGCTGGCCCGCAATCGATGACCGCCTTCCGATGACCCGACCGAGCCAACCCACGCGTGCCAACACGCTCCACAACGGTTGATTTGCGACAAACATCTCTTTTCCAATGAGGGCGAGCCTGTCTCGCCCTCATTTTCACGACATGAAAATACCTTCTCGCGGCAGGCATTTAGCCGCACTTTGCAACCTAACCGTTCTGTGTCTCAATAAAGCACTGTCCCGTTTGCGTCATTGCTCTCCCCTAGTGTTTGCGGGCAATGATGCCGGGATCGCCGGTCTGATAGCGACCGGCAAAAAGCGGGGCAAAAACAGGCCCCGCAGTCGTGACGGAGACGGAAGCATCGCCGCGTCGGGAACCGCAGCGCGTGCTTCATAAAGTGGGAACGGTCCGGTTATGAACCAGGCTTCATCGGTTAAGCGGTCTATTGTCTTTTTTCTGGTGCCGAACTTCTCGATGATCGCGTTTGCGACCGCCATCGAGCCGTTACGCATCGCCAATCGCATGCTCGGTTACGAAGCCTATCGCTGGCGTCTGACGTCGGCGGATGGCCAGCCAGTAACGGCATCGAACGGCGTGGTTTGCGCCGCCAATGCCTCGCTGGAAGACGAACGACGCTATCTGCAACGCGAGCAGCGCCCGTCCATGGTGTTCGTCTGTTCCGGCGTCTATGTCGAGGAATTCCGCAACAAGTCGGTCTTCGCCTGGCTGCGCGAAGAATATAACCGCGGCGTCGCGGTCGGCGGCCTGTGCACCGGCGCGCATATCCTTGCGGCAGCCGGCCTCCTTTCCGGCAAGCGTTGCGCCATTCATTGGGAAAACCTGCCGGGCTTTGCCGAGGCGTTTCCGAAGGCGGAAGTCTATGCCGACCTGTTCGAGTTCGACAGCAATATCTACACCTGCGCAGGCGGAACAGCCTCGCTCGACATGATGCTGAAGCTCATCGGCGATGATTTCGACGCCAATCTGGTCAACAAAATCTGCGAGCAGGCGCTGACCGACCGCGTCCGCAGCCCGCAAGACCGGCAGCGTCTGCCGCTGCGCGCGCGCCTTGGCATCCAGAACTCGAAAGTTCTAACGATCATCGAGATGATGGAGGCCAACCTCTCCGAGCCGCAGGCGCTGATCAATGTCGCCCATACCATCGGCCTGTCGCGCCGTCAGGTCGAGCGTCTGTTCCGGCAGGAAATGGGGCGCTCTCCCGCCCGCTATTATCTGGAAATCCGCCTCGACCGAGCACGGCACCTGCTTTTGCAATCGTCCATGCCGGTGGTGGAAGTGGCGGTGGCCTGTGGCTTCGTTTCCGCGTCGCATTTTTCCAAATGCTATCGCGAACTCTATGGACGCTCGCCGCAGCAGGAACGCGCAGATCGCAAAATGCTCATCGCAGCATAGGCTGGATCATTGCGACAGATCGAATGCCCGCTGGATGAAGCAGTCCGATCCTCGTGTAAAAGACTAAGAAAATCAGTATCGTAAAGCGTCTTTCGGAATCAGTTTCGCAAGATCGGGTGACGCTCGTACCGGCATGTCGCTTGCAGAACAGGCTTGTTGCGAATAACCCCGGCTTTGCCCGGTGGCAGACGCAGTCGTGTCAGGCAGCGAATATGTCGTATAAAGGCAAATATCCTGCCCCGTCAGCGATTATGGTTCTGTCAAATACCAACCAGGGTCACATAAAATGGCAGAGTTTCCTAAGAAGGCGAAGGTCGTAATCGTCGGGCTCGGCGGCATCGTCGGGGCATCCGTCGTGCACCACCTGATCGAACGGGGCTGGGACGACATCGTCGGCATCGACAAGTCGGGCATTCCGACCGATATCGGCTCGACAGCCCACGCGTCGGATTTCTGCTATGCAACCAGCCACGATTTCCTCTCCTGCTGGACCACGCTTTATTCCATCGATTTCTACGAGAAGATGGGGCACTACGCCCGCGTCGGCGGAATTGAAGTTGCGCGTGTGGGCGACGATGGCCGCATGGATGAAATCAAGCGCAAGGTCGCATCGGGCAAGGCGTTTGGCACCCGCGCCCGCCTGATGGAACCGGCAGAGATCAAGGAAAAATTTCCGCTGATCGAAGAAAGCATGGTTCAGGGCGGCCTGTGGGACCCGGATGCCGGTCTGGTCATCCCACGTTCGCAGACGGTTGCTGGCAAACTGATCGATCAGGCGGAAGCCGCTGGCAAGTTGAAGAGCTTTGCCAATACACCCGCCCAGTCGCTGCTGGTCGAAAACGGTCGCATCAAGGGTGTTGTCACCCATCGCGGCACGATTGAAGCCGATTATGTGGTGATCTGCGCTGGCCTCTGGGGACGTTTGATTGCCGAAATGGTCGGTGAAGATCTGCCTGTCATGCCGATTGACCATCCGCTGACATTCTTTGGTCCTTATAATGAATTCGAAGGCACCGGCAAGGAAATCGGCTGGCCGTTGATGCGCGATCAGGGCAATTCGGCCTATATGCGCGACACCGGCGATCCGAAGACCGCCGAAGGTGGCCAGATCGAATGGGGCTATTACGAAGAGACCAATCCGCGCCTCTGCCACCCGCGTGATCTTCTGGAAAAGCACGAAGCGCGCCTTTCGCCATCGCAGCGCGACCTCGATATGGAACAGGTTCTGGAACCGCTCGAACGCGCCATCGAGTTGACCCCGATCCTCGGCGAGCTTGGCTATAATGAAAGCCATTCCTTCAACGGTTTCCTGCAAGTCACCACCGATGGCGGCCCATCCATGGGTGAAAGCCAGAAGGTGCGCGGCCTCTGGTATGCGGTGGCCATCTGGGTCAAGGACGGCCCCGGCATGGGCAAGCTTATTGCCGACTGGATGACCGATGGCCGCACATCCATCGACCATCACGCCATCGACTATTCCCGTTTCTATCCGCACCAGATGACCGAACAGTTCATCTGGGATCGCTGCACCGAAACGGCAATGAAGGTTTATAACCCGGCGGTGCATCCCCGTGAGCCTTTCTCCAAGGGCCGCAATATCCGCCGTTCACCCTTCTATGAACGCGAAGTGGAGCTTGGCGGCTATTTCATGGAACTCGGCGGCTGGGAGCGTGCGCATGGCTATGCCGCCAATGAACACCTGCTGGAAAAATACGGCGACCGCGTACCCGTGCGTGAAAATGAATGGGACAACCGCCATTTCTGGCGCGTTTCCAATGCCGAGCATCTCGAACTGACCGAAAATTGCGGCATCATCAATCTTTCACATTTCGCGATTGTTGACATTGAAGGCCCGGACCATGTCGAGCTGATGGAATGGCTTTGTGCGGCCAAGATCGGCGGCGACGCCAATATCGGCAAGGGCATCTATACGCATTTCCTCGACGATGAAGGCATGGTGCGCGCCGATTTCACGGCAATACGCATGGCGGACCGCATCCGCATGATCAACGGTGCCGATGCTGGCCCCCGCGATTTCCATTACATGCGCCGCGTGGCCGAGGATAAGGGCTTTGACGTCACCATCACCGATGTGACGGAGAAATATGTCACCATCGGCATCTGGGGCCCGAATGCCCGCGAAAATCTCAAGAAAGTCGTTGAGAATCCTGACGGTCTCAATGCCGAAAACTTCCCGTTTGCGGCGATCAAGCCGATCAGGATTGCGGGCAAGGACGTGACCGCCTTCCGCATTTCCTATGTTGGTGAACAGGGCTGGGAATTGCATATGCGCTATGAAGATGGCCTCGCCGTCTGGGATGCGCTGCGCTCCACCGGCACGATTGCCGTGGGTGTCGAAACCTATGCCAATACCCGCCGCATGGAGAAAAGCCTGCGCCTTCAGAACGCCGACCTGCTGACCGAGTATAATCTCCTTGAAGCAGATCTGGCGCGCCCGAAGGTCAAGGAGGCCGATTTCCGGGGCAAGGCCAAACATGTCGAATATCGCGCCCGGGAACATCAGCCCGCTATGCTCTGCACGCTGGTCATGACCGACAATATCGATTCGAAGGGCGTCGCCCGTTTCCCGGTCGGCATCATGCCGGTCATGGAGCCGGAAACCGGCGAAACGCTGGTCGATGAACTGGGCCGCCGCTCGTTCACCTCGTCGGTCGCTTTCGGCCCGACCATCGGCAAGAATATCGCGCTTGCTTATCTGCCATGGAGCCATTGTCAGGAAGGCCGCAAGCTGACCGTCGAATATTTCGGCGAAACCTATCCGGTCGAGGTAGCGTCTGTTGGCTATAAGCCGCTTTACGACCCGGAAAACCTCAAGCCGCGCAGTTGAGCCAGCGGTGAGGCCAACAAAAAGCCGGGCACAACGCCCGGCTTTTTCAATTCAATAATGCGGCAGACTTATTTCAGCGTCGCCTTGCCGCCGGTGATGGTGATCGTCTCATCACCGGTCAGCGCTTCGCGGTCGCCGTTCGGAAAAGTGACGAAGCAGCCTGCGGCGCAGAAATCGACAGTGTCGCCCGGCGCCACAACCATCTCGCGCTTTGAAGCACCTTCGGTGACCACGATTGTCTGCGCGGCGCTGTCCTTGTTGGAAATCTTGGCGGCGTAAGAACCGCCCATGGAAGCGGCAAGCATGACGACTGCGCCAAGACCGATCGTAGCAAACTTGTTGATCTGAATTACGTTCATATCGTTTCGGTGTTTCCACCGCTCCCGCTTCTACAACCCTGATGGAAGCAAGCCTTGCTTCCATCCTCGATGAACGACCCGCCGTTCGTAGCTCTTTTATAAAAGGACAAAACTGAACTGCAACTGAACGAGGCGTGATCACGCTTTATCGTCGTTGTCGTCCGTTGCCTTTGCCTTCTCTTCGCGCACCTTCTTCTTTGGCGACGCTGTCGGCGCCTTTTGCATGATCTCGGAAAGTTTTTCGATTTCCGGCAGCCCCAGCACGAGATCGGTCGAAGACGACGACAGATGCAGCCCCTCTTCGTGGAAGCGCTCCACGATCTGGAACCGCAACTCGTTCTTGATGCCGCCGGTCGCAGTGATGTCTGCGACATGCGCATAGATGTCGAACACCATCAGTGAATCGGTCATGCTCTGGAAAGCGACGAACGGTTCTGGATTCTTGAGAATGGACGGATGGCCGCGCACGATATCCAGCAACAGCGTGTGCACACGGCGCGGGTCTTCCGTATAGGAAGCCTGAACATTGATATCGATGCGGCCAAGCTTGTTGCGATGCGTCCAGTTGCCGACATTGCCGTTGATGAGCGTCGAATTCGGCACAATGATCGATTGCTTTTGGAAGGTTTCCACTTCCGTTGCGCGCACACTGATCTTCTTGACGATGCCGCTGACCGTGCCTGCTTCCACCCAGTCACCGACCTTGAACGGGCGTTCCGCCAGAAGAATGAGACCGGAAACGAAATTCTGGACGATGTTCTGGAGACCAAAACCGATACCAAGTGAAAGACCACCGGCGATCAGCGCCAGATTGGACATATTGAACCCGGCCGCCGAGACGCCCATCAGGGCGGCGAGACAGAGACCGACATAACCGATCACCGTGCGGATGGAATTGCGCACGCCGGAATCGACGCGGCCCCTCGCCATGACGCTGTTGTCGAGCCAGTTCTGGAACCAGCGCGTCAGCAGATAGCCGATGACGAACAGCAAAATGCCGGTGAGCAGCCCCATCAGCGAAACCGACATATTGCCGATTTCAAAGCCGGTCATCAGTTTGAAGAATGCATTTTTCAGCTCGGCCCACTGGAAGCCGAGCTGCATCAGCACCAGCGGAATGCCGATCAGTGCTACGACTAGATTGATGAGAATGCCTGCGACAAGCCCCAGCTGGTCGAGCGTCGCATCGTCAAAGTGGAAACGCTCGCGCAAGCTCGCGCCGACCTTGCTTGACGCAAATGCCTGTTCTTCGGAAATGGCGCGCCCCGTCAGGAAGCCCAGATACATCGTCACCAGAAAAGCGCCGGTCACGACGATCTGCTGTGACAGAAAGCGCGCCATGCCGATATAGCCGAAGAGGGCGGCCAGAATGGGCAGCAATCCCAATATGATCAGAAATATCTTGAAGAGACGCGGCCATGACCGCACGCGCTCGTCATCCCGCCGCACTACGGGTTTCAGGAAGGCGATTGCCAGAATGAGAATGCCCACCATGACAGTCGCCAGCAGGCTTTGGGCCATGGTGAGCGACAAGGGCGACGACAGTAGCTTGTTGACGGTACCGATAAAAGAATCGACGCCCGTCGTCAGCGCTGTCGCGGTTATCAGCAAGCCCAGAATCCGCCCCGGACGCGGCGCGACCGGTACGAGGCGCCATTGCGGCATGTCGGGACTGATACAGGCAGCGGCCAGACGATGAATGAAGAAGACGAGACCGAGGACGATGAACAGCGATTCCAATATCGACGCAACGTCCGTTCTTAGAACATTGAAATAGTTCAGGAAAAAATAGGTCGTCGCCAGAAAGACGCCGAGTGCTGCAGACGGAATGACCGTGGACCAGAAGGCGACCAGAAGGCGGCTAAGGTAGGACGGCGACTCGATGGTCGGGTCTCGTTGATATAGCGTACCAAGCAAACGCCGCGCACCGAGCTGGATCACCAGCGCACCGACGAATGCGAAAAATGCTGCTGCCAGGAACGAGTTTAGCTTGAAGGTGACGACGAAGCGCCACCAGGACTGGATGATGCGCCACAGCGATATGACCTGATTATTCGCCGCTGAAGCGACCTCCGTGCCGAGCGCGGTATCGAGATTGACGCGTTGCGACAGCGTCTTCGCAAAAAGGTCGCGACGCAGATCGCCGATCTTCGCCGACATCTGGTTGACGCTGAGCGAGGTATCTTCCGTGTCGCCGATCATCGCGTTAATCAGCGCCTTTTCGGCGGTGAGGCGCTTGCGCTCATCCGTCACGATACCCGGCTCTGTCGCATCGCCCGATGGCGCGGGGCCAAGCTGCTCCAGACGCGTATTGATCTCGGTCAGTCGTGGACGAAAGGCGACACCCGCATCAAGAAGCTTTTTGGACAGTGCGTCGAACTGAAGCTTCAGGTTTGCCAGCGCTTCGTCGCTGTTTTCAGCTTTCTGCAGCTGTTCTTTGAGCTTGTCGGCCTGCTGCTTCAGATCGTCAATGATCGGCTTTTGCTGCTGCACGATGGCCGATACCGGCGGCTGAGATTGGTCGCCATCTTCCGGCGCTGCCTGAGCACCATCGTTCGACTGGCTGGCAGGCGCTTGACTGGCAGGAGCCTGCTGCGCTTGCGGCTTGTTATCCTGTGCGCTGGCGGGCGCTATGCTGCCCAACGAAAGCGCGCCAATCAAAAGAGAAAATGCAACGAACCGAAACGTCGATAAATGGGCCAATTTCAAATCTGCCGTTATGAAGATCACTGTTTCAACATAAAGCGCCGTAGAACGGAAGCAAGGCAGGTTGCAAGAGAGAATCCCACGTGCTCCCCAATGGCATGAACGGTGCTTTTCGCCCGCCACTTGTTGCGAGGCGACAATGAAACCACGGCAAAACGCCAGTATTTCCTTGTTCGCACCGGCACAAATGGCTAATGAGGATTCGTGAACAGTGCAGAAACTGGCTCGAATCCTGAGCGAGACTCTAACGAAAGTCTGGGCAGTTTTATGATAGGCATGAACAGCACAGGGCAGCATAGACAGCATGGTTTCATGCTGTTGATGGCATGCGTGCTGTCTTTTGCAGCACTATTGTTCGCCGTGGACTTCTCTGCACTGAACGACAAGACTGGCGACGATACATCTCGCAGCCTTCATAAAATGCTTGCCGCCAGACAGGCTGAAAGCACGCCGACAGCTCCTGTCCGGCAGCAATCGGCACCCGCACCGCAGCCCATGCGCGCCATTCTCGTCGAAGCCATGGCCGCGAAAATCAAAGCAGCTTTTCCGCTGGGTGGTGACACGGCACTCGCCGTTGCCCGAGCCGGTCATCCCTTTGCCAATGCGAAATCTGCAGAGGCCGGGCGCGATTTTCAGCATTTTACGGCTGCCCAGCAATATTTTGGTTTTGCCCGCGCACCTCCTGTAAGCGCATAATAGGCACCATCGGAAGACTGGCTTTCTCCAGTCCCCAACACTTTTACGTAAAACAGCGTCATCCGCCCCCACACAGATTGTGGCTTTCCATTCCGGTCAGCCTGTCGGGATTTTGAGATGACGCGCAGACTCGGAACCACAATCCATGCGTACTTCGAAATGGGTCGTAGCGCTGTACAGCCTGATCGTCGTGATCGGGCTTATCATCGCCTTGCCCAACTTCTTCACACAAAAACAGCTGGATGCGATGCCATCCTGGTTCCCGAAGCGTCAGGTGACGCTCGGTCTCGACCTGCGCGGCGGCTCCTATCTCGTGCTGGAAGTGGACGCAGCCGGCCTTAAAAAGGACCGCCTGCGTGCGCTGCTGGACGATGCCCGCAGCAAGCTGCGCGCTGAGCGCATCCAGCCGCAGTCGATCCGCGCCGTGGGCGATGCCGTCATCGTGGCAATTCCCGATGCCGACCAGCGCGCCAAGGCGGAAACGGCGCTTCGCACGCTCATCTCGCAGGTCAACACCAGCGGTTTCGGCACGGCGATCAATGATATCGACGTCAACTCGACCGATAATCAGGTCCGCCTGACGCTGACCGAAGCGGGCTTCAATTACCGCCTCGACGCAGCACTGCAGCAGAGCCTCGAAATCATCCGCCAGCGCGTTGACCAGGTCGGCGTTGCCGAACCGTCGATCCAGCGCGTCGGTTCCGACCGTATCGTGGTTCAGCTTCCGGGCCTCCAGGACCCGGCTCAGCTTCGCCAGCTTCTCGGAAGCACGGCGAAGATGAGCTTCCACATGGTCGCCGATGTCAATCCGAACGATACGCCGCCTCCGGGCGTGACGATCATGCCGGATTCCAAGGATGCGAATATCAAATATCCGATCGAAGACCAGATCGCGCTCTCGGGTGAACGCCTGACCGATGCCCGCGCCGGTTTCGACCAGCGCACCAATGAGCCGATCGTTTCCTTCCGTTTCGACAGCCTTGGCGCACGTCAGTTCGCCGATATCACCACGAAGAACGTGAACCGTCCTTTCGCCATCGTTCTCGACGGCAAGGTCTTGAGCGCACCGGTTATTCGTGAGCCGATCACCGGCGGTTCGGGCCAGATCAGCGGCAGCTTCACCGTTCAGGACACTGTCGTTCTGTCCGCCCTGCTGCGCGCAGGCGCCCTGCCCGCGCCGCTGACTGTCATTGAAGAACGCACCGTCGGTCCCGACCTTGGCGGCGACGCCATCAAGATGGGCCTTGTCACCGGCATCATCGGCTTCGCGCTGGTGGCCGTGTTCATCGTTCTGCTTTACGGCCTCTGGGGCATGATCGCCAATGTGGCGCTTCTTCTGCACACATTGCTGACCTTCTCCGCGTTGAGCCTCATCGGGGCCACGCTGACCCTGCCCGGTATCGCCGGTATTATTCTAGGTATCGGTATCGCGGTCGATGCGAATATTCTCATCAACGAACGTATCCGCGAAGAAACGCGTAAAGGCCTCGGCGCGATGGCGGCGCTCGACAAGGGCTTCCACAGCGCCTTTGCAACCATCGTCGACTCTAACGTCACCTCGCTGATCTCGACGCTGCTTCTGTTCATGTTCGGCACAGGCCCGGTTCGCGGCTTCGCCATCACCATGATGCTCGGCATCGCGATTTCGATGTTCACCGACGTGACGCTCGTGCGCATGGCGATGGGCTGGTTCGTGCGTCGTCGCAAGCTGAAGGTTCTGCATATCGAGCCGATCCTGAAGTTTGCGCCGGAAGGCACCAACTACCGCTTCATGAACGCGCGCTTCGCCGGTATCGGCGTGTCCATCGTGCTGTCGATTGCCTCGATTGTGCTGTTCTTCAAGCCGGGCCTCAATTACGGCATCGACTTCAAGGGCGGTATCCAGGCCGAAATCACCACGTCGCAGCCCGCCGACCTTGCGCAGCTTCGCGCCAAGCTCGGTTCGCTGGAACTGGGTGAAGTGGCGCTCCAGAGCGCAGGCAGCCCGAATGAAGTGCTCATCCGCATCCAGCGTCAGGATGGTGGCGAGGAAGCGCAGACGGTTGCTGTCAACAAGATGCGCGAAGCCGTTACCGAGCTTGATCCGGGCGTGAAGATCGAACGAACAGAAGTCGTGGGACCGAAAGTCTCCGGCGAACTGGCGCGTTCCGGCTTCATAGCGGTCGTGCTCTCCGCACTCGGCATGCTGGTCTATCTCTGGTGGCGGTTCGAGTGGTTCTTCGCGCTCGGCGCGATCATAACCCTTGTGCTGGATACGACCAAGATCGTCGGCTTCTTCGCGCTGATGCAGCTCGATTTCAACCTGACGGCAATCGCTGCTCTCCTGACGATCATCGGCTATTCGGTGAACGACAAGGTGGTTGTCTATGACCGCATGCGTGAAAACATGCGCCTCTACAAGTCGAAGCCGCTGCGCGAGATCATCGACATGAGTATCAATCAGGTGCTCGTGCGCTGTATCTACACATCGCTGGTGACATTCCTCTGTATGTTCCCGATGGCGATCTGGGGCGGCAGCGCCGTCCATAATTTCGCCGTGCCGATGCTGTTCGGTATCGTCATTGCGACGTCGTCGTCAATCTTCATCGCAGCGCCGATCCTGCTTCTGCTGGGCGACTGGTGGCAGCACCACAAGGAGGCTCACAAGCCTGCTGAAGAAAAGGCCATCGCGCAGAAGTAATCCAATCGCCGGGCAGGATTTCCGTCTTGCCCGGCTCCCACAATGAATTGACAGAAGCATGTTCCCCGAAAGTGGAAACCGATTTTGGGACAAGGACATGCTAAAACAGAGGGAAACGGCACCCTATGCCCCATGACACGCCTTTGATAGCGACAATCGTCATCGGGTTATGCCTTGCCTTCATCTTCGGTGCTGTAGCCACCCGCCTCAAAATCTCTCCACTGGTTGGCTATCTTCTGGCTGGCGTTATTGCCGGTCCGCACACACCCGGTTTCGTTGCCGATCAGGACCTCATTTTGCAGCTCGCCGAAATCGGCGTCATCCTGCTGATGTTCGGCGTCGGTCTGCATTTTTCCCTGAAAGACCTGCTATCCGTTAAAGCCATCGCCGTTCCGGGCGCGTTGGCGCAAATCGCCACCGCGGCCGCCCTTGGCACCGGCCTTGGCCTTGCGCTCGGTTGGGACGTTGAAGCAGGCATGGTCTTCGGCCTTGCGCTATCCACCGCCAGTACCGTCGTTCTGTTGCGTGCCATGCAGGAGCGCCGCCTGATCGACACCGAACGCGGCCGCATTGCCGTCGGCTGGCTGATCGTTGAAGATCTCGCCATGGTGATGGCGCTGGTCCTGCTGCCCGCCGTCGCCAGTGTCACGGGACGCGCGACCAGTGCCGCAGCAAGCGACCCGCTTGCGGCCTGGCTTGGCCTCGGCATTGGCGGCATCATTCTCCTGACCATCGCCAAGGTGGTTCTGTTCGTCGCCCTGATGCTGGTGGTCGGGCGCAAGGTCATTCCCTGGCTTCTCAACGTCGTCGCACAGACCGGCTCGCGCGAATTGTTTCGTCTTGGCGTTCTGGCCATTGCGCTCGGTGTGGCTTTCGGCGCGGCGCATCTCTTCGGCGTGTCCTTCGCACTCGGCGCATTCTTCGCCGGTATGGTGATGAGCGAATCCGAGCTTAGTCACCGCGCAGCTGAAGAATCCCTGCCCTTGCGCGACGCCTTCGCAGTGCTGTTCTTCATTTCGGTCGGCATGTTGTTCGACCCGATGAGCCTTTTGAAAGACCCCTTGCCCCTTCTGGCCACGCTTGCGATCATCCTGATCGGCAAATCCGTAGCGGCCTTCTTTATCGTCCGGGCCTTCCGCCGCCCGGTCAGCACGGCGCTAACGATTTCGGCAAGTCTGGCGCAGATCGGCGAATTCTCGTTCATTCTCGCCGGGCTTGGCGTCAGCCTCAATCTATTGCCACCC
>PJUK01000442.1_pt1 | contig 14094 bp, 10 predicted proteins | sample 1512211 | NCBI WGS metagenome assembly PJUK01 (sample SAMN08177668, study PRJNA422409) | Feces metagenome, whole genome shotgun sequencing project.
CGCGCAGGAACGTGTAGGACGATTCACCGATCAGATTGTTGAGGATGAAGTCGGGCTTCTTGCTTTCGATTTCGCGGATGAGATGGCTGATATCCGTGTCACCGATTGCAATGGCTCGCTCTCCGAGAACCTCGCCGCCTGCGGCATTCAGCATTTCGCGGGCGAGGCGATTGGTTTCCCAACCCCAGATATAGTTTGAACCGAGCAATATGGCGCGATTGCCGAAGCGGGGAACGATGAAGTCGATCAGCGGCACAAGATGCTGATTGGCGCAGGCCGCCGCATAAACGACGCGGTCGCTGGCCTCAAATCCCTCATAGACGCACGGATACCAGAGCAGTGTATCGCGCTTTTCGACAACGGGAATGACTTCCTTGCGGCTCCAGGATGTGGTGCAGCCGATGATGTGTTTGACACCCTTTTGCGAGATCAGTTCTTCGCTCAGCGGCGCATAACGGTCAGGGTTACCACTTGGGTCGGCGATGCGCGGCACGAGATTGAACGGAAGCGCACGATCATTGACGGCCTTGATCGCCGCCATAGCTCCGCAATAGCCCTCGTAACCCAGCTTTTGATAAGGACCGGAGTGCGAAAACAAGACGCCGACAGGGATGTCAATTTTGTTGTTTTGAGACATGCAGAAAGCCAAACAAAAAAACCCCTCCGGAATTTTCAGATTCCGAGAAGGGCCCAAATGCCAAGTAACAATTTGACTGAGAAATTACTGAATTTAGCGCAATTCCGTCAAGCTATTTCTTTTTGCCGGTATTTTGAGCAATATTGTTAATCGATAGGCAAAATTCAATCCATGTCAGACGGAAAGACGTTACATTCCATAACGGAGGATGAGCCTCCAATGCGTGAGGCGGTTGAGCCGACGCGTCTTGTCTTAACGAATAAACTTCGACATGGAGATCGACGTGGCGGCGACTTGAACATGATGCGCCAATTCGGCTTCGACGCGTTCGAGTGACCAGCGCGTGGTCGGTGCGGCGATGTTGACAGCAGCGACAGCGCGACCACGTTCGTCGGTGACGGCTGCGGCAACCGAAATATCGCCGAGAACTGTTTCGTTGGCGACGATCGCATAACCCTTCTCAGCCGCCTCCTGAATGCGGGCTTTCAAGCGGCCTTTGTCCGTCACCGTATAGGGCGTCAGCGACTTCAGTACAGAGCGTTCGAAGACGTCTTCCTGTTCTTCCGGCGAACGGTGGGACAGAATGACCGTGCCGGATGCCGTGAAAAGCGCCGGCAGGCGACTGCCGACCATGATATCGACATTGACGAGATGTTGGCCCGGAAAGCGTCCGACATAGACAATTTCGGTCCCGTCCAGTTCCTGGAGGTTGGCTGTTTCCCCAACCGTGCGGCTGATCTCCAACAGATAGGGGGCTGCCTTATGGAGGACTTCATGGGCGGAAAGATAGTTATAGGCGAACTGTAGAACCTTTGAGGTCAGGGCGTAGTTGCGGGTATTGTGGACGCGGCGCAGAAATCCAAGCGTCTCCAACGTATGGACCAGACGTTGCGCGGCGCTGCGATCCAGCCCCGCCAGCTTTGCGATTTCCGAAAGCGGCAACTGCCGCTGCGGCCCGTCGAAGACCTGCAGAATCTGAAATGTCTTTTCGGTCGATCCGACGAACAGGGACGAGCGCTTGGGATCGGCTTCCTCGCGGCCCGTTTCACCCGATTTTTTCCCTGTATCCGCCTGCATCGACATTTCGGCTCTTTCGTTTTCCATGTGCTGCAAAAGCGCAGGACCGCAAAGCCCTGCGCTCGAAAGGTCGGATCGCGAACCCGACCTCAACTTTGTATTTGCCTAACTAAAGGCTCAAGAAGCAAGATCGACAGGCGATCTTTCGTACTTGTCCAGAAGACGTGCATATTCCTTCTTCAGCGCTTCGCTCAATTCCGGCTTCGGCTGGCGCAGTGGTGCAAGCATGGTCGGGGCGTTGACATCGATCAGATCCATCACCGACTTCATCGGTCCCGGATTGGTTTCCGCAAAGGCCAGATTCATCAACGGGATCATGTCGCGATGCAGCGCCAGCGCATCAGCGGTCTTGCCCTCTGCGGCGAGATCAAACATCTTGCGCCAGACGCGCGGCAGAAGGTTTGCGGTCACGACGATGCCGCCCGTTGCACCAGCTGCAACATGCAGCGGGAACAGGTGGTCTTCACCGCTGAGTACGGCGAAAGATGCTGCATCGATGCCCGCTACCACGCGCAGATAGTGGTACATGTCGGTGTTGCATGCCTTCATGCCGATGATGCGCTCGTGACGCGACAGTTCATGAATAACTTCCGGATCGATAGCGATGCGCGTGCGATACGGGATTTCATAGAGCAGGATCGGCACGGGAGATTCGTCCGCATAACGAAGGAAATAGTCGCGGATGCCGGCCTGCGTCGGGTTGGTGTAGTAAGGCGTGATCACTAGCAGAGCGTCTGCGCCAGCCGCTGCAAAGTCCTTCGCCGAAGCGATGGCGTCGTGATAACCGGGATCGAGCACACCGGCGACGACAGGGCCCTTTCCTTCCATCGCCTTGGCCGAAAGCTCGACGAAGCGGTTGCGCTCGCGGCGAGCCAATGCGCCATATTCACCCGTTCCGCCAAGCGGAACGACACCGTCCACGCCCTGCTGCTTGAGCCAGGCGAACAGCGCATCGGTCGCCTTCAGGTCGATCGTGTCGTCGCTTTGAACCGGGGTGACGAGCGCAGGCAAAATGCCGCGAAGACTGGAAGAGTTGATCATGGGTAGTCCTTTCATGCGAATTCAATAATTGGTTCAGCGGGACATGCTGCGCTGGCGCAGGCGGTCGGCCACGAAGATCAGCACTGAGATAAAGACGAGGAGGCACGTCGATACCGCAGCGATGACCGGCGAGACCTGAAGGGTCACTTCGTCCCAGAACTGCTTGGGCAGGGTGGAATTCAGGCCGCCCGACGAGAACAGCGCGATGGTCAGTTCATCGAACGAGGTTGCGAAGGCGAAGAGGAAGGCCGAGAACATGCCTGCCGCCAGCATCGGGAAGGTGACATAGGCAAGGCTCTTCATCGGGCTGGCGCCGAGGCTCTGGGCAGCGAGATCAAGACGCGTATCGTAGTTGCGCAGCACCGCCACCATGGTCATGACCACGTAAGGTACACACACCACCGTATGACCGATGATGAGGCCGAGGGATGTGCCGACCAGCCCGAGTTCTGCGAAGACATAGAACAGGCCGACAGCGATGATGATACGCGGCGCGACGATGGGCGACAGCACGAAGGCGAGGATCGCCGCCTTGCCGCGAATATTGGCGCGGGCCAGCAGGAAGGCAGCGGGAATGCCGATCAGCATCGACAGGATGCCTGCGCCCAATGCCACGACCAGCGAACGCCACAGGGCCTGCGACCAGACGGGTGTGTTCCACATCTGCTCATACCATTGCATGGTGAAGCCGGACGGCGGCCAGTTCAGTCCAGCGGCGCTGAACGAGATCGGGATCATCATGATGGCTGGAAGGCTGATCATGATGAGCAGAGCCCAGACGAAGCCGCTCAGCAACTTGGGCGAGGTTTCGGCATCGGAGCTTTTGCGGCTGCCGGGGAAGAGCGCAATCAGCCTGTCGCTGATATCGCCGATGATGGCGAGGAATTTTGCACCGGCACGACGTGCGGCGGTGTCGCGGTTCACATTGGTTGCCGAGGTTTCGCCGGTCAGGCTTTCGAAGCCGAAAATCCGGTCATAGATGACGAAGACCGCCAGCACGACCACCAGAAGCAGCACGGAAATCGCACCTGCCAGGCCCCAGTTCAGTGTCTGCTGCATCTGATCGATGATGAGCTGGGTGATCATGGTTTCAAAGCGACCGCCCAGAAGCGCAGGCACGATGAAAAAGCCGATGGAGGTGACGAAGACCATGATGGCGGCAGCCGCCACACCGGGCATGGATAGCGGAAAATAGACCGTCCAGAAGGCTGAACCCGGACGCGCGCCCAGCGTGGAGGCGGCGCGCGGCAGGTTGCGGTCGATATTTTCCATGACCGACAGCATGGTCATCACGGCAAGCGGCAGCATGGCATGCACCATGCCGACCAGAACCGCGCCGAGGCTGTAGATCAGGTTGGCCGGACGGTCGATGACGCCAATGGCCAGCAGGAACTGATTGATGGCACCGTTACGTCCGAGAATCACCACCCAGGCGAAGGCGCGCACCAGAAAGCTGGTCCAGAAGGACAGGAGCACAAGGAAGATCAGCCAGCTCTTGGCTTTCGGGCCTGCGGTGGAGATGAGATAGGCCACGGGATAGCCCAGCACGACCGCAAGCGCGGTCGTCGCCAGCGAAATCTTCAGCGTGATCCACAGGACGTTGAGATAAAGACTGGAGGCGAAAAGCTGCTGATAGGCGGCGAGCGAGAATCCGTCGCGACCGATAAAGCTCAGCGACAGCAGCTTGCCGACGGGATAGACGAGGAAGGCCAGCAGAAGCACGATCAACGGCGCGATCATCAGCGAATGCTTGATCCACAGCGGCTTCGGCGGTTTGCTGGTACGGGTTGGAAGCGCGCTCATGGTCAGGCCTTCCCGTTGCCGGCAATGGTGACCGCGTCGGTGCCGTGCCACGAAAGTGCAAGCACGTCGCCGATCTGGAAAGCGCGACCGGAAATACGGGTGGGGAAAGCCGCAACCAGTTCGGGCAGGCTTTCGTCTTCTGCGCGCATATAGATTTTGGTGAGGCTGCCCGTCACCATCACATCGGTGACGGTGGCGCGGAGCGCCGAAGCATTGTTTTCGTCAGCAAGCGCCACAGAAAGGTTCTGCGGGCGGATCATCACATGGATGGAAGCCGAAGCTGCAATCGACCCGTTGCTGAGCGCGCGCGCTTCGACGGATTTTGCGCCGATGCGGACTACGGCTTCATCACCCTCGATCTTCTCCACTTTTGCAGGCAGCAGGTTCGATTCACCGAGGAAGTCGGCGACGAACAGTGTCCGGGGGCGGAAATAGAGGTCGGCAGGCGTGCCGAGCTGCTCGATATTGCCGGAATTCATCAGGCAGATGCGATCCGACATAGTCATCGCTTCTTCCTGATCATGCGTCACATAAACGATGGTAGCGCCGAGTTCCCGGTGAATGCGCTTGATCTCAAGCTGCATGTGTTCGCGCAGCTTCTTGTCGAGCGCGCCGAGCGGTTCGTCCATGAGAATGATCGACGGACGGTAGACCATGCAGCGGGCAAGCGCCACGCGCTGCTGCTGGCCGCCGGACAGTTCCTTCGGATAGCGCTGCGCAATATGCGGCAGGCGGATCATTTCCAGCGCTTCGGTGGCGCGCTTGCGGGCATCTTCTGCAGCCACTTTGCGCATCTTCAGCGGAAAGGCGATGTTCTCCAGAATAGTCATATGCGGAAACAGGGCGTAGTTCTGGAAAACCACGCCGATGTCGCGCAGATGCGGCGCGCTGTAGGTCACGTCCTCATTGCCGATCAGAACAGCGCCGTTATCCGGTCGTGCAAGACCCGCGATGAGGCTGAGAAGGGTTGTCTTGCCTGATCCCGATGGGCCGAGCAGGGTCAGGAACTCGCCTTCCGGGACGAGAAGGTCCGTTTCGGCAAGTGCGATGAAGTCGCCATAGCGCTTGGCGAGTTTCTGGATGGTTAGGCTGGATGAAGACATGGCAATTCCGCTGGGCCAGAGCGCGTTTCGATCGGCTTGAACCGGATCGGCGCTCTAAATTTTTGTTTGAACGAACATCGTATCTGCTCGAAGTGACAGGCCCGGCTGACGCCGGGCCTGCCGCTCCGGTTAGCTCAAGAGCCAGCTATTATAGCGTTCGATGGCCTTGTCCTGATTGTCATACCAATACTGGGCGTTGATCTTGACGCCGTTTTTGATGTGATCAGGGAAGGTCGGGCAATTCTGCGCGACTTTCGGATCGATGATGTCGAAGGCTTCTGGCTGGGTAACGCCAGCGGCGAAATATTCAACCAGCTGCGCCTGACGCTTCGGGTCGGAAGCGAATTTGATGAATTCGCGGCAGGCGTCGGCATTCGGCGTTCCGGCGAGGATAGCCCAGTTGTCGAGGCCCCAGATGTTCTGGTCCCAGACGATTTCAACCGGAGCGCCGCCCGACTGCGCCGACTGCGCGCGCGAAACCCAAGTCGGGATCATGTCCACTTCGCCGGAGATCAGCATCTGCTCGACCTGCGCACCGCTGGTCCAGAATACCGAAACGTCCTTCTTGATGCGGTCGAGCGACTTGAAGGCGCGGTCGAGATCGCAAGGATAGACATCCGCATTGGCCACGCCGTCAGCCATCAGGGCCTGTTCGATGGTGTCGAACGGGTGCTTGCGCAGCGCGCGACGGCCTTCAATCTTTTCCAGATTGAAGAAGTCGGCCCAGGATTTGGGCGCTTCGCGTCCTTCGAAAGCATCAGTACGATAGGCAAGAACGGTGGTGTAAACATTGTTGCCCACGCCGTATTCCGACAGATACTGCTTCGGCAGGCTGGCGATGACGGCTTCGCTTTCGAGACCATGCTTTTCGAGATACTTCTTGTCTCCCGCAGTGAGCATGAGGATGGCCGGTTCGCTGATCTTCGCCATGTCCCAGGTATAGGACCCGGCATCGACCATTGAACGGATCTGCGCGGTTGGCTCCGCATTGGCCTGAACACCCACGACTTCGATGCCGGTTGCTTCCTGGAACGGACGGTAGAAAACGGCACCGTAAGCCTTGGTGTAGATGCCACCGTCATCGCGCACGACGATGCGCTTGTTCTGGGCCTGCGACGGCGTCCAGATCGCAGGGGCGGCCAGAGCGACTGCACCTGCTGCGGTGGTTTTCAGAAACTGGCGGCGTGACCAGGTGGTATTCTTGATTATCATGTTCGTTCCCTTTCAAAAATGCTGAACCAACCAACGGTCGGCTCTAACTCATTGTTTTTTCGCATTATCCGACGCAAAGCCGCTTCACGCTTCTGCTGGAAATGCTTTCGATTTCAATGCTCCGCCCGTGCTACCGGTATGAGACGGCCAGGGTTGAACAATCCTTTTGGATCGATGGCGGACTTCACAGCCCGCATCAGCGCCAGATCGGTGGTTGTCTTGTAACGCTCCATTTCCTTGAGCGAGACCTGTCCGACGCCATGTTCGGCGCTGAATGTGCCGCCCAGCGCAAAGGATGCGTCGTTGACGGCATGGCGGATATTGGCTGCGAGCGCGTCGCGGTCTTCCAGCGCTTTCCAGTCGTCGAAGGTAAAGAACGGAATGAAATGGACATTGCCGTCGCCGAGATGCCCCACAATGACGAGTGACGCATCGGGTGCGAGATCAAGCACGGCGGCGCTGGCGCGGTCGATGAATTCGGCGGTCGCGGCCACCGGTACGGCGCAGTCGGTGGTCAGGCCGACGCCTGCCTTTTTATTGGCTTCGGAAACGCTGTGGCGCACTTCCCACATCGCGGCGCGCTGGGCCTCGCTGCTGGCGATCACGGCATTTTCGATAAGGCCATCCTCGAAAGCCTGTCCCAGCAGGTTTTCCAGCGCAGCGTCGAGATCATCTTCGCCGCCGCTGTCGGACAGTTCGATCAGCAAATGCCAATCATGTTCCGTATCGACCGGCGAACGGCGCTGCGGAACGTTTGCCACCACCAGATCGAGTTGGAGGCGGTTCATCAGTTCATAGCCGGAAAGCTTGGCGCCGTAGCGCTCCTGCACGGTGGTCAGAAGCTTGACGGCGGAATGGGCGCTGGGCAGCCCGGCCCATGCCACGACATGGCGGATAGGCTGCGGGTGCAGTTTCAGGACAGCGGCGGTGATGATGCCGAGCGTGCCTTCGGAGCCGATGAAGAGATGCTTCAGATCATAGCCGGAATTGTTCTTGCGCAGGGCCTTGAGATCGGACCAGATCGAACCATCCGGCAAGACGGCCTCCAGGCCGAGAATGTTTTCGCGGGTATTGCCATAACGCAGAACCGACGTGCCGCCCGCATTGGTGGCGATGGTGCCGCCGATCTGGCAAGAGCCTTCCGCGCCAAGGCTGACCGGATAATAACGACCAGCATCGGTCGCCGCGGTGTGGATGTTGGCAAGGACGCAACCCGCATCGACTTCCATCGTGTTGTTGACAGGATCGATGTTGCGAATCCGGCGCATGCGTTCGAGGCTCACGATCACTGGAGCAGGACCATCCGTCGCCGGAACGGAGCCGCCGACCAGACCCGTATTGCCGCCCTGCGGCAAAACCGGGACGTCGTGGCGATTGCAGCAGGCGACGATAGCCGCCACCTGTTCCGTATTCGCCGGACGCGCAACGCAAAGCGCCTTGCCACTATATCGACCGCGCCAGTCTTCGGTGGCATGCACCATTTCGGCAGCGTCGACGATTACCGCCTCAGCACCAATTAGCTCGATCAGTTCCGCAATCACTGGCACTGTCATTTTCCCATTTAATTGTTATGCGATTACTTCGATTGAAATATGATAGCGGATAATTTTTGTAATGCAATAATGAGTCTTTAATGCCGATAGTTTCTCAAAATCTTTTCACAGGGAGCGGAATGAAAAGCGCAAAGCGATACTGCCACCCTTTCCGGAAGCAGCTGCAGATGCGCGGTGCAAAAAATTGGTTGCCCTAATCACGGGCTGCGGTTGGCAGACATAAAAATTCGCGCGATCATTGCCGCGAAACATCGTCAAGTGGGCAGGGCCGCTCAACACTTGACGATAAAATAAACAGTTCAGCTTTTGTTCAAAAATTTGGATCGTTAGCGTTTGGGAGCGCGGCGAGAACACGCTATCATCAATCAGTTGGCTTCATGATGTCAGTCGAGTGGATTAATTTCCAACATAGATTGAACTCGCCGCGGTTGGCGTTTTTCGCGTGCCTTTAGCCGGAGATTACCTTAACTTCCGTAAAGTCTTCCAGCCCCCATTTCCCACCTTCACGGCCGTTGCCGGATTGCTTGTATCCGCCGAACGGGCTGCCGGAACCAAGCGATGAGCCGTTGATCTGCACCATGCCGGCGCGGAGCTTCCGCCCAAGGCGTTTGGCGCGCTCAACAGATCCGGTTTGGACATAAGCGGATAAACCGTATGGTGTATCATTCGCGATAGCGATAGCCTCCTGTTCATCGGCAAACGGAATGATGACCAACACCGGACCAAATATCTCTTCGCGCGCAATCGTCATATCGTTCTGTACATCCGCAAATATGGTCGGGCGGACGTAGTTGCCGGCGTTAAATCCTTTCGGATGACCGAGGCCACCTGCAACCAGACGTGCACCCTCATCAATGCCTGCTTGGATCAGACCTTGAACTTTGTCGAAATGCACTTTCGATGATAGCGGGCCGATATGATCTCCTTCGAGAGCCGGATCACCGACCAGCATCTGATCAGCGGCACGAGCGGCGAGCTGCACGACCTGATCGTAAACCGAGTTCTCGACCAGCAATCGGGTGGGGGCATTGCAGGATTGACCGGTATTGTTGAAGCACTCCGCAATGGCGCGCTCTACCGCGCTTTCAATGTCGCTATCCGCGAAAATCAAATTGGGGGATTTGCCTCCGAGCTCAAGTGAGACACGTTTGACTGTATCTGCCGCGCCGCGCGCGACGGCTGTGCCCGCACGGGTCGAGCCGGTGAATGACATCATGTCGATGTCCGCGTGACGTGACATGGCTTCGCCCACGACCAAACCTTCGCCGTTGACAAGGTTGAAAACGCCTTTTGGAAGCCCTGCCTCATGGAGAAATTCGGCAAAGAGCATTGCAGACATGGGCGCTATTTCGGAGGGTTTCAAAACTACCGTGCATCCGACCGCGATCGCTGGAATAACTTTCAAAGCAATCTGGTTCATTGGCCAATTCCATGGGGTAATCAGACCGCAGACGCCGATTGGTTCGCGCACGATGATCTCGCCGGAATTATCTGTTCGCTTTTCTTCAAAATCGAAGTTTTCCAGCGCCTGGATGAACGCGTTGAGGTGATACAAGCCTGCAGCGGCCTGTTGATCACGGGCCATGGTGATAGGCGCACCCATTTCAAGCGAAATGGCTTTGGCCATATCTTCGAGACGCGCCTCATATATTTCTGCGATCTTGCGCAAGAAGCGGGCGCGCTCCTCAACCGGGGTTTCACTCCAGGAAGAGAATGCCCTACGGGCGGCTGTGACCGCTCGATCAACATCCTGAGTTGAGCCTGCCGAAATGGTTGCATAAGGCTGCTCATTGGCGGGGTTGACGACGGCAATGGTGTCGGTTCCGAAAGGTTCGACCCAAGCGCCATCGATATAAATGTTAGTCTTTACGATGTAATTGGTGTTCTGGTCGGATTGGAGCACGATATTTCCCTCTCTGGTAATTGTTAGGTTTTGCAGGGTGACGTTGAATACAACGGTTCCCGTCGGACACGATCTCGTTTCAGTATCCGAGAAATTGAACCGGTTGCTTGTTCGGGAAGTTGTGGATGGCAGCCCGGAAATCATGCGTATAAGTGGCTTCCATGAAGGCTGCCTTTTCTGCCTCAAGTTGAGCCGCCAACGAAAGATCCGCGGCCAGCAATTGCTTGAACAGTCCAAAGGCTCGTGTTGGGCCAGAGGCAATTTTTTGTATAAGGGCAGAAAGCTGTTCCTGGTAACTGCTATCCTCAACCACGTCGTTGACGATCCCAACTGCTTTGGCCTGACTGGCATTGAGTTTGCCACCCTTGAGCATAAGGGCAAAAGCAGCACGCGGCCCCAGCTTTTGCCGAAGATACCAGCTGCCGCCGCAATCGGGCACCGTCGCCAGTCGATCATAAGCAAGAATGAACTCTGCTGATTGACTGCAGATGGCATAGTCTGCCGATAGAACCATGCTCAATCCGGCGCCAGCTGCCGGTCCGTGTATTGCCGCGATGACAGGCACTGGCAATTGCTGCAGGATTAACAAAGCTGGGTGCATGTGGCGCAATATGCGCTGCAAGACAAGATCAGCCCGATCAGGGTCGGCTGCAAAAGCCGCGACATCTCCACCTGCCATAAACGCTTTGCCCGCGCCTTTGAGAACGACGCAACGTATGCCCTTGTCCGATGCTATGGCTTGCACGGCCTCATGAAAGGCCGCTGCCATCGCCTCATCGATAGCGTTGTATTTTTCAGGGCGGTTGAATGTGACGGTGCTGATGCCGGTTGCTCTATTCATATCGACAAGGATTGGGGTCGTCATTTGTGGATCCCTTGATACAGTTCTGCGGATTGGGTTGTGGATCGATGCGGCTGGTTTTGATGGTCAATGTGACGCTGCCTAGAATAATGAACGTGCCGAGAATGGCATTGAGACTGGGATGAATGCCCCAGAACAGCCAGGTGACCGTAATCGACCAGATCAGCCCCGAATAACCGAAGGGGGCGAGGAGGGCAGGTGATGTCATGCGGTAGGCAATGGCGCTTAAACCTATGCCCATGCTGGAGAATGCCGCCGCAGCCCCAAACTGGGCAAGGTGTGGGACTTGCAGTCCACGCCAATGCTCTATGGCGAACGGGGCGACAAATAGCGCCGAAAAGAACGCGCCAAAAAACGAGATCGTCCACAGGTTATCTTCGGACGGAATCCAACGCGAACTGATCGCATTGATGGCGTAAAACACGCTCGCTGTCCCAGCCAGCCCCATAGCGTAATTGAAGTTGGATGCCCGTGGATTGATCGCCACAACCACGCCAAGGAAACAGAAACAGATCGACAGCCATGTGCGAAAACTGACATTCTCCTTGAGCAGAAAACGGGACATCGCAGTGATAATGACGGGTGTCATAAAGAGAATGACTGTCGCCTCAGCCACAGTCAGAGTTTTCAGGGAAGCGATGTATAAATAGGCGGCAATCAAGCCAAAGGCTCCCCGCAGCGCATGGAGCCCAATTCTGGCCGACCATATTTTGCTTCGCCCGGTTGTCCGCACATGAAACAGGTAAAGAATCGGCAATGCCATCAGGCTGCGGATCAAAATGATCGATGACACATCATAGTCGCTGATGAGAAACTTGGTCGTCGTATCATTCAGGGTAAAAGCAAGACTGCTTGTGCATAGAACGGCAGCGCCAAGGAAACGCAGTGGGATCATGCGGCCCCCTCAAGGTCAGTCGCGACCTGAAAATACTCGCAAGGACAGTGTTCAAGATGGGGAAGGGTTGTCGCGGTCGGTACATCATACATGTGGACGCGCCATGACCGCGACAGGTTGCTGCTCTGGAGACCACGCCCGAACTATCAGACCAGCCGTCGGCGACACGGGATTCGGGGCTCCTGCGTGCTGCTCCGGGGGTGGTGAATTCGAAGATACTGGGCGGTGATTTAGACTACGTCCTTGATATGGCGTGATCTTTTGCAGTTTCATGATGTTCCCCCTCCAATTGGCCCTCTTTATGGGGCTCCGACTAAAATCATCGTGTTATATCTGCATGTTAATAAAAAGTTGGACGTTCAGCAAATTTTTTGTTTGACTTCATCCGCGACGAATTTCAGTATCTAATCATCAGGTTTGATTGCAGCAGGGAGTGGGGCGTGAAGACCCGAGTAACCGAGCTATTGAAAACGAAATACCCGATCATTCAAGGCGGAATGCAATGGGTTGGTCGTGCCGAACTTGCATCAGCTGTATCGAATGCGGGCGGCCTTGGAATCTTGACAGCACTGACGCAACCTAGTCCCAAAGCGCTAAGCGAAGAGATCGCTCGCTGCCGGCAGATGACCGATAAACCATTTGGGGTCAATCTCACGATACTCCCCACGACAGCGCCTCCACCTTATGAAGAATATCTTGATGCGGCGCTACAGTCGGGTGTGAAGGTGATAGAGACGGCGGGACGCAGTCCAAAAGAGTTCATCGAGAAAATAAAGGCGGCTGGTGCGGTTGTCGTTCACAAATGTACGGCTGTACGTCATGCGCTGTCAGCGGAACGGGCTGGTGTGGATGCCATTTCCATCGATGGATTTGAAGCGGCGGGGCATCCGGGTGAGGATGATGTTGGCGGTTTGGTCCTTTTTGCCACTGCAGCGGCGCAGGTCAAAATTCCATTGATCGCCTCGGGCGGTATCGGCACTGGCGAAGGCATGGCGGCAGCTTTCATGCTCGGTGCCGAGGGCGTGAACATGGGGACGCGCTTTTGTGCCACCAAAGAAGCTCCCATTCATGAAAACATCAAACAGGCGCTGGTCAACGCCGGTGAACGCGACACCAATTTGATCTTTCGAACGTTCAGAAACACCGGTCGTGTTTTGAAGAATGCAATCTCCGATGAAGTCGTCGCTATCGAAGGTCGGCCGGGCGGTGCGGAGTTTACAGATGTTCGATCGCTGGTTTCCGGAGAGCGAGGTCGCCACGCGCTGACAACTGGCGAACTGGATAGCGGTCTGGTCTGGGCAAGTCAGACGCTTGGGTTGATCAAGGATGTTCCGAGCTGTCAGGAGCTTATCGAGCGTATTGTCAGTGATTGCCGCCTTGCCATGACAAGGGGGTTACACGCATTTTCCAACTGACTTTTGTCAGCGGAATGCCGAATAAGGTGCTTTGGAGGAAGTACCTTTGCCGGTTGTTGCATGCAAAAAAACGCGGCTAGTGGGCCGCATAGGGAGGAGGAACAATGAAAAAGACATTCATACTGGGTGCAGTGCTTGCCATGGCAGCCGGTTCGGCTGGGGCTGAAGAAAAGGTCAGTTATGCGTCCTACGGCGGCGCCTATCAGGAAGGCGTGCGAAAGGCCATTCTTGACCACTTGCCCCAAGACCATGGCATGACCGTTGTCGATTATGTACTGGCTGGTGGTATCCGCGATATCCGTACCAAGGTGCGTGCAAATGCGGTCGATATCGATGTGGCCGAACTCTATGGTGGTCTGTGTGATCTGGCCGGTAAAGAAGAGCTTCTGGTTCCGCTCGATTATTCAAAAATTCCCAATGCGGCTGGAATCCCGGAACACCTGCGCTCAAAATATTGGGTAGGATTCACCGCCTATACGTCGGTCCTTGCCTATAACAAAAACGTTTATGGTGACAAGGGGCCACAAAACTGGGCCGACTTCTTCGATACGGAAAAATTCCCCGGCAGCCGCGCTATCTCGGGAAATTCGCCA
>PJUK01000444.1_pt1 | contig 14069 bp, 12 predicted proteins | sample 1512211 | NCBI WGS metagenome assembly PJUK01 (sample SAMN08177668, study PRJNA422409) | Feces metagenome, whole genome shotgun sequencing project.
AGTGTTTCCATACTCAAACTCCCGCTTTATTCCTGAACGATGATTGCTCAACACGATCGATAAATAATGTCACGGCCAATAAATCTGCAGCACCGCCAGCGGAGGCTCTCATGCGCAGCAAGTCAATCTCTAAAAAATGTAATGCACGTCGACCTTCCAGACTTGAACTGCCGCCTAGATCCAGTACCTGCTGTGCCCCTTGTTGCATCCGTTTTAAACCCTTGGCGCCTGAACGATAAAGCACGCAGGTATCGCTCAGATCCGTCATCATGGCCAGCAAGGCATCTAAACGGGCAAAATCTTCTTTCATCGGTTTTTGGCGACTTTGCCTCAGTTGCTTTAGACCCAAATGCACAATGGTCGGAAAACCTTGTTGTGCCTGTAGCTTTGCACCTGAAATACCTAGTTTTTGCTGTACCTGCTGCCCATGGCTTAAACCCTGCTCAGGAATAAAGCGATCCTCAAGCCGGGCTATCTGCCCTGCCAGCTGACATAATTCAACCGCAGATAAATATTGCTGCTTCGCGCGTGCCAAGGCTGCCGCAGTGACCATTAAGCCCAAGGCCCAGATAGCACCGCGATGTGTATTGACACCCTCTGTCGCCAACATCATGGCCTTTTCACCATGCCGACCAATTTCACCAATCTCTTCACGTAAGGCCAGACATAGGTCAGCATGATGCACGGCTGCTTGAGCCATTGCCTCGAACATGGGCTGTAAACTTTTTGCCGAACGCTCCATTAATTCCAAGGTCAGGTCAGCATGCGCCCCACTACCACGGCGATCAACCAGTGCCGGTTTTGGTGTCAGATTGACTTCATCAATCAGAGCTTCTACCGCCATCTCTGCCAGAAGCTGACTATCGCTGAGGGTTTGATATTGAACTTGTGCCATCATTACCAACTCCTGAATTTTGCAGGGGGTTGATATAAGCCATCTGACCACGTCACCAGGTCGGCAATATTTTTTGCCGCTAACAGTTCACGTGTAGCATCGGTACGGCGAATGCCTAAATCCTCAGGAAATACCACTAGACCTTCACGTCTTAAACGCGCCGTGGTTTTCGGGTCTTGGCTTAAACCAATACTGGTCACACCTGCCACCGCAGCAATCATGGCTTGACGCTCTTCCTGGCTACTGGCTTTATACAGATAAGCAATGCCTTCTTCGGTCAGCAGATGAGTGACATCATCACCATAAATCATGATCGGTGCTAAAGCTAGGCCTGCTGTTTTAGCCACATCAATCGCATCCAGACGCTCAACAAAAGTCGGCTTACCACCCTCTTGGAAGGTTTCCACCATTTGAACAACTAACTTTTTACCACGTGCCAAATAGGTTTCTGTTTCATTGCCACCTTGCAAACGCATATCCAGCCATGCTGGCGTATCGTGACGCCGACCGCGTGGATCATGCCCCATGTTTGGTGCACCACCGAAACCTGCCAAACGCCCCTTGGTCACAGTTGAAGAGTGGCCCATGCCATCAACCTGCAATGTCGCCCCAATAAACAGATCAACCGCATATTGACCTGCCAGCTGACACATCATGCGGTTGGAACGTAACGCACCATCCCGGCCGGTAAAGAAAACGTCAGGGCGAGCAGCAACATAATTTTCCATCCCCAGCTCGGTACCGAAGCAATGTACGCTTTCAACCCAGCCTGTCTCGATGGCTGGAATCAGGGTTGGGTGTGGATTCAGTGTCCAGTTCCGACAGATTTTTCCTTTTAATCCTAAAGACTCACCATAGGTGGGTAAAATCAGTTCAATCGCTGCGGTATTAAAACCAATGCCATGATTTAACGATTGCACATTATGCTTTTCATAAATACCGCGAATCGCCATCATCGCCATGAGCACATGCACAGGCTTGATATGTTTTGGATCCCGGGTAAACAGCGGTTCGATATAAAAAGGCTGATCCGCCACCACCACATAATCCACCCAAGAGGCAGGAATATCGACACGTGGCAACTCTGAAACATCGTCGACCAGTTCATTGACCTGAACAATGACAATACCGTCGCTAAATGCTGCAGGCTCAATCAGCGCAGGAGAATCTTCAGTACTTGGGCCGGTATAGATATTGCCTTGACGGTCTGCCATAAAACCTGCAGAGAGCACCACGTTGGGAATCAGATCGACCACAAGACGTGAATACAGTTCAATATAAGTGTGAATTGCACCCACTTCTAATAAACCATCTTCAATCAGCTGACTGATTCTTAAACTCTGCGGCCCCGCAAAAGAAAAATCCAGCTTACGCGCAATGCCTTTTTCAAACAGGTCAAGATGTTCTGAACGGCCTACACTCGGCATGATCATATGCAGATCATGCAATACATCCGGATTGGTTTGTGCTAAAGAACGTGATAAAAAATCGGCCTGTTTCTGGTTATTGCCTTCGAGTACCACTTTATCACCGGGTGTGATCAGTGTTTCCAGGACTTTGATAATGTCTGAGGTGGGAATAACGACACCATCGGTGTACGGCTTGACCATATCCAGCTTGAGTTGTTTGGCCTGACGTCGCTTGTTCCATAGCCCTTGTTTATTCTGAACTGAACCTTCCATGTATGCTTACCTATAGATCACAGTTTTATTCTGAATCTATAAAAGCGCTTTATGAAATTTTGATCAATCAACCTACTGTGCTAGTTATTAACCTCAGGTTAATGATTGCTGAGCAAACAGGATAATCCTAGGGCGGATAGTCTCGATGATGAATCAGCTTCCACTCAAAATTTGATAGCCCAAACGGCAAATCAAGATACTGACCAGAATCAGGAATAAAATACGGATAAAGCCACTGCCATATTTTAAAGCCAAGCGGACACCCAATAATGAGCCTACAATATTGGCAACCGCCATCATCAAGCCTAATTCAAACAGCACATGACCGGTTGGAATGAAGAAGCTTAATGCCGCCAGATTGGTCATTAGATTGCCAATCTTTGCCAATGCCGAGGCATGTAAAAAATCGACCTGTAGAAAACGAATAAAAAAGAAAATAAAGAAACTGCCTGTACCCGGGCCAAAAATACCATCATAGAAACCAATGGCTAGACTACCCATTGCAGCCAGTACCAGTAACTTTGGCGTGATCTGTTGATCAACATGGACTTGCCCAAACTGCTTTTTGGCGAAGGTATAAATCGCGATCACAATCAGCATGACCAAGACAATCGGTCTTAAGATATGAGTGGGGATCAGAGAGACACAGGCGGCACCAATAAAGGAACTGATAAAGGCAAACAGCGCAATCACGCCTAACAGCGACCACTGCAATTTCACCCGACGTACAAATGAAAATGCAGCCGAGCCTGTCCCACAAATAGAAGCCAGTTTATTGGTACCAAATAAGGTGGCAGGTGCGGTCTGTGGTAAAGCACCCATCAATGCGGGAATCTGAATTAGCCCACCTCCACCGACGGCGGCATCAATGGTTCCGGCACAAAAAGCAAAGAACACCAGTGTCAGAATCAGTTCCCAATCCATGGACAATATCCTTATAGATTTAACAAACGTTTAGGTACCAGACGTTTTTTATCCGTGATTTCAGCCAGACCGAGGCAACGTTCGCCGTCAAACACCAGCACCTCGGGCGCAGCTTCATGATCAATATTGCTTTCCTGACCATTGCCAAAATATTTTTCACGGCCTTCTGGCAATTGCACGCGCGGGAAATGCTCAACAGGTGCATACACAGGTAACAATAAAGCATCGCGCTGTTCTTGGGTCAGACTTTCAAGATACTCAATGGTATAACTTGGATTAATCTCAAAATGTCCGGTTTGGGTACGATGTAACTTGGTGAGGTGTCCACCGCACCCCAAAGCCTCACCAATATCTTCACCCAATACGCGAATATAGGTACCTTTCGAACAGGTCACATCTAGCGTCAGGCTATCTTCGGTAAAATCCACTAGAGTTAAATCATAAATGGTTACTGGACGTGCTTCACGTTCAATCTCAATCCCTTTGCGCGCCAGTTCATACAATGGACGGCCTTCACGCTTCAATGCTGAATACATCGGCGGAACTTGCTGAATATCGCCTCTGAACTGTCCCAGCACCTGTTCAATACCTTCTGCTGTTAAAGTCGGTACTTCTCTCTGCTGGAGAATTTCACCTTCAACATCACCCGTCGCTGTGGTTTGTCCTAACTTGACCGTGGTTTGATAACGTTTGGTTGAATCGAGTAAATAATGTGAAAATTTGGTCGCTTCCCCCAAACAGATCGGCAATAACCCGGTCGCCAATGGATCAAGTGCCCCTGTATGGCCCGCCTTTTGCGCATTAAACAGACGACGCACCTTTTGTAGTGCCGAGTTAGAACTTAAACCTAAAGGTTTGTTTAATAGGAATACACCGCTTAAATGGCGGTAAGCACTTTTTTTCATAAAAAGAAAAGTCAAAGCATAAAGACCTATTTTAGCAAAACTAGGTCGAGGATTTAGAAAAGGATTGGCTTTTCAGCACAAACAGGCATAAAAAAATGCGCCAAAGGCGCATTTTTTTGCTTTACAACAAAGTTAAAATTAACCTTGTTTACGAGCGGGTAACTTTTCACGAATACGTGCAGCTTTACCAGACAACTCGCGTAGGTAGTAAAGTTTAGCACGACGAACGTCACCACGACGTTTCACTTCGATCTTAGCAACGATTGGAGAGTGAGTTTGGAAAACACGCTCAACACCAACACCGCTAGAGATTTTACGAACTGTGAAAGCAGAGTTTAAACCACGGTTTTTCTTCGCGATTACAACACCTTCAAATGCTTGAAGACGCTCACGGTCACCCTCTTTTACTTTAACTTGAACGATAACTGTATCGCCCGGTGCAAAAGCAGGGATGTCTGATTTTAACTGTGCATTTTCAACAGCTTGAACTAAAGGATGTTTACCACTCATGTGGAATCTCCAATATGTGCGGGAGAGAAGAGGTCTCTGACGCCGCTGGGAATAGAGGCTAAAGCGCATATTTCCCGTTTAACTTTCCCCTTAAGACAAACGTCTTAAAGAGCCTATTTTTAACTTAAACAATGTTTAAGTAGAACTCGAAGCAAAGCTTCTCGTTGGGCACGAAGATCAACTGATAGCAGTTTAACCTTTCGAATTTTTTAGCCATTTCATTTGCTGCTTGCTCAACGCTACTTTTTCAACCAGTTCTGGTCGACGATCTAAAGTCCGTTGATAACGCTGCAAAAAACGCCATTTCTCAATATTGGCATGATGTCCTGATTTAAGTACCTCAGGCACATCCAGCCCTTCGAAATGGTCAGGCTTGGTATATTGTGGACAATCCAGCAGACCATCCACAAAAGAATCTTGGATCGCAGATTGCTCGTCAGTCATGACATTCGGCAAACGGCGAATAATACTATCCAGCAACACCATGGCAGGAAGTTCACCACCCGATAAAACGTAATCCCCAATTGACCACTCTTGATCAACATAATGCTGGATTAAACGCTCATCGACGCCCTCATAACGCCCACACAATATAATCAAACCATCATAATCAACGAATTGTTGTACTGCCTGCTCATTTAAGGTTTTGCCTTGCGGTGACATATACACCACCGGGGCATGAACACAGCCTGCTTGTGAAGCAAGTTGTTTGGCATGATTAATTGCTTTTGCCAAAGGCTCAGCCATCATCACCATACCAGGGCCACCACCGAAAGGACGTTCGTCCACCCGTTTGTAATTACCCTCAGCAAAATCTCGTGGGTTAATGCAAGTCACTTGCACGATGTCACGCTTTGCTGCACGTCCGCTAATCCCGTACGCTGTAATCGCTTCAAACATTTCAGGAAACAATGTGATGACTGCAAAAAACACCGCAGACTCCTCTATTTTCCTGCTGCGCTACTTTCCCCAAAAGGATTAGTAGTCTACGCCCCAATTGACGTAAATACGACCAGCTTCAAGATCAACACGTTGTACCACATCTTTATGCCACGGAATCATTCGCTCTTCAGCATCAACACTGTCAGCAGTCGCTTTAACGACCATGACATCATTGGCACCAGTTTCAAACAGTTCGTAGATTTGACCGAGATTGACTTCCTGTTCTTCATCATCAAGACCTAACACCGTTAGACCTTTAAGATCAGACCAGTAGTACTCGTCTACATCTGCTTTTGGAAGCTGAGATTTGGCAATCCAGATATTTGCGCCAACCAGATTTTCTGCACCAGTGCGATCATTTACGCCTTTTAATGCAACAACCAAGCCTTTGCCATGTGGTTTCCAACGTTTCACATCTATTGTTTGCCAACCTGCCTTGGTCTCAATGTACCAAGGAAGGTAGTCAAACATATTACTCATAGGTTCAGTATTTGAATAAACCCAGAGCCACCCATTCAATCCATAAGCTGAACGTAACTGTCCAATCTGAATACGATCTTCTGGCACATTCTGTGTCGATGTCATGGGCTACCTACTACTATTACGCAGCAGTTGCAGCTTTTTTAGCTTGAGCAGCTAAAGAAGCAACGCGCTCTGAAGGTTGAGCACCTTGAGCAACCCAGTGAGCAAAACGGTCAGCGTCTAAACGAACTTTTTCAGCTTTACCTTGAGCAGTTGGGTTAAAGAAACCAATACGTTCGATGAAACGACCGTCACGTGCGTTACGGCTATCAGTTACAACGATTTGATAGAATGGACGTTTTTTTGCACCACCGCGCGCTAAACGAATAACAACCATGAGAACAACCTTATAATTTTTACGGATTATCCCTGCGCCGACCATCGGCAACACTTCAAACCCCTTTCATAGAGGGCGATATTCTACGTTAAATCGACGCTGAAATAAAGATTATTTTTCGGCTTATCCACAGCTTTGAATTTAATTGATAAAATTTGCTGGCTTACCAGTCTTCCTGCCCGAGTCCACAAGCTTGAGCGGTGATATTGGCAGGTGTTTTGGTCTTACATTTAATTCCCGCACTGGTCAAAAACAAGGAATAATTTCGGGGGTTTTCACTCACCGTTTTTAAAGCCCATGTTTGCGCATTCAGCGTTAAGGTCATGGTAAATTTCTGCTTGCCGCTGCTTGCATCCAAAGGTAACAACAGGCTGTTATTGCTTGCACTCGCTACCGAATAATAGGGTCCCTGATTGGTCGAGGTGCCTTTCAGCACAAAACCATCGTAACTAAAGTTACGTGCCCGGTGTTTTTCCAGCAGTTCTGCAACCTTAAGCATCTCCTGTTGTGCCGTAGACAGTTCCGCACGACGAATATAAACTTCATAACTCGGTATCGCGATCGCTGCGATAATTGCAACAATCGCCACCGTAATCATCAGTTCAATCAAAGTGAAGCCCGTAGCTTTAATTAATCTACTTTCGTCGCAGGAAGGAGAGTGCACATCTCTCCTACCCCTTAGGGCAACATAATAATATCGCTTCCTTTTATTCATTACGTTCATACCAAGTCAGTGGAACCAGTTGGCGACGCATGGTATTCGCAGATAATTTGCTACTTCCGATTTTATCCTTGGCATTCGGATTAAGTAACTGACGGGTAATTCCATTTTTGTCATTGAGTCCGATACCCGCGCCCACCATCGATTCAACAATTCCATGCCCAGCGCCAAAGCTCATCGTGCTATCTTTTACGTCTTGTTCACAAACCCCAAAAGGTAAGCAATAACGTTGCACTGTCGTAGCACCATTGGCTTGAATTTTACAACCATTCCCTGCTGTGGTATTTGGATTATAAACACTGACATAGAGACTCTTGTTCATCACCACCATTTCGCCCAGAACTTTACTTCCGGTCTGACTGGTTAAAGCCGTCTCATTCCCCTGGTCATCCAGCTCTTTTCCAACAACGCTATTGGCTTGTACATACCAGCCATTTGGAATCATGGCCTTGACTTGCACCAGATTTTTTCCTTTTAGATCACTGGCTGTCAACATCGCTTTAAGATCCGTTGCCAAAAGTTTTGGTGTGCTACTACTATTACCGATTGAAAAGTTGTTGCGCACCACATCCTGGTCAAAAAGATTATAAACCGTACTACTTGAGTTCTTATCGCTATATGGCAGGCTGCGGTTTCCTGAGGCGATACTCACCACGGCAAGAGGTTGTTCATAACCGTAAACACTAAAGTTTGGTGCTTCATAGAAACGGCTATTGCTATCTTTAAACAGCATCGTATAACTGCCACAGCCGCTATCTTTGGTTCCAAGATCCTTATTCAAATCGATCCGCCAGACTTGACCTCCCAAGTCACCAAAATAAAGATGATCAGCCAGTCCATCCCCGTCTCGGTCCACTGCATTGATCCGGCTCACCACACTATATAAGTCTTTCATTTTCATGCCATGGTTGCTATCTCCAGAACCACATGATGTGCTTTGATTATCGCCGCCTGCATACCAGATCAGGTCACCATTGTCTGCATCGAACATATATACCATACGTCCTTTGGTTGCATTGGTAATCACTGGTGCAGTTTTTTCATATTCCATATCATAGCCACCGCCAACAACCATGACGCGTTTTGCTGCACCGTTATACATAATGCTGGTAATGGTCGGTTTAGACCAGCTTTGCCCCATCGCAGCTAAAGCCGTATTGGTTGTGGTTTTATAGGTTCCATCAGCTTGCAGGCTAATAATGCGATTGCGATCCGGATCAATATGAAATTTAAGTTTGGGTTGACTGATGTCGCTGAGATCCAGGGCGTAATAACTGCGTCCTCCCATACGTAAACCACCATAGGCGATTTGCTTGCCTTTCGCGACAACTTTACCATCGCTCTTGATCTCGCCCACAGTCGCGACAATCTCACTGCTGACACTGCCACTACTTACTGCTTTCATGCCGTAAGCGTATTCGCTATATATGGTCCAGGCACCATCGATCCCATAAGCCATATCGGCTTTTACACCAGCTGGCTTTTCCAGAAATGCTTTGCTTTGCTGGGTATTTTCCAGCATTTCATTCGGTACGAAAGCAAAACTTTCTTCACCAGTTTTGGCATCAACGACATGTAACACACCTTGGGTGGTGCCAAATAACATATAGTCCTTACGCTCTTTCACACTGTTGTCTGCATTAAAGACCGCTTCCTGAGTCAATTTAACCGGTGTTGAATGCAGGTTCATGCCCACTTTCCAGTTGGTCCGGTTTGCTTCTGTCAGATCTGCTGTGGTTGCCGCATTCCCCACGTTATACCCCAACAGATTCATCAGCAGATAACCTTTATCATCGGAACGGGCTGTTGTAGCGGAACCACATTTGATGTCCAGATATTTATTATTAATTGTCTTTAAGGCACCCACTTCAGTGAATTGATAGGTGGTGGTATTGTCAATTTGCTGACAGTCGCGATTGATCAGGACTTTACGCTCTGTAATGATCGGCTTGGTCGGATCTGAATTATCGGTTTTATTTTTCAGATTTTTAAGTTTGGCAAGTAACCCGCCCTTATTCCAGTCCTGTACATCATAGCTGTTTGCTGAAATATCCCAGGCATCTTTCAGCTTATTCACCGAGTTGTCTGTTTCAACGTAGTATTTTTTAAAGTTCCCGATCCAACTGGCTTTTTCAGTCGGTTCAAACATACTTTTATACACATCGTTACTCATGCGATAAGGCGTAAGCGGATCTTCAGGTATCGTCTGCAACCCAATCGGATCACCATCGGTTACACCTAAATTATCGTGAAAATCCTTAATACTTTGTGCAATATTCTGGCTATTGGCGGCGTTATACCAACCCCCACCACCAATCACGCCCCAACGCGCCATATTCTTGATGTCTTCTGGATTACGCGGTAATAAACGATCTAACAAACTGGTAATTCCTGTGGTCAGGCCACTTCCAATCAGACTATTTGGCAATAAACCATCCAAGAGGGAACCTGTTACACCCAGCAAATCTCTTACCGCTTTAGGCACAATACCTGTTAACAACTGATCCTGCGCAACATTGGTAGTTGAAATCTGGGTTAGGCCTTTCGTATCCGTGCTATTTTCTTGCCCAGCGATATATTCAGGAAGTTGCAAGAAAGAACGATCAAGTCCAATCACGGCCGTCTTAATTGGATTGGTTTTTAATGCACGAATATCACGTGCATAGGCGCCGATACACTGCCATGTCGCAAAGTCAGTATTGTCATTTGAGTTCTTGTTATTACCTAGCGTGGTTGGCTTCAAGTCTGTTGAATTACATCTAAAGTTCCAACTATCATTCAAACGGCCATCTTTATATTGGACACTTAAACTCTGAGAGTTATCTAAAGAGCGTGCCATTAAACGTTCCATCGCAACCTTAGTCGCTTCGGACTGGCTGCCTTTAGGCTGTAATAAAGAGTCAGTTAAAGTCGGTGCTATTGTCGGTACGCCACCCGCAATGACCATTAAGCCATTGGCATCACATTGCGGTGCAGTTGAAGGTGCTTGATAGAAGTTACCATTACTCTTAATCAATGGATTAATTGTACTGTTATTCTTTTGACTATCCGTAAAACCGCTATATTTCGCATTTACATCAGAGCGATATTCATAATATATCTCTTGTGATCCTACACTTAATATCCCTAACACATTGAGCAAATTCGCATCAACAGATTTATAGCCATTCGTATCTAGACTACCTAGACCTAAAAAACCAACATCATCCCAAGTTGCACATGTTGTACCATCTGTCTCCCATCCAGTACATTTATAACTAGTTGGAATTCCCAACCCTCCTATTTTAAGAAGATAATTGCGTTTTCCATATTGTCTTGCTCCAGTCCCTTTGGTGGTATTGCCAAGTAAATAAGCCCCAGTTTCTGCATAAGTACTTGCCATTGGATTGTTGCCACCTAACCCCAGCATATTCAAAACATCTTTTAATGCATTGTTCGTGTTTTCTAAATTTAAGAGTTCACCCACTGCATCAAATGGATTTTTTAAAACTCGCCCAAGCGTTGCAACCACATCATTAAGCAAACCACCCACCAGTTTAGGAACAATCGTCAATAAACTTTGCAGACTAAACTCACCTTTTGAGTCCATATTGGCGCTGGCAATATAATCAATGATGTGCTGACGATGACTCTGTGTTTTTCCGTTATAGGTATAGATATCACTCAGTAACTTAGGTTCAAAAACAATTGCCCCAGCGCGATCATTGGCTATATGGTTGTAAGGTGAAATTGATAAACCGACCATGGTGCTATCAGGTATCTTTTCTATATCTGGCAGACCCGCCTCACCCTTCTTGCCTTTTAACACATCCGTCAGCGCCATCCGGACACGGGAGTTTTTATCGTAGCAACGATAAATTCCCACAGTAGAGGAATTGGTAATGGGTTTAAGTAAACTGATATCAATCAATGAATCGCAGGTTTCACGAATATACTGTTCTGCCGATAAGCCTGTTTTTACCCCTAACAGACCATTCAGTAAATTATCCAACAGCTTAACGGTTGCATCCGTAGTTACGACCGTGCAGGATTGGCGCGGAAATAGATAAGTTGTATCTGGCTGTTCGGTCTTGATTTCAGCAATCGAATCTAAAATTCCTTGTCCCTGTCCATTGCCGAGCACACCTTTCAAAATCGCCTGATTAATCAGATCAGTGGCCTCTTTTGTGACATTAATGAGATCGGTCTGACCTGCAATTTTTATACCGAGATTTAATCCATTTTTACCCAGTACATCGGTAACACCTTGATCAACACAGAGTGGATAGTCTTTCACCAGGTCTAATAATCCCGCTCCGCCCATACTACGAGACTGGTCCACCATCAGCATTAAACGTTTTTTATTGCCAGCGGCGGGTTGATAAATTTCAATATCACTGGCTGATGCCACCGATGAAAGAATGAGAAGGCTGGACAACACCGTACAGCTTAACAACAAGCCTTTAACTTTATTCTTGTGCTGACCTTCATATCTTTCTAGTTTCTTCATCTTGTTATTATTCATGGCATTTCTCCCTTATGAACCTGTTGGTTCAAAGTCAGACAAGAAACGATATTCTGCGACTTGTATGTTATATATCGGTTTTTCTGTATTTTTTTTAAGACAGCTGGCAACCTCATTGACGCCGTTATTATCGATGCTCTTGGTCAGGCAACCTTTGTCAGGATCATTGTCTGCTTTAAATAAAGCATCAGCCGTTAACAACCCTTGCATCACCGACACCACATAGACACGCAAGCGAATATTGTTCTCAGTCTTTGCCCCTGTTACCTCTGTACCACGGGATAGATCAGCAAAAGGTTGGGTCGGTGTTAACTGTCTTTTGATATAGACCTGAGTCACCACCTGTTTACGGCCACTTGAGTTTTTTGCCGAGGTTTCAGTACATGCACCCGCACCAGAGCTATTAATATTAAAAGATTGGCTGTTTAGCCGATAACCCGCTTTACTCAAGGCAAAGGGATCTGTTCCTGAAAAGCAAAATACCAGCTCTGCATCTTTGTTATTTTCATTTTTAAAGAACCCGACCACACCATTTGCAGAAGCAAGATTTTGCTGCGTGTTTGGATCTTGAAAATACATCAGGGCTGCATCCGCATTCTGGGCCAGCAAAGTCTGGATCTGATGATTACTCACCAGCTTCAATGAACTGATACTTTGACGTATCGCCAGTGTCCCAATAATCGTAATCATTAATAAAATCATGAGTACAACAATGAGTGTCGCACCACGTTGAGCCTGAATCATGTTCCAGCCCCCCCATTTGTACAGGTTGTGGTTTTACTGCTATCACAACCTTCTGAAACCCAACCCATTGCATTGCGTAAAGAGACGGTTTGATTCACGACCTGACGTAAATAATTATCCTGATAGGCCGGTATCAGCTTGACGGAAGTCCCCAAGACCTGAAATGGTTCTTTATTGCGTTCTTTAATAATCGACTGGTTGCCCGTTTTGTCATCAGAACGAACCAGCACGCCTAATTGAATGGCATGGACATGCGGTCGGACAAGTTGTGTTACCCCATCAATATTTTTTGAAGTTGCCTTTAAAGCCATATAGTTTTTAATATCGGCATAAGCCAAGGTACTATTGGCACTATTGAGATCACCGTCCATATAGCCCAAACGCACCTGAAAGAAATCGACATTAGGTAAAATCACCTGACTGTCTGCCCAGGCAAGTTTCAAACGATCTGTTGCGGTTTTTGCATCAAGTGAAGCCTGACGATATTGGGCTGCCTGGCAGCGCAGGGATTGACGTGAATCCTTTGCGGTTGATCCCACATAATAACGCTGTACCACAAATGTCCCGCTACTCACGTCTTTGCCCGAACAGTCCAGTCCGCCTTGGGGTGCTTGGTAACGGATGAGTAACTGGTCATTGGTCAGCCCTGTCACATTGGCATTGCCAAAACTGCTAAGCTGGTTATTGGCAAAGCAATCTGCACAATTCAGATCAATTTTTTCACCGACATTGTTTGAAGTCAGCAAAATTCCGGCATAACCAATCTGGTCATTGACTGCAGGTACAGGTGAGCTCAGATTGGCTTTACGGATATCATCTACAATAAAATTCAGACCTAAACTGGCGTTGTCCTGAATATGTGCCATGGCTTTTTGCAATTTATAACTGGTGATTCCGGTAATAAAGAGTTGAATGGCCGCTGCAACAATCAGTAGCCCTAAAGTGAGTGAGATCATCAACTCAATCAGGGTAAAGCCAGATTGGCTGTTGCTATAGGATTTACAGTCTGCGAGGCTTTTATTCATGTTAATACGCCTCCAGAAACAGGCAGTGTGATCCTGAAACATAAGCCCCATCTTTAATACATGAGGCAATTCCAGTATTTCCTGCCAGATTGGTTTCATCCCAGGCGACATAAATACATTGTCGGTTATTACCAGTTGGGCATTGATCTACAGCAAGATTCATCCCGCTGTCTTTGGCTTGTAGGGCCGCATTCTGTAAATCCTGTATCGCGATTTTTTCAGGTTTATCCGCTACATTTGATACTGACGTTTTTGGGACTTCTACCGCTGCAACCTTATATTTTCCAGCTCGGGTCGCCTGTGGATTGGCACGCATTTTCTCTGCCAGATCACGTGCAATGGTTAAGGCAATCACCTG
>PJUK01000445.1_pt1 | contig 14017 bp, 13 predicted proteins | sample 1512211 | NCBI WGS metagenome assembly PJUK01 (sample SAMN08177668, study PRJNA422409) | Feces metagenome, whole genome shotgun sequencing project.
AGCCGACGCCCTGCTGCTCGAGATCAACCTGATCAAGCAGCTGAAGCCGCGCTTCAACGTGCTGCTGCGCGACGACAAGAGCTTCCCCGAGATCCTCATCCGCCGCGACCACGACGCCGCGCAGCTTCGCAAGCACCGCGGCGCTCACGCCATCAAGGGCGACTATTTCGGGCCCTTCGCCAGCGCCTGGGCGGTGAACCGCACGCTCAACACCCTGCAGAAGGCGTTTCTTCTGCGCTCGTGCAGCGACAGCGTCTACGAGACGCGCGACCGGCCCTGCATGCTGCACCAGATCAAGCGCTGCGCCGCGCCCTGCACCGGCCTGATCAGCCTTGAGGACTACGGCGCGCTGGTCGACCAGGCCGAGGCGTTCCTGCGCGGCAAGTCCCGCGCGGTGATGGCGTCGATGGCCAAGCAGATGGAAGAGGCCGCCGAGGAGCTGGAGTTCGAGCGCGCCGCCCGCCTTCGCGACCGCATCCGCGCCCTGGCCGCCGTCGCCCAGGAAAGCCAGATCAACCCCGAGACCGTGGAAGAGGCCGACGTCGTCGCCCTGCACGTCGAGGGCGGCCAGGCCTGCGTGCAGGTGTTCTTCTTCCGCGCGGGCCAGAACTGGGGCAACCACGCCTACTTCCCCCGCATCACCGGCGCCGCCGAGGACGAGGAGGAAGGCGTCACCGAGGAGCAGCGGGTCATCACCGCGTTCCTGGGCCAGTTCTACGACGACAAGCCGATCCCCCGCCTGATCCTGGCCAACGTCCAGCCGGCCGACGCCGACCTGCTGAGCGAGGCCTTCGCGCTGAAGAGCGGCCGCAAGGTCGAGATCGCCGTGCCCAAGCGCGGCGAGAAGGCCGACCTCGTCGGTCACGCCCTGACCAACGCCCGCGAGGCCCTGGGGCGCCGGATGGCCGAGGGCAGCGCCCAGACCAAGCTGCTGGCCGGCGTCGCCGAGGCCTTCAAGCTGGACGCCCCGCCCGAACGGATCGAGGTCTACGACAACAGCCACATCCAGGGCACGAATGCAGTCGGCGGCATGATCGTGGCCGGCCCCGAAGGCTTCATGAAGGGCCAGTACCGCAAGTTCAACATCCGCTCGACCGAGCTCACGCCCGGCGACGACTACGGCATGATGAAGGAGGTGCTGAAGCGCCGCTTCTCCCGCCTGGTCAAGGAAGAGGAAGAAGGCGACGACGCCAACCGCCCCGACCTCGTGCTGGTCGACGGCGGTAAGGGCCAGCTGGACGCGGCGCTGGAGATCATGGCCGACCTGGGCGTCGACGACATCACGGTCATCGGCGTCGCCAAGGGCCCCGATCGAGACGCCGGGCTGGAGCGGTTCTTCATCCCCGGCCAGACGCCGTTCATGCTCGAGCCCAAGTCGCCGGTGCTTTACTACCTGCAGCGCCTGCGCGACGAGGCCCACCGCTTCGCCATCGGCGCCCACCGCACCCGCCGCAGCATGGACCTGAAGAAGAACCCGCTCGACGAGATCGAGGGCGTGGGTCCCGGCCGCAAGAAGGCCCTGCTGCACGCCTTCGGCTCTGCCAAGGGCGTGGGCCGCGCCGGCGTCGAGGATCTGGTCAAGGTCGACGGCGTCAGCCAGGCCCTGGCCGAACGCATCCACGCCTTCTTCCGCAAGGGCTGACGCCCCTACCCAAAACGCGCCCCGCGCGATTGACAACGCCGTTCGCCGAACGCAACCTCAGGCCGCTCTGGAAAAGCATGCAACCTGCCACGCGGCGCGCCCGACGCGCCGTGTCCGAGCGCCTGGGGGAAACATCGCCATGACCATCCTGCCGTTCCTTCGGGGCCGCGGCCTCGCGCGCCCGCTCGCCTCGGCCTGTGCCGACACCGACGCGCCCAAGCCGATACCGCGCGAACTGTCGGTGATCCGCCTGCCCGCCGATCACTACCTGCACCGCGACGCCCCCACCGAATGGTGGTGGCATATCGGCACGCTGAAGGCGGGCGACCGGGTGTTCGGCTTCGAGATCAACGCCGCCTCGTTCCAGGGCCGGGGCTTCGGCTTCTCGCAGATCATGCTGACCGACGTCGCGACCCAGAAACACTACCAGCGCACCACCACCTTCACCCCACCCGCCGGCTATGATCCGGCGACCTGGGCCGAGCACGACGTCAACCGCGACTGGCGCGTGCGCCTGGGCGACCCCAACAGCCGGCTGACCGCGATCAAGGTGACCAATCCCGGCTCGGGCTACGATCCGCTCGCCACCACCGTCACCGTGACCGGCGGCGGCGGCTCGCAGGCCATCGCCTATCCGCTGATCGACCCGGCCACCGGCGCGATCCTGTCGATCCAGGTCACCAATCCGGGCCGCGGCTACACCTCGCCGCCGCACATCGTCATCGGCGGTCCCGGCCAGAAGGGTTCGGGCGCCGCCGCCGAGGCGGTGCACACCTTCATCACCATGGACGCGGCCTGGGGCGATCCCACCCAGAACATGGCCGTGGTCACCAAGCTGACCGACGAGGCCACCGACACAGAGATCGTCTTCGACCTGACCATGTCGCAGAACGGCGCGCCCTTCGTCGTCTGGGGCACCGGCGTCAGCCAGATCCTGCCCAAGGCCAGCGGCTCGCACCTGCAGACCGGCAACTACTACTACTCGCTGACCAACATCGCCGCCTCGGGCACGATCACCATCGACGGCGAGATCTTCGAGGTGACCGGCAAGACCTGGATGGACCACGAGTACGGCTTCTTCGGCACCGCCCAGAACCCGGTGAAGTGGATCCTGCAGAACGCCCAGCTCGACAACGGCTGGTCGTTGTCGAACCACTACGTGCTGTACGGCGAACACAAACGACCCATGCCCGGCGAGCCGGTCCCCTGCGAGGTCACCCTGCAGGACCCGGACGGCCAGATGTACGTCGTGCCGGGCGTGATGACCGCCGATCGCCCCTGGACCAGCCCGGCCTCCGGCGTGGTCTACTATCTCGACTACCAGCTCGACATCGCCGGCTTCGACGCGGTGCTGAACTTCAAGGCCCTGGTGGCCGACCAGGAGTTCCCGCTGCCGACCGGCTCGATCTACGAGGGGATAGCCTCGGCCGAGGGCAGCTTCCAGGGCCAGGCGACGACGGGCACGGGCTGGATCGAGCAGGCGCTCTGAGATCTCGGCGGACGCGGAGGACGCCTCGTCCTCCGCGGGCCCTCAGAAGTCATTGCTCCAGCGCTGCACCGAGGCCAGCGGCAGCCAGGCCTCGAACACCAGGCCCTCGGCGTGGAAGTCGAAGCGCGAGCGGCCCTTCAGTTCGCGCTGGGTCAGGTTCTCGATCAGCCGCGCCCCGAAGCCGAACCGATCGGGCTGACTGACCGCCGGACCGCCGCTCTCGCTCCAGGTCAGGCGGAGCTGCCTGGCGTCCTGGTCGACGCTCCAGCGCAGGCTCACCCGCCCCTCCGGCGCCGACAGCGCGCCGTACTTGGCGCTGTTGGTGGCCAGTTCGTGCAGCACCATCGACAGCGACACCGCCACGTGCGGGCTCAGCGCCACCTTCGGCCCCGAGGCGTCTATGCGCTCGCCGTGGGCGCGCACGCAGATCGCCGCCACGTCGGTCAGGTCGGCCTCGTTCCAGCCGGTGCGGGTCAGAAGGTCGTGGGCGGCCGAGAAGGCCACCAGGCGCTCGGTGAAGATCCGCACCTGGTCGGCGTCGAGCTTGGCGAAGGTCTGGCGGGCCAGCGACTGCACCGTGGCCAGGTTGTTCTTCACCCGGTGGTTCAGCTCGTTGATCATCACCGCCTGGCGCGTCTCGCGGGCCTCCAGCTCGTGCGAGGCCGCGACCAGGGCCTCGCGCACGACGGCGATCTCGGCCAGCCCGCCGCGCTTGCCCGGATCCAGCGGCCGCCCCTCGCCGATCGCGCCGGCGTCCTCGACCAGCCCCACCACCTCGCGATTGATGCGGTTGGCCAGGAACAGCGCCATGCCCACGCCCAGCAGCAGCAGCAGTGGAAAGATCGCCGCCGTGCCCCAGGCCGCCGCCACGCCCACCTTGGCGACGTCGGCGCGGGGAATGGCCACCACCAGCGTCCAGCCAGTGCGGGGCGAGCGGGTGTAGGCCACGCGGGTCTTCACGTTGTCTAGGGACACGCTCTTGCTGATCCCCTCGTTGGAGCGGGCCAGGTTGCGGGTCATGTCTGGCGAGGCGCTGGCCCCGGTGAAGCGCTCGTTGCGCACCGAGCGGGCGATCACCTTGCGCTGGTTGTCCAGGATGGTGGCGACCCAGCTCTCGGGCGCGCGCTGCTGGCGGAACACCGAGGTGAAGCTGGCCGCCTCGACCACGTAGGAGACCACATAGGGCTGGCCCTTGATGTCCACCGGCGCGCCGACGGTGATCACGTGGCGCTGGGCCAGCGCGCCCATGCGCAGGTCGGAAACCTGGGTGCGGCCGGCCGCGCGGGCGGCGACCATGTAGGCCGGCGGCGGGGTCTTGGGCAGGGCCGCGCCCCAGGGGGCCAGGGTGTTGACCACCTGCTGGCCGTCGGCTGCGGTCACGGCCACCCAGCCGGGCCGGTTGCCGGTGGCGCGCTTGGCCCGGATGTAGAAGTTCTTCCAGTCTCCGTTCAGCAGGGCCTGGTCGGTGGCCAGGGTCTCGGCCACGGCCACGCCCTCGGCCACCTGCCGGTCGACCGCGCCCGACAGCGCCCGCGCCGTGGCCAGCAGCTGCTCTTCGAGCTGGTCGCGGTTCTGGCGGTTGGAGCGCTCCAGCAGCAGGGCCGTGGCGGCGAGCGCCGGCACCAGCAGGCTGACGGTCAGCAGCACCAGCAGGCCGCGGACCGAGCTGCGCAGGCCCCGGTGCGACGTGGCCGGGGTCTCGGAAGGAGTGGACGCCATGGGCGGATTTACGCGGCGGCGGCCAGGAGGTTGCGGACAGCCCCTTGGATCGCGCCGTTCGTCAGCCCCGCCATGCCCATGCTCCCCTGCCCGGATGACGCGACCTTACGCGATGCGTCGCCCCTGTCACCCGGTAAGAAACCAGCGTTATCCGATAACCTTAAGCGTCGGTGCGCGTCTTCAGCAGCACCAGGGCGACGAAGCTGATCGCCGCGGCGACCGCCAGGTAGATCCCGACCGGAACCAAGCCGCCCTGCGCGGCCAGGGCGGTGGCCACCATCGGCGTCAGGCCGCCGCCGATGATGCCGCCGATGTTGAAGGCCATCGAGGCGCCGGTGTAGCGCACGCGAGCCGGAAACAGTTCGGGCAGCCACGAGCCCAGCGGACCGTAGACGAAGCCCATGGCGAACAGGGCCGCCGACAGGAAGGCGCAGATCAGGGCCAGCGAGCCGGCGCCCATCATCACCGGCAGCAGCGCCCCGGCGGCCACGGTCATGGCGCAGCCGGCCATCAGCACGCGCCGGGGCGTCGTGGCGTCCGACCAGTAGCCCGAGGCGACGATGCCGCCGGCCATGAACAGGATGGCGAACAGCTGCACGGCCAGGAACAGCTGGCGGTCATAGCCCAGGGTCTTGGCGCCGTAGCCCAGCGCGAAGGCCGTGGTCAGGTAGAACAGCGCAAAGCAGCAGACCACGGCGAAGGTGCCGCCCAGGGTCTCCCTCCAATGGCGCTTGAGCAGCTCGGCCAGCGGCACGGCCGGCGGCGGTTCGTGGGCCAGGGCCGCGGCGAAGGCCGGGGTCTCGGTCAGCTTCAGCCGCACCCACAGGCCAAGGCCCACCAGCACCGCGCTGGCCAGGAACGGCAGGCGCCAGCCCCAGGCCATGAACTGCTCGGGGCTCAGCGCCAGGCCCAGGATCAGGAAAAGACCGTTGGCGGCGATGAAGCCCACCGGCGCGCCCAGCTGCGGGAACATGCCAAAGCGCGCCTTCCAGCCGGGAGGGGCGTTCTCGACGGCCAGCAGCGCCGCCCCGCCCCACTCGCCGCCCAGGCCGAAGCCTTGGCCAAAGCGCAGCACGCACAGCAGCGCGGGCGCCAGCCAGCCGGCCATCTGGTAGGTCGGCAGGAAGGCGATCAGCAGGGTCGAGCCGCCCATCAGCATCAGCGACGCCACCAGCGTCGACTTGCGGCCGATGCGGTCGCCGAAGTGGCCGAAGGCGATCGCTCCGACCGGCCGCGCAAAGAAGGCCACCGCCAGGCTGGCGTACGAGGCCAGCAGCTGCATCGAGGCCGAGTGCGACGGGAAGAACAGCGGGCCGAACACCAGCGAGGCGGCCGTGGCGTAGATGTAGAAGTCGTAGAACTCGACCGCCGTGCCCACCAGGCTGGCCAGCAGCACGCGGCGGGAGGAATTGCTGGTCGGTGCGGCGCTGGCGGTCATGGCGTCCTCGGAAACTTGACCACGGCTTGGCGCTACCCGCCCGCCACGTCAACCATCCGAGAGAAGAAAATCACCCGCACCAAACAGGAAGTTCGCCAAAACCAATGAGATTTCTTCGCTTGAGCCTTGTTTCAAGGAAGAGGATTGCCCCGCCGTGCGAACGGCGGGGCCGTGTCCTCAGCGGGCCGAGAACCCGCCGTCCACTAGGTGGTAGCTGCCCGTGATGAACGAGGCGCGGTCCGACAGCAGGAAGCAGGTCAGGGCCGAAACCTCCTCGGGGCGACCCAGGCGCCCGGCCGGATGCAGGCCGATCAGGCCGGCGCGGGCCTCGTCGGTCATCTCCGAATGGATCAGCGGCGTCTCGATGAAGCCCGGCCCCACCGCGTTGATGCGCACGCCCTGCGGGGCGTACTCGATGGCGGCGGTCTTGGTCATGCCGACCACGGCGTGCTTGGAGGCGACATAGGCGCCCGAGCCCGCCCAGCCGTGCGTGCCCAGGATCGAGGCCATGTTGACGATCGAGCCGCCGCCTGCCGCCAGCATGGCCGGGATCTCGTACTTCATCGAATAGAGCACGCTGTTCATGTCGACATCGACGACGCGCTTCCACTGGTCGAGCGGGTAGTCTGCCGTGGGCAGGTTGGGGCCGCCGATGCCGGCGTTGTTCACCGCCAGGTGCAGGGCGCCGTAGGTGTCGACCGCGAACTTGACCATGGCCTCGACCTGGGGCGGATCGGCGACGTCCACCTTGAAGGCGCTGGCCGAGCCGACTTCCTTGGCCAGCTTTTCGGCGGCGTCGAGGTTGAAGTCGGCGATCACCACCTTGGCGCCGCCGGCCGCCAGCTCGCGCACCACCGCCTCGCCGATGCCCGAGGCGCCGCCGGTGACCAGGGCGACCTTGTTCGCGAATTCCGTGCTCATGAGGCTCTACTCCACTTGGTGTTACACTATACGCCCCGTGCCCTATCTGGGAGCGGCCGCCTCCGAGCGCCACCGCCGCCGCCGCCCATTTTTCCCTTCCCCCGCTCCCGGCCCGCCTTACGTGCGCACCAACCTTGCGAGCCCCTGGGTTGAGCTCTACGCAAGCGCGATGTGCACCGCTTTGACGCCGACCAGGGTCGGCTCGCCGTCGGCCGAACAGGCCGCCCTCCTCGATCGCGACGGGTACCTGCTGCTGCGCGGCGCGACGCCGGAAGCCTGGCGCGAGCCCTTGCGCCGCGCCTTCGAGGCGGGGGTCGGGACCGGCGATCAGTGGGGCGCTCCCAAGGCGCCCGGCTGGCGCCACGCGCTGGTCGACCTGGACCGGACGGTTCGCGACGCCTGCCGCCTGCCCGCCCTGCTGGCGGTGGCGGGGCGGATGCTCGGCGGCTCCTTCTTCCTGGCCCAGGTCGAGGGCCGCGAGCCCCTGCCCGGCGCCGGGCTTCAGCCCCTGCATCGCGACGGCGCGGGCCTGCACGCGGTGTCGGCGATGATCTTCCTCGACGACTATGGTCCCGACAACGGCGCCACACGGGTGGTGCCGCGCGCGCTCGATCAGGGCGACCCCGACGAGACCCGATCCCTGACCCTGTCCGGCCAGGCGGGCGACATCCTGGTGTTCGACGCCGACCTGCTGCACGGCGCCACCCGCAACGCGTCCGGCGCCCGGCGGCGCTCGCTGCTGCTGAACTTCCTGCCCGAGCGCGAACGCAGCGCCCAGGACGCCTATCGCGCCATCCGCGACGTGCGCATGGACAACGGCGAGGTCTTCACGCCTTAGGACGGATCGAAATCCGTACGACGACCGGCCCCGGACCCGTCCTTCCCCGCGAAGGCGGGCAAGCTCGGGAAGAAAGGTCAGTGTTGATGAATCGTGGCCTCCACTTGAGGCGAAAGCCTTGGCCATGAGCGCGCATGCGCCATAGCCCTCTCCCGCGCTCATGCGTTAGAACGGCGCCATGAAAGCCCTGCCCAACATCCTGACCTCCGCCCGCCTGGTCATCGCCCTGTTCATGTTCGTGGCCCTGGCGACGGCCGCCGGCGGCGTGCCCTGGCTCAGCGAGCAACTGACGGGCGACCAGCAGTTCTCCCTGCAGCGCTGGGCGTTCTGGGCCTTCGTGATCGCGGCCGTCACCGACTTCTTCGACGGCTGGCTGGCCCGCAAGCTCGACGCCGTCAGCATCTGGGGCGCGATTCTCGATCCCATCGGCGACAAGATCCTGGTCTGCGGCGCGCTGCTGGGCCTGATGGCCCTGGGCCCCAACCCGCTGGTCATCCTGCCGGCCGGCCTGATCCTGTTCCGCGAGTTCGCCGTCAGCGCCCTGCGCGAGGTCGGCGCCGGCAAGGGGATCAAGCTGCCCGTCACCCTGCTGGCCAAGTGGAAGACCACCCTGCAGCTGGTGGCCATCGGCGGCGAGCTGGTGGTGGTGTCCTGGGGCGCGTTCAACCTGCCGCAGGACCCGGCGATCATCGAGCCCGTCTCCTGGGCCGTCCACGGCCTGCTCGGCGTCGCCGCGATCGTCACCCTGATCACCGGCGCCCAGTACTGGGAAGCCGCCCGCAAGGCCCTGACCTGATCCTGGCGGGGATCGTTGTTCCGCCCTGCGGAATGTAGTAACATAACTACATTCCGCAGGGTAAAGCGACATGCCCATCACCACCCTATCGAGCCGAGAGTTCAATCAGGACGCCAGCGGCGCCAAGAAGGCCGCCGCGAACGGGCCGGTCTTCATCACCGACCGCGGCCAGCCCCGCCACGTGCTGCTCAGCATCGAGGAGTATCGCAGGTTGGCCGGCGACCGGCGCAGCATCGTCGACGCCCTGACCATGCCGGAGGCCGAGACCATCGCGTTCGAGCCGCAGCGCGCGGTCATCGGCGCCCGCCCGGCCGATTTCGATTGATGTTCGTCCTCGACACGAACGTCGTCTCGGAACTGCGCAAGGCCCGGCACGGCAGGGCCGATCCCAACGTCGTGGCATGGGCCGACAGCGTCGACGCAGGCGCTCTCTACATCTCGGCGATCACCGTCCTGGAACTCGAAGCCGGGGTTCTGCGGATGGAGCGTCGTGACCCGTCGCAAGGCGCGATGCTTCGAACCTGGCTCGACCAGCAGGTCCTGGCCGAATTCAAGGATCGGGTCCTGCCGATCGACACGGCCGTCGCCAAACGCTGCGCGGGTCTGCACGTGCCTGATCCTCGCGCCGAGCGGGACGCGCTGATCGCCGCGACCGCCCTCGTCCATGGCATGACGGTGGTCACGCGCAACACGATGGACTTCGCCTCGACCGGCGCGCCCCTGATCGACCCCTGGAGCCAGGACCCGTCCTGAGCGCCGCCGCAAATCCGACACACGCATAGGAAGAACATCGCTTTCCCAACACCTGCGACGGGGGTGGTGCGATGCGTGGCGTGCTGTGCGTTGTGTTGCTCCTTCTTACCCTCGCGCCGCTGGCGGCGCGGGCCGAGGGGCGGTTGGTGGATTTCGAGGTCGCCTCGCGGCGCTTCGACGGCAACAAGGCGGGGGTCGCGCCGATCCGCAAGGTCGCCGCCTACCTGCCCGACGGCTATGAGGCCGGGTCGCGGCGCTATCCGGTCGTCTACTTCCTGCCTAACCTGTTCGACGGCCATCGCGCGATCTTCGAGCGCGACGGCGCCAAGGCCGTGCTCGACCGGGCCATCGCGGACGGATCGGTCCCACCCCTGATCCTGGTCAGCGCCGACTTCTCCACCCCGGCCGGCAGTTCGTTCTACGCCACCTCGCCGGTGACCGGCGACTGGACGGGCTTCCTGGCCAAGGACCTGGTGGACGCGGTCGACGGCCGCTTTCGCACCCTGCCCGCCCCGGCCTCGCGCGGACTGCTGGGCGACCGCATGGGCGGCTATGGCGCGATCCGCACGGCCATGGTGGCGCCGGGCGTGTTCGGAGCGGTCTACGCCCTGCATCCGGTGGGCACGGGCGTGGGCCTGCAGACCATGAACTCGCGCCCCAATTTCGAGCGCCTGGCGGCCGCCAGGTCGCTCGACGACCTGGGCGACGACGGCTTCTCGCGGGTGTTCCTGGGGATGTACCAGGCCTTCCTGCCCAATCTCGACAAGGCCCCGTTCTATGCCGACCTGCCGGCCAGCGGCCGCGGGGCGGGCCTGGCCACAGATCCCGTCCTGACCGCCAAGCTGCAGAACGCCTTCCTGCTCGACCGCCTGCTGCCGGCCCACGCCGCCGACCTGAAGGGCCTGCGCGGCCTGATGTTCGACTGGGGTCGCTTCGACGGCAACGCCGACCATGTGGTCGCCAACCGCGCCTTCACCGGCCTGCTGGAAGAGTTCGGCGTGCCCAACGAGGCCGAGGAGTATCGCGGCTGGTGGGGCGAGCGGCACTGGACGCAAGACGGCCGCGTCGAGGCCCGCGCCCTGCCGTTCTTCGCGCGGACGCTGGCGTTCGAACCGGGGTGAGCCCTACTCGCCTGCGATGATCTCGCCGTCGTCGTCTTCCTCGGACGGCCCGTACATCAGCCATTCGCTGTCGGGCCGGTCTTCGCCGCCTGCCCGCTCGGCCTGCATCATCAGGGCCAGCCAGCGCGTCCCCGTCATCCGCAACACCATGATCGCCTCCAGGACTCAAGGTCGTTATTGAGAATGACTCGCAATATCGAACCAATCAAGGCGATTTCGATGCTTAAGGCGTCCTACCTATAAGCGTGGGCCTAGAAGCCTGGGCCTAGAAGCGCGCCGTCGCCGCGCGACGCGCCATCAGCACCCGCTCGCGACGGCGGGAGGCTTCGCGCTCCAGGTGCGGCGCAACCTCGGCCGCACGCCGGCGTTCCTCGGGCGTGCCGCTGACGTCCAGGCGGCGCACGTTGCTCAGCAGTTGCGCCAGCTCGGCGTCCCTGAGGCTGGGGATGCGGTCGATCAGCGTCATGGCCACGCTCCATTTGAATTCTGCGACGTTGATAACCACAACGCCCGAAGTGCTTTGAAGGTGATGCTTCAGCTCAAAAAAATAAAATATCGATGTTCCGCTTGCTATTGCCGGGATGAGCTTCTAGAAGACCGTCATCGAATTCGCTGCCGCTCGATCCGCTATTCCACGCTTCTTTCTGAAGAAGCCCCGGGCCAGCCCTCCGACCTCCAACGAAATTGATCGCTTCCCGGCGCACGCCGCGAGGCGCCCTGCACTACGATCTAAAGGACTATCCCAATGGCTATCGGCACCGTGAAATGGTTCAACGGCACCAAGGGCTTCGGCTTCATCCAGCCTGAAGACGGCGGCAACGACGTCTTCGTGCACATCTCGGCCGTCGAGCGCGCCGGCATGACCTCGCTGAACGAAGGTCAGAAGGTCAGCTACGAGCTCGAGCAAGACCGCCGCAGCGGCAAGGTCTCGGCCGGCCAGCTGCAGTCGGCCTAAAAGCCGCGCTGCACAAGCGACCCGCGAACGGGCCGGCTCACCGCCGGCCCGTTTTGCGTTTTGGCCGTCGTTTTGATCAAACGCGCCATTGAGTGGACGCGGGGCCCGGCCACGCCTAGGTTCGCGCCGTTCGAACACCTCCGGCCCGACATGCGTCCGATCCGCCTCGCCCTCGCCGCCTTCGCCCTGATGACCCTGGCCGCCTGCGGCTCGGTGTCGCGCGACGCCTTCAAGGCCAGCGACCTGGCCGGCCCGCCGCCGTCCGGCCTGTCGGACATCCGCTTCAACGCCAGCGACAGCGCCGCGGGCATCCGCTTCGCCGACGCCGCCCGCAACCGCGCCCGCCACCAGCAGACCTTCGACGTCCTGGCCCTGTCGGGCGGCGGCTCCAACGGCGCCTACGGCGCGGGCGTCATCACCGGCTGGACCAAGACCGGCGAGCGGCCCGAGTTCGACATCGTCACCGGCGTCTCGACCGGCGCCCTCACCGCCCCCTTCGCCTTCCTGGGCCCTACCTGGGACGATCGCCTGGCCGAGGTCTACACCGGCGACGCCGCCGACCGGATCCTGCAGCCGCGCGGGCTGGGCGTGCTGTTCCATCCCAGCTTCTACGACAGCGGCGCCCTGCGCGGCCTGGTCGATAAGTACGCCGACGCCAACATGATGCAGGCCATCGCCGCCGAGCACGCCCGCGGCCGCCGCCTGCTGATCGCCACCACCAACCTCGACACCGAGGAGACGGTGATCTGGGACATGGGCGCCATCGCCTCCAAGGGCGACGAGGCCTCGCGCGAGCTGTTCCGTGACGTGCTGGTGGCCTCGGCCAGCATCCCCGGCGTCTTCCCGCCCGCCCTGATCCAGGTCGAGGGCCATGGCCGCCGGCTGTCGGAGATGCATGTCGACGGCGGGGTGACCATCCCGTTCTTCGTCGCCCCCGAGTCGCTGTTGCTATGGACCGCCGATCGCGGCACGGCCAAGCCGGGGCGGATCTTCGTCGTCGTCAACGGCCAGGTCGGCGGCGTCTTCGGCTTCACCAAGGGCGGGGCCCTGTCGATCGTCGGCCGCTCGTGGCAGACCATGAGCAAGGCCCTGATCCGCACCCACCTGGCCGCCAGCGCCGGCTTCGCCCAGCGCAACGGCGGCCAGCTGTTCTACAGCGCCATTCCGGACGCCGCCGAGGCCGACACCTCGGGCCTCGACTTCGCCGCCGGCAACCGCAAGACCCTGTTCCGCATGGGCTACGACCGCGCCGTGGCCGGCTGGGCCTGGAGCGTCGCGGCCGCCCCCGCCGAACCTCCGGTCGTACCCGCGCCGCCAGCCAAGAGCGGGCGTTAAGCCACACCGCTAACAGCGCTTTTCCAGACTCCCCGACTCTGGGGTTGCGCCGACCTGACTCCGTCTCTAAAGGGGCGGCTTAACCTGCAAGATGGTCGACAGCGGGCGCGCGGATGTGCGCGACCGTGTCTTTGCGCGAGTTAGCCATGCCCAAACGTACCGACCTCTCCTCGATCCTGATCATCGGCGCTGGCCCGATCGTCATCGGTCAAGCCTGCGAGTTCGACTATTCGGGCGTCCAGGCCTGCAAGGCGCTGCGCGCCGAAGGCTACCGGATCATCCTGGTCAACTCGAACCCGGCCACGATCATGACCGATCCGGACGTGGCGGATGCGACCTACATCGAGCCGATCACCCCCGACATGGTCGCCAAGATCATCGAGAAGGAGCGTCCCGACGCCCTGCTCCCGACCATGGGCGGCCAGACCGCGCTGAACACCGCCCTGGCCCTCGAAGAGTCCGGCGTTCTCAAGAAGTTCGGCGTCGAGATGATCGGCGCCAAGGCCGAGGTCATCGACAAGGCCGAGGACCGCCAGAAGTTCCGCGACGCCATGGACAAGCTGGGCCTGGAATCGCCCCGCTCGCGCGCCTGCCACACCCTGGAAGAGGCCCTGGAAGGCCTGGACTTCGTCGGCCTGCCGGCGATCATCCGCCCGTCCTTCACCCTGGCCGGCACCGGCGGCGGCATCGCCTACAACATGGAAGAGTTCCGCGAGATCGTGGAACGCGGCCTCGACCTGTCGCCGACCACCGAAGTCCTCGTCGAGGAAAGCGTGCTGGGCTGGAAGGAATACGAGATGGAAGTGGTCCGCGACACCGCGGACAATTGCATCATCGTCTGCTCGATCGAGAACATCGACCCGATGGGCGTCCACACCGGCGACTCGATCACCGTCGCCCCGGCCCTGACCCTGACGGACAAGGAATACCAGTGGATGCGCGCGGCCTCGATCGCCGTGCTGCGCGAGATCGGCGTCGAGACCGGCGGCTCGAACGTCCAGTTCGCGCTG
>PJUK01000449.1_pt1 | contig 13902 bp, 9 predicted proteins | sample 1512211 | NCBI WGS metagenome assembly PJUK01 (sample SAMN08177668, study PRJNA422409) | Feces metagenome, whole genome shotgun sequencing project.
CATTTTCGTGAAGGGCCATGTGTCTCACACCTGAGGCAATCTCTTCTTCGTCAAGCAAAAGCACGTCATCCAGCAGATCGCGGCACATGGCGAAGGTCCAGCGATTATCTAGACCGATGCCGCCGCCTAGCGAGTCCGCCAGCGAATCCACTTCTTCTACATAGACAGGATGGCCGACGGCGAGACTTGCCTGCATTGCAGCGCCCCGCCGCATTGAGATACCAACTATTCGGGCTTTGGGTTTATGTGCTTTGACTGCGGCGGCGATGCCTGCCGCCAGCCCACCACCGGAAAGCGGGATAAGCACGGTTTCCATGTCAGGCATAGTTTCCAGCAACTCAAGCCCGATGGTTCCTTGGCCCGCGATCACGTGTGGATCATCGAAAGGCGGAACCGCATTCATGTTCTCATCGCGCACAAGACGGACGACTTCCTCCATCGCGTCATCTTGAGACTTTCCGACAATGCGAATATTGGCACCCAGTCGCTCAATCGCCTCGACTTTGTTTCGCGGAACGAGTGAGGAGAGGCAGATAGTGGCTGTGAGACCTTGCAGAGAAGCCGCATGGGCCAATGCGCGGCCATGATTTCCTGTGGAAGCGGTGACAAGTCCAAACTTTCGCTTGGAAGCAGGCACGTTGAGAGCGGCGTTCGTTGCACCACGCAACTTGAAGCTGCCGGTGGTTTGGTGATTTTCAAGTTTGAGGAAGATCGGTGCCCCGGACATTTCACTGAGGCGTTTTGTGCGAACGAGCGGGGTCCGCACAATTTGGCCACGCAGCCTGTCGTGCGCCTGTTCGACTTCCCGGATACTCACCATTGCGGACACGTCTTTCGCCTCTCAAAACTAGTCGAGGAACGGAAAGGCTGCGGCCAATTGCATTGGTGCTGAAATGCAGGACGCAATAATGCACCGTATGCGAAACCGTGTGGTCGCAAGCTCGTTCCCCATGTCTTGAATATTTTCGTTGCAATATGTGTGAAAGACGGGAAAGATCATGTCAATGATTATATTGGATCATTACAATTAGATTTGCGCCACTGTTCTGGCGGCTAGCCTTGCCAGCCCTGTTTGCTCATGCAAGGAAGAGCGCACTGAATTCTCACTGGAACCGGATCAACCGAATGAAATCTGCCCTTAAGCTCGATGCTGTTGATCTGCGTATTCTCGATGCGGTGCAGGAGAATGCGAAAATCACAAAACTTGCATTAGCGGAAAAGGTCGGGCTGTCGCCGACGCCGTGTTGGCTGCGCCTTCGCAAACTGGAAGAAGCTGGCATAGTGACCGGTTATCATGCGCATATCGCCTACCGTAAAGTCGCTCCCATCGCGCATGTCATTGTGCAGATTACACTTGGTAATCATCGTCAAAGTGACTTTGATCGGTTTGAACGTGCCGTTTCGGCGTTGCCGGAAATCATTTCGTGCTGGTCGGTTGGTGGTGGTGTGGACTATTTCCTGATGGTCGCTGCGCGCGATATTGATGGCTACCAGCGGCTGATCGACCGGCTTTTGGACCAGAATATCGGTATCGAGCGCTATTTCACCTATATCGTGACCAAGCTGGTCAAGCATGCGAAGGGCGCTGCGCCACTATCGCTTCTTGCCGACGATCAAGCGTAGACCAAGCGGACTATGCACTGGGCCAAGTTTGGTCCAAATAACCAGTGGCGTCGGTCGCTTTGGTCCAAATCAACGGTGCTCCTATGAGATGCTTTTCCTGAATTGGGAGAAGCATTATGAATGCCGTTCTGGATCATCCGATACAACATGACGGGCTAAAAAGGCTGCGTGAGAAACATCTCTTTCGCGAGCTGGCCTATATCAACGGGCGTTGGGTGGCTGGAGAGAAGGCGGAGACATTTCCGGTTGTGGACCCCGCGACAGGGCAGCGCCTGGCACGGGTCGCAAGCCTGAATGGAACCCAGACGCTTACAGCAATAGATGCGGCGGAAAAGGCCTTTCCTGAATGGGCGCTGTTGCTCCCACAGGAGCGGGCGCGCATTCTGCGGCGATGGTACGAACTGATCGTCCAGAACCAGGATGACCTGGCAGTACTGATGACGCTTGAGCAGGGCAAGCCGCTGACGGAATCCCTCGGCGAGATCGATTATGGCGCGTCTTTCGTTGAATGGTTTGCAGAAGAAGCAAAACGCCTGAACGGTGAAACAATAGCGAGCCATCTGCCCGATGCAGACATGCTGGTACGTCGCGAGGCTCTCGGCGTTGTGGGGCTTGTAACGCCATGGAATTTTCCAAACGCGATGATTACGCGGAAGGCCGCTGCCGCTATCGCAGCGGGTTGTCCGGTCGTTGTTCATCCGTCATCCGAGACGCCGCTTTCCGCACTTGCTCTCGCGGAACTTGGCGAAAGAGCGGGTTTTCCCGCTGGCATCTTCAACGTTGTGACAGGCAAGGCGGCGCCAATCGTCGATACGCTTTGCAATGATACGCGCATACGCGCTTTGAGCTTCACGGGTTCTACTGAGATCGGCAAGCTGATCGCTTCCAAATGTGCGGCAACGGTCAAGCGCCTTGTCATGGAACTTGGCGGGCATGCACCATTGATCATTTTCGATGATGCCGATCTGGAGCGAGCTGTAGACGTGGCCATGGCCGCGAAATTCGCAACCTCCGGTCAGGACTGTTTGGCTGCAAATCGTATTTTTGTTCAGCGCGGCATTCTCGCGTCTTTCACCGAAGCCTTTGCGGCGCGAATTGCTGCGCTCAAGGTGGGCCAAGGCTTTGAAGCGGGAGTAGATATCGGGCCGCTGATGCATAGCCGCGCGGTCGAGAAGGTCGAAGAACACGTGGCGGATGCGCGTTCGCAAGGAGCGCGGGTACTCGTTGGCGGCAATCGCATCGGTGACAATACGTTGTTTTATGAACCGACTTTGCTTGTCGATGTGCCTGATGATGCGGCTATCATGCAGGAAGAAACCTTTGGCCCGGTGGCAGCTATTGCTGCATTCGATCAGGAAGATGAGGTCATCGCGCGGGCCAACGATACAGAATTCGGCCTTGTCGCTTATGTTGTGACCGCCAATGGTGCACGGCAGCTGCGGATGGGGCGTGCTCTCGAATACGGCATGGTCGCCATCAATCGCGCCAAGATCACCGGTGCGCCCATACCCTTCGGCGGTTGGAAACAGTCCGGACTGGGACGCGAAGGTTCCCATCACGGCATCCACGCTTTCAATGAACTCAAATATCTCTGCATCGATACCGCCGCATGAATGTGTCGCGCAATGAAAGGAAACTGACAGTGTTAAACAACAGCAACGAATTGACCGCGTGGGACCGCGATCATTTTTTCCACCCATCGACACATATGGGCATGCATGCACGTGGTGAGACTCCAACCCGTGTGTTGGACGATGGCAAGGGTGTGTTTATCACCGACGTGAATGGACGTCAGAGCCTTGACGCCTTTGCCGGACTATACTGTGTGAATGTCGGCTATGGCCGTAAGGAGATCGCCGATGCGATCGCTGAACAGGCCCATAAACTCGCCTACTATCATGCCTATGTAGGCCATGGTACGGAAGTGTCAATTACGCTTGCCAAGATGATTATCGATCGTGCGCCCGATCATATGAGCCGCGTCTATTTCGGCTTGTCGGGTTCCGACGCCAATGAAACCAACATCAAACTGATATGGTATTACAACAATATTCTGGGGCGCCCCGAGAAGAAGAAAATCATCTCGCGCTGGCGCGGTTATCATGGCTCCGGCGTCATGACCGGCAGTTTGACCGGTCTTGCGACTTTCCATAACGCCTTTGATCTGCCGCGTGCGCCCATCTTGCATACGCAGGCGCCTTACTTTTTCCGCCGCGAAGATCGCTCGATGAACGAAGAGCAATTCTCACAATATTGCGCCGACAAGCTTGAAGAGATGATCCTGGCGGAAGGGCCTGACACAATTGCTGCTTTCATCGGCGAGCCTGTGCTGGGTACGGGGGGTATCGTGCCGCCTCCAGCAGGATATTGGCAGAAGATACAGGCCGTGCTCGACAAATACGACATTCTGCTCGTGGCAGACGAAGTCGTGACAGGCTTTGGCCGCCTCGGCAGCATGTTTGGCTCAGACCATTACGGGATGAAACCCGATCTGATTACCATCGCCAAGGGATTGACATCGGCCTATGCGCCACTTTCCGGATCGATCGTCTCGGATCGCATGTGGGAAGTGTTGGTCAAGGGATCAGACAAGATGGGAGCGATTGGTCATGGCTGGACCTATTCGGCGCATCCGATCTGTGCTGCTGCCGGTGTAGCAAATCTGAAGCTCATTGACGAACTGAAGCTGGTGGAGAATGCTGGTTCAACCGGCGCTTATTTCCGCAAGGCGCTTCAGGACGCTATCGGCGATCACAAGCATGTCGGAGATGTGCGCGGTGAGGGGCTGATGGCTGCTATCGAGTTTGTGGAAGATCGCGATGATCGTCAATTCTTCGACCCGTCACTCAAGATTGGCGCACAAATTTCGGCCGCCCTTCTTGCCAATGGCGTCATCGGGCGTGCAATGCCCGAAGGTGACATTCTGGGCTTTGCGCCTCCGCTTTGTCTGACGCAGGAAGAAGCGGATCAGGTCGTTTCTGCAACGAAAGCGGCGATTGAAAGCGTTTTCGCAGACCGGTGATAACAAGGCCGCACGGGGCCAACTTCACGAGGAAGTGGCCCCACCTTGTTGACGATATTTCTGCATTCTGCGACATTCGCTTTATGCAGAACTCCATCCCCATTAATCAGGACTACCTTGTTACAAGGCTTAAAGCGCTTCTTTCGATACCAAGCCCAACGGGTTTTACGGATGAAGCCGTCCGCTATGTCGCCCGTGAACTGGAAATGCTCGGTCTGGAAGTGATGCTGACCAGACGCGGTGCAATTCGGGCCCGTAGACCGGGCGCATCCCGGCGCCCGGCGCGGGGTATCGTATCGCATGTGGATACATTAGGCGCGCAGGTTAAGTACCTGAAAGATAACGGTCGTCTTGAACTGGTCTCTATCGGAAACTGGTCTGCCCGTTTCGCAGAAGGCGCACGGGTTTCCATCTTTTCCGGCAAGGGAACCTATCGCGGGTCCATCCTGCCATTAAAGGCATCCGGGCACACCTTCAACGAAGAAGTCGACACTCAGCCGGTCGGCTGGCCCCATGTCGAATTGCGGGTTGATGCACTGGCACGCAACAAGGAAGACCTTGTTCAGCTTGGGATTGATGTGGGCGATATTGTTGCTGTCGATCCCGCGCCAGAGTTTATTGATAACGGCTTCATCGTCTCTCGCCATCTGGATGACAAGGCAGGCGTGGCCATCATGCTCGCCTCACTCGAAGCCATGCAGCGAGGCGGGATCGAAACGCCGGTTGACACCTATTGGCTCTTCACCATCGGCGAAGAAGTTGGGGTCGGCGCGTCGGCTGTGGTGGTTCCCGATATTGCCTCTCTCGTTGCCATCGATAATGGAACGACCGCGCCGGGGCAAAACTCGTCGGAATTCGGCGTAACGCTCGCTATGGCCGACCAGACGGGGCCCTTCGATTATCATCTGACCAAGAAGCTTTATGAACTCTGTGGCGAACAAGATATTCAGGTACAGAAAGACGTGTTCCGGTATTATCGCTCGGATGCGGCTTCTGCCGTGGAGGCAGGGCATGACGTACGGACCGCGCTGTTAACATTCGGCGTTGATGCGTCCCATGGGTATGAGCGCATTCATTTGAGCGCCTTGACCTCAATTGCTAAACTGGCCGTTCATTATGCAATGAGCGACGTGGAAATTAAACGTGACGCCGAAGAAACAGCCAAGGGTTTGAAGGGCTTTACGCATCAAAAATCCACCAAAGCCGAGCAGGATTTGAAGCCTGAAGACACTCCCGCCGAATAGCAGAAACCTTCACAGTTTAAGGGCGGGCCGAGGTCCGCCTTTTTCAGCAGTATGAAATTTATTATGATAATTAGTTGATCCAGAAAAGTTTATGCCTATAAATTAGTGTTAGCTAAATAGGCATAACGAAAGGGGATCGCTCGATGAGAAGATTATTTCGTGCTGCGCTGGCGGCAATGGCGCTCGCAATTGCGGGGCCGGCAATGCCGTCACTGGCTCAAACGCCGCCCAACGTGCTGATCGTGGGGCAGATTGCGGAGCCGCAATCGCTCGATCCGCATACAGTCACCGCAACCAATGATTTCCGTATTCTGGTCAATATCTATGATGGTCTCGTGCGCTATAAGGATGGGACACTCGAGGTTGAGCCTGCATTGGCCGAAAGCTGGACCATTTCAGATGACGGCAAGACTTATCGGTTCAAGCTGCGTCAGGGTATCAAATTTCATGATGGGTCCGATTTCAACGCCGAGGCGGTGAAGTTCAACTTTGATCGGATGTTGAAGGAGGATCATCCTTTCTACAACACCGGGCCATTTCCCCTTTCCTTCAATTTCTCGTCGATTGAAGCCGTCAATGCGATTGATCCGACAACAGTCGAGTTCAAATTGAAAGAGCCATTTGCGCCATTTCTGTCCAATCTGGCTTATCCGACGGGTCTTATCGTTTCGCCCGAAGCTGTGAAGAAATATGGCAAGGAGTTTGGGCGGCATCCATCGGGAACAGGTCCGTTCAAATTTACCGAATGGCAATCCGGTCAACGCGTTGTGGTGGAACGAAACCACGATTACTGGGACGGCGCGCCCGCTTTGGAAGCCGTTGTGTTCCGCCCAATAACTGATCCGAATACCCGCGTTGCAGAAATGATGGCTGGTGGCCTCGATGTCATGGTGGAAGTGCCGCCAGACAATCTTGCCACGTTCAAACAGGACGCGAATTTTGCCGTAGCGGAACAGGCCGGACCTCATGTCTGGTTCACTATTCTGAATGCAAAAACTGGCCCTTTCGCTGATAAGAAGGTACGGCAGGCTGCAAATTATGCAGTCAACAAACAGGCGCTTGTCGATAATGTTTTGCAAGGCTCCGCGACTGTTGCAGCCGGTCCCATTCCACCGGCGTTCAACTGGGTTGAAGACAAGACGGAGGCTTATCCCTATGACCCCGAAAAGGCCAAAGCATTGCTGGCCGAGGCCGGTGTCACCAATCCGGAAATCACTTTCTATGTGACAGAGGGCGGCTCTGGCATGCTTGATCCCATCACCATGGGGGCGGCGATCCAGGCGGATCTTCAGGCCGTTGGGTTCAAGGTTAAAATCGAGACTTACGAATGGAACACCTTTCTGGGCCGCGTGAACACGGGTCTCGAAGGCAAAGCCGATATGGCCGAAATGGCGTGGATGACCAATGACCCGGATACTGTGCCGTATCTGACGCTGCGGACTGATGCCTTGCCTGACAAGGGCGGATTTAATTCCGGCTATTATTCCAACCCGCAACTGGACGCGCTTCTTGAAAAAGCGCGCACGTCGAACAGCCAGGCCGAACGCGGCAAGCTCTACGGCGAGGTACAGGCGATTGTGCATGACGACGCGCCATGGCTTTTCGTAGCCAATTGGAAACAGAATGCGGTGACAACCGCTGCCGTCAAAGGCCTCAAGCTGCAACCGTCCTTCCTGCTGCATCTGAAAACGGTGACAAAGGAGTAAGCCTCAAACCCGCTTGCCAAAGTCTAGGGCAGCAGTATCTCGGATTTAAAGGAGGGCTTGAAATGCCAGCCTATATTTTAAAACGCCTTGTAGCGGTGATCCCCGTGTTGCTGGGACTTTCGATCATTGTTTTTCTCGTGATGGCCATGATCCCCGGCGACACGGCAACCGCATTGCTCGGCTCCTATGCAACGCCTGAAAACGTCGAGCGGGTAAACCGCGATCTTGGTCTGGATAAGCCTCTCGTGCAGCAGTATTTCATCTGGATCAGCAATCTGCTGCATGGCGATTTCGGCCGTTCCTTCGTTCTCAACAGGCCGGTACTCGATGAGGTTCTGGAACGATTTCATGCGACACTGATCCTGGCTGGCGTGGCGCTCGTCCTGTGTTCCATCGTCGGATTGCTGGCGGGCATCGTCTCAGCCGTACGTCAGTTTGGTTGGGCGGACAGGGCGATCACCTTCGTCGTTCTTGCTGGAATTTCCATCCCCTCATTTTGGCTCGGTCTCCTGCTGATTTATCTTTTCGCTGTTCATTGGCGAATTCTGCCCGCATCCGGTATGTATGCCGTCTATGGCGGCGGTGATCTGAAGGACTTGATCTGGCACCTGATCTTACCTGCTGCAACACTTGCCGTTGTGGCGGCGGGTGTTATCGCCCGATTGACGCGCAGCGCGATGCTGGAAGTTTTGCGACAAGACTATATCCGCACCGCCCGCGCCAAGGGGCTGAACGAGCGACGAGTGATCTACCGCCATGCGTTTCGCGCTGCACTTGTCAGTGTCATTCCCGTGATCGGTATACAGGCAGGGTTTGTGCTGGGCGGAGCGGTCTATATCGAAACCGTATTTCAATGGCCGGGCATAGGCGCGATGCTGGTGAAGGCAATATCCACGCGCGATATTCTGCTGGTCCAAGGCGGTGTGCTTGTGGTGGCTGCGAGCTACGTCCTTTTCAATCTGGTTGCCGATATTTTCCAGACCATGCTTGATCCGAGGATTCGCACATGAGTTTGCTGACACAAAGTGCGGCGGTTGCGGCGCAGACACGATTGACCTCATGGGGGCTGCTCATGAGCAATCGGCTGGCCGCTTTCGGCTTTTTTCTACTGGTCGCGATCTGCCTTGTCGTTCTGGCGGCGCCTTTGCTGCCGTTACCCGATCCGGATGCCACGTCACCCGCGACGCGGTTGCAGCCCTTGTTCACGTCCGGCCATTTGCTTGGAACGGATCAACTGGGCCGGGATATCCTAAGCCGGGTCATCTGGGGGACGCGTGTATCGGTCGCAGTGGGTTTTGCTGCTACTTTGATCGCGGCTGTTATCGGTTCTTCTATCGGTCTGGTCGCTGGCTTTGTGGGTGGGCGCACCGATAATCTGATGATGCGCGGTGTCGATATGCTGATGGCATTTCCCTATATCCTGCTTGCTTTGGCGATTGTCGCAGTTCTTGGCCCCGGACTGATGAATGCGCTGTTTGCAATAGCCGTCGTCAATATCCCGTTCTTTGCGCGCAATGTACGCGGTGTTACGCTGGGTCTCGCACATCGCGAATTCATCGACGCGGCGCGGCTTTCTGGAAAAAGCCCCATCTCGATATTAGCGAGCGAAGTCCTTCCCAATGTGATGCCGGTAATCGTCATCACCATGTCTACGACTGCCGGCTGGATGATCCTCGAAACGGCTGGTCTCAGCTTTCTCGGTCTGGGCGCGCAGCCGCCACAAGCTGATCTGGGTTCGATGCTGGGTGAGGGCAGGGCGCAGCTCTTCAATGCCGCGCATGTGTCGATTGTTCCGGGGCTGATGATTTTCCTGCTTGTGATTAGCTTGAATGTCCTTGGAGACGGTGTACGCGACGTTCTTGATCCACGCCTACGGTCCGGTGCCCTTGCGCGTCCCGGTGCACGAACCGACGTCGCCAGAGATCGAGTTACAAAACCCGAAATATTGGGCAATGCGGCATTGTCGATTGATGGGTTGGAAACAGGGTTCGTCAGCGGCGGGCATTTCTCCCCTGCCGTCAAAAATGTTTCTCTCCAGTTGGAACGGGGGGAATGTCTCGGCCTCATTGGAGAAAGCGGATCAGGAAAGAGCGTTACTGCGCTTTCAATCATGGGGCTTGTCGCATCGCCGCCCGGGCTTATCCGCAATGGCTCCATATTTCTTGAGGGCAGGGATGTGCTTTCCATGCCGGAGACTGAACTGACGGCCCTTCGCGGCAGCAAGGTGGCCTATGTGTTTCAGGACCCGCTCACGACATTGCATCCGATGTATTCCATCGGCTGGCAGGTCGAAGAAGCGATCGGAGCGCATCGGCGCATCACCGCAACGGAGCGGCGCGCGCAAGCAATAGCACTGCTTGAGAAAGTTGGCATTCCAGACGCCAGGGAACGCGCCAGTCACTATCCGCATCAGCTTTCCGGCGGCCAGCGCCAGCGTGTTGGCATTGCAATGGCTCTGGCAAATGATCCCGATATCATCATCGCCGACGAACCGACGACGGCGCTCGATGTAACGGTACAGGCCAAAATTCTCGATTTGCTGCGCGAATTGCAGCGTGAACGCGGCATCGCGCTGTTGTTCATCACCCATGACTTTGGCGTGGTTTCAGAAATCTGCGATCGCGTTGCGGTGATGAAGGATGGCGAGATTGTCGAGACGGGCACGGCGAGGGCAGTCCTGTCCAACCCGCAGCATGACTATACCAAGCGGCTCATTGCGTGCGTGCCAGAACTCGGACAGGGCGCAAGTTTTTTGAACAAAGTAGCTAAAGTCTTTGGACGCGGGAATAAAGGCATGACAGCATGAGTGAAATTGCTATCAGTGCACGCGATCTGACCAAAACCTTTGGCGGGGGACGAACGCTCTTCGGTCGAAAACGCCATCAGGTTGATGCGGTTAAAAAAGTATCTCTTGATTTGCGGCGGGGGGAGACCCTTGCCGTGGTCGGCGAAAGCGGCTCCGGCAAGAGCACCCTTGCGCGCATGTTTGTCGGGCTGACGGAACCCACAAGTGGGACCATGACAATCGCGGATCGCGATGCGACCGATCTGCGCAAAGCGGGGGCTTCAGCATTTGGCAAGGTCATCCAATACGTCTTTCAGGACCCTGTCGCTTCGCTCAACCCCCGCAAGACAATAGGACAAATTCTTGACGTTCCGCTTAAGCTTCTGGGCAAACTCGACACGGCGCAGCGCAAGCAGAAGATGGTGCAACTGCTTGATGCCGTGCAGATGCCAAAAGACACGCTGGAACGCTATCCGCATGAGTTCTCTGGCGGGCAAGCACAGCGGATTGCAATAGCGCGAACACTCGCAGCGGAGGCCGAGATTATCGTGCTGGATGAACCAGTCAGTGCACTTGATGTTTCGGTGCAGGCTCAGGTTCTGTTGCTTCTGGACCAGCTCAAACGGGAGTTCGATCTCTCCTATCTTTTTATAAGTCACGACCTTGCGGTTGTGGAAGCAATTTCAGATCGGGTGGCGGTGATGTATTTCGGAGAAATTGTGGAAGAAGCCCCGACCCGCGATCTTTTCGCTCATCCGCAACACGCCTATACGCGACAATTGCTGGAAAGCGCACCCCGCATCAGGAAAGAGTAGAAGCGTATGGTCAAGACGGACCTTAAAAACAAGGACGAAACACGGGCGCGTGCGCGCGTGAATAAAGCCAAGCGTAGGCCGGAAGAGATCGCCGATCGCATCAAGGATTTCATTAGGGCGAAAACCTTGGAGCCCGGGGACCGGTTGCCTCAGGAAAAGGAATTGATCGATCAGTTCAAAGCCGCCAAGGGGACTGTTCGTGAGGCAATGAAAGCACTTGAAACGCAAGGGCTTATCTATACGCGCAGCGGGCCGGGCGGCGGCGCATTTGTGGCGGAGCCATCGGCACGACATGCTATGGAAATGCTGGGCAGCTTCTTCTTCTTCGATCAGCCAAGCTTGAGCGAAATCTACTCCATCCGCAAACTTCTGGAACCGGAAATTGCGGCATTGCTGGCAGGCAGGCTCATGCAAGGCGATATCATCCAACTGGAAAACACCATGCGCCTTTATGATCGCCCGCCTATCGATCTGGACGACCAGTGCCAGCAGCGTGTGGCGGAACTCGATTTCCATTCGCTGCTGGCGCGATTGTGTCCTGACCGACTGCTCGGTTTCATCTGCGGGCTGACGCACCATCTTCTGCGGAACCTGCCTGTCGCACGGAGCATCTATGCAGATCCCACGCCTGCATCCCGTGAAGCTGGCCTTGTTTTCCAGCACCGCCTGCTGGCCGCACTTATAGAGGACAGACCAGAGGATGCACGACGCATCGCCTACGAACATATGCTAGCTGCCGAAGATTATATGCTCGCGAAGGCCAAGACAGTTGGCGGAGCGGATTAGGAAAAACCGATAAAATTGGGAACCATCCCGGCGCTCCTGCATTTGCAACTATGAGGGCCGCCGCCAGTTGTTATGCGACGGCCCCTTTCGTGAGGGCATAGCCCGTAAGCTGTGAAGCAATTTTCGGGCTGTGCAATGAACGAGGGCAGGGACAAACGGATTTCCGTTTGAAGCGGCTCTCGTGATGACAATGGAGGTTTTGACCCTTTTTATGTGTGGAATTTGCGGAGAAGTCAGGTTCGATGGCGGTACGCCATCGGTTTCGGCAGTCTCGAAAATGGCGGATGTTTTAAGCCCCCGCGGGCCGGACGCATCTGGTATCGTCATCCGGGGCAATATTGGCTTCGGTCACAGAAGACTGAGGATCCTCGATCTTTCCGAAAAATCGCAGCAACCAATGATCGACGCCGACCTCGGTCTCACACTGGTTTTCAATGGATGCATCTACAATTTCCGCGAGTTGCGCGCAGAACTTGAAGCAAAGGGTTATCACTTCTTCTCCGATGGAGATACGGAAGTGATTTTAAAGGCCTGGCATGCATGGGGAGAAAATTGCGTCTCTCGATTTTTGGGAATGTTCGCATTCGCAATCCACGAACGGGACACGGGAAGGATCATTCTCGCTCGCGACCGTTTCGGGATAAAGCCGCTCTATCTTGCCGAGGTCAACGGCGCGTTGCGTTTTGCGTCTTCGCTGCCCGCATTGGTGAAAGCTGGCGGCGTTGATACTTCAATCGACCGCGCTGCTCTCCACAATTACATGAGCTTTCACGCGGTCGTTCCACCGCCGCGCACGATCTATGAAGGTGTGCGTAAGCTTCCACCTGCAACGATGCGCATTTATGAAGCCAATGGCAATTTCAAAGACCGGATTTACTGGCAGGCGCCCTATCGCCGACTTCCGGGTGACAGCACTCTGAGCCGTGAGGAATGGCAGGAGCAATTGTTGGACATGCTCCGTGTGGCAGTCAAAAGACGCATGATTTCTGATGTTCCGGTCGGCGTTCTTCTTTCCGGCGGCGTGGATTCCAGCCTCATTGTAGGGCTGCTGGCTGAAGCAGGTCAGACCGGCCTTATGAGTTTTTCTGTCGGCTTCGAAGAAGCCAATGGTGAGAAAGGCGATGAGTTCGTCTATTCGGACCTGATAGCCGAGCATTTCGGAACGGATCACCACAAAATCTTTGTTCCTTCGGCGGTTCTCATGGACGCCTTGCCTGGAACCATTGCCGCCATGTCGGAGCCGATGGTTTCCTATGACAATGTGGGCTTTTACCTCCTCTCGAAGGAAGTGTCGAAGCACATCAAGGTTGTCCAATCGGGGCAGGGCGCAGACGAGGTGTTCGGTGGCTATCACTGGTATCCGCCTCTCGTCGATTCCAACGATGTGGTCAGCGACTATGCCAAGGGATTCCGCGACCGGACGCATGCAGTGCTCGCAACGCAATTGTCTCCGGAGTGGATGTCTGAACAGGATTACAGCCAGCAACTTCTGGAAGAGAGGCTGCTTGAGGATGGCGCCGATACGCCCGTGGATCGCGCGTTGAGGCTCGATACCAATGTGATGCTCGTGGACGACCCGGTCAAACGCGTCGATAACATGACGATGGCATGGGGTCTGGAAGCGCGGGTGCCCTTCCTTGACCATGAGCTCGTTGAACTGGCAGCGCGGATACCTCCTGAGGAAAAGCTGCGCGACGGCGGCAAAGGTATCCTCAAGGACGTTGCGCGGAAGATCATCCCAAGTGAGGTCATCGACCGGAAGAAGGGTTATTTTCCGGTGCCGCAGCTCAAATATATCGCCGGGCCCTATCTCGACATGTTGCGCGATGCGTTGTCATCCCAGAAGGCGCGCGAACGTGGGCTTTTTCAGCGCGACTACCTGGAGCGTCTGTTCACAAAACCCTCAGACCACATCACGCCA
>PJUK01000451.1_pt1 | contig 13794 bp, 11 predicted proteins | sample 1512211 | NCBI WGS metagenome assembly PJUK01 (sample SAMN08177668, study PRJNA422409) | Feces metagenome, whole genome shotgun sequencing project.
GTCACCAACTACTACAACCTGGAGGATTGGATCCGCCAGGTCAGCGTCTGACGGCCGTGGCGCCGGCCGAACCGGTCCGCTGCGGCTGGGCGATGCATACCGAGCTGGAGCGCGACTACCACGACACCGAGTGGGGCGTTCCGCTGCACGAGGATCGCGCGCTGTTCGAGTTCCTGTGCCTGGAAGGCGCGCAGGCGGGTCTATCGTGGCGCACGATCCTGGCCAAGCGCGACCACTACCGTGACGCGTTCGAGCAGTTCGACATCGCGCGCTGCGCGAAGCTGACCGATGCCCGCCTGGAGCGGCTGCTGACCGATCCGGGCATCGTGCGCAACCGGCTCAAGGTGTATTCGGTACGCGACAACGCGCGCGCCGCGCTCGAGGCGATCGCCGAGTACGGCAGTCTGGATGCGTTCCTGTGGTCGTTCGTCGACGGCGAGCCGGTCCTCAACGCATGGAAGACGATGCGCGAGGCGCCGACGCACACGCCGGCCTCGGACCGGATGAGCAAGACGCTCAAGAAGCGCGGATTTCGCTTCGTCGGCACGACGATCTGCTACGCGATGATGCAGGCCACCGGCATGGTCAACGACCACGTCACCGGCTGCTTCCGCTACCGCCAGGTCGCGGCCGGCGCGTGATCGTCACCGAGCCGGCCGCGTTTCTCGCCGCGTTCGACGACGAACGCTTCGCGCCGCGCGCACCGGCGACCGCGCGCGCGGCGTTCCTCGTGGCGCCGGCCGATTTCTCGCTGGCGGCCGAATCCGCACGCGACAACCGCTACATGGACCTGGCGGCGCGGCCCGATCCGCTGCGCGCGCTGGCCGAGCATGCCACGCTGGCGCGGCGCATCGGCGCGGACCTGCCGACCGTGTGCTTCCCGGGCAATCCGGACTGCCCGGACGGCCTGTTCCCGAACAACGTGTTCGCGACCGCGCCGGGCCGGCTGATCGTCGGCCGCATGCGCCATGCGGTCCGCCGGCGCGAGGCCGCACGCGGCGACATCCGCGCGTTCTTCGCCGATACGCTCGGCTACCGCACGATCGACCTCTCGCACGAACCGTTCGTCGCCGAGCTGACCGGCTCGCTGGTGATCGACCGCGCGCGCGGCATCGGCTATTGCGGGCTGTCCGAGCGCTGCGACGCCGACGGCGCACGCGCGATGCACGAGGCGTTCGGCCTGCGCCTGACGTTCTGCTTCGCGCTCGCCGCCGGCGAGTACCACACCAACGTCGTGCTGGCGCTGCTGGCCGGCCGCACCGCGATCCTCGCGCCCGACGGTTTCGCCGATCCGGCGGTACCGGCCGCGATCGCGCGCGCCTACGGCGATCGCGCGATCTGGCTGACGCCCGAGCAGAAGCGCGCCTACGCCGGCAATGCGATCAGCCTGACGACCGACCGCGTCTGGATCAGCGAACGGGCCGCCGATGCGCTGACGCCGGACCAGCACGCAGCGCTGCAGCGCTGGGGCTGGACGATCGGCAGTGTCGATCTGGCGACGATCGAGACCGCCGGCGGCAGCCTGCGCTGCTGCGTCGCGGAGATCTACTGACGCCACGACGCGAGTTGCGGCGTGCTCAACGGCAGACCTGCAGCTGCGCCGTCGTACGCGCCGTCTGCGAGCCGACCGGAAACGCGCGGCTCGGCGCGGGACGCGCGCCGGGCAGCCGCCAGTCCTCCGCGCTGATCGTGTCGGCCTCGCCGTCGGCCGGATCCTCGCCGGCCGGCCGCGTCGTGAATCGAAACGGCACCGCGACCGTACCGGTGATCGGCCTGCCGTCGTAGCGCGGCAGCTCGAACGTCCAGCGCCGCAACGCGTCGCGGGCAGCCCGCGCAAGCGTCATGTTGACGCCGCTGTCGGCCAGATCGATGTCGGCGCAGCGGCCGTCCTCGCCGAGCGCGCAACGAAACACGATGCGGCCCTCGCGCACCGCCGCGAGCGCCCTGGCCGGATAGCCGGGCGCGACCATCGTGACCGGACGCGGCATCGGCTTGACCGCGGCGATCGTCGCGACCAGGCCGCCCGCGTCCGGACGCAGCGCCACGTCCACGCGCGCCGGCGTATCGACCTCCACGGCGCGTCCGTCGATCAGCAGCGGATCGAACGCGCGCATCGCCAGCTGCACCCGCAACCGGTCCATGAAGGCGGGCGTGTAGCACTGCGCATACGGATAGGTCACGCGCGTCGTGCGTCCTTCAGCGTCGATGCCGATCTGCACCCAGACCCGGATCGTCTCGACGCCCGGCATCTCCTGCGCGCCGGCCGCGAACGAGACCGCCAGCAATGCACCTCCGATCCAGCTCCGACGCATCGACCGTTCCCTTGAATATGGACTGACGATGCCGTCCGTCATCGGGACACCACTCGTCAGCGAAACAATCTAGCAGGCCGTCGGGTCACGCGCCGCATCCGATCGCTGTCGAACGATTCTCGACCCGGCGCCCAAGGCGGCACGGGCCGGGAGGCCGCCGGTCGCCACAGCTCTTGCTGCCGGCGCAATCCTTCCACGCCGCTCGGGCACTGGCGGCACCGCGCTCATCGGCCGGCCATTACGGCGATCGCCCAACCGCGCAGCCGGCCGGCCCGATGCGCATAGGCACGAGCGGCTCGCGCGGCACGCTTGCGGCCCGATCGCGCCCGATCGACCTGCTCAGCGCGACGGCAGCACGATGCGCCGCGCCGGCCGCCCGACCTGATCGAGAAACGCCGTGAACACCGCATCGGCCGCGGCCTGCATCGCCTCGATGCGCGCCGCGGTCGCGGCGCGGATCGCCTCGGCGCCGTGGCCGAGGCCGACCGCCTCCAGATCGTCGCGATAGGCCGGCAGGCCGAGCCAGCGCTCGATCAGCGCCGTGTCCATCTCGAGATGGAACTGGAATCCGTACGCCGCCGCGCCGTAGCGGAACGCCTGGTTCTCGCAGGTGGCCGTCCGCGCCAGGTGCTCGGCGCCGCTCGGCAGGTCGAACGTATAGCGATGCCATTGGAACACCGGCGCGATCTCGCCGAGCGAAGCGGTGACCGCGTCGCGGCGCCCGGCCTCGGTCGTCTCCAGGTCGTACCAGCCGATTTCCGGCGGATCGTTGCGGCGCACCGCGGCGCCGAGTACATGCGCCAGCAGCTGCGCGCCGAGACAGATGCCGAGCACCGGCTTGCCCTGCGCCAGCGCGCGCTCGATCGCCGCCAGCTCGGTCCTCAGATGCGGCCGCCGCACCTGGTCGGCCACGTTCATCGGCCCGCCGAGCACGATCAGGCCGCGATAGCGGTCGAGCGAGGGCTGTGCGTCGGGCTCGCGCTCGAAGTTGACGAACCTGATGCGATGGCCGCGGCGCCGGATCAGCCGGTCGAGCGTGCCGAGCGGCTCGGCGGCCACGTGCTGGAAGACCAGGACTCGCGACATGGATCCGGATGCTGCGATGCAATAGAGCGCGACTCTAGCCAATCGCGTCAGCCGGCGCACGCGATCGCGGCCGATGCTCGGTTTATGATCGACCGAACGTCCGGGGAGAACGTGCATGCGTCTGATCGAGCGGCTCACACGCCACAAGTCCGTCGAACAACTGCAGGCCGAGCTCGGCCAGCGCCGCGATCTGCGCCGCGTGCTCGGCGTCTGGCAGCTGACCGGCATCGGCCTCGGCGGCATCATCGGCGTGGGCATCTTCGTGCTGGCCGGCCAGCAGGCGGCCGTCAACGCCGGTCCGGCGGTCGCGATCGCGTTCCTGATCGCCGGCATCGCCAGCGCGGCAGCGGCGCTGTGCTACGCCGAGTTCGCCGGTCTGATCCCGGTGACCGGCAGCGCCTACACCTATGGCTATGCGGTGCTCGGCGAAGGCGTCGCCTGGCTGATCGGCTGGGATCTGCTGCTCGAGTACGCGCTGATCGTCGCCGCGGTCGCCAGCGGCTGGGCCGGCTATCTGCAGGCCCTGCTCGAGGCGGCCGGCATGCCGTTGCCGGTCTGGGCGCAGGGCGCGCTCGGCACCGGCGAGGGCCGCGTGTTCAACGTCGTCGCCGCGTTCGTCGCGCTGGCGGTGGCCGGCCTGCTGACGCTGCGCACCGAATGGGGCGCCCGCCTCAATACCGCGGTCGTCGCGATCAAGATCGTCGGCGTCGCCCTGGTCATCGGCGTCGGCGCGGTCTACATCGATCCGGCCAATTGGCGGCCGTTCGTGCCCGAGCGCGGCGTCGACGCCGGCGGCGTCAGCCATTACGGCTGGCACGGCGTCGTCGCGGCCGCGTCGGTCGTGTTCTTCGCGGTGTTCGGCTACGACACACTGACCACCGCCGCCGAGGAGGCGAAGAATCCACAGCGCGACCTGCCGCGCGCGATCCTGCTCTCGCTCGGCATCTCGATGGCGCTGTACCTGACGATCTCGCTGGTGCTGACCGGCGTGGCGCACTATTCCACGCTCGACAACGATGCGCCGGTCGCACGCGCGTTCGGCGATCTCGGCCTGACCTGGGTCAGCATCGCGATCTCGGTCACCGCGGTCACCGGCATCATCAGCGTCGTGTTCGCGTTCATGCTGGCGGCGGCGCGGATCTGGTTCTCGCTGGCGCGCGACGGCCTGCTGCCGGCCTGGTTCGCGAAGGTGCATCCGCGCTACGGCACGCCGTACCGGCCGACGCTGATGCTCGGCGTACTGACCGCGCTCGCGGCCGGCCTGCTGCCGCTCGGCGAACTGGCCAAGCTCGTCAACATCGGCGCGCTGAGCGCGTTCGTGGTGATCTGCGGCGCGATCCTGGTGCTGCGCTACCGGCGCCCGGATCTGCCGCGCGCGTTCCGCACGCCGTGGGTGCCATTCGTGCCGCTGATCGGCATCGCCTTCTCGCTGTGGCTACTCTCGTTCCTGCCGTGGACGACCTGGGAGCGCTTCCTGATCTGGATGGGCGTGGGCCTGGTCGTCTATTTCGGCTACGGCATCCGCCACAGCCGCCTGGCGGATCCGGTCGAACAGCCGCCGAGGCAGACCTGAGCGATCGGCGTCCCGGCGGCGATCGGCGCCGGATGCGGCCGACCACGCGAAGTACGCCTCGCCGCCCCTGCTGCACGACGGCGTCGGACCGGCAGCGCGTGCGATCAGCGGCGCTGCCAGGTCCAGCTCATCGGACGGGCTCCGCCGGGTCCGGCGATCGTCGCCTGCAGCCGGTCGCCGTCGCGCCGGTAGGTGATGATCGCGGGATAGTCGTGCTGCGGATTCTCGAACGTGACGCTGTCGGCGCTGCTGGCGGTCAGCCGGAACGGCACCGGCGCCTGGCCGGCGGGCGCCGCCCAGTAGGTCACGACGCCGTCGGCACCGGTCTGGATGCGCAGGAATTCGAATCCACGTGCGAGATCGCCGGCGCCGTTGCGATTGACGCCGAGCATCAGGCCGCCGCGCGGCGCGGTCCAGTGTTCCTCGGTCCAGCGCCCGTCCCGCTCGGCGACCCAGGTGCCGCCGATCCAGGCCAACTGGTCGATCGTCACCGCGCCGTCGGCCTTCGCCGGCGACGCAGCCGCGCTCACACATGCCAGTACCATCGCGATCAGGTGTTTCATGGGCGGCTCCGCCGGTCGAGGTGCATGCAGCTTAGCCTCGCCGCGGCCGGCCGGACTTGGACGAACGCGACATCAGGAGTGCCTGCATGCAGTACGCCGAAATTCCGCTGCCGGCGCTCGACGGCCTGGTCAAGACGCTGTGGACGCTGCGCTGCGACGGCGAGCCCGACGCGGTCGTCGAACACGACGCGACGCCGGACGGCTGCCTCGAAGTGATCCGCAGGCTCGACGGCCGTTCGTCCTGGGGCCGCGCGCAGCCGGCGGCCTTCGTCGCCGGCCTGATCGATCGGCCGGCGCGCCTGAGCTTCAGCGGCGATGCCGCGTTCGTCGGCCTGCGCCTGTGGCCGTGGGCCTGGCACGCGCTCGGCGGACGGCCGTGCAGCGGTTTCGTCAACGACTGGATCGCGCTCGAGGAGGCCGGTCTGCCGGCCGATCTGGCCGTGCTGTTCGCGATGCTCGAGGCCGACCCGGGTCCCGCGCTGAGCGACCGGCTGGCGGCGGCGCTGGACGACGGTGCGCTCGCCGCGATGGGCCGCTCGATCCTCGGCGCGACCACGGTCGCGGCACTGGCCGCGCGCAGCGGCCTGACGATGCGCGGCCTGCAGCGCTGGTTCCGACGCCATGTCGGCATCGCGCCGCGCACCTATCTGCGGCTGCTGCGTTTCCAGGAAACGCTGGTCACGATCCAGACCGAGCCCGCCGTCCTGGCCGACCAGGCCGCGCTGCACGGCTATGCCGACCAGCCGCACATGGCGCGCGACTTCCGCGCGCTGGCCGGACGCGCTCCGCGCTCCGCGCGCAAGCGCGCGCGCGGGCCGTTCGTGCAGTAGGGCTGCGACGAGAACGGCTGCGCTGTTTCCCGGCGCGGCCGCATAGCGGCGTCACGACCACGCTGTTGCGTCGACCCGGCAGCCCGCCGCTCGCATCGCTTGACGGGCTCACCCAAGCGCACCTCCCGTTTTTTCAACGAGGGGGCTGAGACACCGCTCGCCCATACGCCACCTTGCAGATCGCATCCGGCGGTGCCGCTCAGCCCGCGTGGCCAGTCGCCGTCGGTTTCCCGACCTCGTCAAAGGAGTACGCCATGCCGATCATTCATCGTGCAATCCGTCTCGCCACCCTGGCAGGCCTGATCGCGCTCAACGGCTGCGCGGTCATGCAGCCTTACGTCAGCCACGATGGGCTCGAGGCAGCCGAGCTGGCCTACACGGATGAAGGCACGATCTGTCCGGGCGGACAGAAGATGAGTACATCGGTCGAACGCGCGCGGCGTTTGCAGGGCCTCTACGAGGAAGCGGCGCTGGACCACAACCGCTTCGCGGTCGGCACCGGTCTTGCCCTGATCCCGCTGTCGGCCGTCATCGGATACAAGGCCTACGTCAACACCAATCCGCACAACGTCGCGGCGCTGGCGGCCGGCGGTTTCGTCGGCGCGACCGGCGCGACCTATCTGTATGCGCCTCGACAGAAGATCTACTTCAACGGCATCCAGGCCCTGGACTGCGCGATCGATGTCGTGGAACCGCTGGCGTCGGCGAGCGAAGCGCAGCGCACGGAGGTCGCGCATTGGCGCGACAGGCTCGGTCGGAACTGGGAAGCCGTCGAAGGAACGCAGCAGGCGCTGGTCGCCGTCATCGACAACGCGACTTGCGACAGCGGTACCGCAGAGGCGGCCGCGATCGCGACCCGGCTCGACGTCCTGCAGGCACGGCAGGTCGATGCGGCTCGACGCGTCAACGAGATTCAGGATGCACTGTACGACCGGTCGTTCCTGCCCAGGACCGAAGTGCTGGCCTGCAATCTCGATCGGGCGGTGCAACGGATTCGTACCGAGGTCAACCTGCAGTTGTCCACCTTGACGCCCTCACCGGCCGATCTCGCTGCGCAGCTCGGCAATCTGGCGCTGCCGACCGTCGGCGGCGGCAAGACCGAGAAGGCCCAAGCATCGCTCGCGCAGAAGATCCGGGGAGACGCAACCGCAAAGGCCGTGACGCGCGGCAAGACCTGCCCGTCCGCGAGCTTGATCATGGCGGCGCTCAGCGCGCTGGACCAGAACCTGCGGGCGCTCGACGACGCGTTGAGCGAAGCCCGGACCTATCTGGACCGCACATCGCCGGTCGTCTACGACCCCGAGCTGCTCGCCGCCTGCGCGCTCGGCGCCACGCACCCGCCGGTGACGATCAGCACGGCGCCCGACGAGTCGCTGTCGATGAAGGCGGGACAGTCCCTGCAGGTGAGTATCGTCGGCGGCTATCGGCCGTACGCGGCCCTCGTCCGCAATCCGCCGGCCGACGCTGCCGAGCTGGTCGTGAAGATCGCCCCGGACGGCCAGACCCTGACCGTCAAGGCAGGCAGCAAGGCGGCCGGTACCTACACCCTCGTCGTCAACGACAAGAACGGAGCCGCAGCATCGGCCAAGCTCGTCGTCGGCTCCTGACCCCTCACCAACGGAGACGCACCATGCCCGCCCACCCCGCCCCTGCCCGACTGATCGGCCCGCGCCCGACCGGGCCGCGATTCAACATGACCGCCGAGAGCCCACTCGCGTCGGTCCCCGCACCGCCCGCGCAGGGCACGCTCGCCTCGTCCCAGGACGTTCATGACGTCGTAGCCGCCAGCCTGGCGGGGAAGTTCGCGAGCGATCCCGGCATTCGCTACGGCGATGAGCAGTTCTATCTTCCTTCTCTCGACGAGATCGCCTGGATACTCGGCGAGAGTCAGCTCGACCGGCGTACCTGGCTGCAGAACCGCTTCGATTGCGACGACTTCGCGTACGTGCTCAAGGGCGAGATGAGCAGTCACGCCTATGCGAACGCGGAGTTGACCTGTGGCCTGTGCGTCGGCATCGCCTGGGGCAATTTCGACTGGCTCGAAGGCAATCACGCGGTCAACTGGTTCATCGATTCGACCGGCACGCTGGGCTTCATCGAGCCGCAGGACGACCGCATCTTCCCCGCGTCCAGCTGCACGGGCAATCTGTATCTGCTGCTGGCCTGACGCCTCATGCCGCAGCATCGGACAGCCGGCACGACCGGTCCTGAGGAATGCCGGCACGCTGTGCCGGCTTTCGCTCGACGGCGCGCGCAGCCGACGTGAAGTCGACCGACAGCCGGCCGGCCCGGTCATGCGTGAGATCGACGCTGGGTCGCACGCACCGCGCTATCTGACCGATTCCCTAGCGTGACTGCTGCCGATGAACCAGAGAGGCCCAGTAGTATGGGTGACGGAATGCACGGCCGGCGCGCATCCGCAGCTGCGCGGCACGCAGTGCGAAAGCCGGACCGGCTTCCCGGTCGGCATTCAAGGCTTCGTAGAAGGCGGGGACCCACTGCGCCGAGGCTGCGTCGCTGATGGTCCAGCGAGCGGCGACGACGTGGGCCACGCCGGCCGACGCCAGGGCGGTTGCGAAATCGATGCCACCGTCCGGCAGGTCATCGGCCTGCGCGAGCTGGCAGGCATTGAGGACGACCAGTCCGGCCTGAAGCGGCGTGTCGGCCAGTGCGAGCCAACCGATGAAGCGCAGCGGCGCATCAGCCTGAACCGGCGCCAGCCACAAACCCGAATAGCCCGGCAAACCCCCTCGGTGTGTCCCATGTGCGGCCACATGCACCCAGTTCGCATCAGCGGCCAGCGCTTCGAGCAGCGTGGTTTCGTCCAGATCGGCACCTGCCACAACGGTCACCGGCATGTCCGGCACGATGCCCGCGATCAGTCGCGGCTCCTGTTCGGCGCCGAACAACGGCGCCAGTTCATTGTGACGAGCCTCGCTTAGTGGTGCGACCAGCGCGGTCAGAGCCGGCGGTTCGCGCGCCCAGGTGCGCGACACCGGGATACCCGATACCGTGCTGACGGCCATACGCTCGATCAAGGGACCGGCGTCTCCCGGCGTACGCAGCAACGCCCAAGGAACCGATGCCAGCACGTCGTCGGCCATGACCCACAGATGAGTGGCGGACGCGTCGATGCCGCCCGGAAACAGCCGCTCGCCCAAATTTCCCGCTTCGGCTTCTATGGCGGCGACCGATTCCGTCGGCGACGACAGCGCCTCTCGCAGGGCCAGCGACGAGCGACGGATCGCCGCGGCGCTGTCGAGGCGCTGCAGCACCGCCCCCTCCGATGTGGCTTTCAGCGCGATCGCACCGCGCTCTCCGAGCGCGAAGGCGATCCAGACCTGACCGGGCGCCAGCGCGCGACCGACCTCGACCCAGCGTTCGACCGGGGACGCAGTCGGCGCCACCCGCAGTCGTTCGGCGTAGAAGCGCATCAGCTCGCGCTGCACACTCAGGTCGCGTTCGGCCGTCTCATCCTCCGGCGCCAGGAGCGCAGCGGCCAAAGCGCGATCCACGCTGCCTCCCGCGACCGAGGCAGCGGCAGTGCCGTGGCCCAACAGCGCGGTGACCTGCGTGCGCGCCAGGACGCTCCAAGCAGCCTCGAAGCCCGGGCGTGCGGCCGGATCGGCCAGATACGCATCCACCCACGCTCGCCGCAGCAGCGCGAGCCTGCGCGCGAGCGCGTAGCGCAGACCCGGCGTTCCGGCGCGGCGCACCAAGGCATGCAGGGCATCGATGGCGCGCTCCAGAAGACTCAAGGCGCCGGCAGCTGCACCCTCATCGATCATCAGGCGAGCGCGCAGCAGATCGCGGTCCAGCGCCGCTGCCAGCGGCAAGGACCGATCGGACAGCCTTCCCAGCTCGGCGCCGGCGGCGACTCGATCACCGCGCCGCAGGGCCGCCGCCGCGAGGGCGAGCCGCGCCTGGTCCGCGCGGCGAGCCGGCAGCGAGGCCAGCGCGTCGGCCACCGCACGCTCGGCTTCCGGGGTCGCCTGCAATCTCAGTGCAGTGACGTCCGCTTCCGCGATCTGCAGCGGCATCTGCGCCTGAACGTAGAGCGCGCGAGCACGCTGAGTCGCTCGCCATGCGGCCTCGCTGTCCTGCGTTGCGAGAATACGCGCCTGTACCAGAAGCGCGGCCGCCATGCGCGCCGGCGCCTGAGCGCCATCGAATCGCTGCACCGCCGCCTCGGCGAAGACGCGCGCCTCCGCCTCTGCGCCGATTCCATGGTGCAACTCCGCAGCAAAGAGATACGCATTGCCTTGCCAGCGTAGGTCACCGGCCGCTTCAAAAGCCGCGATTGCGCCGCCGATCGCGGCGATCGACTCGTCGATACGACCGGCTTCGAGCGCAAGTCGCGCCGACAACTGCAGCAACCTGCCGCGGACGATCGGCGTGATCGCACTCGGCGCGATCGCGAGCGCCTGGCGCGCCGCGGATCCTGCTTCGGCGACCCGACCGGCATCGGCCGCCAGCAGACCGAGGCTGTACCACGTGTTGGCGGCTTCTCCGGGTTCCCCCAGCGCCATGAACGTGTCCGGCAGCGGCCCCAGACAGTCGGATGCACGGCGCGGATCGCCCAGGTAGCCGTAGATGAGACATGTCTGAGACCGGGCACGCGCGGCGAAGTACGAAAGGCCATCCCGCTCGCTCAGCTCACCTGCCCGCTCGGCCGCGACGAGCGCGGCTCGGTGGTCGGCCACGCGAAGACGCTGTTCGGTCAGACCGAGCCAGGCGGCGCCCTCGCGCGATGCATCGCCGGCAGCACGCCAGCTATCGATGGCGTCCGTGTAGAGGCGTGCCGCTTCGGCGGGCGAGCCGGACCGCGATGCGAACGTCGCCAGCCCGTGCTGCAGCAAGGCGCGGCATAGCGGCGTTTCGGCGAGCGGAGCGGACGGCAGGGCGCCGCCCTTCGCGGCCAGCGCAGCGGCTGCGGCGCTGCACGCCGGCAGGCCGGCGCGTGCCGCATCGGGTGCGCAATGCAGGGTCACGCGCAGCGGCGCCTCCGCGCCCGGAGCACCGCTGCGCCTCACCTGGACGCTGCGCGTACCCGCCCACAACCCGAGCCGCGGCGGACGTGTCGAGATCGCCTCGAAAGCCGCATCGGGCCCGGAGCGAACCTCCAGGTCGCGGCCTCGTTCCTCGATCACGAGCACGGCGCCGGCAGGCGCCTGGACATCGATGTCCAGAACACCCTTCGCCGGAACGTAGCGGTCCTGCGGCACGCCGTCGCTGCCGCAATCGAGCGGCCAGCGCTGGTGCAGATCCGCTGCGTCGACACGCACCGCCGTCACGGTCGCGACCGCGACCGCTGCCAGAATCCATCTCCGGCGGCTCACGCTATCCCTCGTAAGCGTCGCCCTCGTCATCCTGGTCGTCGACCTTCGCGAGGAGCTTCCCCGAACTCAGGCATCCGGTACAACGCGGCATCTCGAGAGGATCGAGCACGGCACCACCGAGCTCGAGATTTCCATCGGGCGTGTCGTGAGGCGAATCGCCTTTGAACACCTCGACGTGCAGGCGCCTCTTGATTTCGTACTGAATGGTGCCGCTGCTTGGTGCGACCGGCAGCAGGCCATCACTACGGCGAAAAATATAGAACTCCACTCGATTGGAGCCTGGTTTATCGACACCATGAAGCCAAGCGTCGGGTACCTGGCCGTCACCGCCCAATCGGACCTTGCACTGGTAGACAGGTACCTTGGCGTTGCACCGATAGAGTCTGAATTCCCCGTTGGCGATCTGGATTCGATCGCAGAGTCTGAGCACGGACGGGTTTCCCGAGGGCACGCTGAGATGCCAGGTTCCATCAAGGCTCTTTTCGCCACCGGTCAGCGTGAGGCAGGCGTGCAAACGGCGAAGTACGAACCTGCGAGGCCTGCGAGCCGCATCGGGCGACTCTCTCGATCCTTGTTGGACATGTCCGATCGCCCAGTCGCGTATCGATCCGGTGATCAGAATGAACTGTGCCGTCTCGGTTTCCTGCGGGGCACCGGCAAGCCTCGACCAGTCGCGCGATGAATGTATCCCTATGACATTCAAAGTATCCGCCTTGAAAACCGGTGCGCCACTGTCGTCGTGACGGGGCATGTCTTCATCGGGGGCAACCCGTGGATCGGAACGACACCGGCCGAATTGAGACTGAGCGGCATCCACACCCACCATCCGCGCAATAGTGGCTATCTCGTCGGCATTGTAGTTGCCCGTGCTGTCGATCCCATAACCTACGATGCGGAGTTCTTCGCCCGTCCTGTACCCGCCCCCGAGCTGCGCGTAGTTCGCCAACCCCAGATCTTCCTCCAGCTCGAGAAGGACGGGCTGATCACGCTCGCCTCGCAGATCGCCGACGCTTCCGGGCCAGCTAGGTGGCTCGCCCACCTGCGTGCGTGACGGAAACACGTAGGAAATGTCTTGCCAATGAATCGCACTTACCGCGACATCATCGCGGCCGCACCAACTCTTGACCCGAACTCGCAAATGCGGACCGCGAAAGAGATGGGAGGCAGTCAGAATCCAGCGTGAACCGATAGCGACTCCGGTCCCGAGAACCAGCGAGGTTCCGCCGGTAATCTTGACCACCGGATACACCCCTTGCTGATCCAGTACGCCGTCTGCAACCACGCGTTTCGCAACTGTTGCACCCGTGACGTTCATGCCCTCTCCTAGAACACCAGTTCGAGCTCCGTTTTTTCGGTACGTCCATGCAGACGAAGGTCGAAGCGCAACTTCGTCCTGCCCTGCCAGGCGATCGGCAGCAGATAGGTGGCGAAGCCCTCGGAGGACACCGCGGGGATCGGCAGCATGGTCGGCTCGCCTGCGACCACGGCCTGCGCGGACAGGATCTGCGCACCGCTCGGCACGGCGATGTCGACGATGATCCACGGCGCTTGGGGATCTCCGCGTTCGACCAGGGGCGGGCTGGCCTGCGCACGCAGCGTGTCGTAGACGATGCGGGTGGGATTTGAAGCCGGCACGCCGCTCGGCAGACGATCGAAACCGATCCAGGTCAAGCCGACGCCGAGGACGAAGCTGGCCGCCAGCGCCAGCACGCGCGCGAGGTGGCGGCGCGGCGATCGCGAAGGCGGAGCGCCCGGCTCAGCCGGCCGGTCCGGCGCCACCGACAGCGGCGCGGCGGCATGGGCCGCATCGCGCAGCGCGTTGTCGACTTCCACCTGTTCGATCAAGTGAACCTTGTCCAGCATGTACGCCTCGAACCAGTCGCGCTCGTCGGGGGACAACGCGCGATCGAGATAGCGCCCGAGCCATGCCTCCTCCAACCAGGACGACATGGCGGTCGTCGTCGGGGTTTCAGTCACAACGTCCTCCTGCCGACCGTTGCCGATGCCCCTTGCCAGTCAGGAGCGGCGAGTGCCTCATTTGTCTCGCCCCGCGAGCGAGACGATGCCGGCCTGCGCCAGCAAGGCCCGGAA
>PJUK01000452.1_pt1 | contig 13794 bp, 10 predicted proteins | sample 1512211 | NCBI WGS metagenome assembly PJUK01 (sample SAMN08177668, study PRJNA422409) | Feces metagenome, whole genome shotgun sequencing project.
CACCAGTTCGGTGCGCTGCTCGGCGCGGGCTTCTTCCAGGATGGCGCGACGCGAGACGACGATGTTGCCGCGCGGACGGTCCATCTTCAGGATGGCGAAGGGCTGTTCCTTGCCCATCAGCGGGCCGACGTCGCGGACCGGACGGATGTCGACTTGCGAGCCCGGCAGGAAGGCCGAGGCGCCGCCGAGGTCGACGGTGAAGCCGCCCTTCACGCGGCCGACGATGGCGCCCATCACCGGCTCGTTCTTGGCGTAGACGCCTTCCAGACGGGTCCAGGCTTCTTCGCGCTTGGCCTTTTCGCGGCTGATCACCGCTTCGCCCATGGCGTTCTCGAGGCGCTCGAGGAAGACTTCGACGGTGTCGCCGACCTTGATGGTCGCCTTGCCGGCTTCGTCGACGCCGAATTCCTTCAGCTGGACGCGGCCTTCGGTCTTCAGACCGACGTCGATGATCGCGAAGTCCTTCTCGATCCCAACGACCTTGCCCTTGACCACGGAGCCTTCCGCGAAGTCGCGGCCGCCCATGGAGTCGTTGAGGAGCGCTTCGAAATCGTCGCGCGTGGGGTTGAAGCTCATATCGTCAGCCATGCTGATCTAAGATCTCTGGGTTGTGGGAAGCCCTGGGATGAGCGCCGTCGGATGACGGTTCTCGGGATTCCGGGTGAAGTGATTTTTGATGCGATCCGGCGCTTCCAAAGCGGCGGCGAGGCGGGCGTTAGATTGGCCCTTGGAGTTTCCTCACCGGGCGCGCGCCGTCTCGACGATGCGGAGAGCCGCATCGAAGGCCTGGGATATAGTCATTTCCGACGTATCAAGCAAGATAGCGTCCACAGCCTGGGTCATGGGCGCGTCCTTGCGGCCGCCGTCGCGCTCGTCGCGCTTTCTGATGTCGGCCAGGATCTCGTCGAAGGTGACGCTCTCGCCCTGCCCGGTCAGCTGCTTCCAGCGGCGATCGGCGCGGACCTCGGCGCTGGCCGTGACATAGAGCTTGGCCGGCGCCTCCGGGGCGATGACCGTGCCGATGTCGCGGCCGTCGAGCACCGCGCCCGGCTCCTGGGCGGCGAACGCACGCTGCAGGTCGAACAGCGCCGAGCGCACGCCGGGGTGCACGGCCACGCGGCTGGCGGCCTCGCCGGCGGCGCGGGTGCGCACTTCGGGACGCTCCAGTTCGGCCAGATCCAGACCCCGGGCCGAGGCCTCGGCCGCAGCGGCGTCATCGAGGTCGCCGCCGGCGTCCAGCAGACGGACGCCGACCGCGCGATACAGCAGGCCGGTGTCGAGCATCGGCAGGCCGTAGTGGGCCGCCAGGCGCGAGGCGATGGTGCCCTTGCCCGAGGCGGCGGGGCCGTCGACGGCGATCACGAAGCCCATGGATCAGGCCTCGACGATCGAGCCGCCCAGGCCCGTCATCAGCGACACGAAGCCGGGGAAGCTGGTGGCGATCATGCCCGGCTCGTCGATCTCGACGGGCTCCTGGGCGGCCAGGCCCAGGATCAGGTGGCTCATGGCGATGCGGTGATCGCCATGGGTGATCACCCGGCCGCCGCCGCGCACCGGGTGGTTGCCGCCCTTCGTGCCGACCACGGTCATGCCTTCGGGCTCTTCCTCGACCGTGACGCCGCAGGCCTGCAGGCCCGCCGCCGTCAGGGCGATGCGGTCGCTTTCCTTGACCCGCATCTCGCCGATGCCGCGCATGACGGTCGGCCCGTCGGCGAAGGCGGCGGCGACGGCCAGGATCGGATATTCGTCGATCATCGCCGGCGCGCGCTCGGGCGGCACGACGACCCCCTTGAGCTGCGAGTGGCGGGCGGTGATGTCGCCGACGTCCTCGCCGCTCTCGACGCGGACGTTCGAGATGGTCAGGTCCGCGCCCATCTCCTGCAGGGTGGTGAAGAGGCCGGTGCGCAGCACGTTGAGCATCACGCCCTCGACCGTCACTTCCGAGCCGGGGACGATCAGGGCCGCGACCAGCGGGAAGGCGGCCGACGACGGATCGCCCGGCACCTGCACGTGCGTGCCCTTCAGCTTCTGGCCTTCGGGCAGGCGCACGTGGCGCACGATATGGTCCCCATGGGGCTTGTCTTCGACCAGCACCTCGGCGCCGAAGGCGCGCAGCATGCGCTCGGTGTGGTCGCGGGTGGCTTCCGGCTCGATCACCTCGACGCCGCCCTCGGCGTGCAGGCCGGCCAGCAGCACGGCCGACTTCACCTGGGCCGAGGCCATCGGCAGGGTGTAGACGAGGCCGCGCAGGGAGCCGCCCTTCAGGGTCAGCGGCAGGCGGCCCTTGTCGCGGCCGAACCAGGTGGCGCCCATGCGGGCCAGCGGATCGAGCACGCGGCCCATCGGACGCCCGCGCAGGCTGGCGTCGCCGGTGAAGGTGGCGCACATGGGAAAGCCGGCGGCCGCGCCCATGATCAGGCGAACGCCGGTGCCGGCGTTGCCGCAGTCGATGACGTCGGAGGGCTCTTCGAAGCCGCCCTTGCCCTCGACCCGCCAACGGCCGACGCCTTCCTTTTCGACCCGCGCGCCGAAGGCCTGCATGGCCCGCGCGGTCGCCAGGACGTCGTCGCCTTCCAGCAGCCCCTCGATGGTGGTGGTGCCGCTCGCGAGCGCGCCGAGGATCATCGAACGGTGCGAAATGGACTTGTCGCCAGGCGCCCGAACCGTACCGCGAAGGCTCCCGCCCGGGGCGCTCTTCAATCCAGCCGTGGTCATGCCGAAACCGGCTCCTTGCAACATAGGTGTTTCGCGAAGGGGTTTGCTTTTGACAGCGGCCTCCCGTCATGGCAAGTCAGCCGCCGCTTTTCCCATCAGGATCAAAGGGTCGCCGCCTTGGCTAATCCCGACTTGGGCGCAAAACAAATCTGCCCCAACTGCCAATCGAAGTTCTACGACCTCAACCGTCGTCCGGCCGTTTGCCCCAAGTGCGGCGAGCAGTTCGACCCGGAAGAGGCCCTGAAGTCGCGCCGCGTCCGCGCCCGCGCCGTCACGCCGGACTACGACGCCGACGACGAGAAGGAAGCCCCGGCTCCCAAGGAGCAGGACGGCTACGAGGACGAAGTCGACGAGACTCCGGAAATCGACGAGGCCGCCGAGGCTGACGTCGCCGAAACCGACGACGAGGACGGCGATCCGACCTCCGAACCGGCGCCGGGCGGCGACGACCTGGGCGTCGACTTCGCCGAGGACGAGGATCTCGGCGACGAGGACAGCGACGACGTCCCGTTCCTCGAGGACGAGGACGAAGACGACCTCGGCGACGAGATCGAAGGCCTGCCGGACGGCGAGGACGACGACCGCTAAGTGACGAATTCCGGGGTCGGAGCCATCCGACCCCGGATTTTCGGGTTCTCCACAAGGCTTTGGCTGGACCCCGAAAAAAAGTTCGCCGAGGGGGTTGATCCCGGAAAAACCTCGGCATAGGTTCCGCGCCTCTTCGGGGGACAGCCACTCGGAACCGCCGGAGAGACTAAGGAATTCGAAAGGAAGTCTTCACGATTTCCAGACGGTCCTTGGGGCTATAGCTCAGCTGGTAGAGCGCTTGAATGGCATTCAAGAGGTCAGCGGTTCGACTCCGCTTAGCTCCACCAAGACGGCCGCTTCCCTAAAGGGAGCGGCCGTTTCCATTTTTGGATCCTGACGAAGACTTGCCGGAAAACTTGGGCCTCACCTGATGGAGGGGCTTGATCCCGGAAAGGCCTCGACATAGTTTCCGCGCCTTCCCGGCCACCATCCGGGAGACCAAGGCTTTCGAGCCTCGGGGCTATAGCTCAGCTGGTAGAGCGCTTGAATGGCATTCAAGAGGTCAGCGGTTCGACTCCGCTTAGCTCCACCAAGGCGGCCGCTTCCCTAAAGGGAGCGGCCGTTTCCATTTCCAGATCAGGCCCAATCCCGGATCAGGCGTAGCCCAGCAGGGCCCGCAGGCCGGGCACGTGGTAGTCGACGACGCGCTTGTGGACGTCCGACAGGACCTTGGGCACCTCGGCCGTCACCTTCAGATTCTCGCTGGCCGTACGGCTCTCCCGGCGGTCGGCGCCGGCCTCGACGCGCTCGCGCCAGTCGGCGGGCAGCTCGAGGCCGCAATCGGCCAGCAGGCGGCCGAAGAAGGCTTCGGCACGCCGCGAGCCGAGATCCTTGAGGTTCTCGACGATGTCCTCGTAGCGGACGATCACGGCCCGCGAGCCCATCCAGGCGACCGCGTTCATGCTGAATACGTCGCGCAGGTCGGGCACCGCGCCATGCGCGCCCAGGATCATCATCATGATGACGTCCTCGATCGCCGCCCCACCGTCCTTGATGTGGTTCAGGCGGCCCTGGAACTCGTCGGACAGGTAGAAGCGCGTCCGGGCCAGGACCCAGTCGTAGGGATCGCGCACCAGCACGATGTGGCGCACGTCGCGCAGGGCCACGGCCGACTCGTCGGAGAACAGCATGTGGCCCCAGCTGATCATCGGCTTGTCGGGGCGGAAGGCCTCGCGGCTGCGGGCCAGCAGGGCGTGCTGGATGTACTCGCCCGGCCAATGCTGATCGCGGGCGACGAACATCCGCATGATGTTGCGGATCAGGTGGGTGCCGGCCTTGGGCACGCTGTTGAGGAAGACCGGCCGGGCCAGCCGCGCCCGGTCGAAGCGCTCGCCGATGGCGTCGAGATTGTCGGGCTTGCCGCGGATGATGGCGTTCACGAAGGACCCCGATGCGGCCACGCGGGGCCGCTGCTTACAAAAGAACGGGCGGCGGATCGCTCCGCCGCCCGACGATAGACGAAAAGGCCCGGGACGGGGAAACGCCTCACAGCGCCCCCGCCCCTCGCCGATCCCTAGAACTTGGCCTGCATGCTCAGGAACACGCGGCGGCCGATGTAGTCGTATTGCGACGACAGCACCGAACGACCGACCATGTTGTAGTCGCCCTGGGCCATGGTGACCTGCGGGGGCAGCTCGTTGAACAGGTTGGCCACGCCGCCGACCAGCGACCAGTCCTCGAAGCGCTTCTGCAGCGAGAGGCTGTGGTAGGCGGTGAACTCGGTGTGGATCTTGTAGAACGTGGTGCCGGCCGCGTTGCGGTCGTCGAAGAACTCGGCGTCCGAAGCCTTGCCGACCATGTCGATGCCCCAGAAGCCGGTCCAGTCGCCGCGCGAGAAGCGGAAGTTCAGCTGGCCGGTCCAGTCGGGATCGCCGACACGACCGTTGTTGTCTTCCACGAAGTCGGCGAACAGCGCCTTCTTGTCTTCCAGCTGCCAGGTCGACTGCAGGTCGATGGTCATCCGGATGTCGGCCGGCAGGTCGTGGCTGTAGTTGACCGTCAGGTCGATGCCGCGGTTCTTCTGCGTCGAGATGTTCAGGTAGTTGTCGGTCACCGTCGTGATCAGGTTCGACGGGCCGCGATCGAACAGCGAGCACAGCGGGTCGGTCGGGAAGTTCAGCGAGCGATAGCAGCCGCTGATGATGTTGGCCGCGCCCAGCTGGTCGATCTCGTTCTTCACCTCGATGTCGAAGTAGTCGAGCGCGACCTGCAGGTCGGCGAACTTCGGCGTCCAGATCACGCCGTAGGTCGTGGCCTTGGAGGTTTCGGCCTCCAGCTCGCCCGCGCCGCCGCCCGAGGTGATGGTCGCCGAGGCGCCGGCACCGGTGTAGGTCCCCGGAATGCCGTCGGCCGCGCAGTTGTTGGCGACGTACTGCGGCAGGGTGCCGGCCGTCAGCGCCGCCTGCCAGCGGATGCAGGGGTCGAGGCTGCGCTGGCTGAGGAACGAGGTCTCGGCGTTCTTGTACAGCTCGAACAGCGCCGGGGCGCGGAACGAGGTGCCGTGGGTGGCGCGCAGGCGCACCGACGGGATGATCCGCCAGTTGACGCCGACCTTGTAGGTGGTGTCGCTGCCGTACGAATTGACGTCGGTGTAGCGGCCCGACAGCGACAGATCCAGCGACTGAGCCAGCATCACGTCCTTGAGGATCGGGATGCTCAGTTCGCCGTAGACGTCCTTGGTGTTGTCCTTGCCGGCGGTGATGCCCGAGACCGAGGAGCCCCACACGTTGCCGGCGCGGGTGACCTCGCCGGGGGTGTCGTTGATCTCGTCGCGGCGATACGAGGCGCCCAGGGCCACGCCCACCGGACCCGCCGGCAGGGTGAACAGGTTGCCCGACACCGAGCCTTCGATGGCGAACTGCTTGTAGATCGTGCGACCGGTCTCGGTGTCGAACAGGAAGGCCTCTTCCGCCGGCGTGTACTTGCCGGCCAGGAAGTCGGGCGACATCCAGTTCAAGTCGACGCAGCTGCGGTTCGAGATCGGGGTCTTGTAGCCGACGCACGAGGCGGTCGGGCGCGGGATCGAGTTGGCCTGGCCGATGCCGTAGCCCCAGGTGTCGGGATCGGAGGGATCGATGGCGTCGGTCCGGCCGTCGGCGCTGTTGAGGGCGTCGGCCAGGATCACGTCCTGCGAGTACTGGCCCTTGTTGTGGCTGTACTGGGCGAAGATGTCCCAGTCCCAGCCCTTCAGGAAATCGACGCCGGTGAAGTCGCCGCGCAGGCCGCCGACATAGCGCTGGTAGTCGACCTTCTGGCCCGAGCGGCTGCGCGGGGTGGCCACCGTCGGGCTGAGCACGAAGTCGCCGGTGAAGCCGGCGCTGAAGGGGTCGCCGTAGTCCTCGGTGTAGAGGTAGGTCCAGAACTGGCGGTAGCCGTTGGTCTTGGTGGCGCGGCGGTTCAGCAGCACCTCGGCATAGGCCTCGATGTTGTCGGTGACGTCGAAGGTCGCCTGGGCGTAGACCGTGTTGCGCTCGGTGCGCGGGGTCAGCGAGCTGGCCAGGTTGAAGGGGCTGTTATAGTCGAGCACGCCCATGTCCGGGTTGGCCGGATCCAGGCTGTCGCCGACGATGAAGAAGCCCGGCGGCAGACCTGGATAGGCCCCGCCCGCGTTCGAGCCGCCCGGATACTGCGGGATGTATTGGCCCAGGTTGCCGTTGTAGTCGTACTGGATCTTGCCGTTCATGCCGCCGAAGGACGGCAGGGTGTAGAGCCAGACCTGATCGTACAGCAGGTCGCGGCACTGGGTCTTGCCGGTGCGCGGGTCGATCGTGTCCTTACGCTTGCCGTTGGCGTCGAAGATGTATTGCTGGCCGCAGTTGGTGTAGCTGCGCTGGCCGTTGGTCTGCTCGGCCTTCTTGGCGTAGTCGTAGGTGATGTTGAAGGTGCCGCGGTCGAAGGTCTTGCCCCAGCCGATGCTGCCGCGGAACTCTTCGCCGCCCTTCTTCTGCGGCTGCGTGGCGAAGGCGTCGATCGAGAAGCCGTCCGCGCCGCGCTTGGTGATGATGTTGACCACGCCGGCGACGGCGTCGGAGCCGTAGATCGACGAGGCGCCGTCCTTGAGGATCTCGACGCGGTCGATGGCGGCCATCGGCAGCACGTTGAGGTCGAAGGCGGACACGCCGCCGCGCACGCCGGCCGGACCGGCGCGACGGCCGTTCAGCAGCACCAGGGTGCGGTTGGCCCCCAGGCCCCGCAGCGAGATGGTTTCCGAACCGGGGCCGCCGTCGGTGACGAAGGCGCTGGAGATGGCCGAGGTGATCTGCGGCGAGCCGGACGCGATCGTCGACGACTGCAGCAGCTGGGCCGTGCTGCCCACGCCCTTGAGCAGGCCCTGCTCGGCGGTGACCACCTGGACGGGGTCGGAGCTGTTGAATTCGTTGCGCTTGATGCGCGAGCCGGTGACGACGACGGCTTCGACTTCGGAAGCCGAAGCGCTGTCGCTGGTGGCCTGAGCCATGGCGGGCAAAGCCGCGCCAGCCGCCAGCCCCGCGATGATCGTCGAGGCTAGAAGGTGTCTACGATGCATGAACATTGAGGATTTTCGCCCTTGATTGCGGACACGACGGCACGTCCCCCCACCAAGTCCCCCTTGGCGCGCGACGAACCTCCCGCGGGCGCTAGTCAATCGCCTCAACTGCGTCGCTGCAATCTAGGCGACGCTAAAACGTCGCATTTTGGACAAACTGTGACCTGGAGCGCGCACTTGGTAATCAGGTTGGGCGCTTGGGGGCAGGCCGCCAGGAAGCGCTTCCAGCGCCCGCCCGCGGCCTGCGGGGTCCGTTATGAAGCGCGCCAGGTCCCTTCCGTGATCGTCGCGACGGCCTCCCAGCCCCTTTCGGTCAGCTTCAGGTACTTCTTGCGCCGGTCATCGGGATCCAGCTCCTGGGTGACCCAGCCCAGCCCGTCCGGGTTCTGCCTGGTCGGCTCCATGAACAGGCCGAACGTCCGCTCGATGGAGCGCCCGAGAATGGCCTTGCCGTCGCCGTCGTCGCCGCCCGCCGTCATGAGATCGGCCAGGTTGATGGACTCGTTGCGAATGTTGGCCCTTGCGACGATGCAGAAGGCCAGCATCTGCCGGGCCGAGGCGCGAGGCGGCGTGATCGAGGTCATCGCCAGAAGGAAGCCCGCGAAGCTTTCGAGCATCGTGGCGCCCCCCGGCGACGACCACGACCGCATTGTTGATCCCGTCATGGTGAACTCCCTCCCCGTCAACCTGCGATCAGCCCGGCCAAGCGGCGGACGCCTTCCTCGATCTGCTCGGGCGGCAGCAGGGAATAGCTGAGGCGCAGGGTGTTGGCGGCCGGGGCCTCGGCGAAGAAGGGAGCGCCGGGGACGAAGGCCACGCGGATGTCGGTCAGGGCGCGGGCCAGCAGGTCCTTGCCGTCGACGCCCTGCGGCAGGGTCAGCCAGACGAACATGCCGCCCTCGGGCGAGATCCACGAGACGCTTTTGGGCATATGCCGCTCCAGCGCCGCCAGCATGGCGCGGGCCTGGCCGCCATAGGCGCCCCGCAGCCGGCCCAGGTGCTGGTCGTAACCTTCGGAGACCACGCGATGGGCGACCATCTGGTTGATGGTCGAGACGTGCAGGTCGCCGCCCTGCTTGAGCAGGACCAGCTTCTCGATCGCCGCCCGCGGACCGCAGATCCAGCCGATGCGCAGGGCTGGCGACAGGGTCTTGGACAGGGTGCCGCAGAACAGGGTGCGGGCGGCCTCGATCGACCCGTTGCGGGCGATATCGAGGGCCAGCAGCGAGGGGATGGCCTCGCCGCCGAAGCGAAGCTCGCGATAGGCGCCGTCCTCGACCAGCGGGAAGTCGAGGTCCTCGGCCAGGTCAAGCAGCGCCTCGCGTTCGGCCAGAGTCAGGCTGACGCCGGTGGGATTGGCGAAGTCGGGGACGAAGTAGCCCAGGCGGGGTTTGCGGGCCTCCACGGCCTTCCGCGCGGCCGGGTCGCCGGCCAGCGCCCCCTCGGGCAGGTCGAGATAGGCCGGCTGATAGGCGTTGAACGCCTGCAGCGCGCCCAGATAGGTGGGCCGGGCGACCATGACGCCGGCGCCCGGATCCAGGAACAGCTTGCCCAGCAGGTCGAGCGCCTGCTGCGAGCCGGCGGTCAGCAGCACGTTCTCCGGCTCGCACGGCATGCCGTCGCGGGTCATCCGCTCGGCGATCCAGCGGCGCAGCGGGCCATGGCCCTCGCTGACGGTGTACTGCAGGGCCTGGGCGGCCTGGGCGCCGTCGGCCAGGATTTCGGCATAGGCCTCGCGGATCATCTGGGCCGGGAACAGGGCGGGATCGGGGATGCCGCCGGCGAACGACAGGATGTCGGGCTGCTCGAGCAGCTTCAGCAGTTCGCGGATCTCGCTGGCGCGGATGCCGGCCATGCGCGCGGAATAGCGTGCGGCCCAGTCGTGCTTGGCCCCGTCTTGATCGGCCAAGGCTTGGGTGTCGATGGTCATGAGGTCTTCTTCGTCGGGACAATCGTGCGGCCGCCGCGGGCCGCTCGTCTTTTCGTCATTCGGCGGCTCGGGGCCGCCTGTCGTCTGGGCGCACCAAGGCGCCGCGCCTGATCCCTAGCGGTCAGGCGCTGCGTACGAGTCCGTTGGTGCCCAGGGAGCGACGGCGCTGAAAGCGCCGGGTCCCGCGTTCGCTCGCGATCATGGGCGCGACCCTAGCGTCGCGGATCGAGGAAGGAAACCCGGCTTTTCCTCAAAGGGCCGACAGCCGGCCTCAGCGCGGGCCGGTGAGGTTGTCGGTCCAGTCCTCGTTGGGATCGGGCGGACCGCCGGTCGGCAGGCGCCATTCGCCGCGATAGGAAAAGTCCAGCGTGCCGCACAGGCGGGCCTGGCCGGCCGCCTTGGGATCGTCGCCGAAGGCCTGGATGCGCAGGTCGTGGCGCAGGGCGATGCGGCTGAAGCTCAGCCACAGGCGCTTGGAGCCGGGACAGAAGGCTCGGACATAGACCTTGCCCTGCTCGGCCGTTCCGTCGACCTCGTACAGCGCCGCGTCGGCGTCGACGCCGGACATCGCCGAAAGACCGCCCTTGCCGAGGTCCTTCTGGCTGCCCTTGCGCAGCAGGGCCTGGGCCGGCACGCCGGTGGCCAGCACCTTGATCGGCCGGGCGCCGAGCAGGCCCTGCTCGAACAGCACCGTCACCCCCGCCCCGGTCAGTCGCCGCGCGTCGGGCGAGATCGGGTCGTAGGAGAACATCCGCCGCTCGGCCGCCGCGGGCCCGGCCAGGGCGCTGAGCAGCGCCGTGGCGGCCAGGAACAGGGGTAGGCCGAACTTCATCGCTTGAGCTGCAGGTTCACGGCCTGGGCGTCGAAGCCCGACAGCCGCCAACTGCCGCCCTCGCGGGTGAAGGTCAACATGCAGGGGCCGTCCTTCTTGGCGGCGCAGACGCGGCCGTCGCCGACCGGGCGCAGGGCCGAAGCGATGGCGATGCGGCCGGGGATCGGCTTGTCGGGTGTATAGCCGTAGTAGTTGGCGGCGGCGCGGAACACCTCGGGGCGGATCAGGGCCGCGCCGGCGACGTCGGCGGCCGGGCCGGCCAGGGCGATCATCGCCGCCTGCCAGCCGCCCTTGAGGCCCGAACGGCGGGCCTCGTCGACCAGCCGCGCCTCGACCGCGCCGGTCAGGGCCCGGTGATCGACCAAGCTGTCGAACGTGGCCCGATCGTTGTTGCGGATCGCCGTCAGCAGGGCGTGCACGTCGCCGGCGGCGTCATAGCGGTCGGCCGTGGCGCAGGCGCTCAGCGAGGCGGCGACGACGGTCAGGGCGAGAAGAGCTTTGATGCGCATGGACAAGGGCTAACGCTCAATTCCGGCGAATTCCAGTCGCTCGCGCCAGGCCTCAGGCCTGGCTCGTGGCGAAACGTGCGGCGAGATCCTTGCTCCGCGCCTGGGCGACCGGATCGAGGCGGTCGTAGCAGGCCTTGAGGAAGGCGGTCTCGGCCGCGGCGTCGGCGAAGAAGCGCACCGGCAGGAAGAAGGCCTGACCCGGCCCGATGAACAGCCAGGACTTGTGGCCCGGCGCGATCTGGGAAACGCCGCCCCAGGCCAGGCGGGTCTCATAGTGGGGCCAGACGATCGTCAGTCCCGCCTCGTCGGCGCGGTAGGTGGTGGCCACCTGCATCGGCACGCCGCGCGCCATCCAGGCCTTGGGCGCCATCCGGCCGCAGATCCGCCGCCACAGCAGCACGGCCGGGATCGCCACGGCCAGCAGCCCCAACAGGCCAGTCCCGGGAGCCAGCCAGTCGGCGAGGGAGGACGCCGCCAGCAGGGCCGCCATGTAGACCAGCAGCATCAGCCAGGGCAGGAAGCGCTTGGCGCCGAACAGATGCCTGCGCAGCGGCCCGCAGGCCTTCTGGCTCTCGAAGATCCCGATATCCCCGACGACTTCCATCGACGCACACCCCCAAACGCAAGAAAGGCGCGAACCGAAGCCCGCGCCTTCCTCTAAGCTGAGTTCAGGTCAAACGCCTAGTCGAGCTGGCGCTTGATCTCCTCGACGGTGAAGCACTCGATGGTGTCGCCGACCTTGATGTCCTGGAAGCCCGCGAACATCATGCCGCACTCCTGACCGACGGGGACTTCGTTGACCTCGTCCTTGAAGCGCTTGAGCGTCTGCAGGGTGCCCAGTTCGAGCACGACGATGTCCTGACGGATGATCCGGACCTTCGCGCCCTTGCGGACCACGCCTTCGGTGACCTTACAGCCGGCGACCTTGCCGATCTTCGTGATGTCGAAGGCCTGCAGGACCTCGGCGTTGCCGAGGAAGGTTTCGCGCTGGATCGGGGCCAGCATGCCCGAGAGCACGCCTTTGATGTCGTCCAGCAGGTCGTAGATGATCGCGTAGTAGCGGATCTCGACGCCTTCGCGTTCGGCCAGGGCTCGCGCCTGGGCCGAGGCCCGGACGTTGAAGCCGATGACCGGCGCGCCAGCGCCCTTGGCCAGCATGACGTCGCTTTCGCTGATCGCGCCGGCGCCCGACAGGATGATCCGCGCGCGGACCTCGTCGGTGGCCATCTTGTCCAGCGAACCAATGATCGCCTCGGCCGAACCTTGCACGTCGGCCTTGATGATCAGCGGAAGCTCTTTCAGCTTCTTGTCCTGCAGCTTGGCCATCATGTCGGCCATCGAAGCGCCGGCGCCCACCGGGGCCAGCGTCTTCTCGCGCTTCTGGCGGATGCGGTACTCGGTCAGCTCGCGAGCGCGGGCTTCGTTCTCCACGACGGCGAAGGCTTCGCCGGGCGAGGGAACGCCGTCCAGGCCTAGGATCTCGACCGGCGTGGCCGGACCAGCCTCGGTCAGCTGCTCGTTGCGCTCGTTCAGCAGCGCGCGAACGCGGCCGAACTGGCTGCCGGCGACGACGATGTCGCCGCGCTTGAGCGTGCCGCGGTTGACCAGCACGGTGGAGACCGCGCCGCGACCCTTGTCCAGCTTGGCCTCGATCACGACGCCGTCGGCGGTGCGGTCGGGGTTGGCCTTCAGGTCGAGCACTTCGGCCTGCAGCAGGATGGCGTCGAGCAGGTCGTCCAGACCCGTGCGGGCCTTGGCCGAGACCTCGATGATCTGGGTGTCGCCACCCAGGCTTTCGACGACGATCTCGTGCTGCAGCAGCTCGTTGACCACGCGGGTCGGATCCGAGCCCGGCTTGTCCATCTTGTTGACGGCGACGATGATCGGCACGCCAGCGGCCTTGGCGTGTTTGATCGCCTCGACCGTCTGCGGCATCACGCCGTCGTCACCGGCCACCACCAGCACGACGATGTCGGTGATGTTGGCGCCGCGGGCGCGCATGGCCGAGAAGGCGGCGTGGCCGGGCGTGTCGAGGAACGTCACGCGCTGGCCGTCCTTCAGGCGAACCTGATAGGCGCCGATGTGCTGGGTGATCCCGCCGTGTTCGCCGGCGGCCACGTCGGTGGCGCGCAGGGCATCGAGCAGCGAGGTCTTGCCGTGGTCGACGTGGCCCATGATGGTCACGACCGGAGGACGGGCCTCCAGGTGATCGTCGTGGTCCTCGGCGCCGATGAAGCCTTCTTCGACGTCGGCTTCCGACACGCGCTTGACGGTGTGGCCGAACTCGGTGGCCACCAGCTCGGCGGTGTCGTTGTCGATGACGTCGTTGATCTTCAGCATCACGCCCTGACGCATCAGGAACTTGATGATCTCGACGCCGCGCACGGCCATCCGGTTGGACAGCTCCTGAACGGTGATGACGTCGGGGATCACGACCTCGCGGGCGACACGCGCCTGCTCGACCGCGCCGCCACGGCGCTTTTCCTTTTCGCGTTCACGGGCCCGGCGAACCGAGGCCAGCGAGCGCATGCGGTCGGCGGACTCCCCATCACCGGCCACGGCCTGGATGGTCAGACGGCCTTCACGGCGCTGCGGAGCGCCCTTGGCGCGCGAAACGGCCTTGTTCGGCGCGTTGTTGGCCTTGCGGCGATCGTCATCCTCGTCCGGACGGCGATCGGTCAGGCCGCCGCCGGGC
>PJUK01000453.1_pt1 | contig 13768 bp, 18 predicted proteins | sample 1512211 | NCBI WGS metagenome assembly PJUK01 (sample SAMN08177668, study PRJNA422409) | Feces metagenome, whole genome shotgun sequencing project.
CGGGTCATGCTGGCCCTGACGCACAAGGACGTGTCGCGCGAAGACGCCTACGCCGCCGTGCAGGGCAACGCCATGAAGGTGTGGCGCGGCGAAGGCCGCTTCCTCGACTTCCTCAAGGCCGACGCGGTGGTCTCCAAGGCCCTGACCGACGCCGAGCTCGAGGAGCTGTTCGACCTCGGCTACCACACCAAGAACGTCGACGTGATCTTCAAGCGCGTCTTCGGCGAGCAGGCCTGAACGGCGTGAGCGAGCCGCCGATCCTTCGTCTCAATCCGGCGCTGGATCCGGCGGCCCTCGCGGCCGCCTACGCCCGGGACGGCATGGTCCGCATCCCGGCCATCTTCGAGCCGGCGGTGGCCGACATCCTGGCCCGGATGCTCGAAAAGGCCATCGACTGGGACGTCATCTGCTCGACCGAGACCGGCAAGGCCGAGGTGCTCGATCGCGCGACGATCCAGAAACTGGGCGGGGCGGCCGTGGCCGAGAAGCTGAAGGCCGCCACCCTGCGGGCCCGCAGCGGCTTCGCCTATGTCTATCTCGGCTACCCGATGATCACCGCCTACCTGGCCGGGCGCGACAAGGGCCATCCGATCCACGACCTGACCGAGTTCCTCAACGGACCAGAGATGGTCGCCTTCGGCGCGCAGGTGATCGGCGTGCCTGGGCTGACCAAGCTGGACGCCCAGGCCACGCTCTATCGGCCGGGCGACTTCCTGACCCGCCACGACGACACCGGCGACGGCGACCGGCGCGCGGCCTACACCATCAGCCTGACGCGCGAATGGCGCAGCGACTGGGGCGGCCAGCTGCTGTTCCACGACGACCTGGGCGACATCGAGCGCGGCTACGCGCCGGCCTTCAACACCATGACCATCTTCAAGGTGCCCAGGCAGCACTCGGTGGCCCCCGTCGCGCCCTATGCCGGCGCGCCGCGGCTGATGATCACCGGCTGGCTGAAGGACAGCCCGCCCGACGGCGCCCCGCGGGCCTGAGCGGCGCGGGCGAGATGACCGGCGAGGTCCGCAAGCGCGGCTTTCCCCCCGTCGTCGATCCGGACGTGCGCCTGCTGGTGCTGGGCAGCCTGCCGGGCGACGCCTCGCTGGCGGCGGCGCAATACTACGGCCATCCCCGCAACGGCTTCTGGCGGCTGGTCGGCGCGGCGATCGAGCAGGACCTGTCGGCCCTGCCGTACGAGGCGCGGCTGGCCGCCCTGCTGGCCGCCGGCGTCGGGCTGTGGGACGTTCACGCTGAGGCCGTGCGCCCCGGCAGCCTGGACGCGGCCATCAAGGACGCCGCCGACAACGACCTTCTGGGCCTGATCGACAGCCTGCCGCGCCTGCGCGCGATAGCGTTCAACGGCGGCGCGGCGGCCAAGGCCGGCGCGCGCCTGCTGGCGGGACGAACCGACCTGACGCTCGTTCCCCTGCCCTCGTCGAGCCCCGCCCATGCGGCCATGGGGTTCGAGGCCAAGCGCGAAGCCTGGCTGACGCTGCGGGCGTACCTGTAGGCTCAGCCCGCGGGCTTGACCGGAACCTTCGAGACCTTGGTCTGCAGGTAGTCGAACTGGCCCTCGCCGACCCAGGCCTCGTCGACCGACAGGACGGCGTTGAACCGGGCGGTCTGGCCCCCATGCGGAAACTCGCCCGCCAGCGCCACCCGCAGGCCGAAGGGCGCATCGCCCGTCGGCGAAACCTCGCCCGACACCTCGAAGCGGTGCTTGCCGCCGATCACCGCCTGGTTGATCTCGGCCACGCCGTTGGCGCGGTCGGCGGCGAACTGCAGGTCCAGCCGCACGATCGGCGCGCCGGGCATGCCCAGCTTGCCGACCACCAGTTGGACGGCCGATGCGTCCGCGCCGCACATTTCGCTGCCGTCGGCCATGCCTGAACTCCCCCGAACGCCGAGCGGTCGCCCCCTGCGCCGCTTCGATCGTCATGGCCGAGTTAAAGCACACGCCGCCGGCTTCGCCGTGCGATTTCGCACAACGCCGATCAATGAGAACGGCAAAGGTCCGGCCGATGCGCGGCCGGACCTCGCTGCTCTACGTCGCCGAAGGGGTCAGACCCGCTTGACCGGCACGTTGTCGATATGGGTGTTCAGGTAGTCGAAGCCGCCGTGGCCGTTCCAGGTCTTGTCGACCGCCAGCCCGGCGCGGAAGTTCGCCAGGAACGAGCCGATGGCGGGCGGCGGCACGCTGTAGACGAACTGGCCTTGCAGGGAGACCAGCAGCTGATCTTGGCCCAGGCCGGTGTGGTAGATGTGGCCCGAGACCGGGAAGCGATGATTGCCGCCCTGCACGGCCTGGGTGATCTCGGCGATGCCGCTGACATTGCCCGAGGGCGCGTCGACGGTCAGGGCCAGGTTGACGATCGGAGCGCCGGGCGTGCCGACGTCGCCGACCACGACCTTGACCAGGTAGAGGCCGACCGGGCCGATCTCGGCCGATTGGGAATGCAGGTTGCCGACGTCGTCAGCCATGTTTGCGTCCTCCGGGTTGTCGGAGCGGTCGCTTGTTCGCCGCCCCGTTGTCGACGATGCGCCTCACGGGCGAATTCGCCGCCCGATAAAGCCTGAGGACGATTGCAGTTTTTTGACAACCTAAAGGTGCGCAAATTCACAGATGCGCGATAGCGACCAAACAAAAAGGCCCGGCCGGTGCGAAACCGGCCGGGCCTTTTTGTTCGCCTTTCGGCGAGCGGCTTACTCGCCGGCGCGAACCTGTTCGCGGGCGAAGGCCAGCAGCTCGGCCATCTTCATGCGGACCTCGCCTTCCGAAGCCGCGACGCCCGAGCCCTTCAGGTCTTCGAAGACCTTGCGGAACACGTCTTCGTCGCCGGGCTGCTCGAAGTCCGACTTGACGACGGCGCGGGCGTATTCCTCGACCGTGGCCAAGCCCATCAGGCCGGCGGCCCATTCGCCCAGCAGGCGGTTGCGGCGCGCGGTGGCCTTGAACTCCAGCTCCTGGTCGTTCGCGAACTTGCGTTCGAAAGCCTGCTCGCGGTCGTCGAAGGTCGTCATGAAAGCCCCAAGTTTCCCGAAACGCTTCCCGCCGAAGGGTGCAACCCAGGGCGGTAGTACGGCGCTCCAGTGTAAGAGAGTAGTTCGGTTTCGTCCCCTGCGAACATGGTATGTCCGCGAGACGAAGTGTTCTTGTGGCGGCTCCATATCCCGCCCAGCGGCGGGGGGCAATCGCCCGCGACGCCGCAGGGCAAAGGTTTACCACGATGGCAGCCCGCGTTTGCGGAAAAGGCTGCGTTCGGGTAGGTTCCGCCGGACATTTTTCAGTGAGCGGCCTTGAGTCGAACGCCGCGCGCAGCTATCCGCCGCGCGCGCTTTTCGTTTTCTCGGGAGTCATCCGGGCAAGGATGGCGCGCTTATTCGCAGGAAGGGCCTCGACGAGAGCCATGACCCGTCGCAAGAAGATCTACGAAGGCAAGGCCAAGATCCTGTACGAGGGCCCCGAGCCCGGCACCCTGATCCAGTACTTCAAGGACGACGCCACCGCGTTCAACGCGCAGAAGAAGGCCGTCCTGGAAGGCAAGGGCGTGATCAACAACCGCATCAGCGAGTACATCATGACTCGCCTGAACGCGATCGGCGTGCAGAACCACTTCATCCGCCGCCTGAACCTGCGCGAGCAGCTGATCAAGGAAGTCGAGATCGTTCCGCTGGAAGTCGTCGTGCGCAACATCGCCGCCGGCTCGATCGCCACGCGCCTGGGCCTGACCGAAGGCCAGCCGCTGCCGCGCTCGATCATCGAGTTCTACTACAAGGACGACAAGCTCGGCGACCCGATGGTCTCCGAAGAGCACATCACCGCGTTCAACTGGGCCGCCACCCAGGAGATCGACGACATGATGGCCATGGCCCTGCGCGTGAACGACTACCTGTCGGGCCTGTTCGGCGGCGTCGGCATCACGCTGGTGGACTTCAAGATCGAGTTCGGCCGCGTCTACGAAGGCGACTTCTCGCGGATCATCCTGGCCGACGAGATCAGCCCCGACAGCTGCCGCCTGTGGGACTCGGCGACCAACGAGAAGCTGGACAAGGACCGCTTCCGCCGCGACCTCGGCAACGTCATCGAGAGCTACACCGAAGTGGCCCGCCGCCTCGGCATCATGAAGGAAATGCCCACCGTCATCCAAGGCGGCGTGCACTAAGGTCAGTCAGGACGCCTCCCTGGCGGGAGGCGTCGCGGCGCTTTGCGTCGCTGGGGAGATTTTGCGTTGAAAGCCACCGTCCACGTGTTCCTGAAGCCCGGCGTGCTCGACGTCCAGGGCAAGGCCGTCGAGAACGCCCTGCACGGCCTGGGCTGGCCGTCGGTCAAGGACGCCCGCGTCGGCCGGGTCATCGAGTTCGATCTCGACGCCGCCGACGCCGAGGCCGCCAAGGCCGAGGTCAAGGCCATGTGCGACAAGCTGCTGGCCAACACGGTCATCGAGAGCTACCGCATCGATATCGCCTGAGGCGGATCGTGGGAGAGGCCAGCCTCCATCCCACCCGCCAGCGGATGCTCGACGTCTTCGGCGTCGAGCGCCTGCACGACTTCCGGGGGCCGGCCTGGACGCGGATCGAACTGATCCCCGACGCCACGGCCCCCGACCGTCTTCCCCAGCCCTTCACCGCCTCCGCCCGCCTCCTGCGCGAGCTCGACACCGCCCGCGCGGTCGTCGCCGCCATGTTCGGCCGATCCGAGCGCGTGACCCTGGAGCTGGGCTGGAGCTCCCACGAAAAGCCGCCGTTCAAGCGCCTGTCGCACCTGGGCTTCGACCTGCCGCGTGATCCGGCCTGGCGCCTGCGCCCCGATCCGCAGGACGCGCCCGACTGGTGGTGGAGCCTCGCCTATGTCGAGACACCCGCCACCGCCGACGCCCTGGCCCCCTTCCTGCTGGCCGCGGTCGGCGGCTTCCAGAAGCGCGGCCTGATCAACCTGTCGGTCGGGATCGTCGACTTCGAGACGGGCCTAGCCCTGGAGTTCTACGACGCCAAGGGCATGACCCCCATGGCCGTCACGCCCGAGCGCCTGGCGCCGGTCTATTGGCGGTTCCGCGACTGGGTGCGCGACGTCGAGATCGAGCGCTGCGACGCCCTGCTGGCGCCGTGGCGGGACGCCGCACCCCGCCTGACCGTGGTCTGAGCCGGCTCGCCAGCAATCGCTCGTCGGTTGTGCGCCCGCGCACATTGCAGAACGGCGTTACGCGATATTGACGACCAAGCTCCAGCGTGAGCTACTTTTCAGGTTGCATTTCAAGCAAACACTCTGAAGGCGCGCACGGATGTGCCCAGACCCCGCCCGCCCGGAGCCCTGCTCGGCCACGCCGCTGCGGGCGACCCTGCCGCAGCTGATCGGCTGCGGGCTGGGCCTGGCCCTGGGCCTGGCGGTCGATTGGGCCAATGGCGCGGGCGCGATGCTCGCGGGTCTCTGCACGCGCTCGGGCGGCTATGGGCCGGCCTTCATGGCGGTCTGCGAACTGGGACATCTGGGCATGGTCGTCGGGGCGCTGGCGGGCTGTTGCGCCAGCCTGGCCCGGCAGGCGCCGTGGCGGGCGACCGCCCCGGCGCGCGACCGCGCCCTGCTGGCCTCGGGACTGGCGCTGGGCGGCATGCTGCTGGCGATGGCCGGTCTCAGCGCCCTGCCCGCCTGGGGCGGCGAGAGCCTGGGCGCGACGCTCGCGGCGATGCTGGCGGCCATGGTCGCGGGCCACGGGCTGGGCCTGCTGGCGCACGGATGGATTTCTAGCGGCGCCGGGCGCGCGCGACACGGGGGACGGGCGTGATGCGTGTGGAGATCGACATCGAGGGCGAGCTGCCCGACGGCCGGGTGTTCCTGACCTGGGCGCCCGTCAAGGCGACCGCGCGGGTGATCGACGGCGGCGCGGGCGGCGACGTAGACGTCCTGCTCGAGAACGGCGGCTCGGCCGGCGGCGGCAAGGTGGTGTTCGACACCAAGCGCCGCCACGACGGCGATCCGAGCCTTCGCCTGCGCCTGCCGCGCAACGGAACGCCCGTCGCGTTCTGGGTGGCCGGCGAGTTCGGCGAACCCAGCAAGAGCTACGGCGACGCCGGCATCAAGGCCAGCGTCGGCGGCGCGGTCGTCGGCACGACGCCGCTGATGGTGCGCATCCGCAAGGACGCCCAGACCCTGACCGAGGCCGAACGCGACCGCTTCCTGGTGGCTCTGGCCAGGCTGAACGACGCCGGCGCGGGCCCCTTCCGGGCGTTCCGCGACATGCACACCAACCTCTCCAGCCGCGAGGCCCACGGCGGCCCCGGCTTCCTGTCCTGGCACCGCTCGTACCTGCTGGACCTTGAGCGCGAGCTGCAGGCCATCGACCCGAGCGTGGCCCTGCCCTACTGGCGCTTCGACAAGCCAGCGCCCAACATCTTCGACTCGCACTTCCTGAGCATGCCGGCGGCCTCGCCGACGGCCGGCGACCTGGTGCGGTTTCCGCCCGGCCATCCGCTGGAGCACTGGTCGACCGACAGCTTCACCGGCGTGATGCGGCGGCCCAACTTCGACATCAGCACGGCCCCGCCGTCGCGCCGCGCCGGTCGCGCCTACGTGCTGACCGAGCGCGAGACCCTCGATCTGGGGGTCACCTTCCGCCAGCTGCGGGCGATGGAAAGCGCCCCGCACGGGCCGGCCCACGTCAGCTTCTCGGGCTTCATCAGCTCGATCCCCACCGCGGCGAAAGACCCGCTGTTCTTCCTGCTGCACGGCAATGTCGACCGGCTGTGGGCCAAGTGGCAGTGGGCCAACCGGCGCTTCGATACGGCCGATCCGGACGCCTTCCAGGCCGGCGGCCCGCTCGGCCACCGGCTGCCCGACACCATGTGGCCCTGGAACGGCGTCACCGGCGGCGAGCGCCCGCCCACGGCGCCGGGCGGGCCGCTGAAGGACTCGCCCGTCACCCGGCAGCCCGGCCCCAAGCCCACCGTGGGCGTCATGCTCGACTACCTCGGCGTCAGGAGCGGCCTGGACCAGGGCTTCGCCTATGACGACGTCCCCTTCGAAGCCGCCTGACGCGGGAGCCAGACGATGAAGGCCAGTGACTATCGCCGGCAGTACGAGGCCCAGCTCGCCGCCTCGGCCTCGTTCACCGACGGCCTGCGCGCCGCCGCCGCGCCCGAGATCGACGCCGAGGACGACATCCCGTCCCTGCTGGCCATCGCCGCCGACAAGACCGCCTCGGAGGACGATCGGCAGGCCGCGCTGGAACAGGTGCACGCCGCCACCTTCCTTGGCCAGGCGTTCGACGGCCATCGCGCCGAGTATCTGGCGGCGCTGCGCAAGCTGATCACCGACGACGCTCCGGCCCTGCGGCGCCTGGCGCTGGAATGGCTGAGCGCGGTCAAGGACGACGTCGCCCAGAAGGCCCTGGCCGAGGGCCTGAAGAACCCGGCCAAGGCCCTGGTCTCGGCGGCCAACGCGCTGGAGTTCCTCAGCCTCGACGAGCACAGCGCCGTGACCCCGCTGGCCCGCCTGGTGCTGGAGCGCGAGAAAGACCTGGAGACCAGGGTCGCGGCCCTGCGCACCCTGACGGCCGACCCGAACGCGGCCGACCTGTTCGCGCGCTTCATGCGCGACAAGGACGAGTTCAAGGAAGTGCGCCAGATCAGCGCCGTCGGCCTGCAGAAGCTGAACGAGAACCTGTTCCAGAAGGTCGCCCAGCAGATCGCCGTCGACGACCACGACTTCGACGACATCCGGGCCACCGCCCTGAACGGCCTGGCGCGCAGCCCGATCGCCGAGCAGCTGCTGAGCAATCCGGCGGTGCGGGCCTCGGCCAAGGCGATCGGCGAGAAGCTGTCCTCGAACGCCTTCTCGGCTCTGCTCTCGCGCATCAGGCCCGGGTCGGACGCCTGAGATGCCTGCCGGGGCCACGATCGACGCCACGGCGCCGGCCGACGAACGACAGGCGGCCATCGACCTGGCCCTCGCCGGCCCGGACGCGCCGGCGGCCCTGACCCGGCTGCTGGCCGAGGACGGACCGCTCTATCGCGGCCTGGGCGCGTCGGAGGCCGAACGCCTGCGCGGACGAGTGCTGGCGGGCTTCGCGGTCGCAGGCCTGCCGCCGGCCGCCCTGCCCCAGGTGCTGGCCGAGCTGGAGACGGGGCTGAACCCGCAGGTGGTGGCCGGGGCCGCCCTGGCGCTGGCGGGAACCGCCTCGCCGCCGACCGAGGCTCTGGACCTGCTGGCGGCCGCCGCCCTGCGCATCCGGCCGGTCGACGACCTGACGGCGCTGGGCCCGGGTCCGCCCGCCAGCGCGGCCGCGCAGGTCGTGCGCGCCATGGCCTGCTACGGCTCGCCGGCCGCCTCGCGACTGCGGGTTCTGCGGGCCGAAGGCGGCTGGTCGGCGGCGGTGACGACCGCCCTATCCGAAGCCATCGCCACGGCCGAAGCCGCCACGCCGAAGGGTTGCTGCGGCGGACGGCCGGATGCCGTCCCAGCCGCGCCCGCCATTGCGCCCGGAGCCGTCGACGACGTGCAGATCCAGGACCAGACGGGCGCGGTGATGCGCTTTGGCGACCTGTTCGCCGGCCGGCCGGCCGCCATCGCCTTCTTCTACACGCGGTGCATGAACCCGCAGAAATGCTCGCTGACCATCTCGCGCCTGGCGGCCGTGAAGGCGCGGCTGAAGGCGGCGGGACTGGACGAGCAGGCCAGCGTGGCGGCCTTCACCTACGACCCGGCCTATGACACCCCGCGCCATCTGGAGACCTACGGCCGCGACCGCGACTTCCCGTTCGACGCCCGCTGCCGGCTGCTGCGCACTACCGGACCTCTGGGGCCGCTGCAGGCCCATTTCGAGCTAGGCGTCGGCTTTGGCCCGGCCACGGTCAACCAGCACCGCATCGACCTGGCCGTGATCGACGCTGCGGGCCGCATCGCGCTCAGCCACGCCCACCGACTGTGGGACGACGGCGAGGTGTTCGAGACGCTGGCCGGGCTGATCCGCGCCTGACCCCTCTTTCGCGGCGCCCCTTTCGGAACGGCCGGGCGGCGCCTACCTCCAGGACAAGCACAACCGGGAGGACGTCATGGCGGCATTCGAGCTGGCCCAGGTCAATATCGGCCGGCTGAAGGCGCCGATCGACCATCCGTCGATCAAGGACTTCGCCGACAACCTCGACCGCATCAACCTGCTGGCCGAGGGCTCGCCCGGGTTCGTATGGCGGCTGAAGGGCGACGGCGGCAACGCCACCGACCTGCCCATCGGCGGCGACCCGCTGCTGATCCCCAACCTGTCGACCTGGACCGACATCCCGTCGCTGGGCGCCTATGTCTATCGCTCGGCCCACGTCGAGATCATGCGCCGCCGCCGCGAATGGTTCGAGCCGGCCGAGGGGCCGCACATGGCCCTGTGGTGGGTTCCCGCCGGCCATCGCCCCACCGTCGAGGAGGCGATGGAGAAGCTGGCCCTGCTGGCCGCCCACGGCCCGACGCCCGCGGCCTTCACCTTCCGCCGGCCCTTCCCGGCCCCGGCCGGCGAGGCGGTCGGGCCCGTGCTGGACGAATGCGCGTGAGTTTCAGCGCCTGCGCCGCTGACATCCGCTTCGAACGGTGCTACAGGCCCGCGCCATGAAAGCCGCCGTCGTCGTCTTCCCCGGTTCCAACTGCGATCGTGACTGCAAGGTCGCCGTCGAACGCTCCACCGGCGCCCGCGTCGAAATGGTCTGGCACCAGGAGACGGCCCTGCCGGACGACCTGGACCTGATCGTCCTGCCCGGCGGCTTCTCCTACGGCGACTACCTGCGCTGCGGCGCCATGGCCGCCCAGAGCCCGGTGATGAAGGAAGTCGTCACCGCCGCCAACCGCGGCGTGGCCGTCGTGGGGATCTGCAATGGCTTTCAGGTGCTGACGGAGGTCGGCCTGCTGCCCGGCGCCCTGCTGCGCAACGCCAAGCTGAAGTACATCTGCAAGCCGGTCGAGCTGGACATCGTCAACGCCCAGACCCGCTTCACCGCCGCCTTCGGCGAGCAGCGCGACGCGGTCATGACCGTCGGCAACGGCGAGGGCAACTTCTTCGCCGACGAAGAGACGCTGAACCGCATCGAAGGCGAAGGCCAGGTGGTGTTCCGCTACAAGGACAACCCCAACGGCTCGGCCCGCGACATCGCCGGCATCGTCAACGCCGGCGGCAACGTCCTAGGCCTGATGCCCCACCCCGACCGCTCGTTCGACGCCGACCTCGGCTCGGAAGACGGCGCGATCCTGTTCCGCAGCGTCTTCCAGAGCGCCTGACGACTACGACGTCGGCGGAACCAGCTTCCAGCCGGCGCCGTCGCGAACGACCTGAACGCGTGTCCCGTTAGACGACATGCGCCCGGACGCATCCGGCGATATCGCCCGCGAAACCTCCAGTGTGTTCTCGTCGATCCAGCGCGGGTCGCACGCCGATGGAACATCGAGCTCGACGAGCTTGAAGACACCGTCCTTGTAGTCGGCGATCTGCACGCCGTTCAGCCCCTCGCCGTCGACGTCGCCTCCCGCCGCGGCGAACGAGCCGCCCTTCGGCGAGACCACGGGCGCTCCCGCCAGCGAGATCGCGCGTCCGCCCATGTCGACCAGCGTCCAGGTCTCGCTTTCCCAGAGAACGCCATGCACGACGTCGATCGGCGCGCCGTCGATACGGCCCAGGTAACGATAGGCGCTGGCGGCGTCGTTGTGCTCCTCCCGCGTCCGGTCGACGAACCGAACACCAGAGACGGTCAGCACCTCGCCCTCGCGGCGTACACGCCCCAGGGTGGACAGCACGGCCGGCGCCTCGGCGCGGTTCTTGGCCGCCATATCCTCCCGCTGCATCTTCAGGAAGACCGTCGGATCATAGGGAACGTTTTCATAGCGCCCTGCGGGCTCGGGGCTTGGCCGAGCACCGTGACAAGCAGCCCGAACCGTGTCGAACACCTTACCCTCGAACGGAGCCAGCAGGACGGCTTCGACCGACGCCTCTCCGTTGCCTTCGGCCTCGCGCTCGCAGCCTACGATCATCGCCGTGGCCAGGATCACAGCGCCCGCCTGCTTCCAACCCATCACACCCCCTCAAGTTGGCATGAGGGAACCACGCGCATGATCGCGGCTCAAGCCGACGTAAACGCCCACGAAAAAGGGCCGGCGGAGCGACGCCGGCCCTTCCTCCGATGGAGCGCTGCTAACGCTCGCCAGAGCAGTTTCCGACGAAGTGGGTACCGGTTCGTCGTCAGAAAATGCGCTGAAGCTTCAGATCAGCGGTCGCGATCGCGCTCCGGCTGATTTTCCTGGCCGCCCGGGTTGCGGCCCTGCTCGTTCTGGCGCTGCTGCTGTTGCTGGCCCGGCGCCTGGCGCTGCGGGTTCTGCTGTTGCTGCTGCGGATTGCGGGTTTGTTCGCCCATGGGCCTTACTCCTCTTCGTTCCGCGCGCTGCGATGCGCACGGGATGAAGAACGGGCGCGAGAGTCCCGCCGTTCCTTCGGCGTAGCTGCCTTAGTTCCTGCTTAGCTTATGTTTTTACGGAAGTTTTCGCGCCAGACGTCAGAGCGCCGAACGGATGTCGGTATGGACGAAGTCGTCGCCCTTGAAGAGCAGCGGCGCGTTCAGCGACTTGGCGAGGGCGTAGGAAAAGCAGTCTCCGAGATTCAGCCTCGCCGGATGGCGGCCTTTGCCAAAAGTCATCGCCGCCTCGACCGCCACGCGCACCTGCACACGATCGACATCGACAATCTCGATGCCGAGCATCTGCAGATCCCTGTCGAGCTCGTTCGAGACGATCTCTGGCCCGTAGGCCCTGGCATAGACGTGGGCGGCCTCGACCACACTGGCGGCGGACATCGCCTTGCGCGGCTGGGCGAGCAGGAGCGAGAGAAACATCTCGCGCTCAGGCTCTTTCAGGACGATGGCCGCCAACGCGGACGTATCGACGACGATCAACGGGGCAGGCCCTGCTCGTCATACATTTCGGCATCGATCTCCCCCGCCGTCTTGTCGGAGATGCGAAGCCGCGCATCGACCTCCCGCAGCCAAGCCTCTATCTCGGCGCGCCGATCCGTCTGCGCCTGGGGCTCAAGCCCCAGCGTCTTCAACGTATCAGCCAGCGCATTGTGGATCGCATCCGTCAGGCTGACGCCCGTGGCTTCAGCCACCTGACGGGCCAGGGCCTCGGTCTCGGCGCGCTTGATGCTGATGCCCATTTCTAGAACCACCTTCAGCTTTCTAGAATATAGCGGAATCCCCGCAGCCGCGCTAGAAGGCGCGCCCATGAGCGCACCGACCAACGCCCCCGCCAAGTCCCCCGCCAAGACGATGGCCGATACGGCCGCCGAGTTCGGCCTGAAGCCCGAGGAATACGCGGTCGTCCTCGACCGCCTGGGCCGCGAGCCCAACCTCGTCGAGCTGGGCGTGTTTTCGGTGATGTGGTCCGAGCACTGCTCGTACAAGTCGTCGAAGAACCAGCTGAAGAAGTTCCCGATCAGCGGCCCGCGGGTGATCTGCGGCCCCGGCGAGAACGCCGGCGTCATAGACATCGACGACGGCGACGCGATCATCTTCAAGATGGAGAGCCACAACCACCCATCCTACATCGAGCCCTACCAGGGCGCGGCGACGGGCGTGGGCGGCATCATGCGCGACGTCTTCACCATGGGCGCGCGCCCCATCGCCCTGCTGAACGCCCTGCGCTTCGGCGAGCCGGGCCACGCCAAGACCAAGCGCCTCGTTGACGGCGTGGTCGCCGGCATCGCCGGCTACGGCAACTGCGTGGGTGTGCCCACGGTGGCCGGCGAGACCAACTTTCACAAGGGCTACAACGGCAACATCCTGGTCAACGCCATGTGCGTGGGCCTGGCCAAGGCCGACAGCATCTTCTACTCGGCCGCCCCGGGCCCGGGCCTGGCGGTCGTCTATTTCGGCTCCAAGACCGGCCGCGACGGCATCCACGGCGCGACCATGTCGTCGGCCGAGTTCTCGGAGGACAGCGAGGAGAAGCGCCCGACCGTGCAGGTCGGCGACCCCTTCGCCGAAAAGCTGCTGATCGAGGCCACCCTGGAGCTGATGGCCACCGGCGCCGTCGCCGCCATCCAGGACATGGGCGCGGCTGGTCTTACGTCGTCGTCGGTCGAGATGGCCGGCAAGGGCGGCGTCGGCATCGAGCTGAACATGGACATGGTCCCGCAGCGCGAGACCGGCATGTCGGCCTACGAGATGATGCTGTCGGAAAGCCAGGAGCGCATGCTGGCGGTCCTCAAGCCCGGCCGCGAGCAGGACGGCCACGCCATCTTCGAGAAGTGGGGCCTGGACGCCGCCGTCATCGGCTACACCACCGACACCGGCCGCCTGGTGCTTAAGCATCACGGCGAGACGGTCTGCGACGTACCGCTGGCCCCGCTGTTCGACGACGCGCCGCTCTATGACCGTCCCTGGACGGAACCGAAGGTCGACGCCCGCCTCGACCCGGCCAAGGTGGCCGCGCCGCAGAACTGGGAAGAGGCCGTGCTCAAGGTCCTCGGCTGCCCCGACATGGCCTCCAAGCGCTGGCTGTGGGAACAGTACGACCGTCACGTGATGGCCGACACGCTGGAAGACAGCGCCACCGGCTGCGACGCCGGCATCGTGCGCATCCACGGCACCGGCAAGGCCGTGGCCGTGACCAGCGACTGCACCCCGCGTTACGTCCAGGCCGACCCGTACGAAGGCGGCAAGCAAGCCGTCGCCGAAGCCTGGCGCAACCTGACGGCTGCGGGCTCGCTGCCCATCGCCATCACCGACAACCTCAACTTCGGCAGCCCCGAAAAGC
>PJUK01000455.1_pt1 | contig 13727 bp, 14 predicted proteins | sample 1512211 | NCBI WGS metagenome assembly PJUK01 (sample SAMN08177668, study PRJNA422409) | Feces metagenome, whole genome shotgun sequencing project.
CACCGTCAACATGGTCTCCGGCGGCCTGCTGCGCGTCACCGGCGCCAGCGCCGCCACGCCCGAGCCGGTCTTCGACCTGATCGCCGGCATGACCCCGCTGCGCTCGGTCACCACCCCGGCCGAGTTCGCCGACGCGGTGCTGTTCTTCGCCAGCCCCTGGAGCCGCGCGGTCACCGGCCAGAACCTGGTGGTCGACGGCGGCCTGGTGCGGGACTGATCTAGGGATCCCTCTCACCTAACTTTCAGCCCGTCATCCCCGCCCTTGTGGCGGGGATCCCTCTTTCAGCCGCAAGAGCAGTGGGGGCGGACTGCCAAGCAGTCCGCTGCACCTCACCTGCGAGCGGACACAGGGGTTCCCGCCACAAGGGCGGGAATGACGGGAGAAGAGGCAAGGGGAGAAGGATTTCTGGGTGCGACGCCCTGCCCTCTTGAGCGACTCAGGCCTTGGGCGGACGGTTTTTCGGTGACGCTTAACCGTTGTCGAAAGGTCGCTCTCGATGACTTACCGCGCGTTCGAACTGCAGATGCTGGGCTACGGCCTGACCACGGCCAACATCTGCTACCACCTGCCCGACCACCCGCACCTGCTGCAGCTCTATGTCTGGCAGGAGTACGACCTGGCCCCCAGGTTCCCCACCCTGAAGGGCTTCCTCGACTTCTGGAGCCGCGAGCTCGACGGGGTGCTGCACTCGGTGCAGGTGGCCCACGACCGGCTGATCGGTCCGGCCGAGTGGAAGGCGGTCAACGGGGTCTTCACCCTGCAGTGAGCCTCGCGGGTTGGGCGGCGGGGGTTGCGCAGCGGGCTTACGCACCGTAACTCCCCCCGATGACCACCAAGGCCAAGATCTGCGGGCTCTCGACGCCGGAGACGGTGAAGACCGCCTTCGACGGCGGCGCGGCCTATCTGGGCTTCGTCTTCTTCGCCAAGAGCCCCCGCAACGTCGAGCCCGAAGCCGCCCAGCGGCTCGTGGAGCCCCTAAAGAGTGATTTTGGGCGCGGACGCGGCGTGCAGACCGTGGCGGTCACCGTCGATCCCGACGACGCCCTGATCGACCGGCTGATGGCCACCATGCGCCCCGACCTCATCCAGGTGCACGGCAAGGAGACCCCCAGCCGCGTGCGCGAGATCGCGCTGCGCAGCGGCGTCGGCGTCATCAAGGCCTTCTCGGTCTCCAGTTCCGCCGACGTCGACCAGGCCAGGGCCTACGAGACCGTCGCCGAGCAGTTTCTTTTCGACGCCCGGCCGGTGGAAGGATCGGCCCTGCCCGGCGGCACCGGCGCAAGGTTCGACTGGAGCCTGCTGGAAGGCAGGCGATTTTCTCGCCCGCATTTCCTCGCGGGCGGTCTCGATCCGTGGAACGTGGGCGCCGCCGTGGCCGCCTCCGGCGCCCCGCTGGTGGACGTTTCCTCTGGCGTGGAACGCGGTCCGGGCCTAAAGGACCCGGCTCTGATCACGGCGTTTCTAGACGCCGTCCGACGCGCCTGACCTAATTGGAAACGCCCGTGAACGCTCCTGTCCAAGCTTCTGATCGGCCCAACGACTGGTCCGCCTATCCCGACGCCAAGGGGCGCTTCGGCGAGTTCGGCGGCCTGTACGTGGCCGAAACCCTGATGCCGCTCGTGCTGGAGCTGGACAAGGCCTATCAGGAAGCCAAGAACGACCCGGCCTTCCAGGCCGAACTGCGCGGCTACCTGACCCACTATGTCGGCCGCCCCAGCCCGCTCTATTTCGCCGAGCGCCTGACCCGCCATTTCGGCGGCGCCAAGATCTACTTCAAGCGCGAAGAGCTGAACCACACCGGCGCGCACAAGATCAACAACTGCATGGGCCAGATCCTGCTGGCCCAGCGCATGGGCAAGACCCGGATCATCGCCGAGACAGGCGCCGGCCAGCACGGCGTGGCGAGCGCGACCGTGTCGGCGCGCTTCGGCCTGCCCTGCATCGTCTACATGGGCGCCGTCGACGTCGCCCGGCAGAAGCCCAACGTCTTCCGCATGAACCTCCTGGGCGCCGAAGTGCGTCCGGTGACCTCGGGGGCCGCGACCCTCAAGGACGCCATGAACGAGGCCATGCGCGACTGGGTCACCAACGTCGAAGACACCTACTACCTGATCGGCACCGCCGCCGGCCCGCACCCCTATCCGGCCATGGTCCGGGATTTCCAGGCGGTGATCGGGAACGAGACCCGCGAGCAGATCCAGGAACTGGAAGGCCGTTTGCCTGACGCCGTCGTCGCCTGCGTCGGGGGCGGCAGCAACGCCATCGGCATGTTCCACCCGTTCCTCGGCGACGAGAGCGTGAAGATCTACGGCGTGGAGGCTTCCGGCCACGGCCTGGACACCGACAAGCACGCCGCCTCGCTGACCGGCGGGCGTCCGGGCGTGCTGCACGGCAACCGCACCTACCTGCTGCAGGACGACGACGGCCAGATCCTCGACGCCCACTCGATCAGCGCCGGCCTCGACTATCCGGGCATCGGTCCGGAGCACTCGTTCCTGCACGACATCGGCCGGGCCCAGTACCTGACCTGCACCGACGACGAGGCGCTGAAGGCCTTCCAGCTGTGCGCCGAGCTTGAGGGCATCATCCCCGCGCTGGAAAGCGCCCACGCGCTCGCCAAGCTGCCGCAGCTGGCCAAGGAGATCGGCGAGGGCGGCGTGATCGTCATGTGCCTGTCGGGCCGTGGCGACAAGGACATCTTCACCGTGGCCGACGCGCTCGGCCGCTCGATCTAACTGATGCAAGAAACCACCCGGAACTGGCTCGTCTGCATCGGCCTCGCGCTGCTCCTCGGGGGTGGCGCGCTGGGCTTTGCGATGCACAAGGGCTGGATCAGTTTCGAAGCCGAGATCAGCACCTGGCCATGACCAAAGACCGCATCGATCGCCGCTTCGCGGCGCTGAAGGCAGAGAACCGCGCCGGCTTCGTCGCCTATGTGATGGCCGGCGATCCCGACGCCGCGACCGCCCTTGAGATCCTGAAAGGCCTGCCGGCCGCCGGCGCCGACCTGATCGAGCTGGGCTTCCCGTTCTCGGACCCGATGGCCGAGGGCCCGACCATCCAGCGCGCCAGCCAGCGCGCCCTGGCCGGCAAGATGACCCTGAACGGCACGCTGGAGCTGGCCCGCGCCTTCCGCGAAGGCGACCAGGACACCCCGCTGATCCTGATGGGCTATCTGAACCCGCTGGTGAACAAGGGCTTCGACGTCTTCGCCAAGGCCGCGGCGCAAGCCGGCGTCGACGGCCTGATCGTCGTCGACTGCCCGCCCGAAGAAGCCGATCCGCTGAGCGACGCGCTGGAGGCCGAAGGCATCTCGCTGATTCGCCTGGCCTCGCCGACGACCGACGAAAAGCGCCTGCCGGCCGTCGTGCGCCGCACCTCCGGCTTTGTGTACTACGTGTCGGTGGCCGGCGTGACCGGCGTCAAGGAAGCCGACGCCGATGCGGTGGCCCCGGCCGTCGAGCGCCTGCGCGCGGCCGCGCAACTGCCTGTGGCGGTTGGCTTTGGCATCCGCACGCCCGAGCGCGCCGCCGAGGTGGCCCGCGTCGCCGACGCCGCCGTGGTGGGCTCGGCGCTGGTGGACGAGATTGAATCAGCGGGCAAGCTGAACGAAAACGTGACCCAAAAGGTTCTTTCCAAGGCGTCGGAGCTGGCTAAGGCTGTGCGATCCGCGCGACAAGAGACGGTGTGAGGCTGTAAGGCTATGGCGATGGCTGAACCCCAAGGCCCCAAGAAGGGCGACAAGACCAAGAGCTCGACCGACCGCCGAGGCGGCTGGCTGTCGCGTATCGCCCCCGGCGTGCGCGGGGCCTTCGCCAAGCGCGAGACGCCCGAGAACCTCTGGGTCAAGTGCCCCGACACGGGCGAGATGATCTACCGCTCCGACCTGGAGGCGGCCCTGTGGGTCACCCCGGCCGGACGCCACATGCGCATCGGTCCCGAGGCGCGCTTCAAGTTCACCTTCGACGAGGGCCAGTACGAGGCCCTGCCGACCCCGTCGGTGGTCGAGGACCCGCTGAAGTTCTCGGACGGCAAGCCCTACAAGGACCGCCTGGCCGCGGCTCGCAAGAGCACCGGCGAACAGGACGCCATGGCCATCGGCTACGGCAAGATCGCCGGCGTCGACGCCGTCGTCCTGGTCCAGGACTTCGCCTTCATGGGCGGCTCGCTCGGCATGGCCGCCGGTGAAGGCTTCATCGCCGCCGCCAAGGCCGCCCTGCAGCGCCAGGTCCCGCTGGTCGCCTTCACCGCCGCCGGCGGCGCGCGCATGCAGGAAGGCGCCCTGTCGCTGATGCAGATGGCCCGCACCACCCTGGCCATCAACGAGCTGAACGACGCGGCCCTGCCCTATGTTGTGGTCCTCACCGACCCGACCACCGGCGGCGTCACCGCCTCCTACGCCATGCTGGGCGACGTGCACCTGGCCGAGCCGGGCGCCCTGATCGGTTTCGCCGGTCCGCGCGTCATCGAGCAGACCATCCGCGAGACCCTGCCGCCGGGCTTCCAGCGCTCGGAATACCTCGTCGAAAAGGGCATGGTCGACCGCGTCACCGCCCGCAAGGACCTGCCGTCCACCCTCGGCTCGATCCTCGGCACCCTGATGCTGGGCCGTCGCAAGGCGGCTTGAACGAACTGATGCTCCCCCTCTGGGGGAGCTGTCGCGACAGCGACTGAGGGGGTGCGGCGCAGCCGCCTGAAGGCGGCCCCCTCCACCCCTTCGGGGTCCCCCTCCCCCAGAGGGGGAGGATCTTGGAATCCCCATGACCGACCACCTCCGCGCCCATGACGCCGCGCTGGAGCGCCTGCGGGCGCTGCATCCGCTGAAGATCGACCTGTCGCTGGGCCGCATGCGCCGGCTGTGCGCCGCGCTCGGCGACCCGCAGGACCGCCTGCCGCCGGTGATCCACGTGGCCGGCACCAACGGCAAGGGCTCGACGGTCGCCTATCTGCGCCACATGGCCGAGGCGGCCGGGCTGAAGGTCCACGTCTTCACCTCGCCGCACCTGGTGCGCTTCGTCGAGCGCATCCGCCTGGCCGGCGCGCTGATCACCGAAGAACACCTGGCCAGCGTGCTGGAGCGGGTCGAGGCGGCCAATGACGGCCAGGCCATCACCTTCTTCGAGATCACCACGGCCGCGGCTTTCGTGGCCTTCGCCGAGGTTCCTGCCGACCTGTGCATCGTCGAGGTGGGCTTAGGGGGCGTGCTCGACGCCACCAACGTCATCGGGGCGCCCGCCGTCAGCGTCATCGCTCCGATCGACCTGGATCACCGCGAGTTCCTGGGCGACACCATCGAGAAGATCGCCGTCGAGAAGGCCGGCATCATCAAGCCCGACGCGCCGGCCGTCAGCGCCCGTCAGCAGGATGCGGTCGACGAAGTGCTCGACACCGCCGCCGCCATGGCCGGGGTGGAGCTCACGCTCATGGGCCGCGAGTTCGACGCCTGGGAGGAGCGCGGCCGCCTGCTGGTGCAGATGGAAGACCGCCTGCTCGACCTGCCCGCCCCCGCCCTGCCCGGCGAGCACCAGTTCGCCAATGCGGGCCTGGCCGTCGCCGCCCTGCTGGCGCTGGGGGACCCCAGGATCAACGAGGAGGCCATGGGCCGGGGGATCGCCGGCACGGTCTGGCCGGCCCGCTTCCAGCGCCTGACGGCGGGTCCCTACGCACAGACCGCGCAAGCCGCCGGGGCCGACCTGTGGCTGGACGGCGGCCACAACCCGCACGCCGGGCGCGCGGTGGCTCGCGCGGTGGCCGATCTGGCGGCCCGCGACGGCCGCCCCGTGGCGCTGATCTCGGGCCTCCTGGCCAACAAGGACGCCGCCGGCTTCTTCGAGGCCTTCCGGGGCGTGGCGACCAAGGTCTTCACCGTCACCTTCGAAGGCCACGCCGCCGCCAGCGCGGCCGAGACCGCCGCCGCCGCCGAACTGGCCGGCCTGCGCGCCGCCGCCTGCGACAGCCTCGACGACGCCCTGGCCCGCGCTCTGGCGTTGGACCCCGTCCCGCACGTGCTGATCTGCGGCTCGCTCTACCTGGCGGGCGAAGTGCTGGGGGCTAGCGAAGAGACCTGGCCGGTTTAGATCGCGCCTCCCCAATCCGCCCGTCATTCCCGCCCTTGTGGCGGGAAACCCTGGTTCAGCACGCACGTGAAGCGCTAACGGCGTGCTGAGCACGCCGTCCCATCCGCACCTGCGGCTGACAGACGGGTTCCCGCCACAAGGGCGGGAATGACGGGAGTGGTGTGGCCTAAGCCCTAGAAATTCCGCACCGAGATATCCGGCACGGCCAGCACGCCGGCCTCGCCGGTTTCGTCGCCCCAGGCCAGGCGCGAGCCGTCGGCGTTGACCGACAGGCTGCTGATCGGAGCGCCGCGTTCGGCCTTCAGGGTCTCGATGCGGCCCGAGCGCAGGTGGCAGGCCCAGATGCGGCCGTTGTCCTGGCCGGCGATCGCCACCGGCAGGGCGTCGACGCCGGCGACCTGCACCACCAGCGAGTCCCGCGAGAAGCCGATCTCGGCGGCTTCCTTGCCCATCGGGCCGCTGGCGCCGGCGAACGGCCAGACGACCGCGCCGTTGGCCCCGGCCGTGACCATCAGGTTGCCCTTGTCGAGGAAGGCCATGCTCTTGATCTTGGCCGGATAGCCGCCCATCCGCATGTCCTTGCCGTCGCTCAGGCGCCAGCCGTGCAGCTGGTTCTCCTGCATGGCCGAAACCAGGAACTTGCCGTCGGGGCTGTAGGCGAGGCCGACGTGGCTGCCGGCCCACTTCATCACCGTCGGCTTCTGGTCGGCGATGCGGCTCCACCACAGCGACACGCCGCCGTAGCCGGCCGCGGCCAGGCGCTTGCCCTTGGGATCGAAAGCCACCGCCGAGACGGTCTTCTCGTGCGCGTAGACGCGGCGGAAATCGGGGTCGGCCGAGTCCAGCACGTGCACTTCCTTGCCGGCCGTGAAGGCGATCAGGCCCGAGGCGGCGCTGGCGGCCACGTGCTCGATCCACTTGCCCTTCACCTCGGCCAGCAGGGTGGCCACGACCTCGTCGCCCTCCAGGCGGCTCCAGACCACGCGGCCGTCGTCGCCGCCGGTCACCAGGCCCCGGCCCGACGGGTGGACGCAGGCGGCCAGCGCCGCGCCGCCCAGGGCCCCACCATGGGCCTCGACGGTGACGAAGCCGCCCTCGGCCTCGAATCGGACCGTGCCGTCGCCCAGGGCGAATCCGGCGCGTCCAGCGCGATCGAACAGGGCGGCGGTGACGTAGGCGTCGAAGGAAAAGATCATGCGCGGGGGCTTAGCGCGGCCAGTTTCACAGCGCTAGTCGCGTCTTGCGCGAAGGCTTGAGCGGGAATCCGCCTCCTGAACGCCGTTAGGCCAAAAAGACTCACAAAAGGGGTTGCCATTGCGCCGCGTCCTCGGGCTTTACTTCCGCGCCCGTCTGCGCCAGACGTGGCTTCTAACAATTTCTGGACCGCCTGGGGGCGGTCCCCGGGAGACAGTCAGGCTATGGCGGCTAAACTTGCTGGCGGCGGCGGCGGTCGCTACTCGCTGAACCAGAATTCCGAAATCAACGTCACGCCCTTCGTCGACATTCTGCTCGTTCTGCTGATCATCTTCATGGTCGCCGTGCCGATGGCCGTGACCTCGATCAAGATCGACCTTCCGCCGGCCGTGCAGCCGCCGCCGGATGCGCCGAAGCCGAAGGAACCGGTCTTCATCTCGATCCAGAAGTCGGGCGCTCTGTTCATCGCGGACAAGCAAACCAGCCTCGACAACCTGCCGATCGACCTGGACGCCTCGTTCACCGCCAAGGGTCAAGCCGGTCCGAAGGACGATCAGCGCGTCATGATCCGCGCCGACGCCGACGTGCTGTACTCGGACTTCATGGGCGTCCTGAACCAGCTGCAGACCGCTGGCTGGTACAAGGTCGGCCTGATCAACGAAGACATCCACTAAGGATCTCTTCGGCGATCGCCGAAAGTATCGAAGGGGCCGGCGGCGAAAGCTTCCGGCCCCTTTTTCATGCCCGTTTGACCGGAGCTCCCGATGCCCGACGCCAAGACCTGGATCGCCTTCTGCCTGGTCTGCCTGGGGATGGCCCTGACGCCTGGCCCCAACATGCTCTACCTGGTCAGCCGATCGATCTGCCAGGGCAAGTGGGCGGGCATCGTCTCGCTGGCCGGCACGGCGGCGGGCTTCGTCGTCTATCTGGTCTGCGCGGCGCTGGGCATCACCGCCCTCTTGATGGCCGCCCCGATCGCCTACGACATCCTGCGCTTCGGCGGGGCGCTCTATCTGGGCTGGCTGGCCTGGCAGGCGATCAAGCCGGGCGGCCGCTCGCCCTTCCAGGTGCGCGAGCTGCCCAAGGACCCGCCGGCCAAGCTGATGGCCATGGGCTTCCTGACCAACCTGCTCAATCCGAAGGCGGCGATGCTCTATCTGTCGCTGCTGCCGCAGTTCATCGATCCCAAGCACGGGAACGTGCTGAGCCAGTCGCTGCTGCTGGGCGGCAGCCAGATCGCCATCAGCCTGTCGGTCAACGCCATGATCTGCCTGGCGGCCGGAACCATCGCCGGCTTCCTGGCTACGCGCCCCAGCTTCGCGCTCATCCAGCGCTGGCTGATGGCCAGCGTCCTGGGCGGTCTCGCCGTCCGCATGGCCACCGAGGCCCGTCGCTAGGCTCCAGGACTGCTGAGGATCGCTCAGCAGGCCATGGACGAGGCCGTGGCTAATCCCGACCGCCCGACGGCGCTATGACGCCCTCCTGAGCAAGGAGAGGCCATGAGCCAGGTCATCGTCGTCATCGGGGCCGGCCAGATCGGCCAGGCCATCGCCCGCCGGGTGGGCGTGGGCAAGCGCGTGCTGCTGGCCGACATGAAGCCGCAGAACGCGAAGGCCGCCGCCGAGGTGCTGGCGAACGCCGGCTACGAGACCCACGTCGCTGCCATCGACGTCGCCTCGCGAGCGTCCGTCGAAGCCCTGGTCGCCGCCGCCACGGCCCTAGGCGAGGTCAGCGGCCTGATCCACGCCGCCGGCGTCTCACCCAGCCAGGCGCCGCCCGAAGTGATCCTGAAGGTCGATCTTTACGGGACCGCGCTGGTGCTCGACCTGTTCGGCGCGGTGATCGCGCCCGGCGGCTCGGGCGTCGTCATCGCCTCGCAGTCGGGCCACCGCTTGGCGCCGCTCTCCGTCGAGCAGAACCACGCCCTGGCCACGACGCCGACCGAGGATCTGCTGGCTCTGCCCTTCCTGGCGCCGGACGAGGTCAGCGACCCGCTGAAGGCCTACCAGCTGTCCAAGCGCGGCAATTCCCTGCGGGTGGCGGCCCAGGCCGTGCGCTGGGGCGAGCGCGGCGCGCGCATCAACGCCATCAGCCCCGGCATCGTCATGACGCCCCTGGCGCGCGACGAGCTGACCGGCCCGCGCGGCGCGGGCTATCGCAGGATGATCGAGGGCTCGGCCGCCAAACGGGCCGGCACGCCCGACGAAGTCGGGGCGGTCGGCGCCCTGCTGATGGGTCCCGACGGCGGCTTCATCACCGGCAGCGACGTCCTGATGGACGGCGGGGTCACCGCCGCCTGGTGGTACGGCGACCTGGCGAAGGGCTGAAGCCTCAGAAGCGGCTCGGATAGGCCCGGGTGGTCGGGCTGTTGTTGTAGCTGGCGGCCGGGCAATCGACGGCGTAGGCGTCGGCCGTCTCGACCATGTGCGCGCCGCGATAGCCGTACGGGTTCAGCGCCCGGCACGACACCGCCCGCTTGTAGACCACCGAGCCGTCGCGGCTGAGCTCGCGCATGAACTGGTCGAACGCCAGGTCGATCAGGCCGCGGGTGGCGGCAAAGCGCCGCGCGGTGCCGTTGAACTCGCCGGAGATGACGTCGCCGGCCGCTACGGCCCGCGTGGCCGGCGCGGGGCCCGCCGCGCCGCTGACGCCCAGGATCGCGCCCCCGGCCAGGATCGCCTCGAGGTCGGTGAACCGCCCGCTGGCCGTGCCGACGGCGACGGCCGTGGTGAAGGCCGAGGCCATGCCCGGATCAAACCGGCCCGGACCGTCGATCGCGGCCGCCTGCACGCCGCCGATCACGCCGGCAATGGGCGCCGCCGCAATCGACACCGCCAGTTCCTCGTTGACGTAATAGCCCAGCAGCATGCCGCCCAGCACGCCGCCGACCGGCGCGATGGCCGAGTCCCGGGCTACGCCGATCGGGCCGGCGATCCCCGCCCGCACCATCTCGGGCGTGATCCCCACCCACTGGGTGCGATAGCTGGTCTCGACGGTCTTCTCGACCACCAGCTGGTTGGTGCGCCAGCGGACGAGGCGGAAGGTGATGTGGGCCGAGGCCAGCTTGTCCGTGCCCAGCCACACGTTGGGCCCGCGCAGTTCGTCGAACTGGACGTAGAGCATGTATTCGGCGTCCAGGCGCGGCGCCAGCATGTCGGCGCGCTCCAGGTGGCCCGACAGCTGGTCGAACACCTGCTTGCGGGTCGGACGGGTGGTCATCACCGCGCCGCCGTCGAACCAGCGGAACTCCGGCGCGCCCTGGATCTCCTGGACGGCGATGTTGCGATAGAACGGCCGGGCGGGCGAGGCCTTGGCCACCGCCACCGGCGGCATGGCCGGCTGGCGCAGCGCGCGCATGTCCTCGGAACTGGCGCAGCCGGCCAGCACCAGCGCGGCGCCGCAAAGAGCCAGCGCCGACTTCGTGAGCTTGGACGACGTCGCCATGAGAGGTTCCCCGATAAGTCGAGAGACCATCGCGGAACAGTCTTAATGGTTGATTTCCGCTGTGGGGGAACAGCGCCAGGTCGAGCGAAAATCCGCCGACCGTGGCCTCAGCCCCGCGCCTTCACCGGGGCCGCGCCGTCGACATAGGCCTCGTTCAGATAGACCTCGGCCTCCTGCGGCGAGAGGGCCGGCGCATAGCCGAAGCCCTGGCCGTAGTCGCAGCCGAGCTTCTGCAGCGCATGGGCCATCTCGGCGTTCTCGACGCCTTCGGCCACCACTTCCAGGTCGAGATCCTGGCCCAGCTTGACGACCGAGCGCACGATCTTGGCCGAACCGGCGTTGCCGCCCATGGTGCGCACGAAGTAGCGGTCGATCTTCAGCGTGTCGAACGGCAGGCGCGTCAGGTACGACAGCGACGAGAAGCCCGTGCCGAAGTCGTCGAGCGCAAGACCCGCCCCCGCCTCGCGCAGGGCCTTCAGGATCACGGCGGCCCGTTCGGGGTCGCGCATGATGTCGCTTTCGGTGACTTCCAGCTTCAGCGCGCCGCGCGGCAGGCCGTTCTCGGCCAGCACCTGGGCCACGTCGTGCACCAGGCCCGGACGGTCGATCTCGCCGGTCGACAGGTTGACGCTGACGGTCAGCGCGCCGACGGCCGGGTGGCTGCGGCGCCAGGCGGCCAGTTGCTTGCCGGCGCTGCGCATCATGTGCTCGCCGAGCTCGGCCATCAGGCCCATCTCTTCGATCAGCGGCAGGAACTCGTCGGGCGGCAGCAGGCCGCGGCGCGGATGGATCCAGCGCGCCAGGGCCTCGAAGCCCGACAGGGCGCCGGTCGACAGCCGTACGACCGGCTGGAAATAGGGGATGATCTCGCCGCGGCCGATGGCGCCGCGCAGGTCGGCTTCCAGCGCCAGGCGCGACAGGCCGTCGGTCTCCATCGAGCGGCCGTAGGCGGCGGCCGAGCCGCGCCCGTTGGCGGCGGCGGCCTCGACGGCCAGCTCGGCCCGGCGGACCAGCTCGGCGGCCTCCGGCGCGTCCTCGCCGCCCTCGGCCGAGACGGCGCCGATGGTCAGGGTGGGATGGATGTCGAAGCCGGCGATGCGCAGCGGCTGCTCCAGCGCGGTGCGCAGCAGTTCGGCCGGCTCGTAGCCCTTCGGCTCGCACAGCACGGCGAACTCGTCCTCGCCGACGCGGCCCAGGATCGAGCCTTCGGGGAAGGCGGCGGCCAGGCGCGAGCCCAGGGCGGCCAACACCAGATCGGCGCGCTCGTGGCCCAGGGCCTCGTTCAGGCGGCGCAGGCGGTCGAGGTCGGCCACGACCAGCTCGTGCACGCCGTCATGGGTCAGGCGCTCGCGGGCGCGGGCGATGAAGCTGCGACGGTCCAGGAGACCGGTGAGCTCGTCCTTGCCGGAGGCGGCGAATTTCACTTCGGGGGCGATGACGCCGGCGGCGCGAACGCCCTCCTCCAGCCACACGCCCCGCCAGATGCAGACGCCGCCGCTGCGCATGCGCAGGCGCACGACGATCTCGGCCCCGGCTTCACGCACCCGCAGCAGTTCTTCGGCCTGGGCGCGGTCCTGCGGCAGGGCCAGCGCCCGGAAAGCGGCCGACGAGCATTCGGGGGCGAGGGGCGAGAGGCCCAGGGCCCGCGCCGCGCCGTTGATGCGCAGCCGATCGGCCTCCGGCTCCCAGTGCCACAGCGCGACCTCGGCGGCGCCCAGCGCTTCCAGCGTGGTCGTCGCGTCCCAGATGCGTCGCTCGGCAACCTTGAATGACATACCCGTTCCCACGCCGAGAAAGCCGGCGTCACAGCCCGGGCGGTCGCTATGAGGGCGCGATCAACCCGAACAGACGATGATCTCGCCACTCGCCGTTAATTTTGAGATAAGCGCGGGCGTATCCCTCCTCGGAAAACCCGCACCGCGACAACAGGCCCGCCGAGCGCGCGTTGTGCGGCATGCAGGCCGCCTCCAGCCGATGCAGGCCCAGCGGCCCGAAGGCGAAGTCGATCACCGCCTTCACCGCCTCGGTCGTATAGCCCTGCCCCGCATGGGCCTGGCCGCTCCAATAGCCCAGCACGCCGGTCTGCGAGACGCCCCGGCGGATGTTGAACAGGCGCACCCCGCCGACGATGGCGTCGTCCTCGCGGCGGAACACGAAGAACGGAAACGCCTCGCCCAGCTCCAATTCGCGGGCGTAGGCGGCCAGGCGCTGGCGAAAGGCGGTGCGGGTCAGGTCGTCGGCCGGCCAGCTGGGCTCCCAGGGCGTCAGGTAGCCGCGCGAGTCGGCCCGCAGCTGCGCCCACGGCTTGTGGTCGGCCAGCCGCGGCAGGCGCAGATAGACCCGCTCGGCGTCGATGCGCGGACCATGGTCGATGCGAAACAGGCGGAGGATGGCGGACAAGAAACGGCTCTTAGCGATATCCCGACACCATCGCGGCTTATCGGCCGGCGAACAACGTCCGCCGGAAGATTTCCCCGGCCGAAAGCGCGGTCTTGGCGCCCAGCACGGCGGTGGCCGCCCGCGCCGGGTCCAACATGCGCGCGCCCAGGCGGGTGATGTCCTGCGCGGTGACCGCGTCGACCCCGGCCGCCAGTTCGGCGGGCGAGAACAGCTTGCCGAAGGTGAGGGCCTGGCCGGCGTTCTGTTCGGCGCGGGCCAGCGGCTGCTCGCGGGCCATGAACATGTGCGCCTTTAGCTGGGCCTTGCAGCGGGCCAGCTCGGCCGGCTCGATGTGCGCGGCCAGGGCCAGGATCTGCTCGGCGCAGACCTTGGCCGTCTCGGCCGCGTCCTTGGCCGCGCAGCCGGCATAGACGCCCAGGCCGCCGATGTCGGCATAGGTGTCGGCATAGGCGTCGATGTTGTAGGCCAGGCCACGCTTCTCGCGGGCTTCCTGGAACAGGCGCGACGACATGCCCCCGCCCAGGGCCTCGGCGAAGACGCGCAGGGCGAAATAGTCGTCGTCGCGCGAGCCGGCGGCCGGCAGCATCAGCACGATGTGGGCCTGCTCCAGC
>PJUK01000456.1_pt1 | contig 13713 bp, 9 predicted proteins | sample 1512211 | NCBI WGS metagenome assembly PJUK01 (sample SAMN08177668, study PRJNA422409) | Feces metagenome, whole genome shotgun sequencing project.
AAATGCGCCAATGGTCGAGCTTTTTGGCAAAAGATCATCTGCATTTTTAATGTCCTGCTCTCCTGCCAAAAACAACCATTGCCATGCCTGATAATTGGTGGTGCTAAAAATGCTCCAGGTACTACGATGCCCATCTTTATTGGTTCGGTTATTTTCCAATTCCGAATACCAGTAAGAGCCACCAATTTCCGTGGAAAAATTTTGGGATTGATCTAGCTCAAATTTTCGGGATAAGCGCGTCACCCACATATTCTTTTCATCAATATCGGTGCCTTGGGTCAGATCATCGGCTCGGACAAAGTTACCGCTATAGCGGCTGGAATCCTTGGAGGTACCTTTGTAATTGCCGCCATCGGTCGGGTAAAAACCGAGAATAAAGTTATACCGATTGTCCTTAAACTGGTACTTTACCCCAAGATTCTGGATATCTTCCAGCCCAACGGTATTAAGTAAAGTTTCATAATAACTATTGCCCCACAGTCGCCCAAAGCCAAAATCAACCGATTGAAAACCAACTGTCAGCCGTTGCTGATCCGAGAATTTATAGCCTGCCCAAGCATCTTTTAAAAACAATGCATCACATAAGCGATCATACTGGTAACAACGTACATCCATCGATGCAATCCAGTCTGGATTTTCATAACTCAAAACCGCTTTGATATCGGCCAGTTGCCAATCATCATTTTTAGAACCTTCATTGGCTTCAACGATATAGTCCTTATGGATATAGCGGGTACGGATTGCGCCTGTCAGTTTCAGTTCACCCGCTTGGGTTTTCGGGTCACCGATACTGATATCGGTGGCCCAGACTGGCGTATTGGCCAACACACCCATTGAACCCAAGAGAAGCAGTGCTTTTTTCATTGTTGTACGTCCTTGTTTAACCTCATATGAAAATGAAGAAATTCACGCTGACAAACAACTCTTAAACTATAAAGTTGGTCTTTACGGAGTGTGTTTAATGGGACAGGATTCGAGATGCTGAAGCTATTTACACAGTTTAAAAAATTTAATTCATGCCATAGATAGCTTCAGCTTTTTTCATGGTTTAAAAATTTACGGTAGAAATCTCTTCTACAACTTTTAATCCTTGCTGTGTTTTTTTAACTGAGTACATATTCAAATCAATTGATGAAGCTAAGCCAAATTGAAGCCGTGTGCTCAAAAGAATTGAAATTTTACTGCGGTCATTTATTAACTGCGGTTCGAGTATCTGTAGATGATCTGCAAACTCTTGAGCGAAAAATGAATTATTCAGTTTTGCGGGGTCATTGATCTGCACATCAAATAAAATGAGTTGAGCCTCTGATCCATCTTCCATTTCTGAAATCCGTTTTACATGGATAATTTCAGGCTGACCGCCCTTAAACTTTTTAATTTCAATAGTATTATTGCGGTCAAACAAATTGAAAGAAGATATTCCTGTAACTAAACACACTAACATAATCAATGCTGCAAAAATCTTATGCTTAGTCCATATCTCAGGAACTTGCTGTTCTTGCTCATCTTTTTTTAAATTAATCACCATTGAACCCGCAACGAAGTCATGAAGTGAGCGGCGGTTTTGTCGGTTAAAAATATAAAAATAAATAATCAGGATTTGTAAGCAGACCAATAACAGGTTGAATAATTCAGATAATAGTAAAATCGGAAAATAACCACTTAATGACATGAGACAGGATGGCGCAAACAAGATGGCTGAACGAAGCAATGATGGGATTACAGCAAGATCTTTCCCATGTGTGTCAGCCACTTTGATTTTTAAAAGCTGTTTGCCAAAAGTTTGTCCAGAATGTAGGTGACTGTTTAACAAACCAAAATATAAAATAACAAAGGCATATCCAATAAAAATAGATATAACTGGAAACGGATACATAAACTCAGAGAAAAGTCGAATCGTACTCCAGCAGAAACCTCCTACCAGTAATAAATCAATAAGAAAAGCGAATGATCGACGCCAGAAACCAGCGATATAAGAAAATTTTACAGAAGACAAAAATTACCCTTTATATTTAATTAAAAATTTATAACTTTAGCTATCAAACTAAAATTTCAAGATTATATAATAAATCCTAATAAAATACATTAATGAAACAACTCACCCAAGGCTTTTATATTCAACCACTCTTCATCTGTATATTTCATTTTAGCCAATAACTTTTTATCACTGATTTTTCTTTTATACTGTTTATATATATTAATATTATTTTTATTCAAAAATTCAACATACTCACCACCATTTTCATTGCGATGGAATTCAGCAAAAAACAAAACTGTATAAAATTCTTCCCGTTGAATTTCATTCCACCCTACTAATAAACTATCCAAACGATTATAAAAATCACTATAAGGATGGTTTCCACAAAAAATTTTCTGATCAATACGATTGATCGCCTGCTGTACCTTTAGATCATGGCTTAGTTCAATCACTCTCTTATTAAAATTATGAATACATGATTTTTGCTCAACTAGAGAACGACTTGAAAGAGATGCAAATATTAGAAAAATGAGTAGCTTCTTAAAATACTTTTTCATTCCTTCCCTCAATAATAAATATTACACATAAATTTCAATAGCTTGCGATATTATCTTTTATCTTTCAACTCTTCTAGTTTACTTATTGCTTCAACATTTCCCTGCAAACTAGCTTTCCTTAACCAATTTTTAGCTTCAGCCAAATCTTCAACTTTATTCTTATTTAATAAAATTAAAGCCAACTGCAACTGTGCATTTTCATGGTTTTTATTTACCGCCAACCTGTAATAATACTCTGATTTAATTATATTTCTATCACCACCCAGACCCCTTAAATAAATAATACCTAAAGCATTTTGCGCAGAAGCATCACCTTGTTCAGAAGCTTTTTCAAGCCATCTCTTAGCTTGATTATAATCTTTTGGGTAACCTTCATCACCATTTAAAAAATTCATTGCAATATTATATTGCGCATCAACATTACCAGTTTCTGCTAATTTAAATTCATGACTACTTTCATATGGAACACTATTTGCGCAAGCACAAAAAAGCAAGCTTAAACCAAATAATTGTAAAAATTTAAACATGTTAATCACAAAAACCATTATGAAACAAAAAATAGCCAACTTAATATCGAAAATTAATCCAAATTAATTACTGGAATTTCGTCTTTAATACAATGCTTAACCCCTGCTTCGCTGTATGACAATCCAACTGACCATTCATCTATATTTTCATATTTTATTTCCTCACCATCATAACCATAGTGTTTTGAATTTATTGGATACAACACTCCGATATATAACTTTTTATCCAAACAATATTCAAAAAAACTATCATGACTTGATATTAGCACCCAACCATCATCTCGCAATTTTTTTTGTATATTTTCAAAATCACCAAATGACATCCTTGATTTTTTCACATCTGCTGTGACGTACTTATTCATAGGCTTATCAATCCAAACTTTCTCTTTTGGGTCATAGTTTCCAAAGTAGTTATCAATTACTTTATTAAAATATTGATCTTGGTGTTTTTCATCAGCATTTGAACATGCAGTCAGCAAAAAAGATAAAAACAATATTGAAATAACTTTCATAAATTTACTCTTAATATTTAACCTACAGTTAAAAATAAAATACTAATCGAAGCACAAGCATCTATTTCTATTGTTTTATAGATACTAATATTATCTCCAAGAAAATATTAAGAATACGTCTAAAGACAGTATTTCAAAACTTGTTCAAATTATCTTTTTAAATTAATCTAATTTAATTACGGGTATCTCATCTTTTCTACATTGATTCACTCCACTTTCCCCATAAGACAACCCTACTAGCCAGTCATTAATATCTGTATATTTAACTTCACGCCCTTCAGGGTTGTAATGATGTGGTCGTATTGGATAAAGTATACCTATATGTATTTTCTCACCCAAACAATACTCATAGTAGCTATCTTGATCAGAAATAAGTTTCCAACCATCAACTTCCAACTTCTTACGAATATTAGAAAAATCATTTAAAGAAAGATTTGATTTTTTTATTTTAGTAATTGAATATTTACTTTCTGGCTTATCAACCCAAATTTTTTCATTTGGTTGATATTCCCCAAAGTATTGATTAATGACATGTGTGAAATACTTACCTTGTTGAGTTTCTTCAATGCTAGTGCAAGAACAAAGATATAGTATAAAAAATAAAAAACTAGCTTTATTCAATACTTTTTTCATTTACAAAATAACCTAAAAACAAAAGATTCAACATACTCATCTCTATTTATAATTATGACATATATATGAGGTTGTATTATTAGCTTTATAAAATATTACATGCCAATCATCATTTAATTGCATTGCAACAGAACCTTCGACCAATTCTTTATTACCCACAACAACTCGCGGTGCAATAATTTCAAGTTGACTCTTATTCCTACAAAATATATAACTTTCATTATATTTTTGATAATATTCCCATCCCATTTTTTTTAATTGTTTATCTTTCTTGTTTAAGAAATTATTGATATTAAATTCATCTGCTTTAATTTTATATGAAACCCTATTAGCACTATAAGATGAGTAACCTTTTAAATCTCGAGTTTTACTATCAAAAAGGATGCTAGCCTCATTTACAAAATCCTGATTCACTTTATCTATATAGGGCTTTTCTACTATTTCTTCACCACATCCGATTAACAGAACCGAGAGGATTAAAACAATTTTTTTTCATACAAGCTCAATCAAAGCAAAAAAATAATCACTTACTATAATACTCCATACAATTATTAATACCCAATTTATTATAATAAAGTGCAAAATACCAATAATCTTTACTTTTAAAATTAACTTCCTCACCATCTCGCGTATAATGCTTATCATAAATCGGATTCAATATGTCTATCGAATAATAGTTAGTTTTACAAAAATTATAATAACTATTATAAGAGTCTACCAAATCCCACTTTCTATCTAGTAGTTCTTTTTTAACACCCTCATAATCTCTACTAGAAAAATCTTGTTTTTTTATTTTCACTACTAGAAGTTGAGTCGAGCTATTTTTTCTATCAACATCATATTCGTACTCATATTCTCTAAACAACTCATTGGAAAAACTCTTAAAATCTAGTACTTCACTATCATTACATCCTAATAAACCAATGCAAAAAGTAAAGATAGACATCAGTTTTATAAATCTTACCATTAACTTAAAACCATATTAAAATAATTCTAACTATCAATATTACATACGTATCGTTTATGTCTAGAGTGAATAAAACCCACATTCCAATACCCAACCAACTGGTTTAATGACTGTCCTTCACCAGTAGAACTATAAGTATCTAATTTAACTGGAGGTACTAGTTCTAGTTGATTAGTTTTTTTATCACAGTAAATATAAGCTTCTTTATATTTTTCTTTATACAACCATCCTTTTTCTTTAAGACTAGGTTCAATATTGTTTAAAAAATCCATTTCGCCAATATCACCATCACTCTGAATTTGAAATATTAACCTATCTGCATTATAGGATGAGAATGAATGTTTATCAAAGATGCGATCGCCAAAAATATAGTTAGCATCACTTTCAAATTTTTTAATTATTGTCTTATTATTATCTAGAATTTTGATCTCATTTTTTTTTCTAAAATCACACCCAGAAAAACCTAAACTAATTAAAATTAATAATATAAATTTCAAAACCGAACTTCTTACTATAATAGACATTACAATTACTCTCTTAATTCTTTTCTCTATTAGGTTTGACTGCATCCAAAATTGTATCAACACTAACTGTGCCACTGACTCCAACATTTACCCCTGGTGTTCCTACACCAAATTCAGAAGCCCATGCTCCTCGTACTGGACTACTTTTGTTTACTAATGGAACAACTAAGTTTGCTACTGCACCATAAGCTCCACCTCCAACTGAGACAGAAGCTCCACTTACAAATTCGTTCGTAATTTCTCCCATCGTCATCATTGATTTTGTATAACTTGGAATATTATGAATATTACCACCTACACAACTAATCCCCGCTAAATCTTTAGCGCTAAATGGTTTGTTTTGTGCAGCTGATTTTGCCACAGGTGCTAAAATAGAATCCTTAGAACCACTCATATAATATTCACCAGTCCATTGATTTTTTACAAAGCCAACACCTACTCCTAATCCGCCACCACTACATGCAACATAATCAAATAATGGCGGTATATTTAACTTACATAGCTCTCCAGTTTCAGCATAACAATCATAATTCTTCCTTCCTTGGTACGCTAAACCAGATTGAGCACTAGCAGGAATACCAAACATCTCACCAAAATTCATTCCATTTAATCCATTCGGATCAATCCATTGATTCGGATTATTTACATAAGCAGAGGTATTTATACCGCCCTCAAGCCCTATCGGATCTTTACTCAAATATCTTGCACTATACGACTCATAATAACGATAACGGTTATAATGCAGTCCTGTTTCATTATCGTAATACTGACCTTGGAATCTAAGATTACTCTGCTCAAATGGATTGTCCTTATTGAGCATTTGAATCTCGAGTGCAGCCCCCCACGTATCCTGAGTAATTTCCCATACACATTCACCTTCGGCATTGCTCAGTGTTTGCGGTGTTCCCACCTGATCACAATGATAAAAAGCAGTTTGCTCTAAAGCCACACGGTTTTTACGTGTATCGCTGCTCCAAATCGGATCTTTATAAACCGAATAAGGCTTGTTGAGATATTCACTATAATCAGGTGTTTCTATAAGTTGAATAAAACCCTGATAACCCGCCTGCATTAACGGTACAAAGCTATCAGGTTCATAAACATAATGTTTGGTATAGCTGCTCTCAGGATTCTCTGTGCTTCTTTTTGATTCCCAGATCATCAAATCACCATCCCAACCAAATAAGGTGAAGTCTTGGTTTGATGATTTCTTATATAAACGACGTCCAAAGACATCATAACCATACTGAGTTACTTGCCCATTCAAGCTACTTTGAATTAAACGGTTATGATTGTCCCACGTCAGTTTTAAGGTTTTACCATCTTGTGTGGTTTCAATCACATTGCCTTGTACATCATATTGATAATGCTTGCCTTGATATTGCTTGATTAAATTGTTTTTGGCATGTGTTGTCTGGTTGGTTGGATCAACCAGATTCCCCGCTGGATCGAACTTAAAACTTTCGTTTTTATGCTGACTTTGCGTTGAAATCAAACGTCCAATCGGATCATATTGATAATTAAGCTGTCCTAAACGACTGTCTTCAACTTGGGTGAGCAAATAGTTTTTATCATATTGATAATGTCTATGCGCTTGATAACGGAGTCGATCTGAGGTTTCTTGTTCAGGCTCAATCTGTTGAGAAATCAATAACCCGACATCATTATAATGCTTGGTTTGTACCAAACCATTTGCCAGAAAACGTACCGTTTCACGATGCAAATCATCTCGCTGAAAAGAAACAACATCCTGCTGGTTAAACGCAATTCCGTAGATATGTCCTGAACCATAGCTCAGATTGGTCTGCTGCTGTCCATCTGGGCGAATGGTTTTAACCAGATTGCCCAGTTCATCATATTCATAACGTAGTACAGCCGTTAGATTCAACATCTTATAATGCTGGTGTTCACGCACCAATTGTCCAAGCTGGTTACGATACATTTGAACTTGGCTCTCAGCATTACTGGCTGAGCTTAATTGTTGATTTAAATTATATTCAAATTGCTCTGTCTGGCTTTGGTGAGTATGCAGATTGGTATAAGTTTTTAAAGCAATCTGTCCATCATCATAATAGCTAAATTCGGTCAGAATATTGGGTTGTCGAATCTGGAACAATAGACCATTTTCACTATAGCTATATTGCTTTTCTTCACCATCAAATGCTTGTTCACGAACTAACTGACCAAACTTGTTATAGCTAAACTGGTATTCAGCCTGATTCTGGTTAATAAGTTTTTGGATACGACCCTGCTTATCCCATTGATAGCCCACACGGTGCTGATTGGCATCAATGCGTTGTTCTAACAGGCCGACAGTATTGTATTGATATTGAGTGGTTAAGCCATTGGTATCGGTGTGCTTGAGTAGACGCCCTTCTTGATCATGCTCAAATAGCTCTTTCAAGCCATCTGGATAAACAATCGCTTGAAGCTGACCTTTATCTTTGCCTTGCATGCTATACAGATATTGAACTTTCTGTTCATTTGCCGCTTGCTGGGCACTTAGAACACCTTCCTCATCATATTCCCATGTACTGCTTTTGCCCGAACAATCAGTATAAGACAGCATTTGCCCTTGATCATTATATTGGATTTTCTTGATACCTCCTTTGGCATCAATCACTTCCACCACTTGATTATTGCTGTTGTATTTATATTGAGTGACATGACCTAAAGGATTAATCTCTTTACTGACATTGCCTTGTGTATCATATTCACGTTTCCAGATATTGCCTTCTGGATCTTTGGTCTCGGTTAAATTGCCATGTTCATCATAAGCAAAGCGGATCACGCCACCATTCGGCTGTACAATTTTCGCCAGTTGGCCCTGATCATTATATTCTTGCTGAGTTTCCCGACCTTCAAAGTCAATCTGTCGGGTGATGCGTTTTTCACCGTCACGAGAATACCAAGATTCTCGACCATCGGCTAAACGAGTACGATAGGTAAAACCATCCAGATCAAAATAATAATAGGTTGGTACATCATAGGCATCGTAAACTGCAACTTGGCGTAAACGCGAATGCCATTTCAGTTTGGTATGGAAACTGCCGTCATCCGCCCATTCTTCAATGGCTTTGGCATTTGGCAACGTCGATTCATAGCGAATATTTTGTCCACGGCCTGTACGATCGGTATAGCGCGTTAGCTGATGCGCCTGATTATATTCGTATTGACGTGCGTGCCCATTTTGATCGAAAGCTGTGATCAAATTACCTTGTGCATCATAGTGATAGCGTGCCCAAGGCTCAATTTGATCATCCACAAATACAGCAATAATCTTAACTTGCTCATTAAAAGCAAATTTTAGTTGGTGCTGAGCCTGTTCAAACTGGAAATCAATAGCTTGAAGATAAGCAACACCATCTGCCAAAAGGTAACTTAGGCTAATTTTTTCATTGGTGTTTTCATTGAATTGTTGGATTAAATGATAGGGCTGACCAAGACCAAATTGATGAAAATGGAAACTCCAGTCACCACCAAAATTTAATAATAAATCACCATTTTCAATTGGGTGAACTGTCATTCCCTCAAAAGGAACCGTGTAAGCCTGCTGCAAAATCGTGGATGGTAAGGCATGTTTACGCCCCTTCGCATCAATGAAGATATAACCTTGTGGCTTTGGCAGGATCACATTGGAAAAAGGCATCATCCAACGAGCACCCATCATCCCCTGATCAAACTCATCCATTTGCGAGTTATATTGGCGACTAAATACAAAACCAACTTTCGGTAAATAGAAATCGGCATGCTGAACCCGCTCTGCGCCAATTGAATAACTGATACTCTTACTCGTCTCTGAACCATCACCTTCACAAGGTGGTGCATTCAACGCATCCGCCTGTAAGCTCACAAACTCCAAGGTATCACCTTTGGTATGGCGCTCATATTCTCCCGTCTGGTTAATCGGCACACTGGCATTGCCTTTATTTTCGCTGGCTTGAATTGCAGTTAAAGTTTGTTGTAATAACCAGGCCAAGCTGTATTTTTGTCCTGCATTCGCTTGCTGCTGTAAAGTCTGGCTTAAGGTTGTAAGTGCTTGTATTGCTTCTTGTTGCAGGCGTGTTTGAATATTTGGTTGTAGTTTAGGGGTTAAATCTGTCTGACTCGGTTTACCGATTAAATCAATCAGTGGTGCGGCCCAATTGCTAAATTTGAGTTTGGGGTCTCTTTTCTCTGCTGTCGCACCTGCCGACGTTGCAGCCATGCTCGCACTTATTGCTGTCGCAGGCACAGACAAGCTCGTAAGAATACTGCTGCCTAAGATCGTTGCCTGTGAGAGCAAGGTCGCTAATTTGGCTTGCGTTTCTTGTAAAAACTTTTCTAAATCACCTGCGACCATCGCATTCAGATGCAGGCCCAAGCGTTTAATATCCGCTTCTTTAATCTTTCCATTTTCTGGATATAAACATTGCGACATTAGACCAAACATCGGACGTAATGCCATACGCGCATGTGCTTCATTGCTTGGCTCTGCAAATAAACCAATTAAATTTGCAGCGAGCAATGCACCCTGTTGTACCGCAGCATCCTCTGTCTTGCTGTCGGTCGCGTATAAAATTAAATCGAGTACACTGCCCGTTAAAGCAAAAATATTGGCTACCGTTGCAGTATTTGCACTACCTTGTAATTGTTCTAAACTAGTATTGCCACATACCTGTAAATAAAGCTGGATTTGCTTGGCAATCATTTGCAGGTCAGTTACCGTGTGTACGCTGTCCAAATTAAAAACAGCAAGTTCAACCTTCGATGCTTTTTGATCTGTTGCCTGTTGTGTTTTTTCCGTAGCCATCAATCTCAAACCCTTAATTTATTTCAATACATCTATTTTTTAAATTGCTGCGTGTGAATTAAAATCTGTCCTAACCATTGTTCTGACCATGAAAACGATCAACGATGCCTTGTTGAAGAGTCGAATCCATTTGGGTAGCCTCCGCCAATTTTGTAGCCGCCTGATCTTTTACAAAACCCACACCCTGTGCTTTGATCATGTCAACCGACTGGCTCGGATTCATGGCGAGTTGTGCCAAGCTTTTCATTTGATCTGGAGAAATATTAAGGTTCAATTGCTTTGAAACAGCACTTAAAGCGGTATTACTGACTTGATCCTTGATTTGCCCAACCGTCTGCTCAACCAAACCATTTAAGGTATTTTTACCTATATTTTTAAGACTATTTTTATCCATTGAAACTAAACTGCTGGTCAGCTGTTGCTTCATGTTCTGTCCCAATACACTGCTTAATGAGGCGGCAACTTTTTCTACCGGCTCTGCCCAAGTATAATCACGTTTAAAGTCACTACTTGATGCCCATGCACTGGTCTCATCTTTTTCAAAAATGACCTTGGCTGCGCCTGGCGCAATGCCTGTCACTTGAGCAAAACCATTTCCATCCAGTTTGCCAGTCAGTTGCTTACCTAGAGAATCAATCACTTTATAGCTGTTCTGCTTAAAGAAATTATCTCCCCCATAACTTCTTAATAACTGCAGCGCACCTTTTAGTGATTTTGCTTGTGGTAACTGGGGTGCATTGCTGCTTGCACTCGCGCCTGAGGCGAGTAAATGCTGCCCAGCCTTCACCTCAAACTTGCCACTGGTCACAGGGAAAATCCCCGAACCATTCAGCTTGATCTGGGAATCACCCGCAGTAATCACAATCTCTTTCGGACTGGTAATTTCAATCCGATCTTCAGTCGAAATAATCTGAATACCTTGCTTGGCCAGTAAATCCATGCCATCCGACTGTGCTTGGACTTCAAACTTACCTTTCGCAGCCACCTGCTTAATTCCATTCTGCGCAGCGAATACACTGATTCTGTTTTGTGCATGCGTAATCAGATTTTTCTGCGTGCTTAAGTTGATACTATCGCCTGCAAACTGGTTGATCTGCCCGTCCGCAGAGAGATGAATATCTTCATTGGTACTTAGGCCAATACCAGCAGGTGAATTCAGCAATAATAGTGATTTTTTAAATTGCGCAATCTTCTCTTGAATCTGCTCTGCAAACTCTTTCAGTTGATCAACGGATTCTATTTCATCAGTCTGCTGGTTCTTGGCTACTTCACTTAAGGCTTTGGCATTGCTTTGGTTACCTTCCAGCTGCTGTTTAGCAGGTTGCGCATCAAGATGTTCGCCTTGGGCTTGATCCTGTGTATAGGTGGAAACAAGTAGTCCTTCACCAGCTCGCACTGCACCCCATTGATCAGTACGCAGTTCAAAACCTTCACCACGGTCTTCGCTTTCTGCCTTGTCTTTGGGATGGCTCAGTTTACCTAAGTTAATTTGACTGGCAGCATGGCTGCTTTGCAGTTGTGCGCTGATCTGTCCAGTAGTGTCATCAAAGCGTAACTGGTTAAAACCTTCGCCCTGATATTCTTTGGATTTGATCCCGGCCAGTTTCTTGGTGTCAGGCAACTTGCCTGCATTGTCGAACTTGGTCGGGCTGCGATGCGCTTCGTGAATGCGTCCGACTACAAAGGGACGATCAATATTGCCATCAAAGAAGTCAATCACCACGATTTCATCGATACGTGGCAGGAAGCGTGCACCATAGCCTTCTCCTGCCCAAGGCGTCAGTACATCAACCCAGGCTGAATCGGTATCGTTGTCATTGGCCCCTGCACCACCGTCGTGGCTATGGTCTTCACTACGGGTAAACAGGAAACGGACTTTGATACGTCCCCATTCATCCACATGGATTTCTTCGCCGCTTGGCCCAACCACTTTGGCACGTTGCGGTGAAGCGGCTGGACGGTGTTGTAATGGATTGTATTCAGGAACGGTTTTGATATTGCGGCGTTGCAGGATCAGCTGATTGGCTTGGCGTTCGTCACTCTCTTTTATCTGCCAGTTGCTTTGGGCCAATAGTTGATGAATCTGCTGGTGCAAATCTTTAGGCAAGTTGTTCTGGTTGTAGAAGTGTTTGCCTGTGATCAGGAATTCTTTATCACTGCCATCGTGTTGATCTATTTCAGGGTGTTCGGCTAATTCAAACCAGTAACCGACATGGGTGTCACGGACGGTGGTCTTCGCTACAAACTGTTTGGATTGTTGGTCGTAGTATTGTCCGAGGTTCTGATTGAACTTTTCTATCTGGGCATTGCCGGACTGGGTTGCACTATCTTCACCATTGAGGTCTTGCATCCAGGCAGGTGAAAAATGCCAGGCCTGTTCTAGTCCTAGACTGGCATTGTCATGTTGTTCGCTGTGCTTATGCGTGCTTTGCACACTGCCTGCACCGTCTTCCTGTTCCAGCGCATCAGCTTGCCAGCGTTGTACATGGACTGCACTGGGTTGTAATGAGCGTTGTCCAACCAGACTGGTCATGCTGTCGTATTGTTCGGTGGCACTGCTGCGGTGATAACGGATCTGGCGACGCTCTAAGGCCTGATATTGACTATTGTCATCAATCAAACGCAGTTTTTGCGGCTGAATCGCAGCACTACTTTGTGGAACGGTCCGTTCTGCTTCATCCACCAGCCAGTTAATGCCTTCACTACGTAGTAACCGGGTAAGAAAGTCATAGTCGCTCTCATTGGACTGCATTATGAATGGGCGGACATCGTAGTCCTGACTGAGTCCACTGAGGTCCAGCGTTAGGCTGGAGGCAAATAAGGGGCTTTTTTGTTGCCATTCCTTAAAGACAACTTCCACCACATCACGCACACTCTTGTTCATAAACACGCGGCTGTTACGGCGTTGTTTCCACAGAGCCGTTGGATCTTCGAGCGTGAGTTTATAGAGGGTTAAACTACCATCCGACTGGCCTTGCAAGGCTTGGGTGATAATGCCTGTGACACGGCTGAGTTGTCCCTGGTCGGTGACGGTATCAATCGCGGCCTGGCTGCCGATGAACTGTTTCAGGGGAATGCTGGCATTGGTCGACAGGCAGATCAGCTCGGCCTTAAAACCGGCATTCAGCGCATGCTGGCCATCTATGCGTTGCAGGAAAACTTGAGTATTTAAATTTTGATTCGAAAACTGAATATGAATGGCACGTTTTTGTGCTGTAAGGCC
>PJUK01000457.1_pt1 | contig 13604 bp, 12 predicted proteins | sample 1512211 | NCBI WGS metagenome assembly PJUK01 (sample SAMN08177668, study PRJNA422409) | Feces metagenome, whole genome shotgun sequencing project.
GATTTCCTCCAGCGCCAGAACATAGCTCAGATGGTCGGTTGCAACGCCGCCCCATTCCTCGGCAACCAGCATGCCGAGAAAACCCAGCTCTCCCAGTTCCTGCATTTCGGTGCGCGGAAAATAATGGTGCTCACGGTCGCGCATGGCTGCGGTCGGGGCTAGTTTTTCACGGGCGAAGCTGCGTGCACTGTCACGGATCATCCGTTGTTCGTCGGTCAGCAGGCAATCATGCGTCATGGTTGGTTTCCTTCAGAAGCTGCTGCGGTTGCAATGTCAGGCCGTGCAACACGCCGTCGCGCACAAGGCTTTCGATATCGTTGGCAGTAAGTTCCAGTTTTTCCTGCAATATGTCGGTGGCATGCGCGCCCAGTGCGGGTGGCGGTGTCGGGGCGGGGCAATCCATGCCGGAAAACTTGGCCGGCTGGCGCAGAACGCGCACCGGGCCGCTGGCGGACGTGACTTCCGGCAGGAGACCACGCGCGCGCACCTGTTCGCTGGCGGTTGCATCGGAGACAGAAAGCACCGGCGAGCAGGGCACGTCATGGGCCTGCAAGGCGTCGATCACCTGTTCGACACCCATTGCCGTGCTCCATGCTTCGATGATGGCCTTCAGCTCGGCATGGTTTTCGTTGCGTGCGGTTGCCGTGGCAAAGCGTTCGTCGGTCGCAAGCTGGGGTTCGCCCAAAGCTTCGGCCAGACCGGCAAATTGCTTCGAACTCAAAACGGCAATCGTCAGATAGCCGTCCGCTGCCGCAAAGACACCGAATGGCGCGCTCAAAGGATGGCGATTCCCGACCCGCTTCGGCAATTTGCTGCCATAAAGCTGCTGGGTCAGCGCCGCAGGCAGAAGATTGAACAGGCAATCATACATGGCGACATCGACAAACTGGCCCTTGCCGGTGCGTTCGCGGGCAAGAAGGGCTGCCAGCGCCGACCAGGACGCAAAAAGCCCGGCGGTCAGATCGGCAACGGATTCGCCGGTCATCATCGGTGGGCCATCCGGTTCGCCGGAAATATCCATGAAGCCGGTTACCGCCTGCACGACGAGATCATATGCAGGCAGATTGCCCATCGGGCTTTGCTGGCCGAAGCCGGAAATCGCCACATGGATGAGGCGCGGATTGTTTTTAGTAAGCTGGGCAAACCCGAGCCCCAGCCGATCCATCACGCCGGGGCGAAAATTCTCCACGATGATATCGGCATTCTTTGCCAGTTGGCGGACAATATCCCGCCCGCGTTCCTTGCGCAGATCAATGGAGATGCTCTTCTTGTTGCGGTTCATCAGCAGGAACAGCCCGCCGCCGTCGGCTGTGCCCGGCGTGATGTGGCGGTAATCGTCGCCTTCCGGACTTTCGATCTTGATGACTTCCGCGCCCAGATCGCCAAGCAAGGCCGTACAAAACGGCCCGGCCAGAACGCGCGTGAAATCCAGAACGCGAATCCCGTCGAGGCACGGCGCCCTTTCGTTGAACATGTTCGTATCCCCTTATTGTTTGATTTAAGGGGAGGCTAAACGCAGTTCAGTATCGGAAAAAGAATTGAAATCGAGCAGTCATTATAGGAAAATCCTCTAATGATATCGCTTCGCCAACTGCTTTATTTCGTCACTTCCGCCGAGGCTGGCAGCGCAACGGGCGCTGCCGAAAAGCTCAATGTTTCGCAGCCCTCCATATCGGCGGCAATCCGCGATCTGGAGCGTGATCTGGGGCAACCGCTTTTCGAGCGGCGGCAGGCTAGGGGGCTGGAGCTGACGCCTTTCGGCAGTCGCAAGTTGCAGGAGGCGCGGCTGCTTCTGGCTGGCGCTGAAGATTTTGCTCTATCGGGCAAGGGTGAGTGTGCGGCAAGGTTGACGCTCGGTTATTTCAGCACGCTGGGGCCGGTCTGTGTTCCGGGCATATTGGGCCATTTGAAACAGGCGTTTCCCGATATGCGCGTGAAGCTGCGCGAGTTCGATCTGGAAGGCATGGCGCGGGCGCTGGAAAAAGGCATTGTCGATCTCGGCATTACCTATGATGTGGGCCTGCCGGAAACGGTCACATGGGAAACCATGCTGTCTTACGCGCCGCATGCGGTCGTTCCGCCGGACAGTCCATTGGCTACGAAGAAGAGCGTGACCCTGGCGGAACTGGCGCGCTATCCGTTCATTCTTGTCGATCTGCCGCTCAGCCGCGAATTTCTGCTGGTGCCGTTCTGGCAGCAGGGTCTGTCGCCGAATATCGTGCTGCGGACCACCTCGTTGGAGATGGTGCGCGGCATGGTGGCGAATGGTCTCGGCGTGTCGCTGCTTTTCACGCGGCCCGGTCATGATTTCAGCCATGATGGGCGAAAAGTCGTGTGCCTGCCGATTGAGGATGAAACGCTGCGCCAGCGTCTGGTGCTGGCCTATCCGGCCAGTGGGCCAACCACGCAAACGGGGAGGGAAGCGCTGCCCGCAATCCGCGACTGTTTTGCCGCACGGTCATTTCAGGCGGGGCCAGATACCTCCGATTGACAGTGACCGAACACCACCTTATCGCAAGGGAAAAGCCGGTGCGACCGGGCGGGGAAATTGGGGAGAATTTGCATGTCGTCGAAAGTCCGGGATCGGTTGGAAACTATTCTGACGCGGCTTGAGGCCCGCCGCGATCATGAGCGTGTTTTCAGCAAGGTTTATGCGGAGCGGGCGCGGGGGGAAGCCGATGCCGCCGATGCACGGCTTGGGGCTGGGCAGGCCCTTGGTCCGCTGGATGGTCGCATTGTCTCGATCAAGGATCTCTTCGATGTCGCGGGCGAACCGACGCTGGCCGGGTCTGTGGTTCGGCGCACAGCCGCGCCTGCGGTCCAGGATGCGACCATCGTGCAGCGGCTGCGCGAGGCGGGAGCGGTGATCGTCGGCAAGACGCATATGACTGAATTTGCTTTCACGCCAGTCGGTCTCAACCCGCATTATGGGGAGCCGGGCAATGCCGTCGATCCGACGCGCATTCCCGGCGGGTCATCGTCCGGCGCGGCGGTCTCGGCAGCGGAAGGCACCAGCGAAATCGCCATCGGGTCGGATACGGGCGGCTCGGTGCGCATTCCCGCGGCGCTGAACGGCATTGTCGGTTTCAAGCCGACGGCGCGGCGCATTCCGCTGGATGGCGCTTTTCCGCTGGCGCCTTCGCTCGATTCCATTGGGCCGCTCACCAGGACGGTGGCGGATGCGATTTTAACCGATGCCGTGATGGCGGGCGAAACACCGATTCTGCCGGATGCGGTGCCGCTTTCCAGCCTGCGGATCGCCGTGCCGAGGGGCTATTTGCTGGACGCCATGGAGCCGGATGTGGCTGCGCATTTTGAGGCGTCGCTGGCAGCGCTTGAAAAGGCAGGCGTAAAGCTTGTCGATATCATGCTGGACGATTTGATCCAGCGCTGGCGTGAGGCAAGCACGTCCGGATCGATCGTCGGCATTGATGCAAGCCGCGTCCATGCCGACACATGGCTGCGCGACCCCGACGCCAATGTCGATCTGCGCGTGAAGCGTCCGCTATCGGTGCGTCTGCACGTGCCGGACGAGACTTATCAAGCCATGGTGGCAACCCGAAATCAGCTGATCCGCGAGATGGATGAGCGGTTGAATGGCTTCGATGCATTCGCCACGCCCGCCACACCGATTGTCGCGCCGACGATTGCTTCGGTCAGTCACGACGAGGACGAATATGATCGTGTGGAAGGGCTGACGCTACGTGATACGCAGGTCGGCAATCAGTTCGATCTGTGCAGCATCACGCTGCCTATGCCGGACATGAAGCTGCCGACAGGCCTGATGCTGACCGCGCGCGGCGACACCGATAAAAACCTACTTGCAGCGGCTCTGTCGGTGGAAAAGGTACTAGGCTGAGAGCTTGGCCGCTTCGGCTTCACGGCGGATGCGGGCGACCATGGCGCGCAGACCGTTTGAGCGCTGTGGGGTCAGATGCTCGTCAAGGCCAAGCGTTTTCAGCACACTTTCCGGCTCGATGGCGAGAATTTCCGAGGCGCGTTTGCCGGAATAGAGCGCCAGAACGATGGCGACCAGACCACGCACGATATGCGCATCGGAATCGCCCAGAAATTCGATCACCGGATCTGCGCCGCTATGCGGCATGGTCTTGAGCCAGACCTGACTGACGCAGCCCCGAACCTTATGTTCTGCATCGCGCGCGTCATCTGGATAGGGCGACAGTTCCTTGCCGAGATCGATGACATAGCGATAGCGATCTTCCCAGTCGTCGAGAAATTCGAAGTCGGACATGATGCTATCGATTGTGGTCGTCATGATACTCGCCTGAAATGCCGTCTTTGGGGTGTTGTGCCGCTTATATAGTCATGAATGGTGGTAAGGTCACGAGAAAGATCAGTGTTTTGCAGGGATCGCGCCCGTGGTTCGGCGATCCAGCGCGCGCAAGGCCGCCGCACGAGAGGTCGGGATCGGGATATTGCTCAAACCGCTTGTTTGAGGAGCGGCTTGCTCGGACAGGATTTCGGAGACTGTCGTTTCTGGCTTTTCGGTTGCGGGTTGCGGGTCAGCAGGCGCTTCACTTTTGTTGCCGAAACGCTGGCTCAGATAATCGAGCATCTGGCCGCTGCCCTTGAGCAAACCGCTGCCAGCACTTGAAATCATCGACGTGCCGTTCTCGCAGAAGCTCGGATTGTTCATGCAGAGTTTGCCGATCTCAATCGCCGTTTTGCCATTGGCTAAAAGCTGATCCACGGTACTCGGCTCGCCACGCGTCTCAGCGACGGCAGCGGGCTTTTCGGCACTTTTGTTTTCCTTTTCCGCTGGGAAAAAGCGCGGCATTACAATGAATGCCAGCGACAGCCAGATAGCGGATTTGATGAGGAAACGGATCATGGCCTTGTTGCTGTTGCTCGCCTTCAGCTAATCGAACGATGTCGCCAATGTCCGATGAAATCGAAAAGATTCCGTAACCGCGCGATTCGCAATTCTGTGATGTGCGCGGTGGTAGGCGGAAGATTGTGCAATCTTCGCGCTTTCGCACAAGCAATCGCTACCCTCTGTTTACCATAGGTCGAAAAGCACGGCTCCCGCGATGCTTATCTGCATTCATGGGCCTCGTTTTATCGTTTCCTTAAAGCCTCACCTGCAATCTGAAGATCGCCGGGAATGTTCTTTTCTGAATGTTTCGGGCGGATGAGTATGTGTATGAGTTTGAGTGAGTAGCGCACGTTGAACGCCATTCTTTTGAAAGCAGCTAAGACCGTTCGCACTGGTGTGCAGACGCTCGGCCGTTTTTACGAACGTTTTTGCCGCCGCTGGGTTAACACGCCCGACGCGACGGCTATGCGTGTTGTCGGTTCGGTCGTTGTTGTGCCGCTGCTGCTTGTTGCTGCCGTTCTGGCTTCCGGTCTCGCATCCGGGCCGACTGAATTTGCCATTCTCGCCGCCAGCTTCGCCGGTATGGCGATGATTTTCTGCGCGCTCTCACTGATGGGATTGAGCGCCGCTCTCCTCGGAACATTGAATTTTGTCGCCTATGGCGCGGGACTTGCCGCCATTGGCATGGTCTCCAGTAGCGATGCCGCTCTGTGGCTGATGGCGGCTGCCTTGCCGCTGGAAATCTGGCTTGTCAGCCGCAAGCCTGCTGCCGCAATTGCTGGCGCTGTTGCAGCACTTGCCATTGTCGGCGCTTTTGCGATGACAAGCGGCGGCGTGATTGCCGGTGGTTCGCTGGCCTCCGTCACAGTGCTGGTTCTTTATGCGGCAAGCCTTGTCGCGCGCAGCGTGGGTCTGGCCGTCAAGCCACAGAACAATGAAACCGCCATGCCGCAGGTTGCTATTGCCGAGGGCGACGTGCAGTTCGTACTGGATGCAGAAGGCGTCATCGCATCGGTCGGCGACAAGACCGCAAAGCTTCTCGGCATGCAGCCAAAAATGCTGGAAACGACCGCTCTGGTCGACCGCGTCCATGTTGCCGACCGCGTGCAATATCTCTCGCTTCTGGCCGATCTGCGTTCGGGGATTGCATCGAAACGTGTCGATATCCGTCTGCGCTCCATCGAAGCTGGAAGCCCGGTTTTCCGTGCCTATCGTCTGGAAGGGCTGACTGCCGCTGGCGTAATCACGCTGGTCGGTCGTTCGCTGGAAGGCGAACAAAAGCTTCTGGATGAAATCGCAACCTTGAAGGCGGAGCTGGAATTGGAGCGCGTCGGCAAGGGCCGTCTGCTTGCCTCGGTCAGCCACGAACTGCGCACGCCGCTCAATTCCATCATCGGTTTCTCCGACATGCTGTCGCATGGGGTGGGTGGTCAACTCGCCAATGAAAAGCAGCGCGAATATGCCGGTCTGATCCACCAGTCGGGGCATTATCTGCTGGAGTTGGTGAATGCGGTTCTCGACAATTCGCGGCTGGAAACCGGCACTTACGGGATTGCGCCGCAGAACTTTGCCTTCCGCGACGTGGCCGAAATGTGCACCTCGGTCATGCTGCCGCAGGCGGAAAAGAAGGGCGTTGCCTTCTGCCATCGCGTCGGCAACGGCGTTGGCGAACTGATGGCCGACCGTCGCGCGGTGCAGCAGATCCTGCTCAATCTGGCGGCCAATGCCGTGAAGTTCACCGAGACCGGCGGTTGCGTCACCATTGACGCCGCCCGTGTGGTGGCTGACGGTCGCGCTATGCTGGAAATCAGCGTTTCGGACACCGGCATCGGTATCGAGCCGGAAGATTTGCAGCGCATCGGCATGCCTTTTGTGCGCGCCGACAACAGCTATACGCGCGCGCAGGAAGGAAGTGGCCTTGGACTATCCGTGGTCAAGGGCCTCGTGGAATTGCATCAGGGATCGATGAACCTCAAGAGCTGTCCCGGCGAAGGCACGGTTGTGACCGTCCGTCTTCCGGTGACAGGTCCGCAATATCTCGCGGGAGATGACGAACAACAGGAACTTGGCACGGTGATCGATATGCACCGTCACCAGGGAGAAAGGCGCAATGACTGGCAGAACGACGAAGACCGGGAGCAGAACCCAGAGCGGATCGCAGAACCGCTCCACACGCAGACCCGCAAAACAGCGTAGTCTGGGGGCACGGCTCCTCCAATTCTTCTTCAACTCGGCCTCGGCACTGGCGATCGTTGCCGGTGACTTTGTCGTGCGCAATCCGGTTCTGACCGGCGGGGCGACGGCCTTTCTCGTGGTGATGAGTTTCGTGTCCGCCAATGCGCTCTGGTATCAGCCGGAGGCGCATAATGCCGTGTTCTTCCGCACGAGACCTGATTTCGTTTTCAAGCCGACGCCACGCGCCGTTCTGCCCGGCACCGCCGCCGCCAGTCAGCAGGAAACAAAGCCAGTAGAAACGGCAACGGCTGAACCGCAGGCAACAGGCAATACGACCACGCAGGGCGTGAGCGATGCCGACCTTTCGGCAGATCGCATGCCGGTCACGGCCACCGACGATATGCTGCCTGCACTCGCGCCGAATGCCGATCTGGAGATTGCCCGTCTGCAACAGCGTCTTTCCATGCTTGGCGTCTATAAAGGCCCGGTGGATGGCTTTACCGGCCCGCAGACCCGCGAGGCTGTGGTTCGCTGGCGCGCCTTGCAGCAGAAACTGGGCGTGCAGCAGGCCAGCGTTCCGGCGCAGGTCGAAAGCCCGGCGCCTGCGCAACAGGATGAGGTCGCCAAGGCCATCGAAGTGGTGGCTGTACCGACGCCGCGTCCGCAATTTACCGCACAACCGGCTGTGTTGAAAGGCGAGACGCCTGCCAAGCCGAAGCCTGATCTTGCCGCCTATCAAAAGCCAGTTCAGAAGAGCGAACCGGCTGGCGCACCGGCAGGTCCGTCGGAGAAAATCTCTTCGCAGGATATCATCCGCGTGCAGGCCGGGCTGAAGGCTTTCGGCAATGATATGGTGCCGGTCAATGGCCAGCAGGGCAAAGCGACGGAATCAGCCATTCGCGAGTTCCAGAAGCTGTTCGGCATGCGCCAGACAGGCGAAATCGATTCCACGCTCATCGCCAAGATGCGTGAAATCGGGCTCATCAGCTAGAAGCATTTCCAGCAAAAGTGCGAATCGGTTTTGCGTCGGATAATGCGAAAGAAAAAAGTAGTTACGCGGCCATGCGACTGACATCGGATTTCTGGGTTTCCGCATTGATCCGCCGGGTGCAGGGTGAGGGTGGCTTTGTCTATCTCGCCCGGCGCGGTTCGACGGAAGCAGGCGCGATCTTCATCAAGGTCAGTTCGCGTTTCGGCACATGCGATCTTTATTCGCCTGCGCCGCAGACGTCCTATGAAGAAGATAATGACGGCGAGCGCAAGTTTCTGCGCATTCTCCACGATGCCGACGACATAGCGGCAGGCGACAGGATGCAGCGGGAAATCCGTTTTGATCCGGACCTGTGGCTGGTCGAACTGGAAGATGTGACCGACGCGTCTCTGTTCTTCACTATCGCGCAGGACGGCGAGACGTTCTGAACTTTACTTGGCGAACCTGCTATCCGCAGCCGGTCCATCGCTGTTGGCGGCCTCGGCCAGCGGTTCATCATCATGAGCCATTTCACGCAATTTACTGCGCAGCATGGCCGACATATCCTCGGCTTTCCAGCGGCGCACCAGCGCCATGGCTTTTTCCCGATCGATGGAACGGTAGATTTGCACGAATTCGCGCAGCCCGTCGCGGTCGGTGTCGATGGTGCCCAGAACAGCGGTCATCACCAGAAAGCATTCGGCGGCGGGGAGGCCAAGCGCCTTCAAAGCAATCGGCAGATGCGACTCCGGCCATCTGCCGATGACGGCGTCAGCACGCTCGAACGACAGGTCGAGCGCATCGGCAAGCGCGTTGCGGAAAAACTGGCTGTCGATCAAAAGCGCGGTTTCGATCAGGCGGTCAGAGCCGATCAAGGTTCCCGCATTGAAGAAGGGCTGTTGCAGCGTGCGCGCGAGACGTTCCGAGCTGCCGCCGCTCATCAGCGGCGCTTTCGCTGCCGACAGATCGGGTATTTGCGGCTTTTCAAGTGGCTCGGCTTCGATATTGGCGAGATTGTCCTGCAGCGTCAGCGTGCGGTCGATCACCGGATCGGCGAAGCTGCGCAACACGCCTTGCAGCAGAATATCGCCGGACTGACGGCGGGCAATGGCGCGGGCATGGGCAAGCCCGTTCTGGCCGATGAGATCGATCAGGTCGCCCGGACGCAATAGCGGCGAACGCAGGAGAATGGGGGCCGAGATTTCCACCGGCTCGGCGGCAAGCGCGAGAATGATGCGGCGCGGGGCTTCTTCCAACTGGGCAAGGGCATTGGCTGCGTGACGCTTGCCGCGCGTGGTCGCGCATTGCAAAAGCGGCGTGACCAGATCTTCCAGCTGTTGCATGTCCTGACGACCCGGGCGCGTGATACCGGCGAAAGCAGAAATAGCGGCCGCCAGAAGGTCGTCCGCTTTGCTCCCCGCTTTTGAATTCGACGGGCTCCGGTTGCCTGAAATTTCCTCCAGGGCGCGGAACTGATCATTTGTCACGCAGAATACTCCGGTAGGCATACACTCGCTGCCATCAAAGGTCCCCGCAATGGTCAGCACAACGGATAATAGGCATGAAGCCTTAGCAACTCATTAACCGTGCCGCAGAAGATCTGGATGCCTTTAGCTGCCCTCGAAGGGCGCGCACTGGGCGTCATCGAAGAAGCGTTGCACCTCTTCCTTCCAGGTCGCGTCGGGCATGAAAACACGCAACACGGCAGCGCCTTCGCCAATGTTTTGCTCGACGGCCAGCGATTGGGCATCAATCTGCGACCCGTCCGCCTTGAGGCTCGCCATGCCGACGGGATCTGCGATGATGAGATCGAGCTTGCGCTCGTTGGAGACGTTATCGTTGATGCTATAGAGATTGTCGCCATTCGGCGCATAAACCGACAAGGACCAGTAGGGGACAATGCCCGCCGTGGTCATATGAACCGGCCCGTCGGCCAGATCGAAACGGCAGGTCGCTTCCTTGACCAGCGGGTCGCTGTCGCCGACCGGGCCTTTGTTCTCGTCGAGAGCGAAGAAACGATAGGGCGTGGTGGCGCTTTCGATGCGCGCCCAAGCATTCGTGTCGGAATAGACCGGGACCAGCAACAGCACACAGATATGGACGATGGCCGCGCCGACGAGGCCGAGCAAGATGAGATGGATGATCCTACCCATGGCAGTCGTCCCCCGTGCGCACGAGTACAGGCATGACGAGATCGGACAGACCCGACGAGCTTGCGGCGGGCGTGTCGTAAAGCGTCATGACGAGAACAAGGCCTCCACGGCCTTCCACCGGCAGCCAGTTGCCGGGGCGGGCATCGGGCCCAATGGTGATGGAAACACTGCCGTCGCTTTCATAGAGGACTTCTCTTGAATGAAGCGCTGCTTGCAGGCCGTCACGCGGCTTGATCGGACTGAGGTTGGGCGTTGCCGGATAGATCGTCCAGAAACGGGCTGGCGGCGTGGCTCCGGTCAGGCGATAGGTGCAGCCGCGCTGCAAGTCGCGTCCGCTGCTGTCGCGGCGCGCAAAGAAGGGCAGACCCTCCGCGGCGCCAAGCGCCAGATAGGCCTTGCGGGCGGCGCGGGCGCGCGAGTAGGGATCGGCATTCACCGTCCCATCATCGGGAAATGCCGTCCAGGCGCCCACCTGCAATTCTCCGAAACCGTTGAAACGGTCGAGGATGAAATGGACGCTGAATATGCCCCCGCCGAGCGCAAGCGCCAGTACAAAAGCAGCTTTGAGAATGGTTTTAAGCATATATCCTCAAAGCACCGAAATCTTGGTCCGCTCGGCAATTTTCGGCAGAGGCGGTGCGGCCATGAAACGGTCGTGCAACTCCTTGAGAACCTTGGTTGCCATCGGAGAAAGCACCCGTGGCGGCGCTGCCATGGTTTCTTCCGGCTTGGCGTTGGCCACCTGCGGCGCAGGGTTTTTCGGTGGGGCGGGGAAGGGCGGCGTGACGCCGGGTATCGGCTTCAGTTCGACGTTTTGATGCGCATAGGACATCATGCGCTGCCATGCCATGGCAGGCAGAATGCCGCCGGTCAAATCCTTCATCGGCGTGAAATTGTCATTGCCGAACCAGACCGCCGCCGTGAAATTGCCGGTGAAGCCGACAAACCAGGCATCGCGATAGTTCTGCGTCGTGCCGGTCTTGCCGCCCACGCGGGTCATGGGCAGTGCGGCGCGACGGCCCGTCCCGCGCTCGGGCACCTGAACCAGCATTGAGTTCATCTCGAAGGCAGCCTTTTCAGACAGGGCGCGGTGCGGCTTTGGCGCATCGCGGGTGAAATCCCACAATACACGACCGTCCGAAGACACGATCTGCGTGAAGGCGTGACGATTGCCCGCCATGCCGCCATTCGGAAACACATTGAAGCCGGTGGCCTGATCCATCACCGTCATTTCGGATGTGCCGAGCACCATCGTCTTGTGCGAGGAGATTGGCGATTCCACACCCATCGCCTTGGTCAAGGCGACAATCGGCGCTGTGGTCAGATAATCCTTGGCGAGGCGCACCGGCACGCTGTTCAGCGAGCGCACGAGTGCCGTCGTCAGATCGACCCGGCCCGCGAAGCTGCGGCCATAATTGCGCGGCGACCAGTTGCCCCAGCTGACGGGCGCATCGGAGACGATGGTTTTGGGCGTCAAACCCTTTTCCATCGCTGCCGCATAGACATAAGGCTTGAAGGACGAGCCCGCCTGACGCAGCGCGCGGGTTGCGCGGTTGAACTGGCTTTCGCCATAGTCGCGCCCGCCGACAAGCGCCCGCACCGAGCCGTCATTGGCGAGAACGACGGTTGCAGCCTCCGCAACATTATAGTCCTTGCCGTATTGGCGCAGGTGATATTCGAGCGATTCCTCCGCTGCCCGCTGGATATTGCTGTCCAGCGTGGTGCGTACGATCAGCGTGTGCTGCGGCATCTGGCCTGCCACGCGCTTGACCTCATCGAAGGCCCAGTCGAGGAAATAGTCCGGGCTTTCATTCTTGGCGCGGTCGATGACGCTGGCCGGATGACGGCGGGCGACGGCGACCTGACCTTCGCTCAGGAAACCGCTTTCCACCATATTGGACAAGACGACATTGGCGCGTGCACGCGCGGCAGGCAGATTGACATGCGGCGCGAATTTGGCTGGCGCCTTGAACAGGCCCGCCAGCATGGCCGCTTCCGCGAGTGAGACATCCTTGATGTTCTTGCCGAAATAGAATTCGGACGCGGCTGCGATACCGAATGTGCCGCCGCCCATATAGGCGCGGTCGAGATAGAGCTGGAGGATTTCCTTCTTGCTCAGATTGCTTTCCAGCCAGAGCGCCAGAAAGGCTTCCTTGATCTTGCGTTCCAGCGTTCGTTCGTTGGAGAGAAATAGGTTCTTGGCAAGCTGCTGGGTAATCGTCGAACCGCCCTGCACAACGCCATTGGCGCGCATATTCTGGCTGAGCGCACGGCTGAGGCCCCAGAAATCGATGCCATAATGGTCGAAGAAGCGGCGGTCTTCGGTGCCCAGCACCGCCTTGATGACATGATCCGGCAATTCATCGATGGGCACGGCCTGACGGTGCAGAATGCCGCGCTGACCGATTTCATTGCCGTAACGGTCAAGGAAAGTGACGGCATAATCGTCCTGCGCGCGCCAGTCCTTCGTGGTTTCCTCAAAAGCGGGCAGCGCCAGCATCAAAAGCACGACCGAACCAGCGACGCCGAGCGTAAAACCCTCGTCCAGAACCTCGACGACAAAGCGCCGGAAACCGCGCACACGAAAGCGGCGCGAAAAGATGGTTATGTTTTCCCACCATTCGCCGAGACGGAAATGCAGATTGTACAGGCCTGAATCAATCCAGGCGTCGAGTCCAATCAGGCGCGAAACCCGGAAGGGTTTCCGCTGCTTTTTTCCGGAATCTTTGTCTGCCGTATGACGCATAAACTCTGACTTCGGCACTAGAGAATTGGGAAATGCACTGAACTTGCTCTTTATATTATAGCAAACTAATAGGCCAGGAGCCTAGTGGGTGGAAGTTGACGATTGGTTGCCAAAGGTTGGACGAGCAAATTTTTAATGGCAATCGTGAAAAACTAGCAGAAACATAATGTTACCCGATATTTTATAATTCGGCGCTTTGAGCTGAGGGTGAAGCGGATGTTCCGGGCAGATGTTATTTTCAAGTATATGCCTAAATATGGAATCTGCAGCCCATATCATAAAACAGGAAAATATTCGTTAGATAGGAAAAAAGTCCTTGACTGCGTAACGGTGCTTTGGTAGTCATTCGGTACGGTCGAAGAAGTGTAACCGCAGTCGCTGACTGCGGGATTAACTTGTCGAACCAAACATGTTCATAACCCCGAAGGCGCTCGCGCTTCCGGGGTTTTTATGAGCACAGGTGCCGCAGTTGGATATCACGACAAGACAGGCGTGGCGGATTTTGCTTGGTGGTGGTTGGCATCTCTTTATCCCGCTTTACGTTTTTTGCTTCCGTGCCGCTGCAAGCCGCGCTGATGGCGCTTGGTTCGCATAATGCTGCGGGCGTACGGGAAAACGACGTTGCTGGGCATTCAGCAGGCGCATTAAGCGTACGGGTTTATGCACCGAGTAACGGTCTAAGAAACCCCGCACATGCTGCTCGGAATTCCCTGTGACAACAAC
>PJUK01000459.1_pt1 | contig 13588 bp, 11 predicted proteins | sample 1512211 | NCBI WGS metagenome assembly PJUK01 (sample SAMN08177668, study PRJNA422409) | Feces metagenome, whole genome shotgun sequencing project.
GACCGCCGAAGTCGCCCTGCGCGTCGGCCTGGCGGCCGGCAAGCTGTTCCGCTCGCAGGACGACCGCCGCCACCTGGTGGTGATCGGCAAGGACACCCGCCTGTCGGGCTACATGATCGAGCCGGCCCTGGTGGCGGGCCTGACCAGCGTCGGCATGGACGTGCGGCTGTTCGGCCCGCTGCCGACCCCGGCGGTGGCGATGATGACCCGCTCGATGCGCGCCGACCTCGGCATCATGATCAGCGCCAGCCACAACAACTTCGCCGACAACGGCATCAAGCTGTTCGGCCCCGACGGCTACAAGCTGTCGGACGAGCAGGAGCTGAAGATCGAGGCGCTGATGGACGAGGGCCTGCAGGAGGGTCTCGCCGCTCCGCGCGACCTTGGCCGCGTCAAGCGCATCGACGACGCCCAGGCCCGCTATGTCGAGATCGTCAAGGCGACCTTCCCGCGCCATCTCAGCCTTTCGGGTCTGCGCATCGTCATCGATTGCGCCAACGGCGCGGCCTACAAGGTGGCGCCCACCGCGCTCTACGAACTGGGCGCCGAGGTCATCAGCCTGGGCGTCACGCCCGACGGCACTAACATCAATGAGGAGTGCGGCTCGACCCATCCCGACGCGATGGCCAAGCTGGTGCGCGAGTACCGCGCCGACATCGGCATCGCCCTGGACGGCGACGCCGACCGCCTGGTGATCTGCGACGAGAAGGGCCTCGTGGTCGACGGCGACCAGATCATGGCCATCATCGCGGCGGCCTTCGCCAAGGCCGGCGCGCTGAAGGGCGGCGGCGTCGTGGCCACGGTGATGTCGAACCTGGGCCTCGAGCGTCAGCTGGGCGGGCTGGGCCTGACCCTTGAGCGCACCTCGGTCGGCGACCGCTACGTGATGCAGCGCATGCGCGAGGGCGGCTTCAACGTCGGCGGCGAGCAGTCGGGCCACCTGATCCTGTCGGACTTCTCGACCACCGGCGACGGCTTGATCGCCGCGCTGCAGGTGCTGGCGGTGATGGTCGAGAGCGGCAAGCCGATGAGCGCCCTGGCCCGCCAGTTCGAGCCGGTGCCGCAGCTTCTGGAAAACGTCCGCTTCGCCGGCGGCAAGCCGCTGGAGGCCAAGGCCGTGAAGGAAGCCATCGCCGACGGCGAGGCGCAGCTGAACGGCGCCGGCCGCATCGTCGTCCGCGCCTCGGGCACCGAGCCGCTGATCCGGATCATGGCCGAGGGCGACGATCCGGCCCTGGTGCGCAAGGTGGTCGGCGATATCGCCGCGGCGGTGAAGGCCGTCTGAGGGCGGAAGGTCGAATTTTCCGTGCAGGCGCACTAATTTGGGCGAAAAAGCGGCCGAAACCCGCCTAAAAGGCGACGGCTCAGGTTGTGTTTCGTCAGTTTCGTGACATCGTCATTCCCGTGGTTAACGGCGCGAGCCCCCACAGCGCCGAGCCACGGAGGAAGCCCAAGGTGTTCCACACGCATGGTTCGCGGCCCCCTGCCGCGCCCGGCCTTCTGCACAACCGCGAGTTCCGCCGGGCGGTCCTGTTCGGCGGCGCGTTCAGCGGCCTGTTCTGGCTGGCCACGGCCTATGTGGCCGGCCGGTTGCTGCTCAATCTCTGAGACGGCCAGAGGGCGCCCGCCGGTTCAGGCCGAGGCGCGCTCCACGACATCATAGGCTTCGAGCACGTCGGCCGGCGGGTCCTCGCCGGGCGGGCGGCGCAAGGCCTCCAGCAATAGATCCAGCGCGCGCCCGGTCATGCGGTCGATCGGCTGGCGCACCGTGGTCAGCGGCGGCCAGACCCTTGTCGCCAGCAGGGTGTCGTCGAAGCCGGCCACGGCCAGGTCGCGGGGCAGGGCCAGTCCCTGCCGGTGAGCCACCCACAACGCGCCGGCGGCCATGTCGTCATTGGCCGCGACGATGGCGTCGGGCGGCGTCGGCAGCGCCAGCAGCCGCTCGCTCGCCGCCAGGCCGGACTCGAAGGTGAAACGGCCCTCGACCACCAGTTCGTCCGGCAGGGAAAGTCCGTGCGCCGCCAGCGCCTGGCGGCAACCCTCCAGGCGTTCGACGCTGTCGGAATGGTCCTGCGGCCCGGCGATGACGGCGATGCGCCGCCGGCCCTTGGCGGCTAGCCGCTCGGTGATCGCGCACGAGGCGGCGCGGTTGTCGATGCGCACGGTGATCATGTCGGGCAAGGGCGCGGCGGTGGCGATCGAGGCGGTCGCCAGGCCCAGGGCCGCGAAGCCGGCCGAACCGCTCAGCACCGTGTCGAACGGCGGCAGCAGCAGCAGGGCGTCGGCGCCCGACCGTTGCAGCGAGCGCGCCGTCTCCAGGGCCTCGTGGGGCGAGGCGGCCTTGCGGGTGATCAGCTGCAGGCCGCGTTCGGCGCTGGCCACGGCGGCGGCGGCCAGCACGGCGTGGATGAACATGCTGTCGACCCCGGCATAGAGCAGGCCGACCCTCGCCGGCGCCGCGCCGACCAGCCGCCGCGCGGCCGAGCTCGGCACGTAGCCCAGGGCGGCGATGGCGGCCATCACCCGATCCCGGGTTTCGGTCGAGAACTTGCCCGTGCCGTTGAAGACGTTCGACACGGTCATGGCCGAGACGCCGGCCCTTTCCGCCACGTCCCTGATCGTCACCCTGGCCCGCTCGCGGGGGCGCCTCGCGCGCTGCATGGTCGTCGGATCCCGGAGGGTTGAAGGACCCGTGAAGGGCGCTCCGAAAGAGGGTTGTGGTTTAACGATAAACCTCGCAACCCTTCGGCGCGACTCTCAAATCCAGTGAAGCTTGGCCCATGACCTCTTCCGCTGCGACCTCGACGGACGCCACCGCGCCCGCCAAAGGCCACTACGTCATCCTCGACGGCCTGCGGGGCGTTGCGGCCCTGATGGTGGTCGTCTTCCATCTGTTCGAGGCCTATTCCGGCGGCAGCCCGCACAAGCAGATCATCAACCACGGCTACCTGGCGGTGGACTTCTTCTTCCTGCTGTCGGGCTTCGTGGTCGCCTACGCCTATGACGACCGCTGGGGCGGCATGACCCAGTGGCAGTTCTACAAGCGGCGCCTCGTGCGCCTGCAGCCGATGATCATCGTCGGCGGCCTGATCGGCGCGGCCCTGCTGGGCCTGCAGCACTGGTCGCTGTTCCCCAAGCTCGAGGCCGTCACGGTCTGGCAGGTGATCGGGGTGATGCTGCTGGGCGCCCTGATGATCCCGATGACCCCGTCGGCCGAGATCCGCGGCTGGGGCGAGATCTATCCGCTGAACGGCCCGCAATGGTCGCTGTTCTACGAGTACGTCGCCAACATCCTCTACGCCGTCGGCCTGCGGAAGCTGCCTATCCGCTGGCTGGGCGCGCTGGTGGCGGTTTCGGCCCTGGCCCTGGTCGGTCTTCTGGTGCTGGGTCCGCGCGGCGATGTGATCGGCGGCTGGGCGCTGAACGCCAGCGGCGTCCACATCGGCCTGACCCGGGTGATGTTCCCGTTCTTCGCCGGCGTGCTGCTGATGCGCCTGGGCAAGCGGATCAAGGTCCGCCACGGCTTTGCGGTGTGCAGCGTGCTGCTGATCGCGGCCCTGTCGCTGCCGCGCTTCGGCGGCCCTGAGCGGCTGTGGGTCAACGGCCTGTACGAGGCCGCCTGCGTGATCCTGCTGTTCCCGCTGATCGTCGCCATCGGCGCCGGCGAAAAGGACGTCGACGGCCCCAGCCTGCGGATCGCCCGCTTCTTCGGCGACCTGTCCTACCCGCTCTACATCACCCACTATCCGCTGATCTACATCTACACCGGCTGGGTCGTGGACAAGAAGATCCCCGCCGCCCAGGGCGCGCTGGTCGGGGCGGGGGTGTTCGTGGCGGCGGTGGCGATCGCCTGGGCCTGCCTCAAGCTCTATGACGAGCCGGCGCGCCGCTGGCTGGCCGGCAAGCTGCTGCGGCGGGCCTGACCCCGGGGGCGGCCTGGTCTAGAGGCTGGCGTAGGCCGCCCTGATCAGGCCGACCGCGCGCGGGTCGCCGATCAGTTCGTTGCCCTGGCGGTTCATCACGTACGAGCCCGAGACGCCGGTCTTCGGATCGGCGAAGGCGCACGATCCGCCCCAGCCCGAATGGCCGAAGGCGTCGGCCGTGGGGCCGTAGAAGAAGTTGGGCGTGTTGCGCATGAAGCCCGCGCCCCAGCTGATCTGGTAGGGCAGGACGAGATCCTGGCCGGCGATGCGCTCGGCGCGGGCCTTTTCCATGGTCTCGGGCGAGAGGATCTTCACGCCGTCCAGCGTGCCGCCGCTGGCCAGGGCGCCCATCAGGCGGGCCAGCGAATGGGCGGTGGCGTGGCCGTTGGCCGAGGGGATCTCGGCCCGCCGCCATTCACCGGTGCCGCGGCCGCCGGGCGCGGCCCACTTGGTCATGAAGGCAGCCTTCACCGCGTCGTTGATCTCGCCGAACTTCGGGAAGGCGGTCGGGCGCATCAGGTCGGCGCAGCGCGCATGCTCGCTGTCGGGAAGGCCGATCCAGATGTCCAGGCCCAGCGGCTGGGCCAGGTCCTCGCGCAGCGCGGTTCCCATGCTGCGGCCGTCGACGCGACGGAAGATCTCGCCGGCCGTGAAGCCGAAGGTCACCGGGTGGTAGCCGCTGGCCGAGCCGATCGGCCACAGCGGGGCCATGGCGGCGAGTTTCGCGGTCGTCGCCTCCCAGTCGAACCAGATGGCCGGGTCGACCTCGTCGAGGAAGCCCGACAGGCCATCCTGGTGCGACATCACCTGGCCGACGGTGACGTCCTGCTTGCCGGCCTGCGCGAACTCCGGCCAGACCGAAGCCACGGTCTGGTCGTAGGTCAGCTTGCCCTGGTCGACGAGGCGCGCGACCAGCAGGGCGGCGATCGCCTTGGTGGTCGAGAACAGCGGGGTCAGGGTGTCGGGGCCGAAGGCGACCTGATGCTTGCGGTCCGCATAGCCGGCCATCAGGTCGACCACCACCTCGCCGTCCACGGCCAGGGTGAAGCGCGCGCCAAGCTCGCCGCCGCCCGGCGAAGCCGGATCGAAATTGGCCTCGAAGGCTTCGTAGACCTGGGCGAACGGGGCGGGGCAGACGCCGGTGATGTCGAGGCTCATGAAGTTTCGTCTAGCCCGCCGGGCCGGGGTTTGTCATCCGAAGGACAGTGCAACGCGTAACCGGAGCCCGCCGATGAAGCCCGACGTCCTGCAGCTCAAGGCCCTGTCGCCCCAGCTCGAAGCCGGCCTGGAGGCGGTCTACACCGTCCATCGCCCCTATCGCGCCGCCGATCTGGACGCCTTGATCGCCCAGGTCGCGGGCCAGGTGCGCGCGGTGGTCACCGGCGGCGACCTGGGCGTGCCCGCCGCGCTGTGGGATCGCCTGCCGGCCCTGGAGATCGTCGCCGTGCACGGCGTCGGCCTCGACAAGGTCGACCTCGACCTCGCCGCCGCGCGCGGGATCGCCGTGACCACGACGCCGGGCGTGCTCACCGAAGACGTCGCCGAACTGGCGATCGGGCTGTGGCTGTCGCTGTCGCGCCGGATGGTCACGGCCGACCGCTATGTGCGCGAAGGCCGCTGGTCCAGGGCTGAGCGCCTGCCCCTGGCGCGGCGGGCGAGCGGACGCAAGGTGGGGATCCTGGGCCTGGGCCAGATCGGCCGGGCGATCGCGCAGATGGCCGCCCCCTTCGCGGCGAGCATCGCCTATCACAGCCGCCGGCCGGTGGAGGGCGTTGCTTACGCCTACCACGCCAGCCCGCTGGAGCTGGCCCAGGCGGTCGACGTGCTGTTCCTGGTCACGCCCGGCGGCGCGGGGACCCTGCCCCTGGTCGACGCGGCGGTGCTGGAGGCGCTGGGGGCGGGCGGCCTGCTGGTCAATGTCGCGCGCGGCTCGGTGGTCGACGAGGCGGCCCTGGTCGCGGCGCTGACCGAGGGGACGATCGCCGGCGCGGGCCTCGACGTGTTCGAGGACGAGCCGAACGTGCCGGAGGCGCTGTGGTCGATGGAGAATGTGGTGCTGCAACCGCACCGGGGCAGCGCCACGGAAGAGGCGCGCAGCGCGATGGCCGCGCTGGTGCTGGAGAACCTGGCGAAGCATTTCGGGGGGTGAGTACGCCTTCCCAAGAACTCCCGTCATTCCCGCCACGAGGGCGGGAATGACGGGAATACGGGAGGGGCGCGGAAGCCCTTACGCCAGCCGCTCGATCCGCACGGTCGGCGAGGTCTGCTTGATGCGGGCGGCCATGGCCACGATCGGCAGTTCCGGCGCGTTCCAGATGTTGGCGGCGGTGACGGTCTCGGCGACGCCGCCGACGGCCCGGGCCAGGCCGTAGGACAGGGTCTGGCCTTCCAGGATCGAGGCGGCGAACAGGGCGGTCAGCAGGTCGCCCGTGCCGCTGGGCGAGCGCTCGGCCTTGGCGTGGGCGGCCAGCCAGGCTTCCTTGCGGTCGGCATAGACGACGCCGATCTCGGCGCCGCGCTGCACCGATGAGACGATCACCGGCTTGTTCAGCAGGCGGGCGGCGCGCACGGCCCCGGCCGGATCGCGCACCTCGGCGCCGGTCAGGCGCTGCAGCTCCCAGGCGTTGGGGGCGACGATGTCGGCGCGGGGGATCAGGTCGGCGGCGATGGCGTCGGCGACCTCGGCCGGCACATAGAGACCCTTGCCGGCGTCGCCCATGGTCGGGTCGACGATGATGGTCGGCTTGCGGCCCGAGGCGCCGTCGCGCGGGGCGGCCCGCACGGCGTCGATGGCGCGGGCGGCCGCGCGCACCTGGGCGGCGGTGGCGAAATAGCCGGTGACGACCAGGTCGGCCAGGCCGAACAGGCCGTTGGCCTCCAGGCCGTCGAGCATGCCCTCGACCACCTCGATCGGCACCGGCGCGCCGCCGGGCACGCCCCAGCCGGGATGGCGGCCGAACAGCACCGTCGGCACGACCATGGTGTCGATGCGGAACTGGGTCAGGGCCGCGGCCTGGGCGGTGGCGCCCACCTGGCTGCCGGCGACGTGGCTGGAAATGAGAAGCGCGAGCGGCATGGCCAAAGCAGTTAGCCGAGCCTGCAGAACTTGAACAGGGCGTCACGAAGGCAAAAAGACGACCGCCTGTCCGATGGTCGATCCGCAACAAAAAAGCCCGCTCCGAAGAGCGGGCTTTCCTTGGATCTGCCGGTTGGCGGACCGCTTAGTAGCGGTAGTGGTCCGGCTTGAACGGACCGGCTTCCGGCACGCCGATGTAGTCGGCCTGTTCCTTGTTGAGCTTCGACAGCTTCGCGCCGAGCTTTTCGAGGTGCAGGAAGGCGACCTTCTCGTCGAGGTGCTTGGGCAGGGTGTAGACGTCGTTCTTGTAGGCGGCCTTGTTGGTCCACAGTTCGATCTGGGCCAGGGTCTGGTTGGTGAACGAGGCCGACATCACGAACGAGGGGTGGCCGGTGGCGTTGCCCAGGTTCACCAGGCGCCCTTCCGACAGCAGGATGATCTTCTTGCCGTCCGGGAATTCCACGTGGTGGACCTGCGGCTTGATCTCGTCCCACTTGAAGTTGCGCAGGCCGGCGACCTGGATCTCGCTGTCGAAGTGGCCGATGTTGCAGACGATGGCGTTGTTCTTCATCCGGCGCATGTGGTCGACGGTGATGACGTCCTTGTTGCCGGTCGCCGTGACGTAGATGTCGGCCTTGTCGGCGACGTCGTCGAGGGTCTGGACCTCATAGCCTTCCATCGCCGCCTGCAAGGCGCAGATCGGGTCGATCTCGGTGACGATCACGCGGGCGCCGCCCTGGCGCAGGCTGGCGGCCGAGCCCTTGCCCACGTCGCCGTAGCCGCAGACCACGGCGACCTTGCCCGACAGCATCACGTCGGTGCCGCGACGGATGGCGTCGACCAGGCTTTCACGGCAGCCGTACAGGTTGTCGAACTTGCTCTTGGTGACGCTGTCGTTGACGTTGATGGCCGGGAACGGCAGGTCGCCCTTGGCGGCCATCTGGTACAGGCGGTGCACGCCCGTGGTGGTCTCTTCGGAGACGCCGCCGATGGCGTCGCGGATGGCGGTGTAGAAGCCCGGCTTTTCGGCCAGGTAGCGCTTCATGACGGTGAAGAGGGCTTCTTCTTCCTCGTTCTGCGGGTTGTTGAGGATCGTCGGATCCTTCTCGGCCTTCGGGCCGAGCACGCACAGCAGGGTGGCGTCGCCGCCGTCGTCGAGGATCAGGTTCGGGTAGCCGCCGTCATGCCACTCGAAGATCTTGTGGGCGTATTCCCAGTACTCGACCAGGTTCTCGCCCTTGAAGGCGAAGACCGGGATGCCGGCGGCGGCGATGGCGGCCGCGGCGTGGTCCTGGGTCGAGAAGATGTTGCACGAGGCCCAGCGGACCTCGGCGCCCAGGGCCGTCAGGGTCTCGATCAGCACACCGGTCTGGATCGTCATATGCAGGCTGCCGGCGATGCGGGCGCCCTTCAGGACCTGCGCGGGGCCGTACTCGGCGCGCGTGGCCATCAGGCCCGGCATTTCGGTCTCGGCGATGGCGAGTTCCTTGCGGCCGAAGTCGGCGAGCGAGATGTCCTTGACGATGTATTCGGCCACGGGCGGCTCCTGATCGGGGGAAATGTCTTGGCCGCGTTATAGCGCGGGCGGCGGAGAGTGGCAAACTGACATAAAGATTTCCTTATGTCCGTGCGCCACCGAAACAGGCAGAAGGCAATACGCCTGACGGGAGAACTGGCGTGACCCTTGCGGACCAAGGCGGCTCTAGTGCCAAAGTGGGATGTGGGGGAATATCAACATGCGTTCGCCGAGCCGGCCTTTTTTCAAGGCCTATGAAGTCGTGGCCATCGTGGCCTTCGTGATCGTCGCCGCCGTCGTGGGCAGTCTGAAACTCGTCTACTAGACCGGCCCGTCGGACCGTTCAGGGAACGGAACGCCGTTCGCCGCGCGTTGTAGGCGGATGCCGGAAGGTTCCGTTTCGACATCGCCGCCGCCGACCAGCCCCGGGCGCAAGCCCGGAGGCCGCTGGCGCGCCTTGCCCCGATCCGCCCGCTGGGGGATCGGCGGCGCCCTGCTGATCCTGGCGGCGATCGTCGCCTTCTTCGTCTGGTTCGACTGGAACATGCTGCGCGGCCCCGTCGGCCGCTTCGCCTCGGCCCAGCTGAAGCGTGAGGTGCGGATCGACGGCGACCTGCGGGTCCATCCCTGGTCGTTCTCGCCCAAGGCCGAGGCCTACGGCCTGTTCCTGGGTCAGCCCGACTGGGCGCCCAAGACCGGTCCGCAGGCCGGCCACATGGCCCGCGTTGATCGCGTGGCGGTGCAGATCAAGCTGCTGCCGCTGCTGAAGGGCGACGTCATCCTGCCGCTGGTGGCGGTCGACCGCCCCGACGTGCGCCTGCTGCGCGAGGCCTCGGGCCGCGCCAACTGGACCTTCGGCGATCCGAACAAGAAGCGCACCAAGCCGCTGAAGCTGCCGGCCATCCAGCACTTCGTGATCAACGAAGGCGCCCTGCGGGTCGAGGATCGCCAGCGCGACGTGCTGTTCACCGGCACGGTCAGCTCCAACGAGCACGCCAGCGGCGACGGCAAGGGCCGTTTCGTGTTGGAGGGCAAGGGGACCTACAACCGCCAGCCGTTCCTGGCGCGGGTGACCGGCGGCCCGCTGCTGAACATCTCGCCCAATCGTCCCTATCCGTTCGATGCGCAGGTCAGCGCCGGGACCACGCGGGTCTCGGCCGAGGGCTCGATCACCAAGCCCTTCGACCTGGGCCGGTTCGAGAGCGACCTGACCATCGCGGGGACCGACCTGAACCGCCTCTACGGCCTGACGGGCCTGACCCTGCCCAACACCCCGCCCTACCGGATCAGCGGCCACCTGGTGCGCAAGGGCGGCCGGTTCGACTTCGAGAAGTTCTCGGGCCGCATCGGCGACAGCGACGTCAACGGCGACCTGTTCGTGCTGGTCGATCGCGAGCGGCCCTATCTGGAGGCCGACCTGCGCTCCAAGCGCCTGGATTTCGACGACCTGGGCAGCCTGGTCGGCGCCGCGCCCGCCACGGGCCGCGGCGAGACCGCCTCGGCCGGCCAGAAGGTCGAGGCCGGCCAGCGCGAGGCCACTGGCCGCATCCTGCCCGACGCCACCCTGCAGACCGACCGCGTGCGGGCCATGGACGCCAAGGTCACCTACCGCGCCCTGGCGGTGAACGCCCCCAACCTGCCCCTGCAGAAGGTTCGCCTGGACCTGACGCTGGACAAGGGCGTGCTGAACATGGACCCGATCGCCTTCACCTTTTCGCGCGGCGACCTGGCCGGCAAGGTGCGGCTCGACGCGCGGCCGAACGTGCCGGTCACCGACCTCGACCTGCGCCTGACCAACGCCAAGCTGGAGGACTTCATCCCGCTGAAGACGGCCGGCAAGCCGGCCATCGAAGGCGGGATCGTGGCCCGGGCCAAGCTGCGCGGGGTCGGCAATTCGGTGCACCGGGCGGCGGCCTCGTCGAACGGCACGGTGACCCTGGTCGCGCCCAAGGGCCAGGTGCGCCAGGCCTTCGCCGAGCTTCTGGGCGTCAACGCCTCCAAGGGGCTGCTGATGCTGCTGTCGAAGGATCCCAAGGAGACCAGCCTGCGCTGCGCCGTGGCCAGCTTCGACGTGAAGGACGGCGTCATGCGGGCCGACAAGATCATCGCCGACACCGGCGTCGTCGTCGCCAAGGGCGAGGGCACGATCAACCTGAAGACCGAGCGGCTGGACCTGCGCATCGAGGGCGACAGCAAGAAGCCGCGCCTGGTGCGGCTGTTCATCCCGATCGAGATCAAGGGTCCGCTGGGCCGGCCCGACATCGACCTGCAGCCCGGCGGCGCCATCGCCCAGGGCGGCGTGGCCGCGGCGCTGGGCTCGCTGCTCAGCCCGCTGGCGGCGATCCTGCCGTTCGTCACGCCGGGCCTGGAGAAGGACGCCGACTGCGCCGGCCTGGTGGCCGAGGCGCGCGGCGAGGGGGTGGCGGTGCGCACGACCCAGACCACCCAGGCGGCGCCGAAGAAGGGCAAGTAGCCCCGGCGCGCTTTTGGGTGGCGCCGCCGGCGTCCTCGCTCCAGAGTTTACGGGCTGGACGAGGAGGGCGCGGATGAGGCTTTGCGCGAAGGTCGCGACGATCACGGGCCTGCTGATCGCGGGCTGGGCGCCGGCGGCGGGCGCACAGGCCCAGCCCGCGACGCCCCGGATCGAAACCTACAAGACGCTCGGCGACGTCTCGCTGAAGGCCCACCTGTTCGCGCCGGCCGGCGATGCGGCCGCGCCGCGCCCGGCGGCGCTGATCTTTCACGGCGGCGGCTGGGTGGCGGGCGAGCCGGCCTGGACCTACGCCGCGGCCAGGGTGCTGAACGGCCAGGGCCTGGTGGCCATCCCCATCGAGTACCGCCTGTCGCGCCAGGGCGTCACGCCCTCCGATGCGCTGGCCGACGCCTGCGATGCGTTCGCCTGGGCGCGGGCCAACGCCGCCCGGCTGGGGATCGATCCGGCGCGGGTGGCCGGTTACGGCGTCAGTGCGGGCGGCCAGCTGGTGGCCACGGCCGGCCTGGGCGGTTGTCCGGGCGGGACCAAGGGCCCTGACCTGATGCTGCTGTGGTCGCCGGCGCTCGACCTGGCCAGGGACGGCTGGTTCCGCAAGCTGATGGGCGGGGCCGATCCGTCCTCCATCTCGCCCCTGTCGCTGGCCGCGCGGGGCGGGCCGCCGGCCGCGATCGTGCAGGGCGCGGCCGACACCCTGACCCCGCTTCGTGGGGCGGAGGCCTTCTGCGCGGGCCTGAGGGCCGCCGGCGGCGCGTGCGAACTGCACGTCTATCCGGGACTGGGCCACCTGCTGACGCGAAACCTGAAGAACCAGGAGAGCGATTTCGACATCGATCCCGAGGCCGACCGCGACGGCGACGCGCGGCTCAACGCCTTCCTGGCGGCGCGGGGCTACGAGCGGCCGTAGGGCTCACCAGAACGGCTTGAGATCGTTCAGTTCGGCCAGGGCCGCCTTGGCCTCGCGCATCAGCCTGTCGGTGGCGTCCGGCGAGGCCGACAGGGCGCCCGCGGCGTAGGCGGCCTTGGGGTCCCCGTCGGCCAGGGCCGCCTGGCGCGCCAGGGCGGCGCCCAGCGCGTGGTCGTTGAGGCCGCCCAGGGCGTCCTGCAGGTCGCGGGTCGCCGCCGACCAGCGCTCCAGCCGCTTGGGGTGGTCGGGGAACAGCGGCGCCAGGGCGTCGATGGCGTAGCGCAGGCCCTTGCCCTGGATCCGCAGGCGGTGGCGGGCCTCGGCGTCCAGCGCCTCCAGGTCCGCGCCGCGAGTCAGCACCGCCTTGGACAGCTTTTTCAGCCGCGCGGCGGCGAACGCCTTGGCGGGGGCGCCGCGGTCCTCGACCCGTTCGGGATCGGCCAGCCAGTCGCCGGCTTCCAGCCAGGCGGCGATGTCGAGCGCCAGCGGGCCGAAGCGACCGGGCGCGGCCGCCTTCAGGGCGTCGGCATAAGCGCGCTGCTGGGCCTCGACCAGCGCCTTGCCGAGGGCGGCCAGGCCTTCGACCGGCTGCGGATCGGCCTCGGCGGCCGGGCGCCAGGTCTCGGCGACATAGACGTCGAGATCGCGAGCCGGTCCCAGGGCGTCGGCGAGGGCCTTGAGCGCATCGGCCGCCGGCGTGGCCGCCAGCTTGCCGGTGACGGGACGGAACAGTTTCAACAGGGCGCGCAGGCGGCGGGCGGCCACGCGCAGATTGTGCAGCGCGTCAGGGCCGGGCAGGTCGGCCAGGGCCTCGGCGGCGACGCACAGACGGCCCAGCGCGGTGTTGCCCAGGGCCTGGAAGGCCTCGGCGGCGGTCATGCCCTTTGTCAGGACGGCGGCCTCGCGGCGGGCGCCGGGCGCTTCGCCCAGAGCCAGGGCGTAGCCGCGCTCGGCCTTGCTGACCAGCGACAGGCGCAGCGGCGCGTGGGTCATCAGGTCGCGCGCCAGGTCGAACAGGGCGGCCGGCTCGCCGGTCTTCAGTTCCAGTTCAAGTTCGCTGACGGCGGCGCGGTCGGTTCCGGCCTGCAGTTCGCCGCGGTCCAGCGCCGCCTCGATCACCGCTCCGGCGTGCTCGACCAGCCGCAGGGTGCGCTCGACCTTGGCGGCGAAGACCGGGGCCAGCACGTCGCCGTTGACGATGCGGCCGGCCGGGGTCTGGTCCAGCAGGTCGCGGTCGGGGCCGGGGCCGCTGACCGGGGCCTCCCACTCGCCGCGCGAGAAGACGCCGCCGGCCGAGGCCGATTTCAGGGTCTGCTTGCGGCCGCCGTCGCCGTCGCGCACCCGCAGGCCAAAGCCTGCCCGGCGCAGGGCGTGGTCGGCCGTGTCGTAATAGGTGGCGTCGAGCCGGCGCACCGCGCCGTCGGCCCCCAGGCGGGCCAGGATCGCGTCGGAAGCCTCCGGGGCGATCAGGAACTTCAGTTCGATTTCGCGATCCATGATCCGACTATAACCACCTTGCAGGCGTTTGGCTTCCGCAACGCAACATCGTGCGGATGCGCGGGCCGTCTTGCCATTCGGATCGCCCAAGTTCAAACCTGCGCGCCATGACGCCGATCAACATCTCCGCACAGCCCCGCCACGACTGGACCCTCCAGGAGGTCGAAGCGCTGTTCGC